>Ga0210393_10004558_pt1 | contig 10941 bp, 9 predicted proteins | sample IncBWC27OmetaG_FD_160068 | JGI IMG/M metagenome (GOLD analysis project Ga0210393, IMG submission 160068) | Forest soil microbial communities from Barre Woods Harvard Forest LTER site, Petersham, Massachusetts, United States - Inc-BW-C-27-O ...
GTTGCGGCGCGATGACGAGGCCCGGCGGCACCGGCGCGGTGTTCGTGGTCAAGACGGTCAATAGCGGATCCTCGGATCGACCAGGGTGTAGGTGACGTCAACCATCAGATTGACCAGCACGTAGACAAAGCTGAACAATAGGACGATGCCCTGGATGACGGGATAGTCGCGGCGCAGGATCGCATCGATGGTCAGTCGGCCAAGACCAGGGATCGCGAACACACTTTCAGTCACCACGGCGCCGCCGATCAGCAACGCGACCCCGATACCGATCACGGTCACGATCGGAACGGCTGCGTTTTTCAGCGCATGAACGAACAGGATGCTGCGCTGCCCCAGGCCCTTGGCGCGGGCGGTGCGGATATAATCCTGCTGCAGTACCTCGAGCATCGAGGCGCGGGTAACGCGCGCGATCAGCGCGATGTAGACACAGCCGAGCGCGACGGCCGGCAGGATCAGGTTCGAAAGCCACGGCCAGAAGCCTTCGGAGAACGGCGTGTAGCCCTGCACGGGAAGCCAGTCCAACCGCAGTGCGAACACATAAGCCAGGACATATCCGACCACGAAGACCGGAAGCGAGAAGGCGAACACGGCGAATGCCATGACGGTGCGGTCCATCCAGCTCCCCGCCTTCCACGCCGCCACCACGCCGAGCGGCACCGCGACAACAAGGGTCAGGACGAGGGTAACCACCATCAGCGAGAGCGTCGGCTCGATGCGCTGCGCGATCATCGAAGAGACCGGCAGGTTGGTGAAAATCGAGGTGCCGAGATCGAGGTGCAGGATGTGCCAGAGCCATGTCCCGAACTGAACCAGAAACGGCTGGTCGAGGCCAAGGCCCTGGCGAATGCGCTCAATGTCGGCCGGGCTCGCCTGGTCGCCCGCAATCATCACCGCCGGGTCGCCCGGCGCGATGTAGAGCAGGCTGAAAACGAACAGCGCGACGATCGCCATCACGGGAATGGTCGAAAGAATGCGCCGGAGGATATACGAGACCATCTGGGTTTACCGCACCGTCACGCGGCCTTCGACACGCCCCAGAAGAACGGTAGCGGCCCCTTCGCCACCCCGGAGATGTTCTTGCGCCACGCCGTGTAGCCCAGGAAGAAGCCGGTCGGCGCATAGATGACGTCCTCGAACGCCGCCTTGTTGAGGCGCCCGATCGAGGCTTTCTCCTCTTCGAGACTCTTGGCTCCGAACCATGCCGTGACTTCCGCTTCCACGGGCGCGCTGGTGGGCCAGCCGAACCACGCCTTGTCGCCATTGGCGCGAATGGCGGGATAGGCGGCTGGATTGAGGCAGTCCGCGCCGGCATGCCAGGTGTGAAACATCTGCCAGCCTCCCTGGCCCGGAGGTGTTTTCAGGGCGCGGCGGGTGCCGACCGTACCCCAATCGGTCGCGACGAAGTCGACATTCATGCCGAGTTGCTTGAGCAGATCCGCGGTGACGTCGCCCATGGCTTTGGTGATCGGCTGGTCCTGCGCGACTAGGCACGTGACCGGCTCGCCCGAATAACCGCTCTCGGCCAACAATTTCTTGGCGGCCGCTAAATCGCGCTTGCCCTTCAGGATATCGCCGCCCTCCTCGGTGTAGAGCGGGGTATCCGGGGTGAAGAAACCGGGCAGCGATTTCCATAGCGAGTTATCGTCGCCGACCAGCGCACGCATATAGTCTTCCTGGTTCAGCGCCATCAGCACGGCACGCCGCGCCTTCACATTGTTGAAGGGCGGGTACAGGTGGTTCATCCGGAACGAACCGATGTTGCCGAGTGGGTCGGCGATGTCGACAGAGATGTTGCGGTTGCTCTTGAGCACCGGCACCAGATCGGTGATCGGATTCTCCCACCAATCGACCTCGCCGTTCTGCAGCGCAGCCGCAGCCGTTGCAGGGTCCGGCATCACCACCCATTCGACGCGGTCGACCAGGATCTGCTTGCCGCCGGCGAGCCAGGACGCCTTCTCCTGCCGCGGCACGTAGTCGGTAAACTTCTCGAACACCGCCTTGGCGCCGGGCACCCATTCGGCCTTCGCGAACTTCATCGGGCCCGAGCCGACATATTCGCCGATCTGCTTGAACGGGTCGGTCTGGGCAACACGCTCCGGCATGATGAAGGCGCAGGGCGAATTGTTCTTGCCCAGTGCCAACATCATCTTCGGATAAGGCTGCTTCAGCGACCATTTGAAGGTCCTGTCGTCGACCGCGGTGAGCTCGTTCTGGATCGCCTTGAGCATCAGCCCCATGGGATCGCGGGCCGCCCAACGCGTCAGGCTTGCGACCACATCCTTGGCTCGGACCGGCTCGCCGTCGTGGAACTTGAGCCCCGCTCGAAGGCGAAAGGTCCAGACCAGACCGTCATCGGAGACTTCCTCGGACTCGACCATCTGGCGCTGCGGCTGCAGTGTGGCGTCGACGCCATAGAGGGTGTCCCATACCAGCGCGGCGGCGTTGCGCACGACATATTGGGTGCCCCAAATGGGATCGAAGTTCGCGAGATTGGCCTGCGGCACAAAGCGCAAGGTGCGCGCCGCGGCGCCTTGGGAAAGCGCCGGCATCGAAAGGCCGCCCGTCGCCGCCAGGCTGCCCACCCCGGCAAATCCTTTCAACAGGGTCCTGCGATCCATAAAGCTCTCCCAGTCTTGCGTTGTCGCGGTGGTTCCGACCATTTCATCCGCCGAGGGTTCGGCGGCAAACCAGTTGAAACGGCCAGGCAGATGATGGCAATCAAACTCTTTTGCGTGCAAATGGTATGCCAATGCGGCCAGCGCGTTCCGCCGCCAAGATCCGGTCAGAGGACGCACTTTCCAGCGATGACATAGACTTTCGGCTTAGCCTGCGATCTGCCTAGATTTCTCCGCTTGCTTCGGGTGCCACCAGCGACCGCCAATGACGACGCCTTCGGACACGATTCTGCGGTCGCCGATCAGATGCTCGCCGACCACGTCAACATAGTCGAACTGGCCTTGCTTGATCGAGATCAGGGTGGCGTCTCCGACGCTTCCCGGCTTAAGACTGCCGAGTTCGGGACGCCGCAGCGCCATCGCCGCATTGACCGTCGAGGCCGCGACCACATCAGGAAGCGGCATGCCCATGCACAGGAATTTCGACATGGTCGTCACCTGATCGAAGGCCGGGCCGTCGATGCACAGCAGGTGGACGTCCGAGGAGATGGTGTCCGGATAAAAGCCGTTGGCGAGCATCGCTCGCGCAGTCTTGAAGGCGAATGAGCCTTTACCGTGACCGATGTCGAACAACACGCCGCGTTCGCGCGCCTCCAGCACCACCTTCTTCACCGTGCCTTGCGCGGTCGCAGGCGTATTGGGAAACGGCCGGAAGGCGTGAGTCAGAACGTCGCCCGGACGCAGGCGCGCGACCACCTCCTCATAGCTCGGCGGCGGATGGTCGATATGCGCCATCAGCGGCATGCCGACCTGCTCGGCGACCTCAAGCGCGATGTCGAGCGGCACGATGCCCGAGGTGCCCGAGGAGTGCTGGCCGACCCGCACCTTGATGCCGACGATGAAGTCGCGATTATTCTCCGCCACCTTGACCGCGTCGATCGGATTCATCAGCCGGAGTTCCTCGCTCTCGCCGACCATGATCCGATGCGAGAAGCCAAAGATGCCGGCATGCGAGACATGGAGATAAGCGAGAATGCGCACCTCACTCGGCTCGATCACGTGCTTGCGGAAGCCTGCGAAGTTGCCCGGGCCGGCGCTGCCGGTGTCGACCGCCGTGGTGACGCCGGAGGTGCGGCAGAATTCCTCGGCGTCGATGCCGAGCGAAGTGCCGCCCCAATAGACGTGGGTATGCAGATCGATAAGACCGGGGGTGACGATGTAACCCGACACGTCGCGTATGTCGGTTCCAGGATCGACTTTGAGTGCGTTTCCGACCATGGCCACCTTGCCGGCCGCGAAGGCTATGTCCGTCACGGCGTCGAGCTTCTGGGAGGGGTCGATCACGCGACCGCCGCGCAGGACCAAATCGAAAGCCATTGTCATCTCCGGATCTGAAAGTGAAGGACGCGGCGGGAGCGCATCGATGGGAGCGCGATGAGTTCAAGATGAATCGTTATTGCGCTCTAGTCCAGGTCATCCGACGGTGTCGCGGCCGACGACACCGTCGATCAGATTGAGGCCGAGCAGGAATTCGGAGCTGAGGCGAGTGCGCACCAGCGGCTCGACGACAATGCCGCGCGAAAGCCAAGCCGCCTCCTCGCGACGCGCCGCAACCGCCTGAGCGATCGACACCGCCTCGAACCCGAACGCAGTTCCCGGCCGCGCCTGGGCCAGCCTGCCGAGATCGGGGCCAATGACGGTCGCGATCTTCGGATAACCGCCGGTCGATTGACGATCGGCCATCAGGACGATCGGACGGCCGTCTCCCGGTACCTGGATCGCACCCATGGCGATCCCGTCGGACACGATGTTGTAGCCGCGCGCGTGCGTCAGTCGGGGCCCGTCGAGAAAATACGCCATGCGATCGCGCTTGGCGGAGACGGACCAGGGCCCGGCGAGAAAGGCGGCGATCTGGTCGTCGGCAAAGTAGTCGTGCTGCGGGCCAAGGACCACACGAATGGTGTCAACAGGACGCTCGAGCCAGGGCGCCACGATGGCACCGGGCGACGGCTTCGACGATCCCGGGGATTCGATGCGCAGACGATCGCCCGCGATAATCGCGCGGCCGTTGACGCCGCCGAAGCCGGTGCGCGTGTGGGTCGCGTGAGAGCCGAGCACCTTCGGCACCACGAAACGACCCGCTACCGCCAGATAGCACCACGAGCCGCTGCGCCCCGTGCGAATTTTCAACACGGCGCCTTCGTCCAGATTGAGAACTGCCGCAGGCGGCAGCGGCCTGCCGTCGAGGCTGATCTCGAATTCGCCGCCGGCGACCGCGACACTGAGGGATGCGAATTCGGCGGTCACTTCGATACCGCCCGGGGACACCTCGATCGCCGTAGAGCCCACGGGATTGCCAACCGCGAGGTTTGCCGTGGCATGCGCCAGCGAATCCATCGGGCCCGCGGCGGTGACGCCGTAACGCAGATAGCCGTGACGACCGGCATCCTGCAGCGTCGTGCCCGGCCCGGCTGACAGGATGCGAATGATCGCTTCCGGAACGCCAGCCGTCATGCAGCGGCCTTGCGGGCCACGATCTCGCCGCTTGCCGCGCGCTGCTCAAGATTGCGAAAGGTCGCCACATCGATCGGATCGAAACGCAAATTATCTCCAGCCTGGATCAGAAAGGCATCCTTGCGCTCGGCTGCGTAGAGACGCTCCGGAGTCCGGCCGATGACATACCAGCCGGTCGGCATCACGAACGGCGCGACAACGCAGAGTCCGCCGCCGATCAGGACCGCCCCCGCCGGATGCGGCGGCCGCGGCGCCGGACGGCGCGAGATGACCAGCGCCTTCGGCACGCCGCCCAGGTAAACTTGGCCCGGTGTGAAGCCACACATGTAGACGCGATACGCGGCCTTCGCGTGCAATGCGGCGGCTTGGTCGCGGGTCAGCTTGAGAATCTGCGCCGCCTCGTCGATGTCCTCGGCCATCGAAGCATCATAGCAACAGGGCAATGTCCACGTCGCGGCCTTCGCCCGCCCTTCGGTGACGGCCTCCATTGCCCGGCGCACCATGGCGACCAGCGTATCCCTGTCGATCAGCAGGGGATCGTAATGGATCATGAGCGAGCGATAGGTCGGTACGAACTCAGCCGTTCCCGCGGGAGGATCGGCACGCAAGACCGCATCGAGGGCCAGCACCCTGTCGTTGATCGCGGGATCGACCACGTCGCCGAATTCGACGACGAGCGCGGCCTCCCCCGCATCGAGAAAGCGCGGCGCGGACAGCGCCGTGGCGCGACCGGGATCGACCTTCGCAGTCATGTCGCAGCAGGCTTGAACGGCTTCAGAACGATACCCGCCTGCTCCAACCGCTTTCGGACGCGGCTCGCGGTCGCGACCGCATGATCGGAATCGCCGTGGACGCAGACCGAACGGATCGGCGTCGGCAAATGCTGGCCGCTCGCGGTGATCACCGCCCCGGCCTGCACCATCTCGAGCACGCGCGCGGCGGCTTCCTCCGCGCCTTCGATCATCGCACCGGGCTGGCTGCGCGGGATCAACTGCCCGGTTTCGGTGTAGCCGCGATCGGCATAGATCTCCTGATGGATTTCAAGCCCCGCGGCTTCACCGGCCACGACCAGCTCCGTCAGCGCGTTGGCCAGCAATGCCAGGCCGGGATCGACCGCACGTATCGCCCGCGCCACCGCGTCCGCGACGCCGCGTTCCTCGCAGGCGATGTTGCCGAGCGCGCCGTGGGTCTTCACATAGGTGATGCGATGCCCGGCATAAGCGGCGAGCGCGGTGGCGGCGCCGATCTGATAGGCGACGAGCCTTTCGATCTCGCCGTTCGAGAACGGCAGCCGGCGGCGACCAAAGCCCCACAAATCCGGGAACCCGGGATGGGCACCGACCGCGACGCCGCGCTCCCGGGCGATGGCAAAGGTCCGCGCCATCACCTCGGGATCGCCGGCATGAAACCCGCAGGCCACATTGGCAGACGTGACAATCGAAAGCATGGCGTCATCGTCACCGCAGCGATAAGTCCCAAAACCTTCGCCTAGATCGGAATTGAGATCGACGGATCGCATGGCGGCCTCCTTGCGTTGCCGATGTCTGGAAACTCAAGCATTCATCGGCCAAAGCGCTTCGGCAAGTGCCACCGCCGCGGGAAAGATCGTGACGAAATTGCCGCCGATGTACTGAACCAGCACCGGATCGGCATCCACGTTCTGTCCATCGGCTTCGAACTTGACGCGTTTCCACGGCATGATGGTGCGCTCGCCGGGAATATCGGTCGCCGCCAGCGCCTCCCGTATCTTCTCGCCCTCGGTCGACTTGGCGCGGTCGATCGCATCGGCGAGGACGAGCAGCCCCATCAGCTCGCGCGAGGTGCTGTCATTGAGATCGCGGTTGGAGCGCGCCTTGTACATGTCGTTGACCTTGAGAACGCTCGGGCGCTTCGCGGCCATGTCGATCGAAAAGCTGGCGCGCGAGATGATGCCGGCCGCTTTGTCCCCGATCGCATCGTAGAAAGACTTGTCGACGAAGCCACTCGCCTGGGCGATGATGTTCTTAGGTCTGTAGCCCAGTTCGGCCATGGTCCTCATCAGCAGGATCGCATCGGTGGTGTAGCTCGACGGCAGCAACACGTCCGGATCGGCGGATTTGAGCTGCTGCACTTCGGCGCTCAACGACGGTGTGTTGGATTTGTACTTGATGTCGGCGACCAGCTTGTAACCCCGTTCGGCAGCCAGCTTGCGCTGGACATTGGACGAGTCGGTGCCGAAGATCGTGTCTTCGAAAAACAGGCCGACGCTTTCGATCTTCTTGCCCTTCGCCTTCTGGGTATCGAGAAAGTTGAACATCGCGGCCGAGAACATTTCGTCCTGCGCGGCCGGACGGAAGAAAAACTTCAAGCCACGGCGCGCCAGGCTTGGCGAGGAGGAGTCGGCGCACAAGAACGGCAGGCCGTAGCGTTCGGCGACGGCGCTGACGGTGGAGGAAACCGACGACAGATAGCACCCGATCAGAGCGCACACCTTCTCCTGGGTGATCAGGCGTTCGGCCTCCGCCCGCCCCTTCTGCGGATCGGACTGGTGATCGGCGAACACCAGCCTGATCTTGGCATTGCCCAGCCCGGCCAGGCCCGCATTCTTGGCCGTCGGCAAATCGAGATCATAGGAATTGTTGACGATGTCGGCCGCTGTTTCCACCGCATGGCGCGCGTCGATACCGACCTGCGCGTTCGCGCCCGACATCGGGAACAAGACCCCGACGACAACGTCCTCACTCGTCTCGGCTTTGGCGGGTCCGGCGAAAGCCGGCAGGGCCGCGCAGGACAGAAGCGACGCGCCGCTCATGAGCAATTGTCTGCGATTCATGTGATTGATCCTCTGTGTGAGATTTGGTCCGCCGTTTTGATGTTCGGTGGCCTTGCGCGGGTTCCATATTCAGGCGGCAAGCGCAACGCTGGATCGCCGATCGGCCGCCAGCTCCCGCAATACCTTGGCAACGTCCTTGATGTCAGCGGGCTCGAGATTGCGCAACGGCTGGCGCACCGAACCGCCGTCGAAGCCGCGCAGGTTCATGGCGGCCTTGGTCGTCTGCGGCTGCCCGAACTCTCGTGCCAGTGCCCGCAGCGGGTACCAAAGCCGATGCAGGTCGCGCGCGGCAGCCGCATCGCCGGCTTCCAGCGCCCGATAGGCGGCAAGAATGAGCTCCGGCAGCGCGCAGCTGTTGGTCGAGCTGATGCCGTCAAAGCCGCACATCATCGGACCGAGGAAAGCGAGGTCCGAGGCGCAGAACAGCCGGATACGTCCGCCAATCCGGTTGGCAATCTGATCGATCGCGGTCGGCGACAGGTCACCCTGCTTGACGCCGACGACGCCGGGAATCGCCGCAAGCTGCTCTAGCGTCGGCGGCGAGAGCGTGATGCCGATGCCGGGCGCGTTGTAGACCAGCACGCCGGTGCGCGAGAGCCGGACGATGTCGCGAAAGAACGCCACGATCTGCGTATCGGTCACTTCCGAGACGAACGGCGGGGTCACCATCGGCAGGCCGCCGAGCTCGCCGGCGAGCGTCGTCAGATCGCGGACCACCCGGACATCGGAATCGGCGCTGCACAGCATGACCGGAACCCGGTCGCCAACGATATCCATGACGCGCCTGAACAGATCAGCCCGCTCATCGACCGACATCGCCGGAAATTCACCGTAGGTGCCGCCGATCAGGATGCCGTCGAAGCCGAGGCCGATGACCCGCTCGATGTTACGGGCAAGGCCCTCATGATCGAACGCGCCATCGGCCTTGAATGGCGTGACGGTGATGTTGAACAGACCGCGCAATCGTGCTTGGCACTCCGTGATGTTTTTCATGATCCATTTCCGATCTATCCCGACAGGCAGAGCGACACCATTCCGCAAACGATGCGCGATCGCGACATAATACGATTTCGTGCCTGCTATTGTTTTGATTGTCTCTTAATGTACAATCGTTGACGCCCGCTTCGTCAAGCACTATTGGCAGGCAGTCGATGCTCAAGGCTTCGGCATATTTTATTCCTGGACCAACCGCGGCAAGGCCGCTGTTGTACGAATGATACCTTGTTGTACTTTTGTTATGAACCCTCGACACCTCCGCTAATCATGGCCCGTTCCTCGCGTCAGAGCAGCTTCCACCTGGCCAATCAGCTTCTGGACGTCATCCGCGACGCCAAGCTGGAGCCGGGCCATCATCTGCGCGAGCAGCAGCTTGCCGATCTCGTCGGCGTCTCGCGCACGCCGATCCGCTCGGCCCTGAACCTTCTTGCCAAGCGCGGCATCGTGGCGACGCGCAAGAACCACGGATACTTCCTGCGCAAGCCATTCGATTCATTGCATCGCATCGAGATCGAGGTTCCATCGACGGCCGATGAGAAGCTCTACCAGCGGTTGGTTCGCGACCGCCTCGACAACGTCGTTCCGAATTCGATGACCCAGAGTGAGATCGCGCGCCGCTACGGCGTCGATCGGATCGCGCTGACGCGCACCTTGTCACGGCTCGCCGAGGACGGATTGATCGCAAAGAACAGGGGTCACGGATGGACCTTCCTTCCGACCTTCGATTCCCTGGTCTCGCTCAAAGGCAGCTACGAATTTCGCCTCACGCTCGAACCCGCCTGCTTCCTGCTGCCGACGTTCAAGCCCGATCTCGCGGCAATCGAGCGGATGCGGCTGCAGCATCTGTATCTCATCGCCCATCCCGACCTCGCTACCGTCAGTAGCGCGCAACTGTTCGAGACCGATGCGGCGTTTCACGAAATGTGCGCCGAATTCTGCGGCAACGCCTTCTTCGTTCAGGCGATCCAGCACCAGAACCGGCTGCGGCGGCTGTTGGAATTCGGCAGCTATTTCAACAGTCGCCGCGTCCGGGATTGGTGCCGCGAGCACGTCGCGATCATCGAGGCGGTCGCAGCCGGCGATTTCGGCCAGGCCTCCGCCAAAATGCGCATGCACCTCGAACATGCATTGGCGGCGACGGCAGCTGCGCCAAAAAATGCAGGCTGATATCAGCATCCGGCAGTTGCGCGAATTTTGAGCGCGGACTGTTCAAAATTGCCGCGTGTCAGCCAATTGACGGCTGCCCGTCTAAGTCTCAAAATCAAAGACCTAGTTCCATTTTCCGGAACTGGATGGTTGTTCCGAGACACGGTTGTTTCAAGACGATGAGCGCCCTCGACAACGCGATTGAAGTCTTGCGCTGCTTCTCCAGCCATCAGCCGGAGATCAGCAATGCCGACGTGATCCAGCTCACTGGCAAGCCCAAGAGCTCGACCTCGCGGCTGCTGCGTCAGCTCAGGGACTCCGGACTGCTCGAGCAGGATGCCATGACCCGCCGTTACCGACCGGGCCTACTACTCTTCGAACTCGGGCGGCTGCATCGGACCCAGAACGATTTCGTAGTCGCGGCCGAACAGCGGTTGCGGCCAATCTGCGCCAGGACCGGCCATACCGGCTACATCGCCGTGCTCGACGGCGCCGAGCAGGTGGTGCTGCGCGTGGTCCCCGGATCGAATCCGCTGCAGGTGGTGACGCCGCCGGGCGTGCGGGCGCCGGCATTCGCGACATCCAACGGGCGGGCCATGTTGGCGCGCCTGAGCGACGTCGAGATACGCGCTCGTTTGCCGAAGCCCTTGCCTGCCATCTCGCCGTCGGCGCCACAGAATGTGGCGGGACTAATGGCGCGCATCGCCGAAATCCGCCGCACCGGCTATTCCGAGTCCAGCAATGAAACGCTGCCGGGAGTGGGCTCGCTCGGCTTCGCGCTCAGCCGTCGTGACACCAACGAAACGATCGGGGTCGCCCTGTCCTATCCGAGCCAGCTGACCTCGGCCCAGGAGC
>Ga0210393_10004561_pt1 | contig 10938 bp, 10 predicted proteins | sample IncBWC27OmetaG_FD_160068 | JGI IMG/M metagenome (GOLD analysis project Ga0210393, IMG submission 160068) | Forest soil microbial communities from Barre Woods Harvard Forest LTER site, Petersham, Massachusetts, United States - Inc-BW-C-27-O ...
GAGTTCCGACCGATCCAGCTGCTCGCGAAAGATGGCCGAGTAACGACCGCTGTCTCTTCCCTTAACATTGTGCTCCAAGAACTGCCAAAGAGACGGCGTGCGACGGGTCATCGGAGTCCTTTCGCACCGTCGATAGTTGGCGACGGCGGCCTGTTGATTTTCGGGCAGTCCTGGCTTACGGCGTGCGCTGGCTAGAAAGCTGCCCGGACCGGTAGGTCGACCGCTTCGATCGGGAGGGCAACTTCGATCATGGCGCCGACTTCGAGGAGGCCCGCAGCTTCCGACCCTCGGCCCACAGCCGCAACACCGCCTTCAACGCGTGCACTACTTGAGCCGGATCCGAAACCTCGCTCATCCGCCACGCGCAGCGCGCAGCGCGAACTTCTCGTTCCGCAAGCTGGGTGCCAAAGCCCGCGGATGTGAGGATCGTCAGCGGAACGCCGCCAAAAATGGGTTCACTGCTAATCTCGCGCAGGATTGCAGGTGCATTTCCGCCATGAACTCTCAGGTCCAGCACCAAGAAATCCGACTGCTCCGCGCCGGTCCGCTCCGAACCTCGCGACACCATGCGAACCAGCTCGGAACCGCTGGCAGCGTCACATGAACGGCCGCGCAAGTTCTGACTGCGAGCCGCGTCCTCGATCGACCTTGGATCGCCGCCGTAGCCTTGTACCAATAGAATTGGCGTGAGCCCTTCGAGGGTGGGCGGCGTCACGTTTCGAGACTGGACTTGCGCTGAGAGCCTTTCGCGCAAGAGATGAACCAATTCGGAAGGGGATCGGGAAATGCACTGTGGCTTGCTATAACTTTTCTTTGCAACGTGGGCGTGCCCGGCCTCTCTGCGCACAACAGCGCCCTCCTCTTTCGTGGACTGGGGGCTGGGCGACGCACGTGACGATCAGCTAAGGTTGCGAATGCAAAACGCGTGCTTCGGATGATGTACCGAGAACAAACTATGCCCGGGGATGGTGTTTGTAAATCAGGGAATTCCACTAAGGGGTACCGCTTGGAGATATTGACCGCCAGCGGCCGAGAAAACTGGAACAGTGCTGAGGCTCGAGCCTGGGGTCCGATTCGCTACTGCACTGGAACAAGTATTTCATTACGCAGGGCGTAATGCACTAGCTCCCGGGTCGAATGTAAGCCAAGCTTAAGCATGATTCTTGCCCTGTGCGTTTCTACGGTCTTCACAGTTATGCCCAAACTTGCTGCCGTTTCTTTATTCCCGGTTCCTTCCACAAGCAATTTCACAACATCCCGTTCCCAAGTCGTCAGAGCCATTGCACTCCCCGTGGCATTCGCGTCACATTCGGAACGCACTCGTAATGCATCGTGCGTCGCTTGGCGTGGGACCAAAGACGTCTGATTTGACAAGCCGTTCACCGCCGCAGACCGATCGCGGTCGGCGCGAGCGTCTGAAATTTGCCCGAGGGACCCATCCATGACTTGCCGCAACAGCGCATCTGAATCGCGAGCGGTCAAAAGAAGGTTCTGAATCAACCTGTCAGCGACGCCACGAAACAACTGTTGCGCCTGGTTTTGACGGGTGTTTTCCACTACCACCGCGCCAACTAGTTTCGCCCTGCCCTTTGCACCAGCGATTGGGAAGTAGTTCACAATCCAGTGGCTCGCTTGTTTTCTGTTGAGCAACTTAGACCAGAACTCCAGACTCACACGGCGCCCACTGAAGACGACATCTTTGAATGGAGCCTCTAACGTGACGGCAGGCTTTCCAATGCCATCACGGATCGTTTTGCCAAGATGTGCCTGGGGAGCAACGCGGTTCATTGCGGCAAGAGCGTTGTTAACGGCTCGGTAGCGCAACTCCTTGTCCAAAACAGCGATGCCGAGAGGGAAGGCGTGAAACAGCAGGGTCAACATCTCGTGAGGTTCAAGCAGAGCTGCAGAATCGAACCGTTTTATTACCTTCGGTGCGACCATATCGTGTTGGTAATTAAAATGTATGTCCGACACTACCGCTCAACAAAACACGCCCGCGAGGTAGAAGGAACCTCCCCATCCCGCCGCAGTGAAAACACTTGTGCCAACCTGAATCCGCTTCGTGGTGTGGAATTTTCGGTAGTGGGCAACCCCCACAACGCCGCCCAAATCAACACATTAAGAATCTGGCGGGTGGTTGAGCCTTCCGCACCGCCCCAGCGAATGTCTTTAAATTTTCGGGGTGGCGCGCGCTTCGTTTGTTAGGCGCAGAGCACTGCGCCCGGCTGAAGCTGGCCGCTACCCTGCTATCCCGCACAGCGGGATCTCAGGATGAATCGCCCTGCAGGGCGATTCACAAATTCAAAAGAAAGAGCACACGCAAGATTGCCCTCCTGCGGCGGGCAGGCCAATGCTGCGTTGCGCCGGCCGTGGGCCAAGGCGCAAGGATTGCGATCCACGAGTCACCACGCACGAATCATTGCTCACCAATTGCCACCCACGAATATCCGCCCACTCCTTCACACCGCGGCGCGCTGGTGCGCTGCTTCCGCAGCGACGCGGCGGCCGACTGCCGGCGCGATCATGCGTGCTTCGGCCATCAGTTGAGCGAATTGATCGGGGTAGAGGGATTGTGCGCCGTCGGAGAGGGCGCGCTCGGGGTCTTGATGGACTTCGATTAGCAGGCCGTCGGCGCCGGCGGCTACGGCGGCGCGCGCCATCGCGCCGACTTTGTCGCGGCGTCCGGTGCCGTGCGACGGGTCGGCGACCACCGGCAGGTGCGAGAGCTGCTTGATCACGGGGATCGCGGCAATGTCCATGGTGTTGCGCATGTAGGTGTCGAAGGTGCGTATGCCGCGCTCGCAGAGGATCACACTGTAGTTTCCGCCGGACATGATGTACTCGGCGCTGAGCAGCAGCTCCTCGATGGTGGCGGACATGCCGCGCTTCAGAAGCACCGGCTTCTGAATTTCGCCGAGTGCGCGCAGCAGGTAATAATTCTGCATGTTGCGCGCGCCCACTTGCAGCACGTCCACGTACGGCAACATCACGTCAATCTGCGAAGGGTCCATCACCTCGCTGACCACCAGCAACCCGTTGTCGTCTGCGGCGGCGCGCATCAGCTTCAGCCCTTCTTCGCCGAGGCCTTGAAAGGAATAGGGGGATGAGCGCGGCTTGAACGCGCCTCCACGCAGCAATTTCGCGCCGGCGCGCGCGACGCGTTCGGCGATTTCGCCGATCTGCGCGGCGGACTCGACGGCGCACGGACCGGCCGCCGCCACAATTTCCGTCCCGCCGATGGAAACGCCCTTGCCGAGTTCGATCACCGAACCTTCGGGGCGAAAATTTCTGGACGCCAGCTTAAAAGGATGCGTGATGCGGATAATTTCTTCCACGCCCGGCGTCGCCTGCAGCGCTTCCAGCTCCCCGCGATGCTTTTCACTCTTGCCGACGACACCAATCACGGCGCGTTCCTCTCCGCGGCTCAGATGCGCCTGAAAACCGCATTCCTGGATGCGCTTCACGACGTGGTCAATCTGCTCTTCCGTTGCGTTTACGGCCATGTTGATGATCATTGGATCCCCTCGGAGATAAATTTACCGGCCGGCGCAGTTTCCGCCGATTTGTACGAGCCAAGAACTTTCAGTTCCACTGCTTGCTGCGCGAGTTCAGCCAGGGCGGCCGCGAATTCCGGATCGCTCGCCGCCGCTTGCAGGTCGAGATAAAAACGGTATTGCCAGGGGCGGCCGTGCACGGGGCGGCTTTCGATTTTCATCATGTTGATATTGCGGCGGGCGAAAGGCTCGAGGGCGTGATGCAGAGCGCCGGGCTTGTGGGCTAGTTGAAAGACGAGCGAGATCTTATCGGCCGCGGGAAATACCTGCGGCTGCGCGGCAGATGGTGCTAGCAGAAAGAAACGTGTGTAATTCTCGCGGTCGTCTTCCAGATGCTCTTGCAGAATCACGGCGCCGTAGAGTTCGGCGGCGCGCTTGCTGGCGATTGCCGCACGCGTAGGATCGCCCACTTGCATGACTTCGCGGACGCTTCCGGCCGTATCCTCGGCGGGAATTCGTTTCAAGCGCGGATGCACGATAAAGAACTGCTCGCACTGCGCGAGCGCCACGGGATGCGATTCCACCGACGCGATGCGCCCGAGCGACGCTCCGGGCAGGCCTATCAGGTTGTGCACAATCGGAATGATCACTTCGCCCACGATGCGCAGGCCGCTTTCAACCAGCAAGTCGAACGAGCGATGCACCGAGCCCGCGAGACTGTTCTCCATCGGCGCCAGCACGTAATCCGCAGCCTGATTGCGAATCGCGGAGAAGGTCGCGTCAAACGTCGAACACGGCACAAGCGTGACGTCGGCGCCGAGCAGCTTCAGCGCGGCTTCTTCGCTGAAAGCTCCGCGTTCGCCCTGAAAGGCGATGCGCGCTGTGGCCGCGCCCTTCATGCCGCTGCCGCCTTGCGCCGCTTTTCCGTCAGGCGAGCCTTCTCGCGTTTGGGAACGCGCATCGAACCCAGGCCGTGATCTGCTTGGACGCGTATGGATTCGTGCAAGATCTGGCTGTAGATTTTACCGACCGCTTCGCTATCGAGCGGCCCGGGGTTCAACTTCTTCATGCGCGTAAGGATCTCCTGTTCGCGCGCGGGGACCCGCAGAGCGATGCCGCGCGCGCCCTTCAGACGGCCCACTTCGAGAGCAAAGCTCGCGCGCACGTTCAGCAGGTGCAGCAGAGTGGTGTCAATCGCGTCAATTTTCGCGCGCCAATCGCCAATTTTGATTTCACTCATCCCGCTTCTCCTCTTCTACCAGCAATGAAAATGTGCCCAAAAACAAAAAAGGCCGCGTTCCCTTGAGGGTCGCGGCCGGCTTGAAAGACTTAGTGCGGTTTCTAGTTACCGAGTGCTAGGTACTCCGCGCGCGTCTCGCCGGCCCGCTTCCCCGGATAAGGGAAGCGGTAGGTAAAAGCGAAACGGTAATAAAACGTATTGCCCACGCGCCGTTGATATCCTTTTAAAACTTTGGCAGGCACTACTATACGAAACTCGGGCCGCAGCGTCAAGCGCGGCGCGCAGAAATTACATATAAGCCTCATTTATGAATTTGCCAAGAATTACAAATTGGACTTATCCCCCTGCCGGACGCCTACTAAGCGAGATCATGCAAAGCGACGCCATCAAGAAGGGGATTTCCCGCGCGCCCGCGAGGGCCATGCTGAAGGCTACCGGCCTCACCGACGCCGATCTGGCGCGCCCACTCGTAGCCATAGCCAATACCTGGACGGAAGTTACGCCCTGCAATTTTCATCTGCGGCAGCTGGCGGAGCGCGTGAAGGCCGGTGTGCGCGCCGCGGGTGGCACGCCCATCGAATTCGACACGATTACGATTTCCGACGGCATCACCATGGGCACCGAAGGGATGAAGGCTTCGCTGGTATCGCGCGAAGTGATCGCCGATTCCATCGAGCTTGTCGTGCGCGCCCACGCGTTCGATGCGGTAGTGGCGATTTGCGGTTGCGACAAGACGATTCCCGGCACGGTGATGGCGCTGGCGCGGCTGAACCTCCCTTCCTTTTCGCTTTATGGTGGCTCGATTCTGGCGGGACACTTCGCAGGACACGAAGTCACCATTCAGGACGTGTTCGAAGCTGTGGGCGCGTGCGCGGCGGGCAAGATGACGGAAAAACAGCTGGGCGAGCTGGAGGACGTGGCGTGTCCCGGGGCCGGTGCGTGTGGCGGTCAATTTACCGCGAACACCATGGCCACGGCGCTCACCTTCCTGGGAATTTCGCCGATGGGCGCGAACGAAATTCCGGCTACCGATCCGCGCAAGGGCAAGGCTGCGTTCGATTGCGGCAAGCTGGTGATGCGACTGCTGAAAGAAGATATTCGCCCGAAGCAAATTATCACCCGGGAATCGCTGCACAACGCGATCGCTTCGGTGGCGGCAACGGGAGGCTCTACCAACGCCGTGTTGCATCTGCTGGCAATTGCTTCCGACGCGGGCGTGCCGCTCGTGCTGAAGGATTTCGATGAAATTTCCGCGAAGACTCCTGTGCTGGCGGACCTGAAACCGGGCGGGCGGTTCACCGCGCCGGACATGTTCCGCGCGGGCGGCATGCGCGTGCTGGGCCAGCGGCTGCTCGAAGCGGGGCTGCTGCACGATGGGATCACGACGTCGGGACGAAAGCTGTTTGAAGAAATTCGTGACGCGAGCGAAACGGCGGGCCAGGAAGTGGTGCGGCCGCTCGCAAAGCCAATCAAGCCCGACGGCGGCCTGGCGATTCTGCACGGCTCGATTGCTCCGGAAGGATCAGTCGTAAAACTTGCCGGGCACGAACGCGTGTTGCACAGCGGACCGGCGCGCGTGTTCGATTCCGAAGAAGCCGCATTCGCCGCAGTGCAGAGCCGCCAGATTCAGCCGGGAGACGTGGTCGTCATTCGTTACGAGGGTCCCAAGGGCGGCCCGGGCATGCGCGAAATGTTGGCGGTGACCGGCGCGTTGGTGGGTCAGGGCATGGACGACAAAATCGCGCTGATTACCGACGGGCGGTTCAGCGGAGCGACGCACGGGCTGATGGTGGGTCACGTGGCGCCGGAAGCGGCGAATGGCGGGCCGATCGCGCTGTTGCGCGACGGCGACATTATTACTTTGGATGTTCGCGCGCGGCGGCTGGACGTCGCGGCCAATCTGGAAGAGCGTCGCGCGCAATGGAAGCCGCCCGCGCCAAATTACACCACCGGCGTGATGGCCAAGTACGCAAAGCTCGTTACATCGGCATCACTGGGCGCCGTAACCAGCGCTGCGTAGAAAGAGCACTCACAAGGAGAATGACCATGGCGAAAATGTTCTGGGACACCGACACGAATCCGCGCGCACTGGAAGGAAAACGCATTGCCGTGCTGGGATACGGCAGTCAGGGCCGCGCGCACGCGCTGAACCTGCGCGACAGCAAACTAAACGTAACGGTAGGGCTTCGCCGCGGCGGCCCATCGTGGAAACAGGCCGAGCAGGACGGCTGGAAGCTTACCGGCCCTGCGGAAGCGGTCGAAGGTGCGGACGTAATCGTGATGCTCGCGCCGGACATGGCGCAGCCGGCTCTGTATCAGAACGAAGTGGCCCCCAGCCTGAGAGAAGGCGCCATGATTCTGTTCTCGCACGGCTTCAATATTCACTACGGGCAAATCACGCCACCGAAAACGGTGGACATCACCATGGTCGCGCCGAAAGGTCCGGGAAATCTAGTCCGGCGAACTTATGAAGGCGGCGGTGGAGTGCCCTGCTTGCTCGCGATTCATCAGGATCATTCGGGCCACGCTTTTGATCGCACGCTGGCCTACGCGAGCGCGATCGGCGGCACGCGCGCCGGAGTGATTCAGACCACTTTCGCGGAAGAAACCGAGACGGATTTGTTCGGCGAGCAAGCTGTGCTGTGCGGCGGCGCGCGCGAATTGATTCAGGCGGGCTGGGAGACGCTGGTGCAAGCCGGATATCAGCCGGAGGCCGCGTATTTCGAATGTCTACATGAACTGAAATTGATCGTGGACCTGATCTACGAAGGCGGCATCGCGAAGATGCACCAGTTCGTCAGCGAGACCGCCAAGTATGGCGATATTACGCGCGGCTCGCGTGTGATCGACGAGCATGTGCGCGAAAGCATGAAGAAAATTCTCACGGAAATCCAGTCCGGCGCGTTCGCAAAGGAATGGATTCTCGAAAATCAGACCGGGCGGCCTGTGTACAACAAGCTTCTGGAGAAGGACAAGAATCACCCGATCGAAAAAGTCGGTGCGGAATTGCGCGCGCAAATGTCCTGGCTGAAGCCGGAGACGGCGGCCGCAAGAGGTGCCAAATGAAGGGCGCAGAATTTTTGGTGAAGGCCCTCGAACACGAGGGCGTCGAGCTCATTTTCGGCTATCCCGGCGGAGCAATCATGCCGGTGTACGACGCGCTGCTCGACTCGAAGATAAGGCACATTCTGGTGCGCCACGAACAGGCCGCCGCGCTCGCCGCGGATGGCTACGCGCGCGCGACGGGAAAAGTGGGCGTGTGCATGGCCACGTCCGGCCCCGGCGCAACCAATCTGGTGACGGGAATTGCGAACGCTTACATGGATTCGGTTCCGATGGTCGCGATCACTGGCCAGGTGTCCACTGCGTTGATGGGCACCGACGCGTTTCAAGAGGTCGATATTTTCGGCATCACCATGCCGGTGGTGAAGCACAGCTTCCTCGCGAAAACCGCCACGGAGCTGCCGCGCATCGTGCATGAGGCTTTCCGCATCGCGCGTTCGGGGCGTCCCGGACCCGTGCTGATTGATTTGCCGAAAGACATTGCGAATACCGTCGCCGCATACGAATTCCACGACGACACGAACGAACAAATCGCCGAAGCATCCGCGGAATCCATCACGCGCGCGATCGCACTGATGCGCGAGAGCAGCAAACCGGTAGTCTACGCCGGCGGCGGAATCGGCATGGCGAATGCTCTGGATGAATTCCGCGCGTTTATTGCAACGACACGCATTCCTGTCGTCGCCACGCTGAAAGGTCTCGGCGCACTGCCTACCACGCACGAACTTGCGTTGGGAATGATGGGTATGCACGGGACAAAAACGGCAAATCACGCGGTGCAGACTTGCGATTTGCTAGTCTGCGTGGGGGCGCGATTCGACGACCGGGCCACCGGCAGGCTAAATGCATTCGCGCCGAATGCCAAAGTGATTCACTTGGACGTGGACCGCGCGGAAGTCAGCAAGCTGCGGCGGGCGGACGTTCCGGTGATCGGCAACCTGCGATACGCGCTGAAGGCGTTGGCGTGCAAGCTACCGAACATCGAACCGTGGCGGCGCGAGTGCACCACTGCGAAGGAAACGCACACGTGGGATTACGACGCGCCCGGCACGGAAGTCTACGCGCCCAGCTTTCTGAAAAGCCTTTCGGATCGCGCGGGCGACGATGCCATCGTCGCGTGCGACGTGGGCCAACACCAAATGTGGGTGGCGCAACATTTTCATTTCAATCGGCCCTCGCAACATCTGAGCAGCGGCGGCTTGGGCACCATGGGATTCGGCCTGCCCGCGGCAATCGGCGCGCAACTGGCATTCCCTAGCGCTTGCGTGATCAACGTTTCGGGCGATGGCTCGATCATGATGAACCTTCAGGAACTGGCGACGCTGCGTCGTTATGATTTGCCGGTAAAGATCGTGCTCTTCGACAATCGCGCGCTGGGCATGGTGCGCCAGTGGCAGGAATTGTTCCACGACAAGCGCTACAGCGAAGTGGATCTCTCCGACAATCCTGATTTCTGCCGCGTGGCGGAATCCATGGGCATTCCCGCGTTTCGCGTGGACGATCGCGCGGAGGTTTCCAGTGCGATTGACCGGCTGCTGGCGGAACCCGGTCCCGTGCTCGCGCATGTGCTGATTCATCAGGAGGCGAACGTGTGGCCGATCGTCGGACCCGGACGCTCGAATTCCGAAATGCTGCATCAGCATGAAGTGGCGCGCGAGGTTACGCGGTGATCAAATTCACGCTACAAGTGCGCGTCAAGCAGAGCGAAGGCGCATTGGTGCGCATTCTGGGAGTCACGCGCCGGCGTCGCTTCGATTTGCTGCACCTGACCGCCGACACCACCGAAGACGGCCACTTTCTCGATATTCAGATGACCGTGCAGGCCGACCGCGCCGAAAATACACTGGTGCGCCAAATCGAAAAGCTGGAGGACGTCTCGCAGGTGGAAGTCGTCGATCCGGGCGACGCTGTCAGCGAACACCGCGCGGCGCGTTTCACGGCCTGCTGACTGACGAATTTCGCTAATTTGCATTAAACTATCGCGTGCCTTCGACGACGAGCGCAGTTCCCTTCCAACGCGTGGCCATCCTCGGAACCGGCCTGGTCGGCGGATCGTTCGGCCTGGCGCTGCGCAAACATTTCCCTGACATCTCGATCGTAGGATTCGACCGCGCGGAGACTCTGCAAACGGCTCTTGCCCGCGGCGCGGTGCGCGAAACGGCGCGGGATCTCGCGAGCGCGGTGCGCGGCGCGGATCTGGTCTATGTGGCCCTGCCGATTGGCGCGACGATTGAGGCGCTTCCCGCGATTGCTGCCGCGGCGAAAGATGGCGCGCTGGTGACTGATACGGGCAGCACCAAAGCCGTCATCTGCCGCGCGGCGCAACATTCGCCGGCGCGCCAATCGCGCTTTCTGGGCGGACATCCCATGGCCGGGAAAGAAACTTGCGGAATTGGGCAAGCGGACGCTGAATTATTCGCCGGCGCGCGGTATGCATTGATCGGTTCCGATTATGATTCCGATCCGCGACTGCAGGGTTTCGCGGCGCTGGTAGGTGCGGTGGGTGCGGAGCCGGTGTGGTGCGATGCGGAAACACACGACCGGGCAGTCGGCATCGTCTCGCACCTGCCACAACTGCTGGCAGTAGCGCTGGCGCGGGTGGTACAGGACGAAACGGACGAGACTGGTTTGCCGCTTTCGCTGGCCGGTCCGGGATTGCGGGATATGCTGCGACTTGCGGGCAGCCATTATGGTCTATGGCGCGACGTGGCACACACCAACACCGAGAATATTGCGCGCGCGCTGGACCGGTTGGAGCAGGCTGTGGAGTATTTGCGCACGCGGCTCCGATCGAAAGAGCTCGAACAGGAGTTTCTCGACGCGAACGCCGTGTACGAATTGCTCCACAAGATGAAGGAACAGAAAAACGGCGAGTGATACTCAGCGGCGATCGTTCCTAAGGCTGGCGCGGTGCGGTTGGAACGAGACGCTTGTCGCGGACGTAAAATTCACGGTCGCGCCAGTGGATGCGCTGGGGAAAGAAACTGGCGAGCCATACGATGAAGGCGAAGGCGTCGCGCAGGGGTAGCAGCTCCAGATGTTTTCGTACACCGGCGTCGCGCATGCTATAGAAGCCGACGACCCACGCTGAAATTCCCCGAAACACCAGATAACCGAGGAGCAAGTTGATCGCCCACGCCG
>Ga0210393_10004562_pt1 | contig 10938 bp, 13 predicted proteins | sample IncBWC27OmetaG_FD_160068 | JGI IMG/M metagenome (GOLD analysis project Ga0210393, IMG submission 160068) | Forest soil microbial communities from Barre Woods Harvard Forest LTER site, Petersham, Massachusetts, United States - Inc-BW-C-27-O ...
GGCCCGAATCGAAGTTCGACGCCGAGGCGGTCTTCACCGCCTGTCGCGATCACGGCACCGCGGTGGAGATCAACTCCCGTCCCGAACGCCGCGATCCGCCGACCCGTCTGTTGAACCTGGCGCTGGAAATCGGCTGCGTATTCAGCATCGATACCGATGCGCACGCCCCCGGCCAGCTGGATTTCCTCGGCTACGGCGCTCAGCGCGCATTGGACGCCGGTGTTCCAGTGGACCGGATCGTCAACACCTGGCCGGCCGAACAGCTACTGGAGTGGACCGCGTCGAGCTAGTCGGGTTGGGGGTACCACCCGCTTGCGGGGGAGTGCGGCATCTCCAAGCCAGGGTCGCGGCCGACCAACACCGCGCGGGTGAGTGCGGACTTGCCGTAGCGCCGTCGCACCTGGTCGACCGCAGCGTCTACCGCCAACGAGTCCCCGCTGAACGGCAGCATCAGCTGCTGAGCACCGGTGTGGTCGATTCCCGACACCGCGAACCCAACCAGGGTCAATCCACGCTGCGCGATCGCGGGCGTGGCCGAAGCGAGCAGCTGTCGAGCGGCAAACAGGATCGGCTGCGTCGACGAGGTGGCCCATGGCAACGTGTGCGACCGGGTCGCCCGGCTGAAGTCGTCGAACCGCAGCCGCAGCACCACCGTGCGACCGGTGCGCCCGGCTGCGCGCATCCGGGCGGTGATTCGGTCGATCAGGTTGACCACCACCGCGTCGACCTCGGCGGGTGACATGCGGTTGCCGGCCGCACCCAGCGCCCGCTGGGCGCCCACCGACCGGCGACGCACCCCCGTCGTCACCCGCCGGCGATCGACATTGCGGGACAGCGCATACAGTTGGCGGCCCATCGCAGCGCCCAGCAACGAGGCCAGCGTCGACTCGCTGAGCTCGGCGACATCAGCGACGGTCGCGACGCCGTGCGCGTGCAGCTTGTCGGCGGTCACCGCACCCACGCCCCACAATCGGCGCACCGGCAACGGGCGAAGGAATGCCAGCTCCTGTTCGGGCGGCACGAGCAGCAGTCCGTCGGGCTTGGCTTCCCGACTGGCGACCTTCGCAAGAAACTTCGTCCGCGCGACCCCGACCGTAATGGGCAGTCCGACGTGATCGCGCACGTCGGTGCGCAGCCGCTCCGCGATCTGCAGCGGTGTACCGGAGACCCGCGCGAGGCCGCCGACGTCGAGGAAGGCTTCATCCACCGATACGGCCTCGACGATCGGCGTGACATCACGAAACACCTCGAAGACGGCGTCACTGGCGCGGGAATAGGCGGTCATCCGAGGCGGCACCAAAACGGCATGCGGGCACAGCCGTCGCGCCTGCGCCCCGCCCATCGCGGTGCGCACGCCGTAGGCCTTGGCCTCATAGCTGGCCGCCAGCACGACTCCGCCGCCCACGATCACCGGGCGGCCACGCAGCGTCGGGTCATCGCGCTGTTCTACCGACGCGTAGAACGCGTCGAGGTCCGCGTGCAAGATGGACGCGTCACACCGCACGAACATATGTTCGCATCAGGCTACGACAGTTAGCCAGATTCGGCGTAAATGCTGCTGACCCAGACGTGAGTGAGGGTGTCGACGACCCGGTCCGGGTCGACCGCCGGGTGCTCGGCGGAGAGTGCGGCCATCATGGTGCGTTCGTTCATCTGGTTCAGCGAGGTAGCCAGGTCTGCGGCCGGGATGGTCTCAGGTGCGGCACCGCGCGCTCGTTCCGCGGCGATCATGGCAGCAGTCTGGTCGATCCACTTCTGCATGAAGCCCGACCACATGGCCCGGATCTCCGAGCTGGTGGCCAGTGCCTCCGTCCCTGCCCGGGCCACCGCACGGTGCGAGCTAAACGCGGTGAAGAACGCATTGATGACGTTTCGGCACACCCGACGCGGATCCGCGGGCGGCCGTTGCACCGCGCCGTCGAACTCTGCGTCGGCGCGCGCGATCATCGGCTCGAGCAGCGTGAGTAGCACCGCCTCTTTGGACTTGAAATAGAAGTAGAACGTCGGCCGGGAGATCCCGGCGCCCTTGGCCAGGTCGTCGACGGAGATGTCGGCGAGCGCGCGCTCTTCGAGCAGCCGCTCGGCGGTCGCAAGGATCGCCTGCTCGCGGTCGTCGCCCGAGGGTCGCATAGAACGACGGCCGCGCAGGGCGCGAGTCTGGCCGGCAGCAGTCACGGCCGTTACTTTACACGGTGTCGAGTATTTCGACACAGTGTTGACCAACTCGACGGCGCGTTGATAGCGTGGCGGCATGACTGAGCACCTTGACGTCGTCATCGTGGGTGCCGGAATCTCCGGCGTGAGCGCGGCCTGGCACCTGCAGGATCGCTGCCCGACCAAGAGCTACGCCATCCTCGAACGCCGCGACGATCTCGGCGGCACCTGGGACCTGTTCAAGTACCCCGGCATCCGCTCGGACTCCGACATGTTCACCCTGGGGTTCCGGTTCAGCCCGTGGCGCTCGGCGAAGTCGATCGCCGACGGCGACTCCATCAAGGCCTACATCAAGGAGACGGCGGTCGGGAACCGAATCGACCGGCAGATCCGCTACCGCCACAGGGTTATGGTCGCCGACTGGTCCGACGCCGACAACCACTGGACCCTGACCGTGGAGAACGACGGCCAGCAGTACGACATCACCTGCTCCTTTCTGTTCGCCTGCACCGGCTACTACAACTACGACGAGGGATATTCGCCCACATTCGCCGGCTCCGAAGATTTCGACGGTACGATCGTCCATCCGCAGCACTGGCCAGAAGACCTGGACTATGCGGATAAGAAAATCATCGTGATCGGGTCCGGCGCTACCGCAATTACCCTGATCCCGGCCCTGGTGAACTCGGGCTCCGGACACGTGACGATGCTGCAGCGCTCACCCACCTACATCGGTTCGCTGCCCGGGATAGACCCCTTCGCCGTGCGCGCCAACCGGCTGCTGCCCGACCGCCTTGCCCACATCGCGAACCGCTGGAAAGCCATCGCGTTCAGCATCTTCCAGTATCAGCTTTCGCGGAAGCGCCCCGCCTACATGCGCAAGACGCTGATGACGATGGCCCTGCGCCGCCTGCCGAAAGGCTACGACGTCGAGAAGCACTTCGGGCCGCGGTACAACGTCTGGGACCAGCGGCTATGCCTGGCACCCGACGGCGACTTCTTCCGGACCATCCGGCACGGCAAGGCGGACGTTGTCACCGACACCATCGACCGGTTCACCAAAACCGGAATCAAGCTCACCTCGGGTGAGGAGCTGCAGGCCGACATCATCATCACCGCAACGGGTTTGAACATGCAATTGCTGGGCGGGGTGAAGCCGTCCAGGAACGGGGAGCGTTTCGACCTGACATCGTTGATGACGTACAAAGGCTTGATGTTCTCCGGCGTTCCAAATTTCGCCATCACCTTCGGGTACACAAATGCGTCGTGGACGCTGAAGGCCGACCTGGTCTCCGAATTCGTGTGCCGGCTGCTGAACTACATGGATGCCAAAGGTTTTGACACCGTGGAGCCGCAGCACCCGAGCGATGACGTCGACGAGATGCCGTTCATGGATTTCAACCCCGGCTACTTTCAGCGTTCAATGCACTTGCTCCCCAAGTCGGGGTCACGCGCGCCGTGGCGGCTCAAGCAGAACTACTTCTTCGACATGCGGACGATCCGGCGCGGCAAGATCGATGACGAGGGTTTGCGGTTCGCCAAAAAGACTGCGGCGGTAGCTGTTTAAGGCGGCTTAACGCTTACAGGACGACAATGCCGTCGTCGTCGCTGTAGGCGATCTCGCCGGGCACGAACGTCACGCCGCCCAGCGTGACCTCGACGTCGCGCTCCCCGGCTCCGGTCTTGGTGCTCTTGCGGGGATTGGTGCCCAGCGCCTTGATGCCGATCTCGATGCCACGCAGCGCCGAGGCGTCCCGCACCGCACCGTTGACGATCAGCCCGGCCCACCCGTTGGAGCCCGCCAATTCGGCGATGACGTCCCCGACCAGCGCCGTGTGCAGGGAGCCGGCGCCGTCGATCACCAGTACTCCGCCCGCACTCGGATGCGAGAGCACCGATTTCAGCAACGCATTGTCCTGAAAGCAGCGCACGGTGCTGATCGGGCCGGCGAATTCCGCGCGGCCCCCGAACTGGCGGAACTGGAGATCGCAGCTGCGAACGTCGGGCCCGATGCTGTCGACGAGGTCGGCGGTTGGCCGGAATGACACGGTCACTTTTGTAGATGCTAGCCAGTGGGAGTTCAGCGGCGACGCAGCTGCCGGATCAGCACTATCGCCAATAGGCTGAGCGCCAGGGCAACCAACAGCGGCACCGGTAACTGGCTCGAGGTCGGCGCCGGAACATCGGAGGAGACCGGGTTGTTGGCGTCTTCTACCGTTGACTTCGCTTGCGCCGCGGCATCTTTCGCGGCGGCAAGTTGGCCGTTGGTTTCGATCCGCTGCTGTGTGTCGAGGGGCTGCTCGGATGGGGTCGGTGGCGTGGGTTCAGGGCTTTTGGGGGGTGCGTTTTTGGCAGGCGCTTTCTTGGCTGCCGCTTTTTTAGCGGGAGCCTTTTTGGCTGCCGCTTTTTTGGCTGCCGCTTTTTTGGCGGGTGCTTTTGCGGCCTTCTCGACTGCCTTGGCGGGAGGTTTCTTCTCCGGCGGTGTCGATGCGCCGTTGGGCTCGCTGTTGGGTTGATCCTGAGGGTCTGCCATGCGGCCGCTCCTTTGCAGCTTTCTCTCACTTTTAGCGCACCGGGTTGTCGCGTCCCATCATGCCAGGACCCATCGCGGCGTCTCGGTGACCAGGGCGGGTCACGGCCTGCGCCGGACCGCCCATAGGCCGCCTGCGGCGACGAGCACCCCTGCTACCACCACAAACGGCCAGGCCGGGATGTCGCCGCCGGCGTCGGTGCCAGCGGCGGCAGGCCCTGGGGTGCCGGTGCCCGGGACTGTAAGTCGAAACGACCAGGACCCGGACACCACGTGGCCGTCCGCAGACGTCACCCGGTAGTTCACCGTATAGGTCCCGGCCGGTCCGAGCGGTCGCAGGCCGATACCAACAACCGCGCCCTGCACCGTCGGCTCCCCGATAGACCACACGTTGCCATCGGGCCCGACGACCGTCATGGCCGCGAACGTGGTCTGCAATGCCTCGTTGAAAGTCGCACTCGCCCGGTCGGGCCCGGTCGTCAGGACCGCATTGTCTGCGGGCTCGGCGGACACGCGTGTGGCGTGCGCGAACGCCACTTGCGCATTTAGGGTCGCGGTCAACGCCATGGCGGCCAACAGCAGCCCCGCCCACGCGATAACCACCACCCGTCTCATGCTCGTCGGCGAACCAACACAAGACAGATACCCAGCGCGCCCACCACCAACGCCGCGCCGCCCAGCAGGCGCGCGGTGTTGTCGGGCGATTTCGACTGCCCGCCTGCGCCAGCGTGATTGGTCGGCGTAGCCGGCGACGGATGGTATTCATGCGGCGCCACCGGTGCTGCGGCAAGCGTCAACATGGGTGCCGGATGTTCCGGTTCGCCGCCGCCCGGCAGCGGCGGCTGGTCCCATTTGACGATTGACCCGTCGGAATAGGTCTGCGTGGCCGGGAAGCTGACGGTGTCGGTGTCGGGCAATTGCACCGATATCCGAAACAGCGCGAACTGATCGACTCCGATCCCGCCGTTGGGCGCCGCCGTCCAGGTCACCGAGCGGACGGTGCCGGACGCCGCGTCGCGGTCGAGCCTGGATGTCCAGCCGGGCATGGCTTCGGTGCTCGCGGATGCCACATCGGGGAGGGTGACGCTTAGCGCAGTGGTTGCGGCGCCCTTGTCGGATTCGTTGGGTACCTGAAAGGTGACGATTGCCATCGCGCCACGCACGGCGTTGTCGCTGCTGGCGTGGACGTGTGCCCACGCGGGCGGGGTTGCTGCCGCCGAGCCGAGATACAGCGTGGCTGTGATGGCGACTGCGATCAGGACGCGCGAACCCCACCCGTCGTCAAATGTCATGTCGGGCCGCTGCTTTCAGGTCAATCCGAGCCGGGCCATCAGATCTGCCTCGATACCGTCGAGTTGCGAAGAGATCGCGCCGTGGGCCGTCCGACGTCGCGTGGCGGGCATATTCTCAGCGGCGGTGACGGCCGCCGAAAGATCGGTGAGCCGTTCGCTGATGGCGGCGACGAACTGCTTGGTCTCGCCGTCCTTGGGCTTCTTTTCCTGCACCATCCGCAACGATTTCTCCGACCCGGCGATCCGTGCCGACAGCTCGGCGCCCTGCCCGGAGAACTGGCCGATCTGAGCCAATGGAATTCCAAGCCGATCCGCGCGGCGCTGGTCGATCAGCGCGCGTGCCGCCATGGCGGCCCGGTATATCAGCGGGGTCAGGATCGGGGCGAGCAACCGAGATACCGTCAGCAGCCGGCGGATGCGCGTCGGCGACAGCAACCTGCCTTCCCGCGCCGCTTTGAGCTCGGCCTCAGCGACTTTCAACGCCGTGCGGTCGCTGTCCCGCTGAGATTTGATCTGGGCCTTGAGGGCCTTATCCGCGGCCCGCCGATCGCCCTTGATGCGGCGAGTCTCGTTCCTGGCGGCCAGCCGGGCCTCGAGCCTGGCGCGGGCCTTGATCGCGCGGGCTTCGGCGCGCCGTGTCGCGCGACTCTTTCGCTTGCGGAACAGGGCCATTCCCGGCCGCCTCCCGGTATCTCGTGGACTTCGCTCTCGCGTGTACGCGATCCGTGAGCCAACCCTAGTGGGAATAGGCCGGCGGCAGCCCGTCAGGTCGGGCTGCACAGCCGTTAAGTGCGCTTAAGCGCCGAGCTGCTCTTTGCGGCGCAGCTCGTTGACCCGCTCCACGATGTCCAGCTGGGCATCGGGAGACAATTCAGCGGCACCCAACGCGATGCGGCGCACACCGTCATCACGCATCGTGGAAAGCCACGACAATTCCTTGTCGAGCTTTTCGTAGTACTCGTCGTCAGTGAAGTACGCCGACTTGATACGGAAGAAGTTCGCCAAGGCGGCCATGGTCGCTGTCGACGGGTTCGTCCGGTTGCCTGAGCGTAGCTGCGACAGGTAGGGAGCCGACATTGTGATGCCCTCCGCCTTGAGCGCCGCAATCACCTCCGCAGAGGTATGCGGCCCCCGTCCGGGTGGATACACCGTGTCGAACAGGCGGTTCAGGCGGGCAGAGAACGTCGTGCTCATCGAGATGACCTCCACTGGGCTGTAGAAGTGAACTGTTACCTATGCATATTTGCTGATCATGGTAGCGAGCGTTTAAGACCGCGACCAAGTGCAAACCCGAGCGGTTTTGGTACCGGCGTTGCTGGCGCCTGCCAAATCCTCACTCGACGAGCGTCTAACTAATTCGCTGGGGTGTCCACTAAATATCCGAAACTCACAGGTTATCCGCAGAATCGGGGTCGAGCGCCAGGGTGGCGGGCGGCCGGGCTCCGGCGTGGTATGGCGATCGGACGGATGGTGCTGTGCGGTTGCACCGCAACCACCAGGCAACTTATACCGATCGAGAGCCGAATTTGCTGTCAGGTCTGCAAAGCGACTATGAAACGGACCGCGGGTACAACTCAACGGCCCACGGAGATACCTCTGGGGGCGGCTGGGCTGAGGGGAGGGTGCCGTCGGCACCTAGACGACGTCGGGCGACCTCCCGATGATCGAAGCTTCAGTTCGGCGGCGCCGTCGTAGAGTTTGCGTAGCCGCAGTTGTCGCCGCAGCCAGCGCCACCATCGTGCACACGCAGATGGCTAGCGGCCGCAAGCCCAGGGCGCGCTCGAACAGCATCCACAAGCCGAATATCAGGAACAGCAGGCTGGCCAAGACGTGCAGCAGCTGCTGGGGAAGTCGCCGGTTCAGCAGCGCCCCCACACCAATCGCCAGAGCGTCGGCCATAACCATGCCCAGCGTCGAGCCGATCCACACGCCGCGCCAGTCATGGTTGCTGGCCAGCGTGAGGGTGGCCAACGTCGTCTTGTCGCTCATTTCGGCGAGCACGAACGAGGAGATCACCGCAAGCAGCGCGAAGCGGGGCTCGTCAGCGGTTGAGAGCGTCTCGTCTTTGGCCGTGCCCTCGCGCCAGGCCCACAACGCAAAAAGCAGGAACGCGATCGCGGACGCGAACGCCAACGGGCGCGCCGGCAGCGTGGTGCCTAGGAAGTGGCCAATGGTCACCGAGACCCCGTGGGCGCCGAACGCGGCGATCCCGACTCCGGTCAGCACCACCCACCATCGGCAACGCAGCGCATAGGTCATCGCGATGAGCTGAGATCTGTCGCCGAGTTCGGCAAGGAAAACCACCCCGAGGCTTAACAACGTGGCGGCGAGCATGGAGGACGACCTTTCGACGCGTTGTCGACGACCACTGGAGTTGTCGAACATCGGTCGAAGGTCTCGCCCACCGGTCTGGTCGGACCGGTTCGCCAGCCGGGCTATGCGCCAGTATGTCGACTCGACGATTCGGGGCTACTCCCCTTCGCTAACGGTCCCAGGTTAGCGGGCAAATCCGGTGTGCGCCAGCGAGGAACTGAAGTTTGGAAACCCGTATTCAGGGATTCGCAGACCGAACTAAATGGTTCGAATTTCCTTATGCTGCAAGCAGCATTGCCAGGATCGCGGTGTCGGGGTGGCTGATTGGGTCGACGCCGACGCGACTCACCATGGACGTGATGGTGCCGTCGGCTTCGGCTTCCACCCAGGCCGCGCGGTGCTCCAATCCCAGATAGGGCAATCCCGGAAGCAGTACGCATCCCGACGCGGCCCCCATGCATTCCGGCAACGACGGCATGGTTTCTGAGGGTGGATGCAGCATGAGCAATGCAGGGGGCTGATGGTCAGCGAAATACCCTGGCTGGATTGCTGATTCACCGAAAATGGTGCCCTCGGCCAGTACCAGGCCGACGGTGCCTGGTACTGGTTCGTCAGGTAACTCCTCGCGGGCGCCGAACACCGTTGTGGTGGAGAGCAATCCGGGTAATGAGGCGACCCGAACCGCAACCATCAACAGCTGGGCCCACTCTTTTGTCGAATCAGGCCAACGCCCGGAGATTACAAACCCTTTCAGGGCACCACGAGAATGGAACGGGGCAACCCCGATCGGTCCACTTGACCCAGTGTCCATCTCGACCTCCGCGCGCGCCTTCATCCGAAATAACCACGCTGGTAGCCCGAATAATTAAGAATGCCTGGGGTTTAGGCGCGTTGCAACTCGACACGGTCAGTGGCGCTGGCCTTTCCTAAAGCGCCGAACACGGGCCAGGATAAAAGCGAGGGCGCCACGCGATCCGCGCGACGCCCCAGCCTTCGTCAGATGGTCTCAGCCGAAAATCAGCCCCTGGGTTTTGGAGGTTGCGGCCGCGTAGCGCGACTGCACATCCGGCCAGTTGACGACATTCCAGAACGCTTTGGCGAAGTCAACCTTGACGTTCTTGTACTGCAGGTAGAAAGCGTGCTCCCACATGTCGAGCAGCAGCAGCGGAATAATGCCGAGCGGGAAGTTGGTCTGATGGTCGTACACCTGGAATATCAGCAGCTTTTTGCCGAGTGTGTCCCAGCCGAGTGCGGCCCAGCCCGACCCCTGCACGGTGATGGCGGCCGCGTGGAACTGCGCACGGAAGTTGTCGAATGATCCGAAGGCGTCGTCGATGGCTGCGGCAAGCTCACCGGTCGGCTTGTCGCCGCCGTCCGGCGACAGGTTCTTCCACCAGATGGTGTGGTTGACGTGACCAGCCAAATTGAATGCCAGGTTCTTCTCGTTCAGCAAGATCGCGGAGTAGTCCTCCTTGGCGCGCGCCTCCTCGAGCTTGGCGACGGCGTCATTGGCGCCCTTGACGTATGTGGCGTGGTGCTTATCGTGGTGAAGCTCGTTGATCTGACCCGAGATGTGCGGTTCCAGAGCTCCGTAGTCCCAGTCCAAGTCGGGCAGGGTGTATTCAGCCACGGCATTCCTTTCTTCGGTGGATGGTCGGTGATCGTCGGGCGCTCATTCGCGCGGGGCTGCCACGCGGCGGCCAGCCGTAGTCAACCCTGCTCCAAGACTGCGCGCGCCGCAAGAACGACCACTACGGGCCGCTAACCCAGATACCCGTTCGGCGTGATTTCAAGCCAAGACGATGACGGCAAGAACCGCGAGCAACGCCAGTGCGATCAGGCCGGCACGTAAGGCGGCGATGCTGTAACTATGGCTCCAGGCAGGCGAGCCGGAGTACGAGTTCGATGGGGCCGGTGAACCCGGACTGAACGAATGCGTGGCCATCAATCGCCTTTCACCAGCACGTTCACCTCGCTCCAGTGAGGTGAGTCACAACGACGTTTCGTGATGGCGATCATAACGCGTTGTGATCGCCATGGAAAAACGTCCCACGTAATAGGCATCTGAGCTGCGGATTCGTGGTGACGCCTGCGCACACGTGACTCGGAGGCCGCGGGGTGTGGACCGCCGCGCCGGACACGAGTATCCGCAAGTGCTTAGTAGGACAATGCATTTCGCTCAGACACCGTTTTGGGCTGTCGATGGCGTGCCTCTGTCGCCCGGTGTTATCCACAATTGCGGCCCGGGTCGACCGGTTGGGGCTGTGCTGATTCCATAGGTACCCAGACGGCCGCTGTGGATAAACCTGTGGAAACTGTGGATAGCCATAGGTAACTATTCAAGTTGCGGACGGATCGCGGGCGTACCCAATCCACGACCTAGAAGGCTGGTTCGGCGTCCGCCCTGAGAACGGTCCCGCGTTGCGGCGGCCCGCATCGTCGCCGGGGCTAGGCTGGTCCGGTGATCCAGGTGTGCTCCCAGTGCGGCACTCGGTGGAACGTGCGCGAACGGCGACGCGAATGGTGCCCCCGCTGTCGCGGCGCGCTGATGGCGCCCCTAGCGGATATGCCCGCAGCCGATCCACGCTGGAGTCCGCGCGGTGGTCCATCGGCACCACAGCAGGCCCCGCAGCGCACCCCGCCTCGGCT
>Ga0210393_10004565_pt1 | contig 10934 bp, 13 predicted proteins | sample IncBWC27OmetaG_FD_160068 | JGI IMG/M metagenome (GOLD analysis project Ga0210393, IMG submission 160068) | Forest soil microbial communities from Barre Woods Harvard Forest LTER site, Petersham, Massachusetts, United States - Inc-BW-C-27-O ...
CGGAGAAGTGTTCCATGCACCGGCTCCAGAAGTCTTCGTCGTCGCGCAGCACGGTGTGCTCGGTGGCGAACCGGTGCGCGAATTCCGCGGCCAGCCGCTCCTGCGCGCTGAAACCCGGCCAGGTGAGCCACTCGAGGGCGTGCTCGTAGAGCTCTTCGTCGACGCCGGCGGCGGGCCCATCGGCGTCGCGGGTGTTGACGCAGACGATGCATTGGTTGTCGTGGGCTATCACCGTCCGCGCGATCTCGCGGGTGCGGAGCGGCAGGCGGTTCTTGGTGTAGACCGCCTTGCTGAAGTTGGCGAGCGCGACGCCGAGCTCGGGCGATTTGGTAGCCCAGCCGTAGAGGTCGTCGTCAGCGAACGATCCGATTCGACTCATGGCGTGATGGTACGCCCGCGCTTCACGCGTTCCGGCGTCTCCCGGCGGTCAGCGCTTGTGTCGGCGGTTCGTCGTGCCAATCACGTTGAGCCAGAACGCGATGCGCGATCCGTTCCAGCGCGGCTTCGACATCACGACGGTCTGGCCGGCCCTCGAAGCTGGGCGAGCGGGCCAGCTTGTCGGCAATCCAGGCCAGCAGCAGCGAGTACACGTAATCGACCTGCTGAGCGCCGGATGGTGTCAGCCACATCTGCTCTCCCTCGCGTTGCACGTCGCCGGTGGCGACCAGGCGGGCGAAGGTGGGTTCCAGGACCTCGAAGGGTATGCGCAGCGCGTCGCCGATATCGCTGAGCCGAGCCGTCCCGTACATCTGCCCGAAGCGGTAGATCCGCATAACACCCCAGAGCCCCGCGACGTCGAGGCGGCAGTCGGGCCGCATGGCGATGCTGCGCAACCGCATCCCGGGAGCGCCGCGCAACATGCGGGCTATCGCGTTCTCCAGCATTCGTTCCGGAGTGTCGGTGGTCGGCATGCCGAACGCGTCGCCGAGATCGACTGCGCTGTTGTGGATATCGCGCAGCGGCACCTCGCGCAGGAACAACGCCAGGACGAAACCGAGCAGGGCGACCGGCGCCGCGCACAGGAACACCTGGGTGAGGGAATCGGCGTAGGCCGCCACGATGGGTGCTGCGACGCTATGCGGCTGCCGGTGCAGGGCCTCGGGAGAAGCGACCGCGGAGGCGGGCACGCCGCCGGCGGCCAGGGCCGGACCGATTCGATCTTTGAGGAAGTTCGAGAACAGCGAACCGAATATCGCGGCACCGAACGAGCTGCCGATGGTGCGAAAGAACGTCACGCCCGAGGTGGCGACGCCGAGGTCTTCGAAATTCGAGGTGTTCTGCACGATGAGCACCAGCACCTGCATGGACAGGCCGATGCCGGCGCCCAGGATGACCAGGAAGGCCGACTGCACCAGCGCGGAGGTGGACGGGTCCATCCGCGACATCAGCAGAAACGCCAGCGCCATCAGCGCGGTGCCGGCCACCGGGAAGATCTTGTAGCGGCCAGTTCGGCCGACCAGAATGCCGCTGCCGGTCGACGTGATCAGCATCCCGACCACCATCGGCAGCGTGCGCAGACCCGAGGTGGTCGCCGAGACGCCGTCCACGTACTGCATGTAGGTCGGCAGGAACGTCATCGCGCCCAGCATCGCGAAGCCCACGACGAACGACAGCACACAGCACACCGTGAACACCGGACTGCGGAACAGTCGGGTTGGGAGGATCGGTGCGGGGGCGCGGCTTTCCACCCACGCGAAAATGCCGAGTGCGGCGGCCGAACCGGCGAATAACCCGATGATTGTCGGCGATCCCCACGGGTAGAGGGTGCCGCCCCAGCTGGTGGCCAGCGTCAGGCCGGCCGCGCCGACGCCCACGAACAGGATGCCGGCGTAGTCGATCACCGGCTTCGTCGCGGCGGCCAGCTGCGGGATCGCCACGGCCGCCACCACGAGGACCACCACCGAGACTGGAACGTTGACCCAGAACGCCCACCGCCAGGTCAGGTAGTCGGTGAAGTAGCCCCCCAGCAGGGGCCCGATCACCGTCGTGACACCGAATACCGCGCCCAAGATGCCCTGGTAGCGGCCCCGCTCCCGCAGCGGGACGACCTCACCGATCAGCGCGCTGGCGGTGACGGTGATCGCGCCGCCCCCGATCCCCTGCAGCGCCCGCGATCCCACCAGCATGGCCATCGACTGCGCCAGCCCACACAGCACCGAACCGACGACGAAGAACACCACCGCGGCCTGGAAGACCCGCTTGCGGCCGAACAGGTCACCGAGCTTGCCGACCAGTGCGGTGACGATCGTCGACGCCAGCAGGTAGCTGGTGACGACCCACGACTGATGGCCGGCGTCGCCCAGGTCGGCGACGATGGTCGGCAGCGCGGTCGCGACGATGGTCTGGTCGAGTGCCGCGAGCAGCATGCCCAGCACGATCGCCAGGAAGATGAGGTTGCGCCGCTGCGGGCTGATCGGCGCGCTGCCGGATCCGAGGTCCGCCGGGCCCGCCACGGTCGTTGCTGGCGCTCTCGGGCTTGTCATGGCCTCCCGAGGCTACCCGGGCGAGTTTTGAGATCCCGGCGGCCGTGAAACACACTGCGCCGAGTACAGCTCCTCGCCGAGCTTGTTCATCAACTCCAGCTGGGTCTCCAGGTAGTCGATGTGCTGTTCCTCGTCCGCAATGATCTCCTCCAACAGGTACGCGCTCGTGCTGTCCTGCTTGGCCCGGCACATGATGACGCCAGGTTTGAGACGCTCCATCACCTCGTACTCGATGGCCAGGTCGGCCTCGAACTGTTCGCGAATCGTCTGGCCGATGCGCAACGAGAAGAGGCGCTGGTAATTCGGCAGGCCGTCGAGTAGCAAGATGCGATCGGTGATCGCCTCGGCGTGCCGCATTTCGTCGAAGGATTCCTTGCGGGTGTACTCCGCCAGCTCGGTAAAGCCCCAGTTGTCCTGCATCTTCGAATGCAGGAAATATTGATTGATCGCGGTGAGCTCGCTGGTGAGTTGCTCGTTGAGCAGGCGCAGAACGTCGGGATCTCCTTGCATGATCACGCACTCCTTTTAAGGCGTAGGACAGCTTGTCATGTCGGACCGCTGCGGGTGGGCTGGGCTGGAGCACACCGCGCCAGGGCTGTAGCAGCACTCTGCCACGCCGATTTCGAATCTTCCAGCAAGGTTTGGCTGTGCTCAGTGTGGCGCGAGGGACTTAGGTTAGCTTCCACTAACCTAGTTAGGTTAGACTCCACTAATATGCGGGCTGTGCATTCGGCGGTTGCGATGGGGGTCTGATGTACGTCTGCCTGTGCGTGGGGGCCACCAACCAGACAGTTTCCGACGCCGTCGCCAGTGGCGCGTCGACGTCTAAAGAGGTTGCCGCCGTGTGCGGGGCGGGCGGCGACTGCGGACGCTGCCGGCGCACGCTGCGGGCGATCATCGCCGCATCAAAGCAGAGCGAACCCGAACTCGACGCCGTCCCCGCCCGCTAGCCGGGTCAGTTTGCGCGCCGCTGGGTGAAATCCGCGAGGGCCGCAGCGTTGGCCTGCGTCCCCATCAGCTCGGCGAAGTGAGCGTTTTCTCGCGCGGTCGCGGCCGCGATCTCCGGACGGACCGGCTCGAGCATAGTGTGCTTGACCGCCATCAGGCTCGAAATCGGCCGCGCGGCAAGGATTTCGGCATGACGGCGGGCTTCCGCTAGCAACTCGTCCGGTTCGCACACCCGCCAGACCAGACCCATCCGCAGCGCCTCATGGGCGTCGACCCATTCCGAGGACATCAGCAGCCAGGCGGCGTTCTGCCGACCCACCAACTGCGGCAACAGGTATGACGACGCCGCTTCGGGCGCCACCCCGAGGCTGGTGAACGGGCATTTCAACCGTGCCGTCGACGACATGAACGCCAGGTCGGCGTAGCCGAGGATGGTGGCGCCGATGCCCACCCCGACGCCGTTCACGGCACAGATGAGCGGTTTGGGAAAGCTGCTGAGCGCGTCGATCAGTCCGCGGAAGCCGTACTTTCCGGGCTTGAAGTCCGGGTCGGTGACCATGGCCTGCATCTCGGCGAGGTCGGTACCGGCGCTGAAGCCGCGCCCGGTGCCGGTCAGCAAGACCACGGCGACGTCGGGATCCTCGGCGGCGGCCAACAGGGCTTCGGCGGTGGCGTCGTAGAGGGCTTCGTTGAAGGCATTGAGCGCCTCGGGCCGGTTCAGCGTGAGGGTGCGGACATGCTTTTCGTCGTCGATCTGTAGCACGGCTGCAGCCTAGCCGTTGCTGTAGACGCGGGTCGGCTCGATCAGCACCACGGCACGGCGCTCCTCGGCCATCACTCGGTCGTACTCCGGCCAGTCGTCGTGGGTGCCGCCCGCGGCCGTGAACACCTCGCGCAGCAGCAGCCGCAACTGGTCGGCGTCGGCAAGCCACGGCGCCGCGTCATCGGGGCCGGCCAGTTCCGCGCGGCCCTCGACGGTCGCCCATTGCCAGCCGTTGCGAAAAGTGATGGCCAGCTGCGGGCGGACCCGCAGGTTGCCGAGTTTGACCTTGCCGTAGGTGGTAAAGCCCAGCGACGGTTGCCCGCTGTCGGGGTGCGGCAACAGACCGACGTTGACCAGCGACGCCTGCACGGACCCATCGGCACGAACGGTGGAGATCACCGCCAGGCCGCTTTCTGCGGCTGCCAGCGCCACGGCTTCGTCAAGTGTGGTCATCTCGGTCCCTCACATTCCAAACGGTGTCTTGAACACGTAGCGGCTGGTCGGGACGGTGTCGATGTTCTCGTTGGCACCGAATGCGGTTGTGCTGGCAACCATCCGGCCTAGCCGGTCCTGCAGGTCGTTGTCGTCGGCGGCACCGAAGAACGCCTTCAAATCGGTGATCGCCTCCGCGGGGAACAACTCTTCGACGATGCCCGAGATTCCCGGTGCGTCTGGAGTGAGTGCTCGCACCACCCAGTTCTGCGTGTAGCCGAAGGTGGACTGCGTCTCGATAGCGACGCTGGTGTGGCTGAGTTGCCACCGGTTCAGCCAGGTTGCCTGGTCCAGGCCGGTGGGCCGGCGCAGCAGCGCGATGTTGGCCAAACCCGGTGTGCGAGAGCCTAATTCCGGGGATGCTTTCAGCGGGATCGACTCGGTCACCAGGTACGCACCGAGTTGTTCGCACTCGGCGGCGAGCAGGTTCAGCGCCGCCGTCGCCTGCTCGCCGTAGCACTGCTGCGTCCACAAGCTCACCACCGCGGCCACCGGCGGGTCCAGTGTTGTCAACGTCATCAGTGAGTGGCGTACCGCGCTGTCGCGAACGTTGACCGAGAGCCCGGCGATGCCCAGCCCCAACAGCGCGTCGGCGACCGGGCCCCGCTGGCGATCACACCAGTCGTCGTCCGGCTCGGGGCGCATCAGCACGGCGATTATCTTCTCCATACGCCGAACTTAACGTGTCGATTTGATCGGGCGTACTTCCTGCTCGGCGCTGATCAGCTCGCCGATGATCGTGGCGAGCCGCCGATAGCATTCGTCGCGGCCACTCGACGGGCGGAACACCAGGCCGACCCGCCGACCCGGGCGAGGAGCCGCAAACTCCGCGAGCCCAAGCCGGCTGCGCGCGGCCTCGACGGGCGCTGCGCTCCGCGGGATCAGCGTCGCCCCCAATCCGCCCGCGACGCACTGCACGGCCGTAGTCAGGGAGGCCGCCCGGGTGTCGGCGAGGTCGGCCCGTACTTCCGCCTTTTGGCAGACGTCCAGGGCCTGATCACGCAGGCAGTGACCCTCGTCGAGCAACAGCAGCGGCAACTCCGCCAACCTCGCCACCGGCACCCGGTGCTTGCCCGACAGCGGATGCCCGGGTGGTAGCGCGAGCACGAAATCTTCGTCGTAGATCGGGACCTCCGTGAGGCTGCCGGTATTGGCGGGTAACGAGATCAGGGCTGCGTCCAGCGCCCCGTCCCGCAGGGACGCCAGTAGCCGCTCGGTTTGGTCCTCGACCACCCGCAGGGTCAGCGCGGGCAGTCGCTGGGAGAGCCCGGCCAGCATCGCCGGCAGCACGTAGGGCGCCACGGTGGGGATCAGACCCAACCGCATGCTGCCCTGCAGCGGATCCAATGTGCCCGCGGCCGCGGCGGTGAACGCCTCCGCTGCGTCGATCACGGCCCGGGCGAGCGGCAGCAGCTGCACGCCCTCGGGGGTTACGCGCACCCGGCGGGTGGATCGCTCGACCAGGTGGCTGCCAAGGCCGGTTTCCAGCGCCGCCAGCGCCTGCGACAGTGTCGACTGGCTAACGCCGAGAGTTGTTGCAGCACTGCTGAAATGCCGCTTCTCGGCCACCGCGACAAACGCACGCAACCCGGCGAGTGTCGGCTGAAAACTCTTATCGGTCATACCTATTAGTGTAGTGGCAAATATCACCTTTACTTCTCAGTAACGTGCAGCCACCATGGGATAGACAGCTAATCTTGAATTGATCCAGAAAAGGAGCACAGATGTCTTTGCTCACCATCGGCGAGCAGTTCCCCGCCTACCGGCTCACCGCGCTGATCGGCGGCGACCTGTCGAAGGTTGACGCGCAGCAACCCGAGGACTACTTCACCACCATCTCCAGCGACGACCATGCGGGCAAGTGGCGCGTGGTGTTCTTCTGGCCGAAGGACTTCACGTTCGTGTGCCCGACCGAGATCGCGGCGTTCGGCAAGCTCAACGACGAGTTCGAAGACCGCGACACGCAGATCCTTGGCGCGTCGATCGACAGCGAATTCGTGCACTTCCAGTGGCGCGCACAGCATGAGGACCTCAAGAAGTTGCCCTTCCCGATGCTCTCGGACATCAAGCGCGAACTGGTGCAGGCCACCGGCGTGCTCAACGTCGACGGCGTCGCCGACCGGGTGACTTTCATCGTCGACCCCAACAACGAGATCCAATTCGTTTCGGCGACGGCCGGATCCGTGGGACGTAACGTCGATGAGGTGCTGCGCGTGCTCGACGCACTGCAATCCGACGAGCTGTGTGCCTGCAACTGGCGCAAGGGCGACCCGACGCTGGACGCCGGCGAACTGCTCAAGAAGTCGGCGTGATCCCATGAGCATCGAAAATCTCAAGGAAGCGCTGCCCGAATACGCCAAGGACCTGAAGCTCAACCTGGGCTCGATCGTCCGCAGCACGACGCTCAACGAGGAGCAGCTGTGGGGCACCCTGCTGGCGAGCGCCACGGCGACGCGAAACACCCAGGTGCTGAGCGAGATCGGCGCCGAGGCGGCCGACAATCTGTCCGCGGACGCGTACCACGCCGCGCTGGCTGCGGCATCCATCATGGGCATGAACAACGTGTTCTACCGTGGCCGTGGTTTTCTCGAAGGCGGCTACGACGATCTTCGCGCCGGACTGCGCATGAACGTCATCGCCAATCCGGGTGTGGACAAGGCGAATTTCGAACTCTGGTCCTTCGCGGTGTCGGCGATCAACGGGTGTTCGCACTGCGTCGTCGCCCATGAGCACACGCTGCGTGAGGCGGGTGTGGCTCGAGAAGTGATCTTGGAGGCGTTGAAGGCCGCGGCGATCGTCGCCGGCGTGGCCCAGGCGATTAGCGCCTCCGAGACACTGGCCAGCGTCGGCTGAACATAGAGTGGTGCGGGTGCCTTCGTGGGTCGAGCATGTGATCTGGTGGCAGGTCTATCCCCTGGGCTTCCTGGGCGCGTTTCCCGCGGACCAGCCACCGGGGCCGGATGAGCACCGGCTTCGGCGGTTGGTCGCCTGGTTCGACCACGCCATCGAATTGGGGGCATCAGGCATCGCCCTGGGGCCGATCTTCGCCTCGCGTACCCATGGCTACGACACCACCGATCACTTTCGCATCGATCCCCGGCTCGGTGACGACGCCGACTTCGACTACGTCGTCGCCGAGGCGCACGGTCGCGGCCTGCGCGTCCTGCTCGACGGTGTGTTCAATCACGTCGGCGTGGATTTCGCACGCCATCGCGGGGCGGCACCCGGCTGGTTCACCGGCGGTACGTTCGAGGGCCACTCCGAGCTGGTCACCCTCAACCACGACAGCACCGAGGTCGCCGACTACACCGTCGACGTCATGTCGCACTGGTTGGGGCGCGGCGCCGACGGCTGGCGTCTGGACGCGGCTTACACTGTGCCGCAACGATTCTGGTCGAAGGTGCTACCACGGGTTCGTGAGCGGCATCCGGAGGCCTGGTTCGTCGGCGAGCTGATCCACGGCGACTACGCGGAGGTGGTCGATGCCGCCGGTTTCGACTCGGCGACCCAGTACGAGCTGTGGAAGGCGATCTGGAGCAGCCTCAACGACGGCAACTTTTTCGAGCTGGACTGGGGACTGCAGCGGCACAACGAGTTTCTGGCCGATTTCGCACCGTTGACCTTCATCGGCAACCATGACGTCACCCGCATCGCCAGCCAGCTGCACAACCCCGACCACCTGGCCCACGCGCTGGTGATCCAGCTGACGGTCGGCGGTGTGCCCAGCGTGTACGCCGGCGACGAGTTCGGCTTCCGCGGCGTCAAGGAAGAGCGCTACGGCGGTGATGACGCGGTGCGCCCCGAATTCGGCTCTCCCCCACTACAACTGGATGCAGCCGGCGCCCGAATTTGGGGCCTGCACCAGTACCTGGTCGGGCTGCGCCGGCGCCATCCGTGGCTACACGCCGCATCGACCACCGGGTTGCAGCTGGCCAACCGCCATTACGTCTACCGCACCAGCCACGGTGATGACGCGCTGCTGGTCGCGCTGAACATCGACGACGAGCCATTGCGGCTAACGCTGAAGGATCTGGGCGTCCAGCGGGCGGAGGTGCTCGCCGGATCGGCGGCGCCGCCTCAGGAGGTCGTCGACACGGTGGTAGTGGAGCCCCATGGGTGGCGGATACTCGAGCCCGTTTAGGGGCTTGTCAGCCTCGCCAGCGTCAGTTGGTCGTGGTGCCCGTTGTAGTACCTGTCGAGCAGCGCGACGAAGTCTTGGTTGTCGTCGGCGGCTCGGGCGAACAATGTCATCGACGAGCACAGCTTGAGGTCGTCGGGCGAGCCGAAGATCTCGCCGATGGAGCGGCACTGCACCCGGTTGACAAGCCGGGTGCACTCGAGCAGCCGCGGCCCGAGCAGCCCATGACCTAGATACGCGCGGGCTTCATCCAGCGACGAGACGCCGTAGCGGACGGCCATCGGGCTGCTGCCCAGGCCGAGCAGCTGTGGAAAGACGAACCACATCCAATGGCTGCGCTTTCGGCCGTCCCGCAGCTCCGCCACGACGCTGCGGTAGACCGGCGCTTGTGCGTCGACGAAACGTTTCAGATCGAAGGGGTCGCCTGCGGATTGCATATGACTACGGTGGCACATATGGCGGTCAAACGACGGGTGCCCAGGGCCCACGACCTGGCGCCGCTGATCCAGTTCAAACGACCCGAGTTCGACCGCGCCAAGCGCCGCCTCGACGCCGCGCTGACCATCGAGGATCTGCGACGCATCGCCAAGCGCCGCACCCCCAAGGCGGCGTTCGACTACACCGACGGCGCCGCCGAGGACGAGCTGTCCATCGGGCGAGCCCGACAAGCCTTCCGCGACATCGAGTTTCACCCGACGATCCTGCGCGACGTCACCAACGTGGCCACCGGATGGAACGTGTTGGGCCATCCGGTCGTCCTGCCGTTCGCGATCGCGCCGACCGGATTCACCCGATTGATGCAGACCGAGGGCGAGATCGCCGGCGCACGGGCCGCCGCCGACGCCGGGATCCCGTTCTCGTTGTCCACCCTGGGTACGGCCGCGCTCGAGGACGTGGTGACCGCGGTTCCACAGGGCCGCAAATGGTTTCAGCTGTACATGTGGAAGGACCGCGACCGGTCGATGGCATTGGTCAAGCGCGCGGCCGACGCCGGATACGACAGCCTGCTGGTCACGGTCGACGTGCCCGTCGCCGGCGCGCGGCTGCGCGATACCCGCAACGGCATGGCGATCCCGCCGGCGTTGACGCTGCGCACGGTTCTCGACGCGCTGCCGCACCCGCGTTGGTGGTTCGATCTGCTGACCACCGAGCCGCTGGCATTCGCGTCGCTGGATCGCTGGCCGGGCACCGTCGGCGAGTACCTGAACACGATGTTCGACCCCAGCGTCACCTTCGACGACCTGGGTTGGATCAAGGAGCGATGGCCCGGCAAGTTCGTGGTGAAAGGGATCCAGACGCTCGACGATGCCCGCGCCGTCGTCGAGTGCGGCGTCGATGGCATCGTGTTGTCCAATCATGGTGGCCGCCAGCTCGATCGGGCGCCGGTGCCGTTTCATCTGCTGCCCGCGGTGGCGCGTGAGCTCGGAAAGGATACCGAGATTCTGCTGGACACCGGCATCATGTCGGGCGCCGACATCGTCGCGGCGATCGCACTGGGAGCACGCTGCACGCTGGTCGGGCGGGCCTACCTGTATGGGCTGATGGCCGGCGGCGAGGCGGGCGTGCGGCGTGCGATCGCAATCCTGGAAAGCGGTGTAATCCGGACCATGGGGCTGCTGGGTGTGACCTGCTTGGAGGAGCTGTCGCCCAAGCATGTGACCCAGTTGCGGCGGCTGGGCCCGATGCCTGTGCCGGATTGACGGCTGCACGCTCGACCAGCGTGCCGGGAGATCCCGGGACCGCGGCGGCCTATCGGCCGGCGAGACCCGCCCAGATTCCCTGGTTGATCTCTTGCGTCGCGCCCGGCCCGAGTGGGGCCGTCCTTGGCGGGCCAGCGGTCAGGGCGGCGAACGGGTTCGGATCGGAGCCGGGCTGGCTCGGGTTGTCGGCGCTGGCAGGTGCCGCTCCCAGCATGGCGCCGACGACGATAGCTCCACTGACTAGCAGTTTGGTGATCATTTTCCGGAATTTCCTTCCAAGTTTGTAAATGGCTAAGTCGATAGTCACTCCGTTAGACGGTGGAGAAGCCCTTTTCGTTCGCGTCATCGCACCATTGCGACGAGAGTGCAACCGCCCAGTTATGTAACCGGCTTAGATAGTTACATACTGC
>Ga0210393_10004566_pt1 | contig 10932 bp, 5 predicted proteins | sample IncBWC27OmetaG_FD_160068 | JGI IMG/M metagenome (GOLD analysis project Ga0210393, IMG submission 160068) | Forest soil microbial communities from Barre Woods Harvard Forest LTER site, Petersham, Massachusetts, United States - Inc-BW-C-27-O ...
AAGCCGCGCACAGATGGCTTCCCTGCCCCGCAATCATCCTGACGGTTTTTACGATCTCGTGGTGCAGGTGGCGATCATCCGTCCTGGGCCAATCGTAGGGCAGATGATGCATCCGTACATGCGGCGGCGGCAAAAGAAAGAGGCGGTCACCTATCCTCATCCTTTACTCGTGCCTGTGCTCGAACGCACGCTCGGCGTACCACTTTTTCAGGAACAACTGCTGCGCATGGCGATGATCGTCGCCAATTTCTCCGGCGCTGAGGCAGAAGAATTGCGCCGCGCCGTCGGCATGCGACGTTCCTGGGAGCGAATGAAAAATCTCGAAGGAAAACTTAGGGCCGGGATGACCTCGAACGGGCTCGATCAGGCCACACAAGACACGATTGTGCAGAATATCAGCTCGTTTGCGCTCTATGGATTTCCCGAATCTCATGCTGCTAGCTTTGCCCGCATCGCTTATTTCTCCGCTTACTTTAAGGTGAAATATCTCGCCGCTTTTACCTGCGCGATTTTGAACAATCAGCCGATGGGCTTTTACTCGCCTGCCGTTCTCGTCAAAGACGCTCAGCGTCACAGGCTGCGCGTGAAGCCGATTGATGTCCAGATCTCGGAGTGGCTTTGTACGGTCGAGCACGAACCCGACGGCGGTCTTTCGCTGCGCCTCGGACTGAACTATGCCAAGGGCATGCGAAAAGAGTCTGGTGAAGCGCTGGTCTTCGCTCGGAACAAAGGAGGGTTATTCCGATCAGCCGAAGATGTTGCGGGGCGAGTTCCGGCGATCAATCGAAAAGAATTTACGCTGCTGGCGCAGATTGGAGCGCTGAACCAGCTCGATGAGATCGAGCACCGGCGCGACGCGCTCTGGCAAATCGAACGCGCCGGCAAACTTGAAGGACCGCTGTTGCGGGAAAATTCTGACTCGCTGCGGGAAGAATCGGACATCAACCCGCTTCAGCAGATGAATATCGAAGAGCGCCTCGTCGCCGATTACAGCGGCACTGGGCTGACGATCGGCAGGCATCCGATGTATTACCGCCGCGCTCAATTGCAGAAGCAGGGAGTGTTATCCGCACTCGATTTGCGCAACCGCAGGAATGGCGAGTTCGTGAAAACCGCGGGATGCGTGATTGCGCGCCAGCGGCCGGGGACTGCCAAGGGTTTTATTTTTATTTCGATGGAAGACGAGACCGGGATTGCCAACGTCATCGTGACTCCCGATCTTTATGAACGGGAACGCCTGCAGGTGACCACCAGTAAATTTCTGTTAGTGGAAGGAACGCTACAGAATGTAGATGGTGTCATCCACGTGAAAGCCGCGCACCTGTCTATTCTCGTAAGCAAAGCCCTTGACATCCGCTCGCACGACTTTCATTAATGCTCGCTCAATGCAGAGAAAATAATTATTGGTGAGAATCGTGCGCGCTGGCTTTGAGTCCGCCGGGCCACCAGTTCCAATCGCCGGCCAGGCGCAGCAGCGCGGGGCCGATTACGATGCGAACGAGTGTGGCGTCGATCAACACGGCGACCGCCAGGGTGAATCCGATCATTTTCACAACTAGGAAAGATCCGAAGGTGAATGCCGCGAAGACGACGATCATGATCGCGGCAGCGCTGGTAATCAGGCCGGCGGTTCTGGCCATGCCCTCAGGAATCGCCTCCATTTCGCTCATGCCGCTTCTTCTGGCTTCGAGAACGCGCGCCACGAGAAATACTTCGTAGTCCATGCTCAAGCCAAAGACGATTGCGAACGTGACAATCGGAACCAAAGGAAAAATGCTGCCGACTCCGCCAGGAACGCCGAGGAAGCCGCTGCCGTATCCGCTTTGGAAAACCAGAACCAAGGCACCGAACGACGCCGCAACTGAGAAAAGATTGAGCGCGATTGCCTTCAGAGCCGCGAAGACCGATCGAAAGCCGGAGAGCAGCGCGACGAGCGTGCCGCCAACAACCATCGCCATGACCGGTGGAAAGCGGTCTCTGATAATCGTTTCGTAGTCGGCGTTGAGCGCCGGAATGCCGCCAACGAGAATCGTTGCGCCGGAGACTCCGGTCAAAGCCATCGCACCGGTTTTGCGAATCTCGCGCACCCAGTTGACCTGGCTTCGCAGCGAGACTGAACTGGCGGGCACCACCTCAACCAGCGCCGCTCGTCCGTCACCGCTCAGAAACGTTCGCCGGGTTTCGCGAGAAAGGTTCAGCAGCGAAGACCGGTTGCTTTCTGCAATCGAAGTGATGGAAATCACGCGCTCACTGCGAGGGTCGCTCTTGAGGCGTTTGGTCAGTTGATCGAGCACATTCCATCCTGCATCGGTTTGTGAGATGGAGTCTGTGGGAAGTTCGACGATGATGCGAATCGATTCGACCACCCCCTCACGATCCATTGCCTTCAACTCGTGAAGAGCATGGACAGATTCCGCCGCCGGCGGAAGCCAATCTCCGCGCGGGAGGCTGGTATCGAGCTGCCTGGTCTGCCAGGCAAGCAAGAGCAAAGGAGCGCCCGCTAAAAACAGAGCGAGCCAGGGATGAGCGACGATCGTCTTTCCCCATTTCCGCCAGCGATTTCCAGTGCGCTCCGACCGATGTTTATCCAGTTTCGGAGTGAAGGGCAATCGGCCAATATCAATTCTGCGGCCGAGCAGCGCAAGCAGCGACGGAACGAGAGTGTTGGTAAGCAGCACGCACATTCCCGCGACCAGACAGCCGGCGATGCCGATGGAACGGATCTCGCTGATCGGAACCGTCATGAGGGCGACGAATCCAATGGCGACGGTCGAGGCTGAGATCAGCAGCGTGTGGCCTGCCTGACGTGCCGCGATGAGGGCGGCAGTGGGACCGTCGTTTCCGGCTGCGAATGCTTCGCGGAAGCGGCTGATCATGAGCAGCGCGTAGTCAACTCCCAGGCCAAGACCGAGCATGGTGGCCAGGTTCTGCACCAGAATGGACAAATGCCAGCGCTGGGCCAGAAATCCGGTGATCGCCATCGTGGTCGCAATCGCAAGTTGACCGACGGCCAACGGAATGAACGCGGCTACAAGACTGCCGAAAGCGATCAGCAGAAGGGCGAGGGTCGCTGGAATCACCAGAGTTTCGCCGCTTTTCACGTCCGCGGCGCTGGCTTTGCGAATGTCAAAATTCAGAGGAATCTCGCCGGTGAGTTCGAGGTTCACTCTTGGATAGCGGCTGTGCAGTTGACTGGCCAGCGAACTTGCCAACTCATGAAGCTTCGGAACCTGCTGCTCTACGGGACCAGCAGACGCCGAGAGTCCGACAATGACAAATGTGCCTCCGCCCCGGCCTACGAAAATCGGATCGTGCAGGTCGAGATAGGAAACGACTCCGGAAACGCCCGGCTGATTCTTCAGTCCGGTCACGATGGGTTCAAGCGCCTGGCTGCCTTCCGGGGCATCCGCGGGCGGAAGGCCCTCGATCACAAAGACCACTTGATCGACAAAGGGAGATCGAAAACGGTCCGCCAATTCCTGGCGGACGGTGGCAGCATCGCTGCCCTCCACACGGGTTGCGGTTTCAAGATAGCGCTCCGCGTGAAAAGAAAATGGAAGAAGCGCGAGGGCCACTACGAGGACGATCCCTGAAACCCAATGACGAACATGCATTGCTTTCATCATGTCACATCAGGAGAGCCGCCATTGAACTTTCCGCCAGTTAACAGTTGCTCAGGAATCACAAAAGTAGCTACCTGAATCTGCTAAACTCAAGCCCATCGACTCAAGAAAATCAATGCGAACGTTCTTGTTGGTCGGACTGCTTGCCGCCGCGCTTCCACTTGTGCTGACCCGGCCTGCCGCCGCCCAGTCGGGAGCAGACCCTCGGGTGGGCGCCTGGACGCTTGTTTCCGCGGACTCAAGCCTCGATCCTCCGAACCAGCTCATCATTACGCGGGAGCATGGTGCGATCCATGTCGTGATGTCCGGCGAAACTCATCTCGATATCACCGCGAATCCGAACGGACACGACACGCCCGCGCCCGGTAATCTCGGATTCAATCAAATCAAGCTGCGCAAGATCGACAAGCGCCAGGTTGACGTCATTGAGTCGAAAGATGGAACGGTGATCGCGACAGTTCACGAAAAACTTTCACCAAATGGCAAAGAGTTGACCAGCACGACGGCGATTGTCGGCAAAGCCGAGCAGATCACGGTATGGACGCGAACCGGAGGCGCGAAGGTCCCCATGGACCCGTTCGCAGGCGAGTGGACCGAAGATTTCAGCAAGACGCGTATGCGACAAAGTCCGGCGCTTAAAATCGAGGCGGATGGAAGCGGCGGAGTTCAGTTTCTGTGGGACTTCAGCTACACCGCCCGGTTTGACGGCAAGCCGTACGATCTAAAGAACTCGCGCAATGATTCCGTGACGCTGCAATTGGTGGATCCGCATACGGTCGATGCGGTTTACAAGCGCGATGATCAAGTCTCGCAGAATGACCGATGGGTCGTTTCTGGGGATGGGCAGCAGATGACGGTTTCTACCACTGGCACACTGGAAACGGGCCAGCACTTAACGGAAAAGTTGACGTTTAAGAAATAGAGATCGGTTTCACAGAAAAGAAGCGCAAGCGAAAAAAGACGCACAGCGAGATCTCAGTCTGCGCTCGCCGAGATATTCAGTTCGGGCTCGCAAAGTGGCGCTACCGCCGGATTCACCTCTCTCGCTGCGACCGAAATAATCCCCTTGCGGTACATGAATTTCAGAATGCCATTGACTGTATCTTCCAGAGACGGATCCGGTTTGCCCCACACCGAGGCATCGCGGGCGATCTGATACGAAGAACTGTCGTAGCGTTTGAATTCCATCGCAGAAATATTGTCGACGGAGCCGACCAGAAAATCCAACAACGGGAAGAGCAGATCTTCCTTCCGGCATCTGCGGATCAACTCAGGAACGAACTCGGGAAGGCTAAAAGCCTCGAATTCCCTGCCCGTCGCCTTCGTGATCAAGCCGGTGATGTCGTTCATGTTCGAATAATCGTCGCGCACCACGTGGAAAGTCTTGTTCGCGGTACCGGGTGTGGTCGAGATCGCGACAATGTTGTTGGCGACGATATCGGCCGGAACAAAGCTGACCTGGTTGAGGGTATCGACGCCAATGCCGTGATTCACCATGAAGGCAACCAGGCGAACCGCGATATCAAAATTGTTGCCTCCGCCCGAGACGGACGGACTCACCAGAGCAGGCCGGAAAATCCTCGCCGAGAGCCCGCGCGTCCGAGCGTCGACCACCACTTGCTCCGCGACCCATTTCGATTGGCTGTAGCCGAAATCGAGAAGCTCCATGTTCTCGTTCAGATCGGTTTCATACAGGACTGATTTGACCGCCCAGCCGAATACGAAAGTCGTCGAAACGTAGTTGAATTCTTTGGGCCGGCCTTCGAACGCCAATCTCACAACTTCATTTGTTCCCAGCACGTTGGCGTCGCGCATCATGTCGTAATTGAACAAATAATTCACGGTTGCGCCGTTGTGGAAAACCGTGTCGATTTCATTGGCCAGGAAATCCCATGCGTCCTGCATCAAGCCGAGCTTAGGCTGCCCTAGGTCTCCGCAGATCGGGATGACGCGGGCCTCGAACATTTCCATGAGCCCGATCGGGCTCGGTCCCATCGACTCCATTGCAGCTCTTAATCTCTGTCGGCCCTGCTTTTCGTCGGACGAACGGACGAGGACGTAAATCTTTGCCCGCGTCTGCTCGAGCAAGCTCTTGATCAGAAATGGTCCGATGAAGCCAGTTCCGCCGGTGAGCAGCACATGATTCGGTGCGGCCATTGGCGGCGCGGGCGAGGGCGCATCCGGTTCGAAAATGAGCTTTCTGTCGTCGTTCATCAACCGCTTCTCAGCGGCGGACTGCTCTTGCCGGAACGCGGCAAGTGCGTGACGCAGATGAACCAGCGCCTGTTCCGGAGCGCGCTCCAGTTGTTCGGCAAGCCCGAATAGTTCGGCGACGCTGACCCGCTGGATGACTCCGATATCGACTTGCCGGGCCAGCATTTCGGCGCCGTTGTCTTTCAACAGCTCCTTGAGCTCATGCATGAACACAACCAGGTCGAGGGAATCGAGTCCGGCTTCGACGAGGTTGTACGATTCTTTTCCGGTCAGGTTGTAGCGGGCCTTCAATTCGGCGAAAGTGGAATGCACGCCGGGCTCGCAGGCGGTGCTACCCGCGTCTTTCTCCCGCGAAAAGTCGGAGAGCACGGTGAACTCACCTTGCAGCCAGAGCTGCTTGGTCTTATGGCGCATGATCTTTCCCGAACTTGTTCTCGGGATGGCGCGGGGAGCGATCAGCGCGATCTTCGCCACTTCAACATTGAGATAATTTCTAACCGCGGCGGCAATTTTTCGCGACTCGGGGAGCGCTTTGGGATTCTTCACTTCGGCGACGATGGCCAGCGCAGGTTCGCTGTCTTCCTGAACCTGGAAGGCAACGACGCAATTGTGGCGAATCAATCCGGAGGATTTCTCTACGACGTTCTCGATATCCTGCGGGTAATAATTCTGCCCGCGCAGAATAATCATGTCCTTGAGGCGGCCGCATACGTAAAGTTCGCCGTCGTGCATGAATCCCGTGTCGCCGGTGCGCAGATAGCCGTCGTCATAGGGAGTGTCGTCCACCAGCCGGGCGCGAAACTGTTTCTGCGTCAGTTCCGGATTATTCCAATAACCCTGGCACTTGCCGCTTCCGGCCACCCAGATTTCGCCGATGCAACCGGACTGAAGAGCGAAATGGCCTTCGGTATCGACGATCTTCAGATCGAGACCCGGAATCGGAACACCGCAACTGATAATTTGGGCTGCCCCGTCGATTTCAGAGACCTCGGTCGTCATGCGGGCCTTACCCAGCGTGAGCGCACGCTTGTTGACGGAAACGATCTTGCGGCCGCCCAACGAAACCGCAAGAGTGTTCTCGGCTAAACCGTAGGCTACATAAAAACTTGCGGACTTGAGCCCATAAGCCTGAAACGCTTCCAGAAAGCGGGTGTAAGTATCGGGCTTTACCGGTTCGGCCGCGCACATCAAAACGCGAAGTGAACTGAGGTCGCAGGCCTCTAAAGCTTCTTTGGAAAGCCTTCCCGCGCGCAGGCAATAGTCGTAAGCGAAGTTGGGGGCGGCGGTTGCCGTGGCGCGGTATGTGGTGATGGCATCAAACCACAGGATGGGCCGCTGAATGAAGTCCATGGAAGCGAAGCCGTAGGTCGTGCCGCCTCTTAAAGCTGGATACAGGTAGCAGCCGATCAATCCCATGTCGTGATACTGGGGGAGCCAGGAAACGACCACCGGATCGGTGTGGTCGATCACGAGCGGAGCGGTGCTCAGAATATTTTCGTGGCTGACGATTACGCCCTTCGGCTCCATCGTCGAGCCGGAGGTGTATTGCAGAAACAATATCTCCTGAGGACTGGAAGTTGGCCGGTCGGCAATTGTTTCCACAAATTCTTCGGTCGGAATCCAGGGGAGAGCAGAAATGTAATCGACGTCGACGCCGCTGGAGGCGACTCCGCTGCGGGCGAGATTTGTCTTCAACGACGCGTGATAGTCGCGGCTGGTTAAGATTCCCGCCGCCTGACAATCTTTCGCGATGTGGACCATCTTGTAGAGGGCGCTCTGAAATCCACGCGAGCTTGGGGGATAGACCGGCACAGGAATTAATCCGGCGCGCACGCAACCAAAAAACGCGCAGATCATCTCAAGACCAGGAGGATAGGCGAGCAGCAGCCGGTCACCCGACACGAAACGCCCGGCTTTCAGCAGATATCCGGCGATTGCCTCCGCGCGCTGAAGAAACGACGCGTAGGTGTAGCTTTCGATCGGATCGCCGTTTACATCGAGAAAAGAATAAAGGAGTTTCTCCGGGTGCTTATCCGCCAGGCTATCCAGGTGGTCCAAAATTGATGCCATCATCAATCCGCGATCCCTCCAAGGTTGAATAGTGTAGACGAAACGTCCCGTCCCGGCGAGTAAGGTGTAAACCGATTGGGTATGGAGCTGAGAAACGCAGAAACGCAGAATTGCCAACTGCTGACGGAATTACTGCGCGATTTTTTTCTCCGCATAGGCGCCGCTCGGTGCACGGAGCGCAAAGAGGACTCAGAAGGCAGCGCACGACTTCTGTGGCCCCATGCAGGGAGGACCAGATCGTTAGGGTTCATGGATGGTTACATATGTTAGCAAAGCATTTGAAAAATGCCATGCGTCATCGTTGTCCAGGCATCAGACACTACAACCCAAAGTTTGTCCCAGAGTTCTGAATTCACTTGATTGTCGCTAAGTGCTGCTTCTAGAATAACGCAGTGAGACTGCTGACGGCGCGGCAAAATTATGATCGCGGAGGCGCCCATTGGCCTTCGAGACCCAAGCGGTAATTGCCCAAGAGCCGGACGCGCCGGATCTGGTGCCCTCAGAAAACTCGGCGCCTCCCACGGTTGAAGCGGGAGCGTCCTTCCCAAAAGTTCTACGCAGCCGCCTCGAGCGGTTTTTCGCCGACCAAAATCTTTCTTACAAGGCAGACCGTGCGATGCGGGCCAAGATCGCCGCGGGTCTGGCCGTCCTTGGAGGCAGTTGGATCGCGTTGTATGCGCTCAACCCAGGTTCATGGAAGTTTGTCGGGCTCTATCTTCTAGGTGGACTGGCGCAGACATTCCTTTTGCTGAACATCGCTCACGATAGCAATCACAATGCGATCTCGTCGCGGCCGATGATCAACAAAAGCTTGAACTATGTGTTCGATCTGTGTGGGATCAGCTCGTATATGTGGCGGATCCTGCATCATCGCGGCCATCACTCCTGCATCAACTTGCATGGAGAAGACGATGCGCTGTCAGGGCGCGGTATCTTTCGCTTTACGCCATATGAAGCCAAGTTGCCGTGGCACCGCTTCCAGCACATTTATGCGCTGCTCGTTTACGCGATGTTCTCGCTCGATTACGTCTTCTTCCGGGACTTCCAGTGTTTTTTCTTTCCCGAGCATGATTACCTGCGCCGCACCAAGCATCCGGTGCGCGAATACGTCATTCTTTTTGCCGGCAAGGCCTTTTACCTGACTTACATGTTGGTTTTGCCCGTGCTGGTGCTGAAAAAGTCGCCCCTGCTGGTGATCGGCGCATTCCTGCTGGTGAACCTGGTCATCGGTTTGAGCGTGACGCTGGTATTCCAGTCGACGCATACGGTTGACAGTACCTACTTCCCTTCAGACCGCGGTGAGTTCGAGAACGGCGTGTATCACATCTTTGCGACCACTGCCGATTATGCGACGGAAAATCCTCTCGTCGGCTGGCTGGTAGGCGGGCTCAATCACCACGTAGTTCATCACCTATGCCCTTACGTCTGTCATACCCACTACGCGCCGCTGACCCGGATCGTAAAAAAGACCGCCGAAGAGTTTGGGATTTCTTACCGGCAGAACCGCACCATGACCGGAGCGATCCGCCATCATCTGATACTTTTAAAGCAGTTGGGAAACGAAAACTGAATCAGCGTTTTAGCCTGTTAATAAAGGCAAGTCTCTGCCGGATATGAGTTCATCTGCATCCACATCAGTTCCCGTGATTTCCCGGCTTCGCTGTTTCGCGGATTCTCCCGCGATGGCGCGCAACCCTGTGCAGGTGTTGTCGAAGTACACCGAGATCTACGGCGATACATTCTGGATCCGCATCGGTGGTCTGAAAGAGGCGATGGTCACCATCGACCCTGCGGTCATTCAGCATGTGATGAAGACCAATGCTGAGAACTACCAGAAATCAGAAATTCAGGTAAAACGCATGGGCCACTTCCTGGGGAAAGGTCTGCTCACGACCCACGGGGAAGCATGGCGCACGCAGCGGCGGCTGATTCAGACCGGCTTCGACCGGAAACAACTCGAGGCTCTTTCGTCGATCATGCAGGAGTCCCTTGGCGACTCGCTGCGGGATTTCGATCAGCAGGCCCGCCGCGGTCCGGTCGATATTTATCCTCAGTTGATGAAGATTACGTTCGCCATGGTCGCGCGATCGTTATTCGGTGCGCGGTTGAAAGAAGAAGACATCGATCTGGTCAGCCATACCATCTGCACGGTGCAGGAATTCATCGTCCGGCAAACCCTTCAACCGTATCTGAATCCCTGGTTCTCGGTCTCGGGTGAACTGCGCAAGCATGAAGACATGCGAGCCCGCGCCGATGCGGTTCTGATGGCCTACATCAAGAAGCGCCGCAATGAAGCCCCCGGTCACGATCTGCTACAGACTTTAATGGACGCACGCTATAGCGACGGACAGGGAATGCCCGATGAGTTGATTCTCAGCGAGAGCATGCAGCTTCTGGTCGCCGGCCACGAAACGTCATCGAATGGACTCTCGTGGCTTCTTTATCTGTTGAGTTCCCGCCCGGAGTGCCTGGAAAAAGTGCGGCGCGAGTTTGATGCTGTGCTGGGCGACGCGCCCATGAACTACACCGACGTTCCAAAATTCGAATTCACGACGCAGGTCATTTGTGAGGCGCTCCGGCTCTATCCGCCGTTCTGGATGATCGACCGCATGGCGGTAGAAGACGACCGCGTCGGCGACATCGAAATTCCCCGCGGATCGACCGTCATCGTTTATGTGTACGGCGCGCACCATGCTCCGCGCTATTGGCAGAATCCGGAGACTTTCGATACGGAGCGCTTCACGAAAGCCAACGACAAGCTGCGCGCGCCCTTCACCTACCTTCCTTTCGGGGCCGGACCGCGAGGCTGCATCGGCGGGAACTACGCGATGCTCCAAATCCTCATGATCTTGAGCGATTTGCTCAGAAAATACGATTTCGAGCTGTCCCCCGGCCAAACGATCGAAGCGCGGCCCATGGTCATCCTGCGGCCGAAACATGGAATCCGCATGATGTTCACGCATACGACCGCGCCTGCCTCCTGCATCGCTTAAGGCGTAATTCTTGGCGCGTCCCTCGAATCGTC
>Ga0210393_10004567_pt1 | contig 10931 bp, 9 predicted proteins | sample IncBWC27OmetaG_FD_160068 | JGI IMG/M metagenome (GOLD analysis project Ga0210393, IMG submission 160068) | Forest soil microbial communities from Barre Woods Harvard Forest LTER site, Petersham, Massachusetts, United States - Inc-BW-C-27-O ...
GAAATCTGGTTCACCCACCGCGACGAGCGCTTCTACCTGATCGCCGAATACCCAACTTCGCAGTGGATCCGGAATCTGCAAGCCCATCCGGAAGCGCAGGTGCGTGTTGCCGGTGAAACTTTCACCATCCGTGCCCGCATCATCTCTCCCGAAACCGAGTCCGACTTGCACGACGCCATCGCCGATCTTTCTCGCCAAAAATATGGCTGGGCAGAAGGTACGATAGTAGAGTTGATCCGAACTGAGAACCGAGAACCAGGAACCAAGAACTGATTTAAGACTGACACTGATTTAAGACGGAAAAAGAATGGCATCCTCCGAAGACATTCTCACCCTCCCACCGCCCCCAGCCGATGCCCGTCTCTCCTACGGCACAGATCCCAATCAGTCCGCAGACCTGCGCTTGCCCAAAACCAAAGGCCCGTTCCCGGTAGTAATGGTCATCCACGGAGGCTTCTGGCGCGCCAAATACGACCTTGCCCACACCGGACACCTTTGCGCCGCGCTGACCGCCAAAGGCATTGCCACCTGGAACATCGAATATCGTCGCGTTGGAAACCCCGGCGGAGGCTGGCCCGGCACTTTCGAAGACATTCGCAGTGCATACCGGTACCTGCCGCAAATTGCCAAACGCTACGACTTCGACTCCACAAAAATTCTTGTGATGGGCCACTCCGCCGGTGGACAACTCGCCCTCTGCATCGCCGCCCACGAGCCCTCGCTCAAACGGGTGGTTTCACTGGCGGGAGTATTGGATTTGCAGAAGGCGTGGGAACAGCATCTCAGCAACGACGCGGTTGTGGCTTTTCTTGGAGGCAAACCCAGCGAAGTGACAGAGCACTACCGCGAAGCCGATCCCATGCAGCTAGCCATCGATCACGCCACCGCGCAATGGCTGATACACGGAGCGGGAGACGACACCGTCCCCTCCTATTTCAGTCGCCAGTACGCGGAGCTAAAGAAAACCCGCGGAGAAGATGTGCACTACACCGAAATCTCAACGGCAGGCCACTTCGACCTGATCGATCCCCGCTCGACCGCCTGGCCCACAGTGGAAAACACCGTTCGCCGCCTACTGGCTTAGAGTAAAGATGGAGAGATGAGCGTTTCCGCTCGTCAAAACGCTTTGTTGGTATCCGTGAGAATCCGCGTAAATCCGTGGCCGCCTTTCAAGCACAATTCCTCAGCACCAAAGCCGAGTTCTTCGACCCAAAAGCAATGCAATTACAAACCGCATGTTCGACTAATCGTTTCCGCCCAACTTCCGGCACATAATCCAGATCGCACTCCGGATCAGGCGTCTCCAGATTAATCGTCGGCGGAATCTGCCCGCTCTGCATTGCGACAATCGCAGCCGCAACTCCCGCCGCGCCGCAAGCCCCCTGCGGATGCCCGATCTGCGACTTCAACGCCGACATCGGAACCTCTCGCGCCCGTTCTCCCAGCACCAACTTCAAAGCCCGCGTTTCGATGCGATCATTCAACTGCGTCGAAGTTCCATGCAGGTTCACGTAATCTACGTCCTGCGCTGTAATTCCAGCTTCCTTCATCGCCAGCCCGATCGCCCGGGCCGGTTCTTCACCACACTCCTGCAACCGCACCCGATGAAACGCCTCGCACGTCGACCCATACCCGCAGACTTCCGCCAGCATCTTCGCCCCACGCGCCCGCGCATGTTCGTATTCTTCCAACACGAACATCCACGCTCCCTCAGCCAGCACAAATCCGTCGCGATCCACCGAGAACGGACGCGATCCTCGCTCCGGCGCATGGTTCCACGAGTCGGTCAAAATCTTCATCAGGATGAAGCCTTTAATAATGCCAAGTGCAATCGGAGCATCCGCACCCCCGCTCAACACCATGTCCAGCCGTCCCGATTGAATCTGCCGCAGCGAATATCCGAACGCGTCGGTCGACGAAGTACAGCCGGTCGTGATCACGTGGCTTGCCCCGCGCAATCCAAAACGCACATTCAGTTCGCTCGAAAGCGAGCCCATGACTCCTGTGGGAACGCAAAACAAACTCATCTGCTTGTACTGCTGATGAAAGAACAAACGATATTGTTCCTCGGTAAATTCCTGTGATCCCCCACCCGAACCGATGATCACGCCAAAGCGCTGTTTCTCCTCAAGGGGAAGGGAAGCGTGATCGAGTCCCGCCGAGCCCAAAGCCTCTGTAGCCGCCGCCAAAGCCAGAGGCAGCACTCGCGAAACATGCTTCCGCTCGCGCTTTTCCACCCAGGCCAATTCATCAAAATCCGGAACCTCCCCAGCAATCTGCACCGGAATCTCCGCCGAATCAAACCGCGAAATCCGCCGCACTCCACTCCGCCCCAGCAGGGTGCCTTCAGAAAAAGCAGCATTCCCCACGCCATTCGGACTCACGACTCCCATGCCGGTAATCACAACTCGTCGTTTCACTCCGTACCTCCGTGATGCCGCATGCGTAACTTGTCGCTGTTGCTTCTAGAAGTTCTCGCGGCCGTCGCAATTGGTTCTGGGAAGGGCACGGCTTCAGCCGTGCCGCTCAAGCCCACAAAAAACCGGGCTTCAGCCCCTGAGGCTAAGATTCTCCCCGCATCAATGTTGCTACTCTAAGGGTATACGAAGAGGAGATCTCTCGCCTGTGCTTTATAATCGCGTTTCGCAACGAGGGAACTTTTGGCCTACGAAGACTTACGTGATTGGATCGCCGCGCTCGACCGCGCCGGCGAACTAAAAAAAATCCGTACCGAAGTCGATCCCATTCTCGAGATCGCCGAGATCACCGACCGCGTCAGCAAGATGCCCGCCAAGAATAATGGAGGCCGGGCGTCCTCGCCCGGCGGCCCCGCATTGCTCTTCCAAAACATCAAAGGCCATCCCGGCGCCGAGGTCCTCATCAACCAATTCGGTTCGGCCCGTCGCATGAACCTCGCGCTCGAAGTCAACAAACTCGACGAAGTCGCCGACCGCATCCGCCAGTTCATCGACGTAAAATCCCCGCAAGGCTTCCTCGACAAAGTAAAGATGTTGCCCATGCTTGCGGAGATGGGGAAGTTCTTTCCGAAAACTGTTTCCAGCGGGCCGTGCAAAGAAGTTATTCGCCGCGACAATTTCTCGCTGGACGAGTTTCCCATCCTGCAATGCTGGCCGAAAGATGCCGGCCGCTTCATCACCCTACCGTGCGTAGTCACGCGTGATCCAAAAACCGGTAAGCGCAATGTCGGAATGTACAGAATGCAGGTCTATGACGGACGCACCACAGGCATGCACTGGCAAAGACAAAAAGTCGGAGCCGAACACTACCGCGAGCAGATGCGAGCCGCCGCCGCAAAAGAAACTGTACGCACACGCGTCCCTGCGCGTGCAGCCGTCGACATTATGGCGCGCACATCGGGAGGCTCCGTTCTCGCCGAAGGCAATCGTCCCACCGGCAAAATGGAAGTCGCCGTAGCCATTGGCACCGATCCAGCAATTACATTTTCGGCCATCGTTCCCGCCCCGCCCGACGTCGAGGAATATCTCATCGCCGGATTCCTCCGCCAGAAACCAGTCGAACTGGTAAAGTGCGAAACGGTCGACCTGGAAGTCCCCGCAACCGCGGAAATCATCTTAGAAGGCCACGTAAACCTGGAAGAACTAAAACCCGAAGGCCCATTTGGCGATCATACTGGCTACTACTCGTTGGAGGATCTTTACCCCGTTTTTCATCTCACTTGCATCACTCATCGCAAGAACCCGATCTACTCCACTACTATCGTCGGCAAGCCGCCGATGGAAGATGGATGGATGGGCAAAGCGGTCGAGCGCATTTTTCTTCCGCTTATGCGGCTTACTATTCCGGAGATTGTCGACATCAATCTTCCCGTCGAGGGTGTGTTTCATAACTTGATGATCGTTTCCATCAAGAAATCGTATCCGGGGCAGGCGCGCAAGGTGATGAATGCGGTCTGGTCGCTAGGGCAGGCGATGTTCACCAAGTGCATCCTCGTGGTCGATGAAGACGTCAACGTGCAGGACATCGCCGAGGTCACGCTCAAGGTACTTAACCATATCGATCCCGAGCGAGACATTCAGTTCATGCTCGGCCCCGTCGATTCGCTCGATCACGCTTCCCGACTGCCCAACTACGGATCGAAGATGGGCATCGACGCCACCCGCAAATGGTCGAGCGAGGGATTCACGCGTCCTTGGCCCGACGAAATCCTCATGGACGAAAAGACCAAAGCGCTGGTCGACAAGAAATGGAAAGAGTTGGGGATTGAATGAAACCCCGGTTGACCCATCCCAAGTCCGGGGCTAGACTCGACGCCGGAGGTTCTCCTATGCGCTGTTTGCTCAAGGTATTGATCCCGGTCGAAGCCGGGAATGCTGCGATTAGCGATGGCAGTTTGCCCAAGACTATCGATTCGATTCTGAGTGACCTCAAGCCCGAGGCGGCTTATTTTACGGACGAGCATGGCCAGCGGAGCGGTTTCATCTTCTTCGACCTGAAGGATCCCTCGCAAATTCCCGCCGTGGCCGAGCCCTGGTTTCTAGCTTTCGATGCGCATGTCGAGATTCATCCCGCCATGAACGTGGACGATCTGAAGAAAGCTGGCCCCGGTATCGAGAGTGCAGTAAACAAGTATCGCCGGACGGTTCACGCGACGGCGGCGTAGGTTTGGTTTCTCCGCCATCGCAGAAGGCCCTCGCAAGAGGGCTTTTTCGCAGGCGCATTTCGTCGAGTGGAAAGGCGATGATTCGGGTTTAGACAACCGGAGAGAAGATCGTATATCGCCATAGGAGCCTCATGCGTATTCCAGCCGCTCAATGCATCCGTCGATTACCCGCGCTCATCACTCTGCTGATTGTCTGCGCAACCAGCGCCTTCGCGCAGAAAACTTCCGACGCCGAGCGTCAACTATTCAACTCGGTGAACCAGGAACGCAAGGCCCACGGATTATCCCCGTCGAAGTACGACGAAGCTCTGGCCACCGCCGCCCGCGCCCATGCCCAGCGCATGGCCGAGCAGGGAACCATCTCGCATCAACTTCCCGGCGAGCCCAATCTCCTCACCCGGGCCCGGGCGGCCGGCGCCCAATTTTCTTGGATTTCAGAGAACGTCGACGAGGGACCGAACGCCTCCGCCATTCATCAAAGCTTTATGAAGTCTCCGCAACACCGCGCCAACATCCTCGACACCGACATGGACTCCGCCGGCATCGGCGTAGCCGAACGCAACGGCCAGCTGTACGCGGTAGAAGATTTTTCCAAGGCGAAATAGACGGCGGCCTCTCCGTAGTGGTTTTGCGAACGCTCGCACCGGGGCGCATTCAGGTTTGAAAGTTGAAGAACTCCTCTGACCCACCCCCCGGTACCTAAGGGTGGGTCCGCCTACGCTTTGACTTATTGCGGCGCCGTCGGTTTGGGCTTTTGCCTGGCTCCGGGCGGAGCTGTTTTCTTGGCTCCTCCTTGTTGAAGCAGAGTCAAGGAATCCGCCGCGTTGAATGGATATTCGCGAACCGAGGTTTGGCCCGTGGTGCTCAGGGTTATGTCTACGCGACGGTTGCTGGCCAGGAGAACCGTCTTCATGTTGCCGATCACCCTCTGGCGCTGTTCTGGAGTCAACTCGGGATTCTTCTCAACCGCATCTCTCACCTGGGCTTCATCCAGATTTTTTTGCTCGCCGAACGCTTTGGTTTCGAGGCTTGCGGCGGGAACTCCGTGTTCAATCAAGAAGTTCTTGGTCCGCTCGACGCGCCGTTCGGAGAGCGCTTGGTTGTATTCCGCGGAGCCTCGCGGGTCGGCATGACCTTCGAGAGTTAAATGGGCATCTGGCTTAATTTCGAGATACTTCTTGAAATCTTCGGCCAGCGAGATGAGGGTTTGTTCCTGGCTAGGAAGCAGGCCGCCATCGGGGTTCGCGACTCTTGGCCGATCTGTAGCAAAGTAAATGCTGTGTAGGGAAAGTCTGGCTTCGAGTTTTATACGCTCGGGCGAAACCGGGGGCGGGTTCTGCACCATCACCTGGGCGGAAGCCTGCGTGTTCAGGCCACGGGAATCGCTGCAAGTCGCCGTTACTGTGATCGGCCCGTTTGAGGTACTGGACGTATCCAGAGTTGCCGTGCTGCCGTTGCCCGAAATTACACCGCCGCTCGTCGTCCAGCTAGCTACGGTGACTTGGGCATTGTCGGGACTGGTACAAGTGCAGCTGATGGTCGAAGGCGTTCCAGTCTGAACCGTCGACGGATCACCCGAACACGAAACAGTCGGCGGATTCTTTGGTGGCTCCTTCACCATAAAGGTCGCTACGCAGCTGGCCTCGCTCCTCGTCTTTGCATCGGCGATATGGGCGGTAACTGTATAACTGCCGCCCGCGATACCGTTGGTGTCAACGCTTGCGGTATTGTCCTTGCCGGCAATTTGGCCGCCGCTGCTGCTCCAGGTGTAATTCAGTCTGTGCCTGGGATTAAAGTTGTTGCCAGTGGCAGAGGCTGTTGCCGGCTCGCCCACCATGACTTCCCCGGGGTTGATAGTGCAGCTTGCAGAGAGCGGTGCTGGAGCTGACTTCCCGCCAAGCATGAATACCAGGCCGCTTTGCAGTCTTACGCCTCTGACATCGGTGGCGGGAACGGTCGCACTCGGGCCATATTGATGATTCGAGAACACAAAATCGCCTCGGATCACACGCCAATCGAGATGTCGAGTCAACTTCAGATCAACACCACCACCAGCCATGAAGCCGAATCGGTTGTCGCTCTGGAAGAGATCGGAATCAAGGCTATGCCAGCCCACCAAAGCCTCGACAAACGGGGAAAAATGTTGGCTGCGAAGGGTCAGCTTCGGCCCCATGGAAGCGCTGTAGAACGCAGCATCGTCAATTCGGCCGCTCACTCCGTTCTCACCGCTTCCCCAATGCCCACTGCCGTCGGCTGTCAATCCGAACCAGCGATTAAAGTTGTAAGTAACGCTGCCGCCTACGCCATGCGGATTCGATTCCACACGGCTGCTCACCGGCAGGAGCCCCCCAGGGAGCAAGCCGTACACGTGGGTCGCCGGGTCGAAGAACGAGTAGCCAGCGTAAAGCTCCCATTTGGGAGTGGGCTGATTCTGCGCTCTGACGATGGTGCACGCGCAACATAGGAGAGCAGCAACCAGGGACAGGACTGAGATCCGGCCACGAGCGTTCCGAGAAAAAGATGACATAGTAAATGCCTCCGACCTCACGACTCGAAATTCTTCTTCAACACCGGCCCAATATTGGGCAGCCTTACGCTGGTCACTATCGAATGCCTCATGGACAAGGAGGTACGTTCACTGGATTACTCAGCAGCGTAACTCCGCCAGTGCGGGCAAGCGCCCTGCCATTCAGAGTTGCACCGGTGTTGAGCGAGACCGACGCCTGAGCCATAACAGTTCCAGCGAAGGTTGTCGTAGTTCCCAGCGTCGCCGAGCTACCGACCTGCCAGAACACGTTGTGATCGTTGGCACCGTTGGTCAAAATGACCTGGCTGTTGGTATCCGCCGTGGTTAGTGTGGATATGATCTGGAAGATCCAGACGGCGGTGGAATCGCCTCCACCATCGAGGGTGAGGTTCCCGGTTATTCCGAGCGAGGGCTGGCCACTCGTCGTCTTATAAACGCCCGGAGCGAGGGTTTCCCCTCCGATATCCGCCGGAAGGACGGCTCCTCCCGCTGCTGCCGCGGCATAGTTGTACGCCGTGGTCAAATCACCCTGCGCCGTCATGGCGACGGCATCGTCAGCGTATTCCGTTCCTGTCAGCGTTCCAGGCGGGAACCCAGTGATCGCACTCCCAGGCCACACCCCAATATTGCCAGTAACAACGGACGGTCCGAGGCTGGTTACCGTGGAGCCGCCCAGAATTCCGAAACTGCAGGCCGTTCCCATCGGGACGATCGGTGTGCATGCGGCCGCCGATGTGGTGAAGGTCCATACGTAGTCGCTTGCCAGCGGATCGCCGGCAAGGTTCTGCGCCCCCGTGGTAATGGTCGCGGTATAGAGCGTGCTCAGTGCAAGGGGATTTGTCGGCGTGAAGGTTGCAACGTCGCTTGCCCCCACATAGGCAACTGTTCCTGGCACGGACGTCGTGCCCGGACCAGTCAAGGTGAAGGTTGCGGCGTTGATCGTGGAAGGTTTCATGGCCTGGCTGAAGGTTGCGGTCAGGACGGTGCTGGGACACACGCCGGTTGCGAGATTCGCGGGGGCTACGGAAATCACAGTGGGCGGAGGACATAGCGTGGCACTGGTGGTGAAGGTCCAGACGAAGTTCGCTGCTAGTCCGACATCGAATAGATTTGTGGCGGCCGTCGTCACGGTAGCGGTGTAAAGCGTATTGAGTGCTAGAGCACTCGACGGCGTGAAAGTCGCGGTTGACCCAGCGTACGTGACTATCCCTGCGACCGCAGCGGAGCCCGGCCCTTTCAAGGTAAAGGTTGTGGTATTGATCGAGGAGGGATTCATCGCTTCGCTGAAGGTCGCAGTCACTACCGTGCTGGGGCAAATCCCGGTCGTAGCATTCGGAGGAGTTACGGAAATCACCGTGGGCGGAGCACACAACGCGCTACCGGTTGTGAAGGTCCATACGAAGTTACCGGCTAATGCATTGCCAAACGTGTCTTTGGCGCCGGTCGTAATCGTGGCGGTATACAACGTGTTCAGCGCGAGAGCGCTGGATGGGGCGAAGGTTGCGGTCGAGCCAAAATAAGTCACCACGCCGGTCACGGGCGCAGTGCCGGGTCCGGTTAAAGTGAAGGTTGTGGTATTGATGGTCGAAGGATTCATGGCCCGGCTAAAGGTGGCGGTTACCACCGCGTTGGGACAGACGCCAGTCGCACCATTCAGCGGCAATTCAGAAACTACGGAGGGCGGAACGCATGGGTTGGTGCCCGTGGTAAAACTCCATGCAAAATTGCTGGCCAGCGCATTGCCAAACATGTCCGTGGCACCGGTCGAAATGGTGGCGGTATAGTTCGTGCTCAAAGCGAGAGGGGCCGATGGTGTAAAGGTAAAGATCGTGCCGGTTGCATCGTGGGTGATTGTTCCAACCACGCCAGGTGAGACGGTAAAGGTCGTGGCATTGATGGTCGAAGGATTCATCGCCTTGCTGAATGTTACTGTCACAACCACGTTGGGACAGACGCCCGCGGCCCCGCCAAGGGGGACTACCGACGCTGCGCTGGGAGGGGTTACGGTTGGGTTGGTGCCGGTCTTGTCCGGGTCGCTGCATCCGGCGGCGCAAATGAGCAGTAGGAATGCTGTGCAACAGAGCACACGATTTTTATATGTACACATACCGTCATCCTTCTTCTCGGCTCAACTGCCGCCGCGCGATGAACTCACAGAATGTTAAGGACAAATTAACGAACTCGATTGTCACGAATCTGCTCACAATTGCTCACTTTTGCGGAAAGAGCCGCGTACAAGCCCGTTTTGGAACAGAACGTACGTCTCGCGCAGCCGTACGAAGCATCAGGCAAGATAGAAAAGGCATGGGATGTCCCCGCGCGCTTGCATTCGAGTCTATTTCGGGCTAGCAAATTGCAGAGGCCGAATGTGCCTTGGTTATTGACTTTATTTTTCGTCACGGAGTGCGTTGAAGAGTGGAACAAATCAATCTGAGCGGGCTTGACAGGCACGAATAACGGCTTGAACAAAAAACTCGGCGGTGCGAGAGTTCAGGAAGGTTTGGCGAATGTTCCGCGGGCTAACATGCTTGGCGCTGCCGTGGACTTGACGGGCATTGCTTGCGGAGAAGTTACTGAGTTCTCGTTGGTGGTGGAAGCCTCGTCGAATCCAAGATCGATGCGTTCGCGGACTTCCTCAATGCGCGAGGTGACGATCGGGGTGCGATATTCGGGATGACAGAATTCGAGGTGCATGCCGCGGCCGATGTAACGTAGCTTGAGCATGGAGCCTCCCCAGGTCGAACCTGCAATCGCGACCAGCACCGGTTCGGGGCAGAATTCGGGATGGCCGGAAATCAGCGCCTGGCTTTCGCCGAGGAATACGGCGGTGTAGCGATGATGTTGGGTCTGGATCTCGAGCACAGTGGACGGGGGCAGGTCGCCGAGAGAAACGCCGCCTTCGATTTCCGAGCGGACAATATTGCCATTCACTTCGTCGCTGAGATTGGGATGCGGCATGAACATGGTCAAGTCCATCTGGCCAGATCAACTGTTCGAAAGATCATACCAGAGGACCGGCGGATGTCGAAGGTTACTTCTGGGGAGGGTCAGACGGGCGTGCGTTCGGGGCGAGGGAACTGAGGATTCGGCGCTGGCCAGCAAAAAAACAAGCCAGACTTTATCGGTCTGGCTCTGCGCACGAGACAGGCTGCCAGCTACTGGCCGATGGAACTGGCCACAGAAGAAAATACGTTATTTGAACTTCCACCAATTAATCGGATCGTGCCCACAACGAGTACCAGAATGACCGCGAGCATGACGGCGTACTCGGCTATGTCCTGGCCTTGGTCATCCGCCCACAGGTTGCGGAAGGTTTTGCTGTTCATTGTCCCTCTCCCTTCTGAATCGGTGAGCACAGTGTGCTCCCGGGTCCACAAAAATACAAGTGCCAAATCGTCTTACAAGTTGAGAAAACGAGCGGCACGGTCGATCGTGTGATCGAGTGACAATGCTTCACTCCTGCTGACAGTGTACTCTCGTCGCGGTGGAATTCTTCAGATTTAAAGCCATGCGGAGAATACGGCGGTTGCGCGGAGCGATCTGGATTGCTCCGGTTGTGCGGCGGTTGAAAATGTCGTACTAAAGTTACTGTCGGACTTGCGGACAATCTATTATTCTACGTAGTCGCATTAGACGAGGATTCTGGAGAAAGATTGATTAAGGCTGGAGGAATGCACAAGTCTGCTACCCGACGTTATGCCCGGTATCGCACGGAGATACCGGTTATTGTGAAGGTTCTGGGGACGGACGGCTATCTCCGGA
>Ga0210393_10004571_pt1 | contig 10924 bp, 11 predicted proteins | sample IncBWC27OmetaG_FD_160068 | JGI IMG/M metagenome (GOLD analysis project Ga0210393, IMG submission 160068) | Forest soil microbial communities from Barre Woods Harvard Forest LTER site, Petersham, Massachusetts, United States - Inc-BW-C-27-O ...
AGCTTTTCGAGGAAGTTATGAGGAAGCTCTCTCTGGCGGTCTGCGCCGCCGTCGTGGCGCTCGCAGCGCCTGCCTTCGCAGACGAAGCAAAGCAGGATTTCAAACTGCTCAACAAAAACCGGTTACGACTTGAAGTCGATTTATCTCGGACCGTCAGCTTCCGACCAATGGAGCCCGGTCAAGGTCGATCAGTCGTCGATCACCGACGGCATGACCGTGAACGTTCATTTCACGCCGGGGGCCAAGACCTGCCACTGGGATTTGAAGGTCGTTTACAGCGAGGATAATTCCAGCGCGATTTGGCACAAGATCGATCTTTGTACGGTCGAAAAGATCACCATCCACTACGACAGCGACAAGGACGTGACCCGCGCCACGTTTGATTGAGCGCGCGGCACCCACTCCAGCGTCGCGGGATTCAGGCCGCTCCGGGCAACCGGGGCGGCCTTTTCGTCAGCCCTTCACCGCGCCGGAGGTCAGGCCCGAAACGTAGTGCTCGACAAAGAACGAATAGATGATCGCGACCGGGACCGAGCCCAGCAGCGCCGCCGCCATCAGCTGGCCCCAATAAAAAACGTCGCCCTTGATCAGCTCCGAGATGACGCCGACCGGCACGGTGCGCACCGTGCTCTTGGTCAGGAAAATCAGCGCGTAGAGGAACTCGTTCTGCGCCAGGGTGAACGCAAAGATGCCGGCTGAAATAAAGCCCGGTGTGCACAGCGGCAGAAAAATCCGCCGCATCGTCTGAAACCGGCTCGCACCGTCGATCCGCGCCGCTTCCTCAAGCTCCATCGGCACGGTCTTGAAATAGCCGAGCAGCAGCCACGCACAAAACGGCACCAGCATCGTCGGGTAGGTCAGGATCACCGAGGTCAGCGTATTGCCGAGGTCGAGCCGGTTGATCACATCGGCGAGCGGGATGAATAGCAATGGCTGCGGCACGAGATAGACCGCCGCGACTGAAATCGCGAGCAGCCCGGCGCCGGGAAAATTGATCCGGGCCAGCGGGTAGGCGAGCATGATCCCCAGCACCAGCGAGATCGCGGTGGAGATGACCGCGACGAGCATCGTGTTCCACGTCCACAGCAGAAAGCTCGTGGTGGTGAGCAGGTCGACGTAATGCTTCAGCGTCGGCGCGTGCACCAGCAGCGGGTTCGCCCGCATGCTGTACAGCTCCGAGTTGGGCTTAATCGAGGTGATCGCCATCCAATAGAACGGCAACAGCGCTACGACGAGAAAGAACAGCACCGGAAGCCATACCCGCACCGTGCGCTGGATCGGCCCGTACCCGGTAATCATGATTTCTTCCTGAGGTACAGCGTGATCCCGACGATCAGCAGGGCGAGGGCGGGCAGCATGGTCAGCGCCACCGAGGCGCCAAGGCCGAGCTGGCCCGAACCCATCCCGATATCAAAGGCGTAGGTGGCCAGGAGGTTGGTCGCGTTTTGCGGCCCGCCATGCGTCAACACATAGACAAGCTGAAAATCGGCGAAGGTGAAGATCACCGAGAACAGCGTCACGATCAGGATGATCGGCTGCAGCAAGGGCAGCGTCACAAAACGGAAGCGCTGCCAGCCGCTGGCGCCGTCGATCGTTGCTGCCTCGTAAAGCTCGACCGGCACCGTCTGCAATCCGGCGAGCAGGCTGATCCCGTAAAACGGCAGACCACGCCAGGTGTTGATCATGATGATCGAAAACATGGCGAGGATCGGGCTGCCGAGCCACGACGGCCCCGGCTTGGGCAGGCCAAGCCCGATCAACACGCGGTTGACCACGCTGAACGCCGGATCGAGCATCCACATGAAGGCGACCGTGCTCAACACCGTCGGCACGATGAACGGCAGCAGCAGCAGCGCGCGGATCACATTCTTGAGCTTGAAGTCCTGGTTCATCGCCAGCGCGAGGCCGAGCCCACCGACCATCTTCAGCAGCGTCGCGATGCCGGTGTAGACAAAGGTGTTGCGCACGACCTGCCAGAACACCGGGTCGTGCGCATCCTTGATGAAATTGGCGAGGCCGACAAATGTGCCCGGTTGCGCGACCGGCCGGCTCTCGAGGCTCAGCCAGATCCCGTAGCAGAATGGATAGCCGACAAACGCCAGGATGAAGAGGATCGGCGGCGCCATCATCAGCCAGCTGAAGACGGTGCCGCGATCGGCCCAGCTGCTTAGCGAAAACGGCCGTCGCGGGCGCTCCGCGACGCGGGCGAGGGTCTCGGTCTGGATGGCCATGGGCTGCTCGGCCGCGCCGGCTCAGGCGGACTTGTAGATTTCCTTGAGCTGCGCCTCGGCTTCCTTGATCACGTCCTTGGTCGAGGCGCCGGCGCATGCCTTGGCGAACATGTCGATGGTGACGTATTTCGCCACGCATTCGGCGAGTTGGCGCCCCGGAGGCGCCGGCCAGCCGGGCAGATGCGCGGTTGCCATCGCGTCGCGGTAGGGCTTGTTGCGCGGCTCGACATCCCACATCGGCGCGTTGTCATAGCCGTGCAGCGTCGGCTGGTAATAGCTGTCGGCCGAGGCGTACCACGCGCCCAATTGCTTCTCGTCCATCAGCCATTTGAGGAAATCGTGCGACGCTTCCTTTTGCGGCGAGAAGTTGAAGATGCCGTGGCTGATCGAATTCATCAGGTGGAACCGACCTTTCGGCCCCTGCGGGTTCAGCGCTTGGTCGGTGACCTTGGCGATGTCCGGAAAGTCGCGCTTGGCGAGCCACAGAATGCTCTGCGCATTGTTGGTGCACGAGATCTGCTCGGCGTACCACGCCTTATTGTTGCTGACATCGGTCCAGCTCAACACGTCGTCGAGCATCGTGTCCTTGAAGAATTTGCGTGCGAAATCGACCGCCTTCGCGGTTTCGTCGGAGTCGATGACGACGGTCTTGCCGTCGGCTTCGACCTCATGTCCGCCATAGGACCACAGCAACGGATAGAGCCAGCCGTGATTGTCGCCAAACCCGTGGCCGAGCTCAAAGCCGAACGGGTGATCCTTCGCCTTTAATTTTTTGCCGACGTCGTAGAGCTCCTCCCAGGTGTCGGGGAAGGTCTTCACCCCGATCTCGGCGAACCAATCGGTGCGCCAGTTCATCAGCTGGCCGATGTTACTGTAGGGGATCGCCTTCCACTTGCCGTCGATCATGCCGGCTTCCTTGCCGACGTCGTACCAGCCGCCTTGCTTCTTGCCCATGTCCTCGGCGATGTCGCTGATTTCCATCAGCTTGTCCTGGTAGAGGAACGGGTAGAGCAGGGCGAGCATCGAGATATCGGCGCCCGATCCGGTCTCGATCACCGTGCTGTCGCGCGCCGGGAGGCTGCCGACGCTGGTGATCTCGTAGATGACCTTGACGCCGGTTTCCTTCTCGTATTGCGGCGCCAGCTTGTTTTGGAAGAACTCGTCAAAGGTTTTGATGAACGAGCTTTCGTGCAGCATCGTTATCGACTTGGCGTCGGCGGCTTGGGCCCGCCATGGCAGCGCCGCCGCACCGGCTCCCGCAAGAGCGATTTTCAGAACGTCTCGGCGCGACTGGCCCATGTGCTATCCCCTCCACACGCTGCGGCGCTTAATGACCGCATTCTTACAAAACGCATGCTATTGCGTTTCGCCGCGAATCGAAAGGTGCGGCAACCGCGCCCGTTTGGCGCGCCCTGCTCACATTTGCGCGACCGGAACGTTATCAATGAGGCGCGTGCGGCCGAGATGCACCGCGGCGAGCAGCCGTGCGGGTTCGGTCGGGGTGTCGCTGAGTGCCACAAGCTTCGCGGCGTCGCGCAGCTCGAGGTATTCGACGTTGAAGCCTTGCTCTCCAAGCGCGGCGATCGCGCGCTGTAGGGCAGGGGCGGGCGGTGTTCCGCCAGCAATCGCGGCGCCGGTCTCGTGCATGATCCGATGGAGGTGCGGTGCGATGCGGCGCTCCTCGGCCGACAGGTAGACGTTGCGCGACGACAGCGCCAGCCCGTCCGGCTCGCGCACGGTGGGAACGCCGACAATCTCGACCGGCAGGTCGAGGTCCCGAGCCAAACGGCGCACGACCATAAGCTGCTGGTAGTCCTTCTCGCCGAAATAGGCAGCATCGGGCGCGGCCTGGGTCAGCAATTTGGCGACAACCGTCGCGACCCCATCGAAATGCCCCGGCCGCTGGGCGCCGCAAAGCCCTTCGCTTGGGCCGCCGACGCTGATCGACGTCGCGAAACCTTCCGGGTACATCTCTTCGACCGCTGGGATGTAGGTGAGGTCGGCGGCCGCCTCGGTCAGCTTGGCGAGATCGTCTGCCTCGGGCCGCGGATAGCTCGAAAAATCCTCGCGTGGGCCGAACTGCTTGGGGTTGACGAAGATCGAGACGACAACGCGTCGGCACGCGGCCTGCGCCGCCGCGACCAGCGCGAGATGCCCTTTGTGCAGCGCGCCCATCGTCGGCACCAGGCCGACGCGCTCGCCTTGTGAGCGCCAGGTCGCCACGTGCCGCCTCAGCTCGGCGACCGAACGGGCGACCGGCAATGGCTCCGCTCTCATGCGACCCTCCCTTCGAGTGGTGTGCGTGTCCTTCGAGACGGCCGCTTCGCAGCCTTCTCGGAATGAAGTAGGTCAGTGATGGCCTTGAGATAAGTCCTCATCCTGAGGCGCGTCGCGCAGCGAGGCCTCGGAGGACCCACTTGCGATATCCGGGTGATGAAGCGAGGGCGTCCGGCCAACAGCCCTTCGGTAGACGCGTTCAACCCCGCCGTTTAAAGTCGCGCGCCAACCAAATCCGCGTGCCACGCGCTGGATTTTCACCCAGGGGGAAATGTCATGAGCCGCAGCAGAGTCATTGTCGGTGTGTTGTCGACTATCGCCGCCGCTTCGATCGTCGATGCGGCATGGGCCGATGATGTGCGGCATTTCAGCTTCGCCTACGACCAGCCGCATACGACGGCCTATGGCGTTGCCGGCGACACTTTCGCCGCGAAGCTCGCCGAGCTCAGCCACGGCACGATGGTGGCTGACCAGTTCCCTGGCGCTCAGCTCGGCCAGGAGCCGCAAGTGCTGCAAAAGCTGCGCACCGGCGATGTCGATTTCAGCATCGTCTCCACCGCCAATTCCGCGACGTTGCAGCCGGAATCGGGCGTCTTCTCGATCCATTACGTCTTTCGCTCCGAGGATCATCTGGTCAAGGCGCTGGCCGACCCCGCCGTCGCCAAGGCCTTCAAGGACATGATGAACGGCAAGGTCGAGGGCGCGCACATCATGGCGTTGGGAACCATGGGTTTCCGCGACATGTACGGCAAGAAAGAGATCCATGGTGTCGCCGACATCGACAACGTCAAGGTGCGGGTCCAGGCAACGGCGACCGAGGATACGATGTTCCCGGCCTATGGCGCGCAAACCGTGCACATGCCGTTCGGCGATGTCTACACCGCGCTGCAGACCGGCATCGTCGCGATGGCCGAGAACGGCATCAACGTCTATCAGTCGAACAAGCATTACGAGGTCGCGCCGATCATGTCGTTGACCCAGCATGAGGCGAACAACAACGTCGTCTGGGTCAGTGACAAGGTGTGGAACAGTCTCAACGATCAGCAGAAGGGCTGGGTTCAGGCGGCCGCCGACGAAGTGGCGAAGGTCGAGCCGCCAAAGGCGCTGGCCCTCGAAAACGATTCGATGGCGAAGCTTGAAAAGATGGGCGTCAAATTCGTCAAGGATGTCGACAAGGCGGGTTTCATCAAGGACGCCGAGCCGCTACAGGACCAGCTCGCCGAGAAGCTGGGGCCGGGCGCGGTCAATGTGCTGCACCTCGTGCGGGCGGTGCAGTAAGGCGTGTGCGTCCTTCGAGGCTTCGCTGCGCGAAGCACCTCAGGATGAGGGTTGTTTGAGAAATGGAGTCGAGAAAATCCCTCATCCTGGGGCGTGGGCGTAGCCAACGTCTCGAAGGACGCGTTGGCGTCAGTTCCCGCCGGTTTCCCTAGTCAGATGGCGATCCGTTATTCCCTCGTCCTTGAACGCCAGCGCCATTTGAAGTGGCGCTGGCTCGATCCGCTTGAGCAGGCCCTTATGGTGATGTGTGGGCTGGCGCTGGTCGGGTTCTCCTGCACGGTGTTCTTTGACGTGCTGACCCGTTCGCTCGGCCACCCGGTGCTATGGGTGCAGGAGGTGACGACGACTTTTTTCGTCTACGGCATTTTTATCGGTACCGCGGCGGCAACCCGGCGCAACGATCATCTTTATCTGTCGGCGATCGCCGAGGCGATGACCGGCGCTAGGCGGCTACTGGTGGAAACCTTCAACCGCCTGGTGATGCTCGGCGCGGCGCTTTGCATGGTCTATTTCGGCTTTATCAACTTCCTCGAAGGTTTCCACGCCTTCCGCATGCCGTCGCTGACGCCGCTCGCCTCGCTTTACGCGGCGATCCCGCTCTCGGGCGTGCTGGTTGCGCTTTTCGCGGTTGAGCAACTGGTCAACGGCTGGCGCAACGGCTTTGATCATGGCGAACCCAAAGGCGACGATATAGCGCTCCAGGACGGGCTCGGTACCACGCTATGACCGCGTTCAACGGGCTGATCGTCGGCATGATGGCGACGCTGTTCCTGGTGTTCGGCTATATGGGCGTGCCGGTTGCGTTTGCCCTGATCGCCGGCGTCGTGATCGGCACGCTGTTCACGCCCGTTAGCCTGCCGTCGATCATGACCCAACTCTTCAACGGCATCGATGCCGAAGCGCTGATGGCGATCCCGTTCTTTCTGCTGGTCGGCGAGCTAATGACTTCGGCCAACATCGTTGTGCGCATCGCCAATCTGAGCCAGGCGCTGGTCGGCCATATCCGCGGCGGCTTGGCGCAGGTGGTGACCGTCTTCAGCATGTTCTTTTCGGGGATGTCGGGCTCGTCCTCGGCCGATGTTGCGGTGCTGAGCCGCACGATGGCGCGGCCGATGGCGCAGGAAGGCTACGACGCCGCCTTTGTCGCCGCGTTGATCGCCGCCGCCGCGACGATCGCCAATCTGGTGCCGCCAAGCATTATGGCCGTCGTCTATGGCGCGATCGGCAATGTGTCGATCGCCGGCCTTTTCCTCGGTGGGATCGTGCCGGGGCTGATGGTCGGCTTCGGGCTGATGATCTACTGCTATTTCTTCGGTCCGCCCGGGCATCGCCGGCCGCGTTCGTCGTTCGGCCAATTGGGCGAGGCGACCAAGGCCGCGGGGTTGCCATTGGTGATCCCGGTCATCCTGTTGGGCGGCATCCTGACCGGCTGGTTTACGCCGACCGAGGCTGGGGTGATCGCGATCACCTATATCCTCGTGGTGGTGATCCCGATCCTCAATCGCGGGCATTTACGGAACCTGCCGCGCGATTTTGCCCATGCCGGGCTGATTTATTCTCTCCCTCTGATCACGATCGGTGCCGCGTCAGCGTTTGGCTGGATGCTTGCCTATCTGCGCGGACCGATCGTCGTCTCGGGGTGGATCTCCGGGGTTGCCGGCGACAACCCCTACAAGATCATGTTCGCGTTGGTCGCTCTGTTCACCATCGTCGGCGATTTTATCGAGCCCGTGCCGTGCATCGTGATCTTCATGCCGATCGTCGCAAGCCTGGTCGATGCGGGTGGCATCAATTCGGTGCATATGGGCGTGGTGCTGATCGTGACCTTGGCCTTTGGCCTGATCACGCCGCCCTACGGCCTCGCGCTGCTCATGGCGTCGAAATTTGTCGGCGTGCGGTTCTCGCAGGCGTTGGTTGCCTCGCTGTCGATCTATGTCGTGTTCTTCGTAACGATCGCCGCCTGCATTTTTATCCCTGACGTCGTGCTGTATCTGCCGCGCCACGTTTTCCCGGAGTCGATAGGCTGTTTTAAGAGCCCGACCGGAGCCGGTTACATATGCCCTTAACGGGGTGGCGATATATGTGCTTTTAATTCAATCTTTCGGCGATTCGATTTCAAGTTCCGGGGGAATGATGAGGACCGTACTAATCGCGGCTCTGACGGCGATCGTGGCTGTCGCGGCGCCTGTCCGCGCCGACGAGGCCAAGCAGGATTTCAAGCTCGTCAACAAAACCGGCTATGAGCTGAAGGCGCTCTACGTGGCGCCGTCGAAATCCGACGATTGGGAAGAGGATGTGCTTGGCCAGGACACGCTCGGCGACGGCCAGGCGGTCAACGTGCATTTCAGCCCAAAAACCAAGACCTGCACGTTCGATCTGAAGGTCGTCTACAGCGACGACGACTCGAGCGCCGTGTGGAGCAAGATCGATCTCTGCACGGTCGAGAAGATCACGATCAAGTACAACCGCAAGAGCGACGAGACCACGGCGTCGTTCGACTGACCGTGGCAGTCAGCGTCCGTTCAGCACCCGGTCGACCATCGCCTGGGCGGCGCCGAGGTAGTTCGCCGGGTCGGTCAGCGCCTTCAGTTTGTCGGCGCCGAGCGGCCCGGCGACCTCGGGCGTCTCCAGTAGCACGTCGTACAGCGGACGGTCGTTTTCGATCGCCGCGCGGCACGCGTCGTAGACAAAATCGTGCGCTTCGTTGCGACCGGTATGGGGCGCGAGCCCCATCATCACTGCTTCCGCGACGATGAGGCCATGCGTCATGCCGAGGTTCTTGGCCATGCGCCCGGTATCGACAATTAGCCCGCCCATCATGAACTCGGCCTGATGCAGCGCGCCGGCCGCGTAGCCGAACGCCTCGGGCACCGCGATCCACTCGACATGCCAGGGCCCGGTGGCGCGCTCGAAATCGCTGACCATCGCGTCGAGCACCAACCCGGCGTGCTGGCGCAGCGCCTTGGACGCCGCGAGGATCAGCTCGCACGAGATCGGGTTGCGCTTTTGCGGCATCGTCGAGCTTGAACCGCGCCCGGCGACAAACGGCTCCGCCGCCTCGGCGAACTCGGTCGCCGACATCAGCATCACATCGTAGGCGACCTTGCCGAGGCCGCCGCCGAGCAGCGCGAGGAATTGCACCGCCTCGGCGATGCCGTCGCGCGCGACGTGCCAGGTGATTGCTGGTTCGCCGAGCCCTAATTCGCACGCCAGTTCGCCGACCGTGCGTAGCGCCTCCTCGCCGTTGCCAAGCGACGCGAGTGTCCCCGCGGCGCCGCCAAATTCTGCGAGCAGCACGCGCTTTTTCATTTCAGCAAGCCGCTCGGCGTGACGGTCAAAGCCGGCGAGCCAGATCGCCGCTTTGTAGCCAAAGGTCACCGGCAGTGCGTGCTGCAAATGGGTGCGCCCAGCCATCGGCGTATCGCGATATTTGCGGGCGAGCGCGGCGAGGTGACCGCGCAGCTTGGTCAAATCCGTCTCGATCAGCGCCAGCCCGTCGCGAATTTGCAGCACGACGGCGGTGTCCATGATGTCTTGGGTCGTCGCCCCCCAATGCAGAAAGCGCCCGCCCTCGCCGGCGAGCTCGGCGACTTGGCGCACCAGCGGCAGGATCGGGTAGCCAACCGTCTCGGTCTCGCGCTTGAGCCGGGCGAGGTCGAGCGCTTCGCGGCCGCTGACGATCGCGTCGGCCGCCTGCGAGATCGCGGCCGCGGCCGCCTCGGGGACAATGCCGAGCCGCGCCTGCGCCCGCGCCAGCGCCGCCTCGACGATGACGCAATTCTTGAGGAACGCCATGTCGCCAAACGCGTCGCGCATCGCCGCGGTGCCGAACATGTCGGCGAACAAGGCGGATTGCAAAACGCCGATCGTCATTGCACACCTCATGCTGTCATTGCGAGGAGCGCCGCGCGCGACGAAGCAATCTCGCGCAAAAGGGGCTCAAGCGGCGCGAGATTGCTTCGCGATGCTCGCAATGACAATGCTAGAGGTTCAGAGGCGCACCCAGCCGGTTTTCGACAATCGCTCGATGGCCGGGAAGCGCGCTTTGTAGGCCATCTTCGGGCTCTCATCGATCCAGTACCCGAGATAGACATAGGGCAGTCCCTGGCGGCGGCACTCCTCGACCAGCCACAGGATGCTCCAGGTGCCGAGGCTGCGCTTTTCGAGGCCCGGATCGTAAAAGCTGTAGACGGCGGAGACGCCGTCATCGAGCCGGTCGAGCAGCGAGGCGGCGACCAGCACGCCCGCGGCGTCGCGAAACTCGACGAGGATCGTCCGCAGCGGCGTCTCCTCGACCATGCTGCGGTAATCGGCATAGGTCATTGTCGCCATGTCGCTGTCGCGATGTCGCGAGCGCTGATAGGCGGTGAACAGCTGGTATTGTTCCGGCGTCGCACGCGCGGTCACGAGACGCCCGGAAAGCACCCGATTGGCATTGCGCACCCGGCGCGTTGAGCGGCTATGGATGAAATCGTTGACCGCGATTCGCACCGGCACGCAGGCATCGCATTGCGGACAGGCCGGGCGATAGGCGAAACCCTGGCTGCGACGAAAGCCGGCACGCGACAGTTCATCGTAGAAATCGGCGGCCGCAGCGCCCGCCAGCTCGACGATCAGCTTGCGTTCGGCACGTCCGGCGACATAGGGGCAGGCAACGGGACCGGCAGTGAAGAATTGTCGTAAGGGCTGTGGCCTGGTGCCGCCGGAGAGGGGGCGGGGCTCGGCCCACATGGACCCCGTGATCGGCCTGCTGTTCCCTCCACCGATCTCCATGCCGCCCCCGTTATGCGCGCCGCACCCGCAATGGCGCATTCACGCAGCATGCCAGAGGCTTCCGCTGCGGACAACGCCGGCTCATTATATCCTGTCATGTTGAAACGGAGGGCGGGATGCCGGCTTATTTCATCGCCGAAGTTGAAATCACCAATCCAACCGGATACGATTCCTACCGGCCGCTCGCCGGGGCGAGCATCGCGCAATATGGCGGCAAATTCCTCACCCGCGGCGGCAAGACCGAACTCCTCGAAGGCTCGCCTGACCCGGCGCGCGTCGTCGTCATCGAGTTCGCCGATATGGCGGCGGCGAAGCGCTGGTACAATTCTCCGGAGTATCAAGAGGCGCTGAAGATACGCCTCACC
>Ga0210393_10004577_pt1 | contig 10919 bp, 27 predicted proteins | sample IncBWC27OmetaG_FD_160068 | JGI IMG/M metagenome (GOLD analysis project Ga0210393, IMG submission 160068) | Forest soil microbial communities from Barre Woods Harvard Forest LTER site, Petersham, Massachusetts, United States - Inc-BW-C-27-O ...
GAGCCACTGAACGTCAAGCGGCCTATCGTAACTGGTATGATGCGCATGGAGTTTGGGATTGTCAATCTCTCTCAGGTGCTTGCCGCATAGCCAGCATACCTCTGGCTTCTCTAGCTCGCCAGTGATGAGCGCAATCTTTACTTGCTGGTGGCAGGCATTCTTAGTATGTTCTCCGTACTCCCACAACATTTCCCTGCATCGTTTGCACCAAGTGGTGCGCCAGCCTCCCACGAAGCATGTTGCACACTGGTACGCAATGGTTCGATATAGTCCCATAGTTCACCGTCTGCGATCTCCCACACTTTCATCTTCCCTTTGATTGGTCCGTAAGGCTTGCGGAATTTCTTGACAACTATAAACTTGAAAGCGTAGCGACCGTCTTGCATAGAGGCGCGGTGTACTCCGTTCTCATCCATGATTTGAGTCTCGAATATACTGTGCCTGACTCGGGGATGTGGAAGCTCTAAGCACTCTTTCACGTCAATCACAGCGATGATGGCTCCCTGCGCTAGCTTCTCAGGGTTGTAGCCGAACTCCTCAGCCTTCTCTGCGTTCACTCGATTGGCCGCATGGATAGCTATTAGACCTGGATCAATCGGCCATGCCTTCGTAGTCAAACGCACGCGCCGGTCTGCGATGAGTTGCGCCCACGGCTGGAATACGGTCATAACTCTCATGCTGCTACCTTCTTCCTTCTGTCACGGTCACGCGCCTTGCCGATACAGACCGAGCAGGTGACAAGTCCTTTGCGTGGCCTTCGAGTGGAGCAAGTAGGGCAAAGGCCATGTTTTAATAGGCTTACACGCCTTTGTCGCATGTAATCGCGCAGGTATGTCTTGCGGTCGCCCATGCCGTTGAGTAGACTATATCCACAGCCATTCTGTCAATAGCAAAATAGTTGAAAATAACTGTTGACAGACTTTTAATAGCCTGCTATCGTGTTTTCAGTGGGGAGCACTCAGGGCCTTAGCGTTGAGGGACAGCAACATTCCCGATCTGGCAGGTGCGTAGAGCTTCCCACTCTTCTCAAGGAGAATCGAACGTGTCAAACATTCTGATAATCGCTCTCATGGCTTCGCTGCTGATCGCGCCGTTCGTTCCTCTGCTGTGGAATATCAAAGTCGAGAATCGCTAGCCGCTGGCCGGAGACCTAGCCCAAGGCAAACACAAAGGAGAAATGACGATGAAATATGGATTTCGCTGTGAATGTGGAACGATGTTTCGCCGGACAGGCACGCGCAAGCTATACGCTCAAGAGAAGCTCGCGCACGCCATGAAATGCCGCGAACTCTGGGACTTGCTCGTAAATAGTGGTAAGCCATTGTATCCGGGAAGTAGGCCAGCCCCCAAGGATACTTAGCTGCCATGAGCCAAAAAATTACACCGCGTCCAAATATCGCCCAGCTTGAGGATTTGCTCAATCAAGCGGACGAAGGCGAGATTGAAGTGCTGCCCAATGGTGACGTTGTGCGCCTCGATGCCACCGAGATTCTGGCGAAGAACTATCAGATTGAAAAAGAACGCTCTGAATGGTTGCGAAAGGAATGCGACAGACTTCGCGCATTCATAGCTAACATTCACAAGATTACAGAGAAGCCCTAGGAGGGGAGACTTAGCTGCCATGCCACGAGACACTGAAATTAATCCAACCAAGCCTGTGCGAGAGCAACTGTACCGCCTGGAGCCTGAGTATTGCGCAAATTGTGGACGTGATCTGGGGCGAAAAGATGTGAAGGAACTCAAACCGATGGAGCCTAGGAAGATCCGCTGGCAAACATTCTGCGGCTACTGCGGAGCGTTTTACATTGTCGAAGCGGAAGCCTAGGAGGGGAGACCTAGCTGCCATGCCTGACCGTACAAATCCGTGCCCAAGATGTGGCTCAACGTTGATTCATACCGATTGCGGTGAGCGATTTGCGGAGATAATGAAACGCCACTTTCCCTATTATGAGCGCGAGGACCGAGACGACTACCTGTACATTGTCCGCAAGGATGATTTGCTGGCAGCCGCGCAAGAGATGGCCCGCATGGAGCAACGAAGGGAGACTTAGCTGATTATGGCCGACACGCCGCTACAACGTCACCCGCATTGCAAGCTTGACCGTTGCCAAATCTGTCTAGCTGACTGTGAGGCGCTGACAGATTACCTTTTCTACCGTACCCAACTGTCGCGCCATCGCTTCGACATACTTGGGGAGTATCGCCTATGGCTTGACCAGCATGAGATTCCGGCCGAGTCGCTGTCAGGCTGGCCATTACCAGCGGTTTTCGATGCAGAGAACATCAAGGCGTTTATTGCCGACATGACGCCAGCCACCAGCGAGAAAGGACCGAAACAACCATGAGCACGTTTCTGAATTTTCTCTACGTCTACCTATTCGGATGCGCCTTCTTGACTCTGTGCTTCGGTGCAGAGTGGGCAATCAACTGGTGGAATAGCTTCGATCCGTTCGACATTGGCGAATACTCTGCTCTCGAAGAGGCAGAGTGGAAGGATCGCCGCTGACTCTTCGCTGCCCAGGTTCTCTACCCGTCCTGGGTGTGAGTGCTCCAAGCGGCAAGCGTTGCCTAATCAGCTCGCGGCGCGTTACGTGAAGATGCGCCAAAACAAAAGAGCCAGCCCGATGTGTTTAGGCTGGCTCGAAGTTTTTATGATCTATTCTGTTTGCCTACTAGCGGTCGCCCATATAGCACCTCCATCCTTCGCAGATTACCACAAACTCACGCTCGCCTCGCTGCAAACATGTCAGAAATTGCTCCTCTTACAGCGAATCCAAAGAACATTCCGCCAAGCTAAAACATTAAGTATGCAAACCACATCACGCCCTCCGTGCTGCAAACCTGTTCTCTACCGTGCTCCAAAGTTTAGCCACGCGCTCTAACGTCACGCGCTGCAATTCGCTGCACCACGCGCAGAGATACTTTCCCGGCTTACCGCATCCAACGCAGCGCGTCCCGAAAGTCCGCTTGATCGGAGCCACGCGGCGCGGCGGTATCTCGCCATCAAAACGGCTCATCAGTTGTACCTCTTCCACTTGTCTAACAGAGCGTGAATTGCTTGGCTCTCAACAAATACCTTTGTGCGCGTCCTGCGTGGGATCTCCCGTAACATCTGGCAAGCGGGGCACTGCTTACCGTCGAAATACACGCGGCGCGGGTGGCGACCGCACCACTTAGGTCTGCGCGGGCGTTCCACGGCGACTTTCTTCTTGTGCAATCTTGGAATAAATTGGGTCGCGCATCTCTTCGCGCAACGCTTCTATAATTTCCTCGAACGTTCCGCGAGCTACGAGTACGCCCATGCCTGTACCCCATGCTGGACATTCGAGAACCCAATTTCCCCTACCAATCGGGCGTCTTTTGCTTATAACCCATTTCCACTTCATGCCGCGTGCTCCCCGAAGCGAGTTTCACGATCCTTGTGGTGCTTTCTGTGGCAGCGCCTACAGCAAGCGCGAAGGTTGGATTTGTCATCGCTCCCGCTCTTGCTCTTGTGTTTGATGTGGTGCATCTCGAAAGTCTCTTCGTCTATGCAGCGATTGCAGCCAGGTTCCTCGCAGAATCCGCCCGAGCGTTCCCAAACTTCATGCCTGCGAACGCTGACATCCTCACCGTAAAGGAACTCTCCGCCTGAGCGAGAGACAAACGAACGCTCATCCAGATACGCCCGGGTCAGAGTTTTCATTGGGTCGCGCTTTTGGCCCCTCGGCACGTTGCACCTCTTCTGGCTCATCGCCAAACTGTAGATTGAAAATCAGAACCATCGCATATTTCCTACTGCCCGTGATGGCTTTGTAGATAGCTTTTCCGCTTTCATCGGAGCCACAGCCAGGGACTCGCCATGTCCGCGATTCGTTGGCCATACTTCCGTGTTCGATGTTGGATGGCTCGAAATGTTGCTCTGTATCTTCCAGCGTCCAGTCAACGAGTGCTTCTGTGGTGGCGAACAGTTTCCCAACATGCGTCACTGGTTCTTTCGCTACGTTTCCGGTGAGAATCAGTTTGTATCGCTTGAGCAGCGGATTCACGACTGCCAGCACGTCCTCGATCTTCGCGTAGGCGTAGAGCGGCTTCTTTTCGTCACTCGATTCGCCCACGCCGTTGCGCTGGATTGCGGAGCACGCTTGGGTGATGCGGAAGATTTTCTCGCTAAGAGTGAGTTGCTTTTTCATTATGATTCACCTCTCGCAACGCCTGTTTCCATTTCAAAATAGACTGCCTGAACTCACCATCAGCTTGCATATATCCGATCATTCGCATAGTTTCGTTCGTCGCCATTGAATCCGGTAACTCTTCAGGTAGAGCGCACAGGAGAATAAATCTTGTCCAGTTATTTAGCATCCAAGAACACGGGAATGCGCCTGGGGTCAGAAACTCTACCGTAAGCACGTACACTTCTCCGTTTCTTGATTGCAGGTCAAGCAAAACCGTACACCGTTCTCCAAGCCCACCTCGAACGGTTGAGGTTTCTTCTGATAGTGCTGTTTCAGTCGCCAGGTGCGGATCATTCGAGAGTGAGACTCTGGACGCTTACTTCGGATGAAGCCGGCGAGTTCCCACTTCCGCGTAAGGAACAAGCGGCCTAGCGCGTTCCCAACTTTTAGTGGTCGCTGGTAATGTTTGAGGAACTCTGCGCGTACATCATCCGCGGTTACAAGTTCCCCGCCCATGCCCAACATTTCGGCTACCAGTTGAGCACGCACCATGTCGGGACCGTGCTTTTTGATGGCGCGGTCTAAACCTTCGAGTTTTAGTTGGGTGCCAGTGGTCATCTAATCCTCAGTCCGATTGAATTGAAAAACTGGCAAAGGAAAGGATTCTCTAAGTAGCACTTCCGGTAAATCCAAAACTCTGCCTTGATGTTATTCTCTTCGATGCCGCCGTCATCGTCGCGCATGAACCATCCCCGCTGGATGCGGGCAAAGTGCAGAGAGTCATTCTCATCCCACTCGAAATCTTCCTCGCATACTTGGCAATTACCGTAGATAGTTTTTGTCTCTGGCTTCAAACTGCCCTCGTTGATGGTTAGCCAGCTACGATCAGCGCACATTGTCAGTTCCTCGGTGCCGTAGCGTGCATACGCGTTTGGCAGGCGTTCCAGTGGTCTACGCAGGCTTGCAGGTGAGCTTCTGCTTTCTTGACCAGTTCGTAGGCCAGCCGCTCTTGCGCTACCGCTCCCACGTGCTCAATCGCTCGCTTGCGTCTCGTTGTAGTGCTGCGCGAGGGCTACTTGTAGCGGGTCGTTGGTGAGGCGGGAGCCTTCTTTGATCGGCTGGCGCGTTAGGTCGGCAATCCTTTCCTGCGGGTCTTGGCCGAAGATTAAAGCCTTTTCCACTTCTTCGTCGTAGCGTTCCATGTTTATTACCTCCACGGCGCGACAATACCAAAAGTCTGTTTTCTATGTCAAGTAAAATATCGCTTGACAACAAAAATACTTTTGCTTATGCTCCCAAACATGAAACGGCAAGCGCAAATGGAGATTAGAAGGTTGAAGCAAGGATTGTGCGCCAAGTGCGGGAAAACTAAACGTAGGCCGGGGCGCAGGCATTGCGAATCGTGCGCGGTGAAAGTGTCCAATGCAGCACTGGCGCGGTACTACGAAAAGAAGGCGAGCGCATGAAGCCCGATTTCCACATCCACGATCTAAAGTTCACGGTGCCGCTACTCGCACCCTCAGTCAATCACTACGTCAAGCACACCCGTTCAGGCCGACACTACCGCTCAGGAGAGGCTGACGCCTTTATGCAGGCCGTCTCTCTCTACGCTCGCGGCAAGTTCGTGCGCTTCCCCTGGTACTCGGTGGTGGTAAAGCTCACGCTGGGGCCGAAGCAAAAGGGCGATCTGGACAACTTCTGCAAGGTCTGCTTGGATGCACTGGTAAAGGCAGGGGTAATCCACTCCGATGCCAAAGTGACGTGCCTAGTACTACGCAAGATGCGCGGGAAGGCTCCACAAACGGAGTTCTCGGTTATGGAGGGGGCGAAGCCATGAGGATCGGACATCGTACGCCAGCGCCCGCCACCGTGCCACGGCATAGTACCCTGGTGCTCTCCCTACTCTTTTTGGGCATGGCCGGCGTGATCCTGCTGGCCTGGTGGCTATCCGGGGTACATCTTGACTTCTAGCGGGGATCGGGTCGGGGAGGGTGTGTAGCCACATGGCCGCAAAAGGGGAATAAGAGTTTTTGGTGAAAACCGTCAGTCGCCTAGGCGCTCGGCTTAGGGCTACCGCCCATTTGGATTTTGTAGCAAGTTCAGTCGAAAAGGAGAAAAACGATGAGACTTTCTGATGCAATTGCGCTAGGAAGCTGCCTGATTAAGCCCCGTCCTGGAGGACGAACGAGCAACAAGCAGAAGAGCGGATGTGCGCTAGACATGGGCATGACCGCAATGTACGGGGGAATTTGGAAAGAAGCATGGCGTGTTTGGCCTTGGCTGAATAACTCTGCGGGTGGAATCCACGCGCAGACTTGGCTCAACCGTATTGCGACGAAGTTTGATTTTGAAGTGATGGGACGAAAAACTCTCACGCTGGAAGCATTTATCGATTACGTTCGCTCGGTTGAGCCACCTGAACTTGAGGAAACTGCCAATGGCGATAGGGCCGAAACGAGCGTGGCCACAAGCCCGGTTTGCGCTAAGTAGGAATTTTCGTCCGGCCCCGCGCCGGGGATAGCGCCTCGGAGTTTCGCTTTATTTTCGGGCTTGACAAACCTACCGCTAGGTTGTATGCTGGGGTTAGAAAGTGAGGCACGCGATGATTCTCCTAGATATTCTGAACGACAAGCGCCAACCGAGCGAGATTCCAACTCCAGAGCTCAACGAAATGATGATGGTGATTCGCGCTGCTAAGTTTTGGGCAGGCCCATATTTTACGCTCAGCCAAGAGCAGCATCGCCGCGCTGTTCATCAGTGGGTTCGTGAGGATGTTTTTGGGGAGCGGGATGAGAGTTGAGTCTGATGTTGGTGGTTTTATCATCGTTCGCGGGTGGGGCCGGAAGGAGCAATATTTCTGCTTTCTGGTTGATGGAGATAAGGCTTGCTGGACTCGAGCGCATCCTTGGGAAGCGGCCAAGTTTGAAAGCACCCAAAAAGCCGATGAATATATTACTGAACTGCGCCGCCGTGCAAAGATTCGGCGAGAAACACCTAAGGAATTTAAGCAATGCGCTACAAAATAACCGATACCGGAGACATAGCGCGATTACTTCTCGCTTTGGGCGATTGGATTAAATCTGATTGCCCTTGCTATTGTGTGGAATGCGCGAAGTTTCGCAAGGCGTGTCAGCGATTCATGAGAGCACAAGATAAAACGAATCTGATAAGGCCAAGCCATGACCGATAAACCCAAGAACCCTGCTGCTGTAGCTTTGGGCAAGATCCGCAGCCCTAAGAAGGCAGCCAGCTCGCGGCGAAACGGCAAATTGGGCGGAAGACCTAAAGGTAAGTTGCGGGGATAGCGCCTCGAAAGGAGAAAACTGATGGCCGACATAGCACAAATTGCTGAACGAAACGCGCACATTCCAGACGCCGAGATTGAGCAGGATATTCTCGACACTGAACGCGAGATTACCCAAATGGAACTCGAAGCCGAGCGCCTTGCAGAAACTCCGCTTTCTATGCCTGATGCCCGCTTGCAACACATGCGTGCTGATTCGCGGCGAAGCGGGATAGCCGAGCGCAAGAAATTTGTAGCAGACCTGAAAGCGATTTTAGATTACCGGCGGGGCCGGGGATAGCGGGGGAGAAAAAGGCTTAAGAGTTTTTGGTTACACACCGAGTCGCCTTAGCGAGCGGCTTTTACTACCGCCATTAGCGAGAGGAGGCAAAGTTCAAACAGGACGGGGAGCGGCATTCAGAGGGGAGTGAATAAGCCGGGGAACGCTCTTCGGGGCGTTGGAACTGCCACTAGGGCGAAGTTGCCCGGTAGAGGGCAGCGGATGGATCACTCCAGCAAGCGAGGTACGGCCCAAGATTCGATTGGGCTAAATCGCGGCTAGTACATCCTGAGGGGCCGTCGCGCAGGGACGAGGCAAGCCCTGCAAATTTAAAGGAAAGCATACGAAGGCAGACAATGAGTAGACAAGACCACGAGAAAAACAAAAGAATGCGAGAGACGGTTGACCAGTTAATGAATGACCCTTTGTGCGGAATTTGCGGGCAATCATATCGCAAGCACAAAGCCTTCATGGAGAACTGCCCTTTGCTCTCGAAAGGCGAGTTTTGTGCCGATGTTTATTTTTCCAAAAAGAAAACCGCAGATGGCGATAGCGCGATGCAGCCCGCACCACAATCCGGGTTGCCAGAAAAGGAGAATTTGTGACCCAGCGCGGGAGAGGGAGTAAGCGGGGCATCGAAATCAAGCGTCTAGATAGCGGCTATTTACACGCTAGAGGCAATGGTCCTTGCGAATGGGCGCAATGGCCGGAAGGCCGTGAACCGACCGAACGCGACTTTTTCCCAGAAGCATCAGAAAGTTTCCGTAGAGCACTGGCCGTCGAGTTGCTGGCGAGGACGCGGAAAGGGTGACACGGTGAGCATTTTTAGCGTGATTTGGTTTTGCAACGCATTCATAGCGGGGCTTAGGTTCAAAAATCGCGGCGTTTTGTTCTGGATTAACTTTATAGCTGCTGTCGGTGGAGCGGTCCTTGTGGCCATTGCGTTAAAGGGAAAGTAGGATGGGCGGCGGCGTGGAAAGGGTGAGGCGAACGATGAGCGAACTAAACGAATCGAGTGAAGGCGAATATCTAACTGACGTTGAGGAAAGCAGAGAAGTCTACAGGGATAGTAGCTGGGTTTGCGTCTCCTGTCGGCGCGGGCGACATGAACGTTGTGAGAGCTGTACGAAATGCAAGTGCAAGTGCAATAGCGACGATTAGGCGAGGTGGGCGATGAGCGAGGAACTGCGGAAACTTCTGAAGGAAATCGAAAATGAAGGTTGCTCGTGTGACGCGATGCACGGCTATACCTGCGGGATTCACGCAAAGGTCTCGAAGCTGAACGCCGCCCTCGCGGAGAAGCCAGCCCCCGACCCGATTCAGCAATTTCTAAACGAGCAACGCCCGCTAACCGAAGCTGAGCGTAAGGGCTTGCGCCGAGTTTACGAGAAGTTGTACAAGCCAGCGGAGAAGCCAGCCGAGCGGCCAGCGCTATCGGCGGAGGAGGTCAGCGAAGCCCTACAGTCCATGCAGGTCGCAAAGCAAACGATTGATGGATGGGTTGGTGCGAACGTCCATACTGACGTTGTACTCAAGGCGGTGAATGCAGCGATTGCCTTACTCGCGCAGGAGGGTGCATGAATCGCAACCAAGCAATCGAAGCAGCCCTACAACGGCTTGTCACCGAATATGACAACTGTACGACTAGCGAGGACTTCACGGAACGGTGGATTGACGCAATCGAGGAAGCGAAGGCCGCCCTGCTGACCGGAGAAGTGGAGAAGGTGCGTCGAGCAGCCAATCTTGCGTCAGTTTATTTGGAGGTTGCTGCGCGAAAACTGGAAGGCTCCAGCTTTTACGCTCTAACGCCAGGTAAATTACGTGAGGTAAAGCAGCAAGTCGATGCCCTGCTCACCGGGAGAGCGCACAAAGGAATGGCTGGTGTCGGTGATCTGTGTTGTGACCCTGCTTGCTGGTGTGGTGGAATGCCCGCCGCGCCAGCAGCCTCGGGAGCGCCCGCGCCACTACATTTTTCCAATGAGCAGGGCGAGTTTTATCCCTGCAAGCCGGATGTTTTCGCAGCGACTTATGAGCCAGTCGCGCCCGCCCAGCCGGAGAAGGGGGAGAACGCCAAATGAGCGAGGATTTTGGTTACAAACCGGATTTGTGCATGGGAGCAGCCGAGCTACCGCACAAGGATTTGGAGGTCTTGGTCGGGAAAAGCGGACGTAGCGGTTGTGGCAGTTAGCCGTGGGCCGTGTGTAGTTCAGCTGGTAGAACACTGGGCTAGAAACCCAGAGGTCGCAGGTTCAAATCCTTGCCACTTAGCCCAAAAACGCGCCATAGGAAAGCCATCCCAGCAATGGGTGGAAGTCGGGACGCTCTCGGATTCAAACGCCCAAGTATAAGTGCCGGATATGGTAACTACCTTTGAAAGAGGCCCGGCAGTACGAGAGAAGAACGGCGGGGGTTGCCGCTAAAGCCTCCGACCATTTTTGAGCGATAGTGGGATGCCAGCACGAAGTAACCCCGGTTTGCAGATAAAAAATCGGGGCCGAGGGGAAGGAGCAAAGCAAGTGAAAATTCGTGAAGCAGTAGCGTGGGTTCTTGTCGTGGCGCTTTTCTACACGACCGCTTGGCAACACGACAGAAGCCATCGTAACTGGCAGGAAAAAGAGCAGTGGAAGTCGCTTTACTTTCACGTTCTGCCATTTTTGCGATCAGAAATAGCAGTAGGCCCAATCTATATCCCCTCACGTAATGATTACGTCTGCGCTCCCGGATGGGTTCCCGCTGGAGGCTGGGGGCCGAACGGAGTCCCGTTACATGAGCCGATAGGCTGCAAGCGAGAGGAGCAAACGAAATGAGCGAACGATGCGCCGTGACCACAGTCCTCAAGGTAGCTGGGCTTCTACTTTGGCGTCTCGCGGTTCTCTACCGGAGGTGGCTGCGGGAGTACTATCTAAACACAGGAGGCAGAGGATGAACGACGGAATAGACCCGGCATTCTTTAATCAGGTTGCACAAATCGCTCACTTTTCCGCGACCTACGCGCTGACGCTCACTGCTATGCTGTTCACGAAACTACAGAGCAAGCACCGTTGGCTTGTGGTGTTCGGGCTGATTGTTGCCTACGCATGTTTTCACGAAGGATGGTACGACCCGCACTTTGAAAATGCTGCCACGCGTGGCAGCGACGTGGAGGACTGGTGCTTCCTCGTCGCTGGGTCAGTGGCCGCTGAGATAGCCGCGGCACTGAAAT
>Ga0210393_10004578_pt1 | contig 10917 bp, 15 predicted proteins | sample IncBWC27OmetaG_FD_160068 | JGI IMG/M metagenome (GOLD analysis project Ga0210393, IMG submission 160068) | Forest soil microbial communities from Barre Woods Harvard Forest LTER site, Petersham, Massachusetts, United States - Inc-BW-C-27-O ...
CTCTTGAACGAAGGCGCCGGGAAAGAATCAGCGCCAGGAGGCATCTCCCAGACTCAGATACCCCTCTTCGCGTCGGTGATTCAAAAGGCTGGAGGAGATGTCGTGAGTACATCCCTATTATATATTTTGCTGCCCGTCCACGCCAAGCTAACTCGAATTCTAGACTCTCGTGAAACGCGCGTTGCAACGCATCATCGTCCGCCTCCCTGCCCAGTCCCCGCCACCAGATGACATCTCCCTAGCATCCGAGACGCTCCGCATGTTGCGCGAAGCGCAGAGTCTGCAAAAGACGATGCACGACTCGTATGTCGCGCAGGACCACATCCTCACTGCGCTCGTCAAAGCCCCTTCTATGGCCCCCGTGCTGAAAGAAGCCAGCCTCACGGAGGCCACGGTCATCACGGCAATTGAGCAAATCCGTGGCAATAGGAGAATCGAAAGTCGTTCTGCAGAGCAAGGTTTCGATGCACTCAGCAAGTATGCGGTCGACCTCACCGCCCTCGCCGAGGAAGGCAAGACCGACCCGGTGATTGGACGTGACAACGAGATCCGTCGTGTCATCCGCATCCTTTGCAGAAGGTAAATGCCTTGTGTTTCACATTCTTCGTCATCATTTAATTCCAATCTCGAACTTGAAGGACAAAAAACAACCCCGTTCTTATCGGCGAACCGGGTGTCGGCAAGACCTCCATCGCCGAGGGACTCGCACAGCGCATCGTTAATCGTGATGTTCCTGCTTCTCTGATCTGTCGCGTATTTTCCCTCGACATGGGCGCGCTCATGGCCGGCGCCAAGTACAAGGGCGAGTACGAAGAACGCATCAAGTCAGTCCTAAACGAAGTCGAGAAGGCGGCAGGGGACGGCGGTCCAGGTGTCATCCTCTTCATCGACGAGCTGCATCTCATCATGGCTGGCCGCGGATCCGAAGGGGGTGGCATGGACGCCGCAAACCTCTTTAAACCTTTACTTGCCCGCGGAAAGCTACGCTGCATTGGCGCGACAACTCTAGCGGAATACCGGAAGTACATCGAAACCGACGCCGCTTTGGAGCGACGATTCGCCCAAGTCTTGGTAAATGAACCCAGCGTCCCCGAAACTATCAGCATCCTCCGTGGCATCCGCGAAAAATACGAAGTTCACCACGGCGTGCGAATCCTCGATGGTGCCCTTATCGCAGCTGCAACGTTGGCGCATCGTTACCTCACCGCCCGACGACTTCCCGACTCCGCCATCGACCTGGTAGACGAGGCGTGTGCAAGGTACGTGTTTTTTTTCCCGACCTTCTGGCGTTCGATGATGATACGATGTTCGCATTTAGTGTTCGCGTGACTCGGGAAACCGCTCCAGAAGCAATCGATAAACTCCAACGCCGCAAGCTCGAGCTAGAGGTGGAAATCCACGCTCTCGAGCGCGAAAAAGACTTGGCCTCGAAAGAGCGACTGCAGGTAGCCCGCAAGGCAATTGCCGAAGTCGACGAGCAACTCGCTCCCCTCGTTGGTGCGTACGAGAATGAAAAGTCCCGCGGCGACGAAGTCAACAAAATCCGCAAGAGAATGGACGAATTAAAGGCAAAGGCGGACGAGGCGGAGAGAAGGTACGAACTAGTCCACACCCTTACTTTTAACATGGAGCAACGTTGGCTAATGAGTTGTGCTTTGTTAGATATGACCTAGCTACGGCGTCAGATCTACGCTACTATGCTCTGCCAGACCTACAGCACCGCCTAGAATCTCTTCTCGCTAAGCAGGCGGAAGATGAAAAATCTGGTCTTGGCGGTCCTGACACTGTCACTCCCGAACAAATTGCGGAGATCGTGGCTCGCTGGACCTCTATCCCTGTCACTCGCCTAATGTCCACCGAGAAAGAGAAGTTGCTACGTATGGAGAAAATTCTATCAGAGAGCGTGGTGGGCCAACCAGAGGCTGTGAAGGCAGTTGCTAATGCCATTCGCTTGTCGCGGAGCGGCCTAGGCAACGCTCAAAGGCCGATTGCCAGTTTCCTGATGGCAGGCCCTTCTGGTACCGGCAAGACACTTTTAAGCAAAACGGTAAGTATCGACGAACGCCATCCCATCAACTTCTTACTTACTCATGTTCGTTGTAGCTTGCAACTCTCCTCTTCGATTCCCCGGATGCTATGATCCGCATCGATGGCTCGGAGTACTCGGAGAAGCACTCCATCGCACGACTTATCGGCGCCCCGCCCGGCTATGTCGGGCATGATTCTGGTGGGCAGCTGACGGAGTATGTGCGGCGCAAGCCATATTGCATCGTTCTCATCGACGAGATCGAGAAGGCGTCGCGCGAATTCGTCACGCTGTTCCTCCAGGTCCTCGACGATGGTCGCCTCACAGATGGCCAGGGTCGTGTCGTCGACTTCCGCAACACGGTCATTGTGATGACCAGCAACCTCGGTGCGGCGTATCTAAACGACATGGGCGAAGGGCCTGTGCGGCCCCAAACGAGGCAGCTTGTCATGGGTGCTATACAAGGCCACTTCCCGCCCGAGTTCATCAACCGAATTGACGAGATTATCATCTTCGTGGGTGACATGGACTATGTATCAATCGAGACATCGATGCTGATGACGTTGTTCTAGCGTACACTTTCGCAAAAGAACATCACGCGTATCGTCGACCTGCGCCTCAAGGAGGTACAAGACCGCCTCACGGACCGCAAGATCACCCTTGAGCTCGACGACGAGGCGAAGAACTATCTCGCCGCGCGTGGTTACTCACCCGTCTTCGGAGCACGCCCGCTGAACAGGGCGATTCAGACGGAGTTGCTCAATCCCCTGTCCGTCATGCTTCTCGCCGAGCGCGTGCGGGATGGAGAACCTGTCCGTGTTGGTTTTGACGGCCCTCGCAACCGGCTACACATTTTTGCAAACCATGAAGGAAACGAAGTGGATGGTATGGACGTCGATGATGCCGATGAAGACGATTTGCAGATTGAGGAGATGGATTGATCATAATTGACGAGCAATTGGTTTGTAGGAATAGTGAGTAGCGGTATGAACAATACAATTGTACTTTAATATCAGTGTTCTTTGTGGGGTATGTCCACCCTGCAACTATCTACGGATGGTTACTGAAAATTGAAATTAGGCAACAAATGAGTAAAGATTAAAACTCTGGTGATTGTTGCTTTACTTTTAACCCAAGCTGCTCTCTGTGTGCCCTCATATGTTTCCACTTTCGAGGAGGCCATGGCCTATGTCTCTGAGGATGGATCCATTCAAAGGTACTCTGTATAATAACCTTTAGCACAAAAGTATCAAGGACTTAACAAAGCCATCACTTACAGCATTACCTTGTTTCACATGTTTGATATCTAGCTCCTTCAGGTGATCTTCCCAATGTGCATTCACCATTTCATAGAATATTGTGTATACTTCTTCATCATTGCTCTTCCACCCTCTTTGCAAGAAATGGCCAATGTCATCTGGAGAAACAACTGTACTGATGAGCCTGATGTTATCCTCTGAGGGGCTACACAAGTTAATAACATATGGGCATGTGCCTCCTCCAATGGGACAGTGCCAGACCATATTAGCTGGCAGAATGGGTGAAACAAACATTTCATGGGGGATGAGAGCATAGAGTGAAGGGTCAGGAGGAGACTGAACATTGGCAGAATAAGAAAGCCAAGGACTAGCATGGCAAGATGTTGGTGATAGAGACCCTTGTGAAAAATCAGAGTCATAAGCATTATTATGCTGATCATCAGCCTGAGACTTAGTGATAAGAGTCCTGAAAGATGATGCTGAAAGACCATGTGATGCAGAAGTAACAGACTGAGAATCAAATGATTATAGTGAAGTTATCAGAAAAGGCAGCTTTAAACTCCATACCTTAGTAGATGTGCATCTTTTCTGATACCTTTGAATACCAGGAATTGTTGATTGAGGGATTACCACCTCAGGCACAGAAAGAGATGAAAGGGGGGCATGAGATATGGGTATCTTGCCTATCCTTAAGTTGTTGTCTTGTTGTTCATCCACAAGGCCCCATTTTCCAGTAGTGTCTTGATCTAATATTGCTGTTTGCCTAAGTTCTGGAATTTGACAGTGAAAAATCCTCCATGATTGGGTGTTCACCTTGCCCTTAAGGTCCTTGTGCTTCTCTACAAGAGACAAGATCCACCTTGAATGTGATGCAAAGATGCTCCAAACCTCATTCTTGTGAATGGTACGAAGACAGCGCAGCCTATGTGTTTGAGCATCAGAAGGGCGGTTGACAGAAGTGGGTTCTGAGGCTGTGCTAGAGCCTTCATCAGAACTCTCTACATCCTCCAAAGAGTTGATCCTGAGCCATTTGTAATGGGATAGGTATGCATGGTGGGGGAAATAGCTGTCAATGAACCACTGTGGAGTACACTTGCTTGCTGGGAGACCAGCACCAGCCTTCCTCAGGATATCCCTCATAGTTCTGAGGGTGTGATGCCGAAAAAGAAATGTCCTTGATAGTTTGTATGACTCAATATCCATTGAGATGACCTGAAAAACACGGAATCTGCTTCCAACTTCAACATTAGAGTTCCAAGGGTCAAACAACATGAAGCTTACTCATTCTTGGCAGTATTTGTGGTTTGGAAAATCAGTCCATCAGGTGTAAGATCAGCTATAATTGTGAAGGTATCAGGAAGAGTAGTACCATAAATAGATAAAAAACAAGCAAGACTCACATCTCATGAAACTTGCTGCTGAGTGCATGTAGCCCTGAATGAGTACACGAACGTTGTGCCTTTCAGCTTCAGGGGCATCCGGTTGCCGCTTTGCCTTCCGGGCGAAAATACCCTCCAGGTCCAGGGACTTAAGCCTGCTGGCATATTGGACCCCATTCAGAGCAGATCGTGTGACCCTCTCTTTAAAATCGTTGTTAAGAAAGTATTGGCCCTTCTTGGAGAGGTGAGCAAGGCCATGGATTGAAAGGACACCACGAAAAAGAACGCGAGAGCCACTCGGGATCGGTGGCAGATGGGCGACGTTCGAAGGGGTAGCATCCCCCTCGAATTCGGTGCGGTCGAAGCTGCACTCGTTCGCGTGAGTACCTGCCTGTTTGGGGATCCAGCGACACTGCACTTACCCAGTTGGTTCGTTATTGTAGGCCAGTTGAAAGTCCTCCAGAAGAAGTGGCCTAGACTGCACAAACTTGCACTTGTCGCTGAGAATGGTTTCCTCGAGATAGGGACCAAAAGGCTGTTCAAGCAAGTTTCCCAGGAGCTTTTCAGAGATCATGTTGTTGTCGAACGAGTAGGATGGCAGAGCTGGACACACAAGGCAAGCACGACGGGCACGGGCGCGTGACAGAACTGACAGAACTGACCGTGAAAAACGTGGGCGCTGTTGCATCGCACACCCCTACGTCTTTCAACATTCAACCATACACCCCTCTCCCATGCCCGCCCTCTCTCCCAGCGATGGCGGCATCTCTATCGCCGCTGGCATAATCATCGGCTTGCTCGCTTCCTGTGTACAAAGCCTAGGTCTCACAATCCAACGCAAAAGCCATGTTCTCAACCAGGGCCTTCCAGAGCACCTCCAACGCGTCGAGCACCGTCGGCCGTGAGTAATATCCCTTGGCCCAACCTACCGATCCATGCTGATTGCATCCTAACTAACCCAGGCTATGGCTGCTTGGATTCCGTGCGTTTCTATTCCTGCACCGATACCGCCGTCTGACCCTATATCCTCAGTCATATTCATCACCTCCAACATCCTCGGCTCAGTATTTCAACTCGCCTCCCTCCCAGTCGTTATTCTTGCCCCTCTCGGGGCGGTTTCTCTTCTATGGAACGCATTCTTTGCATGCTTCATTCTCGGAGATGTATTCTCCCTCTGGATGATTCTCGGCACTCTCCTTATCGCAGGAGGTGCTGTCCTCATCGCCATCTTTGGCACAGTACCAGAACCCACCCACTCCCTTGAAGATCTACTCATTCTCTTTGCCCGCCCGGCCTTTGTGGCGTATTTCACCCTACTAGGGCTCACAGTCCTCGTGTGCTTAGCGATTGTAAGCATTGTGTCAAATCACACAGGCGTCTCTCACTCACCGCTATCCAGACGCACCTTTCCGAGTACTCATACTCACGCCGCCTTCGCGATCAACCTCCATCCCGACCATCGTCACCCCTTATAGTTCTCACCCACTCGAGCGCGGACCTAACCACCGAGCGCACACCGCTGCTCGATCGTAAACGCGTTCCTGGGTCCTCAGCAGCATCCACCGTTTCCGCAACTGGCTCCACAATGCAGAAGAACGTCCCACCTTCGCGCACACCCCTAATTCTCTCTATATCGTACGCATCCATATCTGGCATTCTGTCAGGGATGTGTCTTGTCTTCGCGAAGTCGGGCGTAGAGCTCCTAGTCATCAGCATCCACGGGAACAATCAATTCTGGAAGTGGCAGGCTTGGATGCTTGTCCTTGGCCTTGTTGGCTTCGCCCTTCTTCAACTCTGGTACCTGCATAAGGCTCTCAAACTCGCTGACCCTACCATCGTGTGCCCGTGTAAGTATAATCTTTTCTTCATTTTTCGTGCTAAAAGTAGTTCTTTTCTTAGTGGCTTTCTGTTTTTACAACCTCTCTTCGATTGTGAACGGCCTCGTCTACTTTGACCAGGTTTCGCTCTTACCCGCGTCTCATCTCCTCCTCGTCACTGTGGGTATCGTTATCCTTCTTGGCGGCGTCTGGGCCGTCAGCCTTCAAGCGGTCAATGTTGGCACATGGTCCAACAGCAACGATGTTGATGTCTCCCTTATGGAAGATGGGATTGCGAATGAGCCTTCCCTTCCCGAATGCAACCCCACCCTGACTTGCCCAGTTCCGCAATCGCCGGAACGCGAACACGCCCGGTCTCACTCAGAAACTGCAGCGTTGGCACACCCCCATTCGCCTGTTATCTCCCGCCGGCGCACTCACCATCATATCCCTGGGCAAATTTCGCTCGGCGGCACACTTCCTGTCGGCTCCCCACCCTCCTCTGCTGTCCCAGCGCCGGGCTTCTCGATTGGGCTATCACCCGCAAGCCCAGGGTTCGTGATCGTTCCCCGCGACAGGCGGAGGTGCGTCAGCGCACAATCTGGAGGGGACGTTTGGGACGAGGTCGCTAGGCGTATCCACACACGGCGGATCATGAATGATACGCCTGGAGACGAGGTTGAGCAAGGTCGCGAGGAAGCGGGAGAGAACGACGGAACGGACCCGGGTGGCAGGGCCATCCGGGCTCGTGGACGATGGAAGTGGTTGCGAAGGCTGATTCTTAGACTCTAAGAGTCTCCTGGGCCTCTTGTGCTTTAAATCTATACCCATCATGACGATTATATAACGGATGCCTTGATATATTAGACATGGACTAGCCCTATGTAGGCGTTTGTGCCCTTGAGTACTTTGAGTACTAGTGTATATAGTATCTAATTGCCTATCTCCATAAGGCATATTGCTCGTGCAGTGAAGAAGGTGATAGTATCAAGAGAACTGGGCACTGTAAACATCGAGTTGTTTACCTTGGGGCGGGACTACAGTAGAGCAAAGAAAGTGGTGAAAACTGACACACCTCACGATCCTATCCACGAAACATGATGTAGAACAACACCACCGAATTAGCTAACAGATGGCCATCGTATCGGAGAAGCCCACTTGCAGGTTGTCAGATGAGATATGGTACGCCAGGCTGCTGTTACTGATAAATGCTTCACTCTGAGGACACGATCACTACGGAAGTAATCAGCGCTCATTCGCCATGAGTACGGGTACCTAGGCTCGGAACCAGCCATGCTTCTTCACACTCCGATCGAGTCCGCAAGAGGATGTTCTAGATACCGACTCTCTTACAACTCCGATTGTCCGCCTTTCGAAGTCCGAGCTTAAGTAAGGAGGTCTCCGGAACGCTTGGCTGGCGAGGCTACCTGACAGACGGTACTGTGCTCCTCACTGCTACTAAACCTGTCTCAGGGCTGTTCTCCGCGGACCCGATTTTCTCGATTCTCTGCACAGATCTTGTTGTCAAGAAGTCGCTAAAAAGAGCGAGGCAATTACTAGGATCTCATTGTCAGACACCAGTGTCATGCGTCGCGAGGTGTTGGATGGGGTTCCCTTCTTGGGCTTCGGGAAACTTCTTCTAGAACTAGGCTAACACACTTTTCGAGGACGGCTTTCACTCAGCACAGGGAGCTCTTCGGAGGCTTAACATGTAGGACTGGTATGAAACGATGGTGCCCATGAAATTACCTTGCATTGGGATCCAGTGCCCGTGGCACAAACCCGCGGCGCAAACGGATCTCAGGCTGAATCATTTTTTTCTCTCGCTGTCATTTGTTTCGTTCACGCTTCCATGCCCGGACGTCTCACCATTCTGACCGTGTCTCCCCCCTGTCTCGGTGTAAATTGACCTCTGGCCAAGGGCCGAAGATCAATTGTTCTTGTCTTCCATTCGATTCTAAACTTCGCCCGGGCAGCTTGTCACAAGACGAATGCTGTACGACACATCTGTGTCGCAGACGTAGGAATTGCCACCTTTCCCAAGCAAGTCCCCGTTGACGGCTCATTTGACTACCTCAACCATGGAAGTCACGGCTTGATGAGGAGCGGGGCGACACCCACGTAATCCGCTGCATGAAAGCAACCGGAGGAGCCTGCCTGGGATTGGCTAGAGCGACCATATTCTACATTCTTTATCAGAGACTGTGGACTCTCACGGATGCATTTCGGGGGCAATTTATTTCGATAACTGGGGACTTCTCATCCCTGACAAGTCCCGCAATCACTCTACATTTGATATGAGGAACTATTACGGTCTGCCTTTTGTTCCCTTCGCCGATGCAGGTGATGGTTATCTACGTCCGCCCCTCATCTAGCATGAGGCCCTTTCTAGTCTTCTACACCGCAACTTCGAATCACTACATGAATGGCGATGATTTCATTCCGGCGACGGAGTAGACCTCTGAATTCTGACGGTCAATTGGTTATACCCACTGAGGGTTTTCCCGCCTTGTTCTTCTTGCGGCCGCCGGTTGCTCGAAGACACTCTTTTCTATTCCAATACAGTATTTAAAAACGGACCATTTGTCGGCCTCCACGAGGATCTCCTTGACGATGGAGTCGTTGGGGTTGGTCGGGGGATTCCACTGGGTTTCGCATAGACCATCTTCGGTCTCTGTGCAGTTAGAGTGGAATTCGTCATCATAGCTTAGAAGTCATGATGTGGTCAGGTTGTAAACTTGTGTTGCTATATTCATTTTGTGATAACACTACAACAGATCTGATACACACGTAGTTGGAGCATCGGTGCATCATCTCCCAATCACGCAGAGCCCTTGAACTTGAGTGCGAATGCAGACCCCAGACATCGATGAATTTACCAATTTAACTAGACGCTCGATCATCATACCCGTTCGCTCCAGAGCGGGCAAAGGTAATTTCAACTTGGCTGTCCCGCGTGGAACAACGAGCTCATATTTCCGTTTCCACATGCCAAGGTGTAATACCGTTTTGCCTCGGAGATGTTGTCAGAATACTAGGGAGGGGGCCCACTCCAGGACCTCTTCGGACGGCTCAGTAATTCGACCGCTTGTGTCATTTACTGCTGTCTCTGATCGCAAGCCGGATAAGCTGGGTCGCGAGCGCAGCTGTGGTGGTTAGCGGTCGGCAATACGTGCCTTGCGGGAAGGTGATTCGAAACAGGAGTCGCGCATAAGCGCATAGTGAATTGATTCGCCAAGGTGGTATCATGCAGGCACGGCAATAATTTCGTCCCTGTGTCTGATGTCCGGTCATTCGGACAGGTCGCGGATCGGCAATAACTGGGCTCGTGGTTGACTTTGGCACTGTGGACATTTGAGGAGCTGGTGCTCAGACTGCTCGAACGTCAGGTGGGCTTTGGGGATGGAGTCAAAGCGTCGTCAGAAGGAGCACCACGGTGGCTATAATGCGCAATTGATAGTCGCAAGTGAGGATGGAACGCCCGAGCCAATTACGGTCAGTGTCGTTCGTACTGTCCAGTTGCTGACAGGTGGATGCGAGAATTGGCGCCCAACATGTCCCGTACTTGGCATACAAATAGAGTTAGTCCCTTGCTGAGTTCAATAATTAGTACAGAAAGATGGCGCCCTTCCTCAAACGGCGCTCCTCTAGTGTTGGTTTATAGGCATGGAAAGATTGTACTTTGGTGGATCATCTGAGAACGCAGTCTCCATTCCAAGTCGGTTTCATGTCATGAATATATTAATTGTGCCAAGCATTAAGGATGCGAGATGAGAGGAGGTCGAGGGTGGGAACGGAGATACGGAATACACCCAGGCGCGAAGATTTTCAAGGGATCGATGGGGCATCGCGATCAGCAGTCCTGTCCGCGTAATCGGCGATAAGGACGGGGAGAAGGCTTGCGTGGAATCGAGCGAGACCGAGTTGACTTGAGCGAATAGGTACCCGTATATTGTGTTACTTGGCAACCGCCAATAATCTCGCGGAGCATATGCGGTTCAAACTTATTACGATAATAACCTCTCTTAAGCGCGTGAGATGCCCAGTTGAGGAGTGCGTTTGTGGGATAAAGTTGAAAAATCCACGAGGTCGTTGGTAAACCGAGTGTGAATGAGAAGTGACTAATATGGACTGGCCTGAGAAACGTACGCAAGACGAGGAGATGATGAGAATGAGAAATGTCGATTTCATATTAGTGGAAACAGGAGTTTGGCTCACGCGACGACGCGTCGCATCAATACGCGGTCTCCGCTCGTGGGACTGACCCCGCTCGCGCTCTTTCTTCATATCGGTGATGGAGGGCAACGTAGAGTGAATATGTGAAGAACGTGTGACAAAGCTTAACCGAGTCTCTCGCTGCCACTCTTAGCCTCGTCGTCTCGAAGCGGCTAAAGCGAACGAAAAGTAAACCAAGACCCGTCGCGCTCCTGGTCTCT
>Ga0210393_10004579_pt1 | contig 10916 bp, 10 predicted proteins | sample IncBWC27OmetaG_FD_160068 | JGI IMG/M metagenome (GOLD analysis project Ga0210393, IMG submission 160068) | Forest soil microbial communities from Barre Woods Harvard Forest LTER site, Petersham, Massachusetts, United States - Inc-BW-C-27-O ...
CGCAGAGGATGAGAGCGGAATACTCTCGTAGCAACTTTCAGGGCTCAGCCCGAGAGTTGTCGGCCACTCACTACCACACCGCTATCACCATCTGGTGATTCTCGAAAAACCTCGGAACCTATGAACCCAAAAAAGGCGCTCACCCGCCTGTGTGGCTGGGTGTGTGTCGCAGTACAGATGTCTGGCAATTCCAATTCTTGAAGACGCAATGTCGAAAAAGGGAGAGAACATGAAAAAGGGAAGCGTTCTTAGCAGCGGAGGCAATCGACGAAAGTTTTTGCAACACGGAATGTTGGGGGCAGGTGTCGCAGTAGGCGCCGGACTGATGCCTGGTCGATTGGCAGCAGGATGGCAGGACGACGACGGCAACGAGCCAGTCACCAAGGGAGATATCGCGATCCTGCGATTCCTGAACGCCCTCGAACAGGTTGAGGCCGATCTCTGGCTTCAATATTCGGAGCTCGGAGGCACGCAGGACAATGAAGTTTCCGGCGTCAACGGTGGGAACCCGCTATACACCGCTGCGTTAGAGATCCTCGACGGCGACATGGCGCAATATATCCACGACAACACCGACGACGAACTGAGCCATGCTGCATTTCTAAAGGCCTATCTCGAGTCGAAAGGATCCGAAGCGCCGGACCTTTCTGCCTTTAAAATATTGCCGAGCAGTAAGGCCACAGGTGCGCGCGATCTGGGCCGTTTGACCAATCTCACTCAATTGACCATTGATACAAGCTTCTGGTCCAGATATCGCAGCATCACGAATCCGGATACCGATCCCAGCGCGCCATTCGTTCAAGCGGTTCCGAGTTTGAATCAAGGACAACACACTGCGATACCGCGGACCGATATGGATACGGCGAACAGCACGATCACCGACAATAATCCGGCGTCGATCAGCACACATTTGCAGGCAATCGCTTTTACCGCGGGTTTCCATTTCGCTTACATTGAGCAAGGGGGCACGAGTCTCTACCCCACGTTGGCGCAGAAAGTCACCAACCTCGAAGTCCTGCGGGTGCTGCTGAGCATCGGGCCCAGCGAGACGATGCATTTCCAAACCTGGCAAGACAAAGCGGGAAATGCGCTTCCTCTAACCGACGTTGACACTGGCTTCCCGGGATCCACGGGGGCGTCGGTCACCTTCACCAATCTCGCCGCCGCGCAGGGCGAAACCGATCCCGAATCGCTCAACGGTGACACCTTGCAGGCGAACTTGATCATGCCGGAGCCGACGCACTTCCTGAAGGACAGCTTCCCACCCGTCGCGATCATTCGGCCGACCTCTACGAAAAACGGCGGCGCGGTGGCAGCAGTTGTAGGCTTCGTGAATGATGGCTTGTTCATCGATCCGAAGACGGGAAAGAACTCGCCTATCGTGCACAAATTGATGGATCTGGCCGAAGCGGCGGATGACGCCAAGCGGAGCATCTAGAGACGCCGGCAAAAACGGAACAATCAGGAACGCGGATGCAATTGGACGAGGGGGCCCAGGCGACAGAACTCGGGCCCTCCGTACCTTCTAAATCGGGTCGCAACTGGCAGGTCGAGGATGGTGGGGATGGTCACCCGGCTGTTTCTGTTTCTCGGTAGTTGGGCTGGGGTTTAGTCGCCTAGGTAGGCGGGGAGGCGGGGGTGTTTCTTGCGGAATTCGGCGATGCAGCGTTCGGCTTCGGCGACTTTGTCGCGTAGGTAGGCTTGCTTCAGCTCGTGGGGCTGGAAATCTTTTCGGATGAACTTTGTGCCTGAGGGGTCGGTGGTGATTACGGTTTCGAGGAGGACCCTTCGGAAGTATGGGTTCGAAAACATTTCGTCGAAAATGACGAAGGTTTGCTTGGTGTAGGGGTCCGTCGCTTGTTGCTTTAGGCTGATGCGTTGAAGCTGGCGAACGAGTTTTTCGTATCTCTCGATCCATTCGGCGTCGAGGCGTTGTTCTTCCATTCGGTTGGTGAAGTCCTTCTCGGCGATGCTTACCTGCTTCTTTTGATAGAAGAAACTGCCTGCACCGAAGTAGACACCCAGGCCGGTGACGATCAATGTCACGGAGCCGATGAGTACACTGACGAGAATGAGAGTGTGATCGGACATCTAGTTTGGTTTGTGGCTGCTCTGGACTTCTTTCGTTATTTCTTCGGCCTTCTTCACCGCGTTACTGATGGCATGCTTTCCAGCCAGGTTCGTTGATCGTAAGGCGCTCAATTTTCAGGGGATGCTAACACAACGAGAAGGATTGGTGCGCGCTCGCAGCGGGTGACAATCGAGTCATGAGTTGTCACGTTATAACGCTCGGAGAGGGAAACACTGGCCTTTCGAACAGTAGCGCCGCGCGACACCGGGGCTTAGCCTAGTTTTGCGCGTGCAACGACTTTGATGAACCCCAGGGAAGCCGTCGAACTCCTCTAACCCCCGCGCAAAAGGGAAACCCCAGTGACGATCAAGAAGCGTCCGATGACAGCCGATGGTACGAGTGCGGAGCGACGGAAGACGCGGCGCTTCCCGGTGGTCATTCCGATCGAGGTGAGCTGGCGCGGCAAGGATGGCATCTCGGTGAAAGAGGAAGCTGTCGCGCGGCAGGTCAACGCGAACGGCGGTTTTGTGAAGATGACGAATTATCCGGATTTGGGGAGCAGAGTTACGCTGGCGAATTTTCTCTCGGCGCAGACGGCGGAGGCGCGAGTGCTTGCGGCGCCCGAGTCGCGGCAGGGAGTTGCGAACGGTATCGTGGTCGAGTTGACGGTTCCAAACGAGAGTTTTTGGGGCGTCGATTTGCAGGTGAATAAGACAATTCTCGAACTGAAGAGTCTCGAAACGGCGTTGAAGTCTGAGGACATCGACGTTCACTTGATGCGGGAATATCGCAGCGCGGTCGAGAACATCCGGACGATTACGGAGACGCTGCAACATCTGAGAAAGTGCCAGTCGGAAGGATCGGACAGCGGCGAGCTGCTTACGATCCTGGCTTCGGACCGAATTCGGCGGATAACGAATCTGTGTCTGGAGGCGGTCGCGGACGTGGATGCCAGCCAAGTAGAACATGAACCCCAAGATGTAACGGACCTGAAACAGGCGATGCAGCTTCTCCAGCAAAATTTGAAGCAAGGTCGTAAGACGGAGAACGTTTTCGGACTGAGCGGATCTTCTGAGGAATGAGGGGCTAAGCCCCTGTGTTGGTTTGTTTGTAATTTCGCGGCTGAAGCCGCGACCCACAAAAACGAAAGTCGAATTCCGCACGCTTAAGAGCGAAGGGTGCGGCACCCGGTGAATGCGGCCTCGGAGGCTGAAGCCAATCGCCGGGGTGATCACGTTTGGCACGACTGAAGTCGTGCCCTTCCGGTAGGTGTGATTCATCAATCTCAAATCTTCGGAGAGACCCTCGGGGTGTGAAGTGTCGGGCAGTTAGTCGGTGAGGAGGTGGAGGGCGACGATGCTGAGGATGGTGAAGGCGAGGAGGGTGGAGAAGGCGATGAGGAGGAAGGAGGAGTAGGCGCGGATTGAGGCGAGCGCGTCGGACGCGACGTGACGGAGTTGTGGGTCGCGGCGCCAGGTGCGGAGGGTGGTGGTGGCGCCGATGATGAGGGCGGCGAAGGGGAATGAGATGAGGAAGAGTTGGAGGCCGATGACCTGGCGGGCGGTGAACCAGTCTACGAGGAGGCGGGCAGTTTGGGCGGGTTGGTAGGGGGCGGGCTGAACGTTGCGCAGGAAGAGGGAGAGCATGAAGAGGGTGGCTGGGAGGATGAGGAGGAGTTCGATGGTGGCGATGGAGCGTTTGATAAGCATAGCAGAGACTTTGTAATGCAAAGTAGATTGTGGAGTCAAGTGAAATTTTTGGGAAGTCAACAGTCGACAGTTGAAGGTCGAAAGTGTGCGGGCACACAGGAAAAAGCAGATTCATCGCGCAAGAAGCGCGCGATGGCGCGGAGTACCTCTCTGCGCAAGCCGACGCGTTCGCATGAAGCGAACGCGAAGAAAAGGCGTCGGCTCGCTCCGCTCGGAATGACAGGTTGGTTGAGTTGCTTCGATCCGACAAAAGATAACGAGGGGGCGAAGATGGATTTACCGCAGAGTGCGCAGAGTTCGCGGAGGCAGATTGAGTATAGAATGCTGGCACTTTCGAACTGCGGGATTGGTCGGAGTTTGGCAGGAACTTAGTTCGCTGAAGGCGAACGCGATCCATGGGGGATTCGATGGCGGAAGCACAGGCACAGACTTGGAAGGCGACGCCGTTTGGGATTGAGCGGCGGGATGGGAAGACGGCGGGGACGGTGATTTTCAAGTTGCGGGGGCCGTTTACGCAGCGGGATATGTTCGCGTCGTTGGCGCCGGTGGTGGTGGACAATTTGTTGAATTTTCAGTCGGAGCCGAGCGAGAAGCTGCCGACGGTGAATATTTTGGATTTGACGGAAGTGCCGTATATGGATTCGGCGGGGCTGGGGCGGATCGTGCGGCACTATGTGCATTGCCGGGGGAAAGGCGTGCGGATGGTGGCGGTGGGAGTGAGTGCGCGGGTGGTGGAGTTGTTCAGGATGACGAAGGTGGATGCGGTGATTCCGATGGCGGGGTCGGTGGAAGAGGTGGATGTTTAGGGGAAGTCGATAGTTGACAGTTAAAAGTTGAAAGTGGGGAAGAGTTGGGGATCGTTTGGGTGCGGCGGCGCAGCGGTGTGAGACGGCTTGAAATCTAAACCCGCACCCTTGAAAAGCTAAGGGTGCGGCACCCAGGATCCATTCAGGGGCTGAAGCCCTGCTGGTGCGCGACCGACAAAGACAAAAGCTACGCGAGGCTGAAGCCAAGGGCTTCGGCCTCTTTTTTTTGCGGAGGTCGGCGCGACGAAAACTGTGCGGAAGTGCGTTCGAATCTGCGGGGCTAGAGGTTGAAGAACCAGAGGAGGAATTTGGTGACGAAGAGGTCGGCGACGAGGACGATGACGCTGGACTCGACGAAGGCGGAGATGGTGGCGCGGCCGACGCCTTCGGTGCCGCCTTTGACGCGGAGGCCTTGATGGCAGCCGACGGAGGCGACGATAAAGCCGAAGACGAGCGGCTTGACGAAGCCGATGACGAGGTCGCCGAGTTGGAGCGAGTCGATGGCGCGCGTCCAGAATTGAGCGGAGGGGACGTGGAGGGTGGTTGAGGCGACGGCGAAACCGCCTACCAAACCAGCGCAGACGCCGAGTGCGGTAAGGAGCGGCATGACAAGGACGGTGGCGACCAGGCGCGGAGTCATAAGTTTGCGGATGGGGTCGATGCCGAAGGCGCGGATGGCGTCGATCTGATCGGTGACGACCATAGAGCCGAGTTCGGAGGCCATGGCGGTGGCGTTGCGGCCGGCGACGAGGAGCGCGGTGAAGACGGGGCCGAGTTCGCGGAGGAGGGCGAGCGAGACGGCGTCGGCGGTGAGGGAAGTTTCACCGAAGCGACGGAATTGGCCGGCGGCGTTGAGGACGACGACGCCTCCGACGCAGGTGAGCGCGACGAGAATGATGCGGAGCGAGCCGACGCCGATGATGTCCATCTGCTCGATGAGGTCGGAGAAATAGCGGTTGGGGGCGAAGGCGCTTTTGACGGAGCGGAGGACGAGAAAGAAGTAGTCCTGAACGGCGAATGTTCGTTCTTTTAGATCGTTCTCGATGCCTGAACTGACGGAAGTGGGATTCATCGGTTGCGTCTCCGGCCGCGTGCCACCTGAAGCGATACTACTTTGAGTTGGGACAGAATCGTAGGAATGCGGGTGCGCGATGTCAAAGTTTGCACTCTCTGGGCGGGGCTGTCGCGCGTCTCGGTTCGGAAAGTTGAGCTACGTTTTGGAGCATGGATGTGGCGGGGCGGGCGGTTGCGTGATTGAATGGAGGGAAGTTCGCTGGCGAAGTTGGGCCGAAGGAGAGTTGAGTGAGCTACCGTGCGCTGAGGAGCGATGGGGCAATGCGAGTGATGGTTTTGTGGGGCTGCGCGATTGCGGTGGCAATTGGCGCGGCTGGGATTCTGGTTGCGGTTTGCGATGCGGCTGGGTCGGTGCCGTTCACGAGCGCGGATGGTGCATTTGGATTTCACTATGCGGCGGAGTTGGTGAAGTGCGAGGCGCAGGATGCGAAGGTAACGTCGGAGAGCGTTTGGGCGCCGGCGGAAGCTTGCCGGTGCAACGATCCGGGTGGAGCGGCGGTGACGGCGGTGTGCTTCGGATATCCGAAGGACAAATATAAGGATAAGCCGACGTTTAATGGGGCTTCGTTTTTTGTGGCGGAGGACGCGAGCGCGACGACTGCGGCGAGTTGCATGGCGGGATCGGCGAATTGGGGCGAGATTAAGGGCGAAAACACAACGGTTGGCGGCGGGACGTTCCGGCATTTTCGGGTGAGCGATGCGGCGATGAGTCACTATTCGAACAGCGATATTTATCGAGGGTTTCGCGGCGGCAAGTGCTATGAGCTGGTGATTCAGGAGATGACGACGAATCCTGATGTTTATGATGCGGGGACGCAGAAGTTTTCGAAAGAGGATGAGGCTGAGGTGAAGGGGAAGTTGATGCAGGCGCTGCAGTCGTTTCGATTTTTGAGGTAAGACCATGAGCGTGACGGAAAAGTTTGTTTCGATGGAGTGGGGCGCGGCGCCGGAGGATTCGCGCGAAGTTGTGGCGTGGCTCGATGGGCACGGGCGGAAGTTTGGTCATTTTATTGGCGGGGAGTGGCGCGCGCCGGCGGATGGGAAATATTTTGCGAGCGAGGATCCTTCGACGGGAGAGGTGCTGGCGTCGGTGGCGCAAGGGTCGAGCGCGGATATTGGAGCTGCCGTCGCAGCGGCGCGCGGTGCGCTGAAGGGTTGGCAGAAGATTGGCGGGCATGCGCGGGCGCGATATTTGTATGCGCTGGCGCGGCTGGTTCAGAAGCATTCGCGACGGCTGGCGGTGCTCGAAACGATGGACAACGGGAAGCCGATTCGCGAGAGCCGGGATCTGGATATTCCGCTAGTGGCGCGACATTTTTATCATCACGCGGGGTGGGCGCAGATTCTGGAGTCGGAGTTTCCAGGGTATGTCGCGTGCGGGGTGGTGGGGCAGATCATTCCGTGGAATTTTCCGTTGTTGATGCTGGCTTGGAAGATTGCGCCGGCGCTTGCGGCGGGGAATACGGTGGTGTTGAAGCCGGCGGAGTTTACGCCGTTGACGGCGCTGGCGTTTGCGGAGCTTTGCAGCGAGGCGGAGTTGCCGCCGGGTGTTGTGAACATCGTGACCGGCGATGGGGAGACGGGCGAGGCGCTGGTGATGCATGAGGATGTGGATAAGATTGCGTTCACCGGCTCGACGGAAGTGGGGCGCGCGATTCGAAAGGCGACGGCGGCGAGTCATAAGCGGTTGTCGCTGGAGCTTGGTGGGAAGTCGCCGTTTGTGATTTTTGAAGATGCGGACCTCGACAGCGCGGTTGAGGGGCTGGTCGATGGGATTTGGTTGAATCAGGGGCAAGTTTGCTGCGCAGGTTCGCGGCTGCTGGTGCAGGAGAGCGTGTCGGAGGCGCTGCTGGAGAAAGTGCGGCGGCGGATGAGCACGCTGCGCGTGGGCGCGCCGCTGGATAAGGCGGTTGATGTTGGCGCGATCGTGGCGCGCGTGCAATCGGAGCGGATCGATCGGCTGGTCAAGCAGGGTGTCGCGGAAGGCGCGACGTGCTGGCAGCCGGATGGATTTTCGATGCCGGCGAAGGGGCTGTATTTTCCACCAACGCTTTTGAGCAATGTGCATCCGGCGTCGACGGTGGCGCAGCAGGAGATTTTTGGGCCGGTGCTGGCGGCGATGACGTTTCGAACGCCGCGCGAAGCGGTCGAGTTGGCGAACAACACGACGTACGGGCTGGCGGCGAGCGTTTGGAGCGAGAGTGTCAACGTGGCGCTGCAAGTCGCGGCGCAGGTGAAGGCCGGCGTGGTGTGGGTGAACAGCACAAATCTTTTCGATGCGGCGTGCGGATTTGGCGGATATCGCGAGAGCGGGTATGGGCGTGAAGGCGGACGCGAAGGGATGCTGGAGTATCTAGAGCCGGCATGGTTTGCGAAGGCTCCGGCGCTGAAGGCGGACAAGTCTGCGCGAGGGGATGAGAAGAGCGGCGCGGAGAAGGCTGGAAAGGCCGACGGGCACAACGGCACGGTGTCGATCGATCGGACGGTGAAGCTTTATATCGGCGGGAAGCAGGCGCGGCCGGATTCGGGCTACAGCTTTGAGGTCCACGGGTCAGACGGGAAATTGCTGGGCGAAGCGCCGCTCGGGAACCGGAAGGATATTCGAAACGCCGTGGAAGCGGCGCGGAATGCTGCCGCGGGATGGGCAAAGTCGACGGCGCACAATCGCGCGCAGATTTTGTATTACATCGCGGAGAATTTTTCGCAGCGCAGCGAGGAGATCGCGGGCCGACTGGCGCGCGTCGTGGGTGCGAAGCAGGCGCGGCGCGAAGTTGCCGCGAGCATCGAGCGCGTGTTTTCGTATGCGGCTTGGGCCGATAAGTTTGATGGGCTGGTACACAATCCGCCGGTGCGGAATATCTCGATTGCGATGAATGAGGCGATCGGCACTACCGGAGTGCTTTGTCCGGCGGATGCACCGCTGCTTGGATTTGTATCGACGGTGATGCCGCTGGTCGCGATGGGGAACGTCGTCGTTGCGGTTCCGTCGGAGCGGTATCCGCTGGTGATGGGCGATTTGTATCAGGTGTTCGAGACGAGCGATCTGCCGGGCGGCGTCATTAACATGGTTAGCGGATGGGCGACGGAATTGTTGCGTGTGCTGGCGGAGCATGCTGACGTGGATGCGCTGTGGAGTTTTGGGGACGACGCGCAGAGCGTGATGGCGAAATCGCTGTCCGCGGGAAACTTGAAGCAGGTGTTTACGAACGAGGGACGCGCGATCGACTGGTTCGATGCCGCGCATGCTGAAGGGAAGTGGTGGTTGCGGCATGCGGTGCAGGTGAAGAATGTTTGGGTGCCGTACGGCGAGTAGATAGTTCGGAAATTGGAAAAGGGAAATTGGGTTCGGAGCAGGTCCTGCCACTGCGGTTTGATCTTTAAAATTTAGATGAGTTGCGGAAGGTAGGGGGAGAAAAATGGCACTCCGGATGGCTGGGCCGTGCCGCTGGTTCCCCCTCCCGAAAGAACCAACAGCGCCGGAGTGCCGGTGACCGGGAATGTTATATTACGCTTAAGTAAAACATGTCAACTATTATTTTTACTAAATTGTTGGCGTGGAAGTACACATGCAGGGAGTGGCGAAGTTGTGCTGGTTTGAGCGGGAATTGGAAGAGGCGAACGGAAAAAGCGGATTCGAACGGCGAGTTGGCCGGTAGAGAGGATTGGGCAAAAGCGGCGCGGAGCGCTGCACTCCAAATGGGCGCGTCAGATGGTTGATTTCAGTTTTTGGACGTCGCGATGGTGGAGGTGATGTGTCATCTAAACCCCCACCCTCATAAACCGAGGGTGGGGCACCCAGGTTTCGCGGGGTGGAATGTTTGATGGATTTAATTTGAATAGCTGAAGAAAGAGTTGGTACGGAATTGAGACTTTGCATTTTCGAATTTGCTGCGCAAAATGAAATCCCTTCCTAATTCGCCGGACGCCTCGGTGGGCGTGACTGGTGTTCCCTGGAGATTGCGATGCGGCGCTTTCTGGATCGATTGGCGAGGGATCGACGTGTGTCAACGCGTCATGCGGTGAGGACGCCGTTGAAGGTGAGATTGTGGAAGTCTGCGCTGCCGGAGCATGTCGGGCAGGCGGAGAACATTTCGGAGCAGGGAATGTTTTTTGCGACGGACCTTCGGATGGGAGTGGGCACGGTTGTCGAGGTGGTTTTGAAGATGCCGGAGGAGATTACCGGGGAGCCGGAGACGGAATGGAGATGCACTGGGCACGTTGTGCGGGTGTCGCAGGTGGAGTCGGAGGTTGGGACGCAGGGGGTTGGGGTGCAGTTTGATTGTTATCAGGTCGCGAAGGGGTAGGGCAGCGTTTCTTGCAGCCTCTTGCGTCGTTGTTGGCCGCGGGCCAACTGCACTGGCGGGGCTTCGGCTGCAAAGGCGGCGCTGAAGCGCCGCAGTCCAAGTGACGCGAGATGTGCTGGATGAGTTTCCCATGTACTTGACGCCGAGCGGAACAAGCTGCCCCCTACAGCCTGTCGTCAGTCCGCGGGTGACGGACGAATCGCGGAATAGAGAAACCAGAAGCGGGTACTGGAGCTACCTAGTTTTAGTCCTATGGGTTGTAACTTTGGGCAAACAATTCTTCCAAAATAAAGGTTGATGGCAAAGGCGGGGCCTAACATCGACTCAAGAATTTCTCTTTCGAAAGAAGAAAAATGCTTGAGGAACGCAGGCAGTATCCGCGATTAGTGCCGAGTACGCCCTTATTCGTGTCGATGGACGACGCGAAGAGCGGGTTGTTGCTCGATTTGTGTGAAGGCGGCTTGGCGGTCGCGAGTCTTGTCCCCCGAAATTTAGATGATGTGGTGTCGCTGGCCTTCGATTTGCCGGAAGGCGTCGGGCACATCGAGGCGAAGGCGCAAATCGCGTGGACGCGCGACTCCGGACATCTGACCGGTGTGCGATTTATGGATTTGGATGAAGTGTCGCAGCAGCAGTTGAGCGAGTGGATCGCGGCGGGCACGAATCTGAGGCCGGCGGGCAGTGAAGAGTTCGATGAGCCAGTGATTGTGACGCGCTCGACGTATGCGCAGGTGGATGCGATCCGGCGAATCGTGCGGCCCGAAATATTGCCTGACCTGCGGATGGAAATGCAGCCGCAGATCGAAATGAATGCAGCCGAATCCGGGGTTGAAGAACCGATGGAGTCGGCTGAAGCGGTGACCGAAACGCCGGATCAAGCGGACACGGCCGAGGCTGCCGAAAAAAATGAGTCTTCGATCGAGATGATGGGGACGTTATTTCCGGAAACGGC
>Ga0210393_10004580_pt1 | contig 10914 bp, 9 predicted proteins | sample IncBWC27OmetaG_FD_160068 | JGI IMG/M metagenome (GOLD analysis project Ga0210393, IMG submission 160068) | Forest soil microbial communities from Barre Woods Harvard Forest LTER site, Petersham, Massachusetts, United States - Inc-BW-C-27-O ...
CTCGATCATCGGAGACGAAACTACGCGCGAAGCGATGGTCATCGACCCGGGAGATGACATCGAAGACGTCCTTGAACTCATCCGTAAGCATAACCTGCAAGTCAAGCAAATTGTAATCACGCACGCTCATATCGATCACGTCGGTGGTGCGATGAAACTACGCGCCGCCACGGGAGCACCGATCCTCCTCAACCAGAACGATTATGCCCTGCTCAAAATGCTGGACGTGCAAGCCACTTGGGTGGGCATGGCAGCGCCGGGGGTTGTGGAAATCGACCAGACTTTGAGTGCCGGCGACACCGTGAACGCCGGGGTGCATGCGGCCAGCATACTGCACACGCCGGGACACACCGAAGGCAGCATCTGTCTTTACTTTCCCGCCGAGAAAACTTTGATTGCGGGCGACACGCTGTTCGCCGGTTCCATTGGCCGCACCGACCTTCCGGGCGGATCGATGCAGAAGATCCTGCAATCGCTGCACACGACCGTGCTGGCTTTGCCTGACGATACTTTAGTCGTCCCTGGCCACGGCCCGACAACCACCATCGGGGAAGAACGCGAGAGCAATCCGTTCCTGGTAAAGAGATAGCAGTCGAGGACCGCTAATGCCAGGCTGTATTATGCTCTCCGACGAATCAAAAACTCCCCGTTTGGACCGCGAAAATCTTACATTCTAGTTTTGTGACGACCCCCCCATAAAACTCCACACCTGCGCATGTAGAGATTTGTAGCAGGGCATACCGTCAGGCCTGCGGAACGCCGTTGCGCGGCACCTCGGGTTTCGTGCGGCTCAATATCCTTATGTTCAGCCCGCCCAGAAGTTGAGCTCGATCCCCCGCCGCAGGGCTAAAGCCTATCGCGTCTTTTGCCCTGATCGGACGGCAAAGCCGTGCCCTGACACAAATCGCGCGAGAATTCTGGAATCAGGCCCCTACGGCCTGCAAGAGCCGCTCAATCCCCTCCAGAAATTCGGCCTCTGCCGTGATCAGACTCAGCACCAGAAATCCATCCCTGGGAAAGTCGTAGAAGTGTCCGGGATGAACCAGCACGGACTTACGGCGTAACAGATTGACCACCAACTCTTCATCGGTCTGCGTTACCGGCACCCGCAGGATCGCATACCATCCGGCTTCTACACTGAGGCGGTGGCACGTCAGTTGTGCGGCAAGCTGGCGGTCGAACTCGGCGAGATTGGCCCGCACGCGATCCAGCAATTGTTGCTGAATGCTCGTCCTCTGCTTCAGCAGCGCCGGAAGCGCCCACTGGATAGGCGCATTCATCGAGAGATAAGTGTCCGAAATCACTTCCAGGCGAGCCTGCCCTGCCTCAACCTCAGCTGCGGGACCGCTGGTGGCAATCCATGCCACCTTCATCTGCGGCAGTGCCGAAATTTTAGAAACTCCACTTAAGGTAAAAGTGAGCACGTCCTGATTCGCGGCAAAGCTTGGTTCCGGTGCTAGGTTGTGCGCGTAATCGAGAAAGACTTCGTCGGCAATCAGGGCGAGCCCATGTCTGCGGCAAAAGTTGTTGAGAGATTCTTGCTCGTGCGGATGCACATACGAACCTGTGGGATTATTTGGATGAACCACGACCACAGCGCGGCTGCGCTTCGTCACTACCCTTTCCAGCGACGGAAAATCCATCTGCCAGCCGTGGTCGAAAATCAGCGGATAAGGAACCAGCTTGACGTCCTGCAAGTCCGCCAGAAACTCAAACAAGGGATAGCTCGGCTTCGGAACCAGCAGTTCATCGCCGGGATTGCAGAGCAGGCGGAACACGAAGGAATAACCTTCACTGGTGCTGGTGGTGAGAAGCAACCGATCGGGATCAAAATGGTGAAGTCGGTGAACCGTTTGGTAGTACGCGCCAACAGCGGCGCGGGCGCCCGGCAAGCCCTTTGGCTGAGGATCGTAATCCATTGCGTACGGCGAAGCCAATGACTCAAGAATCAGCGGCTCATCGTAATGCAGCCCGACCCGCGTGGGATTCGAAACGGTGAGATCAAGCACATGAGCGCCACTTGATCGTACTTCTTCAAGCGCCTCGGTCAGGCGATTGGGCGTGAGCTTCCAGTTTGTGCGGTCAGAAAACATCGGGTGGCGCTTACGGCTGCAAGTAAAATCCCAAGTCCTGCGGAGGCGTCAGGGTTTTGGTCGTCTCATATTGCCGCCGCGCCTGCCGCACCAAAACGATCTTGGTCTGGAGCTCGCGGGCCAGGGTGTCGTAGCGTACCAAAACATTCTCCAGCCAGAACGGGTTGTACTCTCGCAGCCAGGCCTCGCGGTACATCTGGCTTAAACGCGTTGTCGCGTCGCGCAAGTCTTCCAGACGCGCATTTGTGGCTGTGATTTCTTCCAGATCATTACCGACTCGCTGTGCATCGGTCTGGTTCCGGAAAGCGTCCCAATAAAAGTTGCTGATTTCCTGGGTGAACTGTATTTTCATGCCCAAGGCGTCCCAGCGCCACGCGCTCAACGTCATATCAGCCAACGTGGCTTGGTTCGCATGCGCCTTGCCACTGCTTCGGTAGAGCGCCTGCAGCGCGTTCTCCGCGCCCAAACGCATATCCCGAGCGGCGGGCATAATTTTCTGCATGAGCTGCGCGCCTTCCGGCGTGAACGGATCAACCCAGAACAAATCATCCGTCTCGGCATCGACGTTGATCTTCGCCAGCGCCTCATGCCCACGGTCCAGATTTTCGAGCGCGTCCCGGAAAGTGGTGTCGCCATTGCGATAGAAAGCCCAGTCGTAGGAATTTTTGAAGTGATCAATATCCGACTCGGCACTTTGCCATCCGGCAGCCGCGCCGAAGATGAGAGCCGGCCATGCCATTCCGTAGAGCGACTCGCCGTCGTCATTCCAGGTGGTATTCAGCATGCCTACAGCTCCAAGCTTTTGACCATCGCGTACAAAGTTGCGAATATTCACAAATGCGACATCCAGATTCGGCCATACCTGGCTCCAGTTGTTCGCTCCCGGCGCGACAACCACGCGCAGGCCCGCGTCCCGATAAGGTTTGATGATGCCGTCGAAACTCGGTTTGGCATCGTAATCCCAGGGAACGGCGATCATGTCCTTAGGCAAGATACTGAGCAGTTGCGGATATCTCAAAGCGATGTCGCCCCAAAACATGAGCTGCTTGTGGTAGGGCTGAAGAACGCCGCTGACTTTCTGCATGTGTTCCAGATAGACGCGCCCCAGGCCGACTTCTGCAGCACGCGCCGCGGTCTGTCCGCGCCCCAGTTCAAACGTCTCGTCGCCTCCCACGTGCAGGAAAGGCCCGGGAAAAAGCGGCACCAGGTCCGCATACATTGCTTTGATGATGTCGTAAGACTGCTCTTTCGTCGGCGTGAGCACGTGGCCGTGCGGACGCTCCGCGACATCCGAATAAATCTCGTACTTCAACATGTGATGGAGATGGCCGAAGGTCTGCTGCTCGGGAAGAATCGTCACGTAGAGGTGCTTGGCATAATCCACCAGGGCATTGATTTCCTGCGGAGTGAGCGCGGCTTCCTTCGGCGCCACAAGGGGTTGGCTGGCGAAGTCGAAGACCTGTTCCATATAGAGACCGAACAGATTCACCTTGTAAGCCGCCAGAGCTCGGATCTGATACTTCATAAAATCTTCGGTGGGAATGGGACCGCGGCTGATGTCATCCTGCACGCCTCGCCACTCCATGCTCGGCCAATCTCGAATCGAGACTGCCGGGCAGGTGAGGCCGTGCCCGTCGGCATGAAGTAACTGCCGCAAGGTTTGCACCCCGTAGAACAGCCCTTGGCCGGTATTGGCGGCGACGATCAGATGGGAAGCATCGGAGAAAAGCAGGTAGCCCTGGTCACCGATCGAATTTGCTTTCAGGCCCTTTGACGCCAGGAATTCCTTAATTCTCACGTCTTGCAGGCGCGCCAGAATGATCGCGCTGGGCGCCTGCTTGGCTTGGGATTTTTCGCCCCTGATGGTTATCTTTAGTCCAGACTGATCGTGGATCTCCTCTGCCAGCGTTTCCGCCGCAATCCGGTCCTCCGCTTGGTGTCCGAACTCCACCAGGATTCGGGTGGTTGACCTCACCCGAAAACTGCCGGTGCGCAGTTGAACTTCTTTGGGCGCAGGAATTAACTTGAGTTGATCTGCTGGACGAGGATTCTCGGCGGATACCAGCGGAATAAGAAATATCACGACATACGGGAAAAGTAATGTGCGTCGCTTTATCATTCGTATCCTTATAGTTACAGTTAGCTCCGCGATGCGGACAATCATGAGGCTGCAATCGGCGAACGCGCGCTTCAGACGAGCTTCCTGAAGCTCCTGACGCTGCCACCTAGCTCTCGGTCCGCATCCTGTTCTGCCAGTGGCTCCAGACAAACCAAGCCACACCCGCCAGCAGCATCACGCCAATCACCGCGTCGAACTTATGAAAATATCTTCCCAGTTCGCGCCAGTTCTCCCCCAACTTCATTCCGAGATAAGCCAACCCCAAGCACCACGGCCACGAGCCCAGAAACGTATAGAGGTGAAACCGTCCCCGCGGCATGCGTGCCACCCCTGCAGGCAGGGCGATGAAAGTTCGAATTACCGGCAGCATTCGGCCCACGAACACAGCCACGTATCCCCAGCGCGCAAAGAAGCGGTCAGCCCAATCAAGCTCCCGCTTGCCCATCATAATCCAGCGTCCGTAACGCTCAACCAGCGGACGCCCGCCATAACACCCAATTTCATAGGCCACCAGCGACCCCAGGTTGCACCCGATGGCCCCGGCCGTCGCCACCCACAAAAGCTTGAACGTTCCCTGGAACACCAGATAGCCGGCAAAGGGCATGATTAGCTCCGAGGGCAGCGGAATGCACGCCGACTCAATCGCCATCAACAGCATCACGCCGCCGTAGCCGGTGGTAATAATCACGGAATTAATAAAAGCGAAGATAAGAGCCAGAAGTTTTTCAGTCATGAAATGGGGTTTGGGTTCTCAATTCGCGAACAAAATCCTCGGTCTCACAGATTGAGAGCTGGAACTGAGAACTGAATTAGTGTATCGGAACAGGGATGGCAACGCCGCGCGAGCGCGCTAGAAAGAACCGTCTTGGGTAAAGGTGTAGCCGGGCAAAGCCGCGCCTTGAGGAGATTTGGTAACTTTGATGCGGACTGTGGGCGCGTCCGGTGCGGTAATCCCAGCCGGCCGCAGCATCGCGTATTGGGTGAATACTTCGCTATAAACCTTGGTGACCAGATAATCCTGGCCATCGGCATCGCTGCGCCACACTTGCCCGAGCTGGATCGAATTTACGGCCATCACAGATTCTCTGAAGAGAATGGGTTAAGCCCAGACTACCGAGTGATATCGAGTGAGTCAATCATTCCTCTGGTTACCGAGGTCTCTGCTAAGATATTGCCCTCATGCCCCGCGGCAAAACCCCACGTCAACCCACCCGTACCGGTCGCCAGGAAGGCGCTCGTGTGGCGCGGGTCCTCCCGCCCGCGAAAGCCGCCGAGCGGCGAACAAATGCAGCCCAGGGCGCGAGCCGTGGGTCATTGCCGCCGGGAAGAAAACAAGCCCCGAAGGGGCGAAAGAAATTGGCCCGAGTTCGAAAGGCCGCCTCAAGGCAGGCACAAGCTTACAATCCCCTCGCTCCCGATCGCATTGCCGAAATTCTGAAGCGCCTCGACCAACTCTATCCTGACGTTACTTGTGCTCTCACCCACACCAGCGCCTGGGAGCTCCTGGTCGCAACCATCCTCTCGGCCCAATCGACCGACGTCAACGTCAACCGCGTCACGCCCGAACTCTTCCGCAAATATCCCACGGTTGAAGCTTTCGCCGCTCTCACGCCCGAGCAACTCGAGCCCGACGTACGCTCCACCGGCTTCTTCCGCAACAAATCGAAATCCGTTGTCGGCGCTGCGAAAAAAATCGTCGCCGACTTCGGCGGCCAGGTTCCTCTCAACATGGACGACCTTCTCTCCTTACCTGGCGTGGCTCGCAAGACCGCCAACGTCGTCCTGGGCTCGTGGTTCAAAATAGCTGAAGGGATAGTCGTTGACACCCACGTACACCGCATCTCCCGCCGTCTGGAACTCACCACCAATACCGACCCCCAGAAAATCGAGCAGGACTTGATGCGCATTATTCCGCGCGAGAAATGGATTCTCTTCGCTCACCAGATCATCTGGCACGGCCGCAAGCTCTGCATTGCCCGCAAGCCCAAATGCGTCGATTGCCCGCTCGAAAATATCTGCCACGCGGCAGATAAAACCTGGAGTACGGTGGAGCTGCACAAGAACGCGCAGGCATAATCGTATCTAGACTGTCTTTACACCGTGATCCTGAGCGCGTTCCTTATGCGAAGGAGCTGTGCAAGTGGCTTGTCATTGACAACCGATCCGTAAGCCTTCTGCTAAACTCTTCGCTTCCGAGGCATCCACACCCATGCGCAGGTCCGCACTCTTTGCTATCGTCATACTCATGAGTACAGTCGTTGCCGATAACCTGACAGCCCAGACTCTTCCCGGGCCCCAGGCTGTAACCGATCCGAAGAAAATTGCCTCCAGGCCCAACGCGCAGGTCGAACCCAGAGGCCTGACCATCGAGAAGCTCTACATGACGCGCCAGGTCGGCCGGCCGACGTGGTCGCCCGATGGCAAGAGCATCGCTTTCATCTCCAATATGAGCGGGCGCAACAACCTGTGGCTGGTCCCCTCCGAAGGCGGATGGCCGGTGCAACTCACCGTCAGCGACCAGCGCCAGACCGCACCCGCATGGTCGCCCGACGGCAAGTGGATCGCCTATCAGTCGGACTATGACGGCGACGAGCAGTGGGATATTTTTCTGGTTTCGCCGAAGACCGGTAAGGTGGTGAACCTGACGAGCACCCGCGAGATCGCTGAAACCGATCCGACATGGTCGCCCGATGGCCGCTACCTTGCATATCTGGTCAAACCAAAAACATCTGCAGCCCATGAGATCGACATATACGACACATTGATGCGCGAGATAAAACACCTCACGACTGGCACAAGCCAGGATAAAGGCAACTACAATCCCATCTGGTCAAACGATGGCAAGTACATTGTCTATACGCAGGAGCAGGCTAAGGGAACGGATTCGAACATCTTCATTGCCGACGTGGCAACCGGGCAAAGTACGCTGCTCACGCCGCATGAAGGCGAGCAGCGCTACACGGGCAATGACGTTTCTCCCGACGGGAAGCGCGTTCTGTTCAGTTCGAACGCCGCGAACGGTTACGAGAACATTGGTCTGGTGGAAATCTCAAGCAAGAAGACTTCCTGGCTCACCCATGACAAATGGGAAATCCGCGGCGGCGAGTTCTCCCCTGACGGCAGGCACCTCACCTTCAGCGCCAACGTCGATGGCAACGAAGACATCTACCTGCACGACGTCGCCACCGGCAAATCAACCGCCCTGCCTATCCCCAAAGGCGTAAACGAGCCTGCTGGAGGCCGCTCTGCCTTCACCAAAGACGGCTCGCGTCTGCTCTATTATCACAACGGCCCCACCGCTCCCGGCGATCTCTGGGTGTACACGCTCGCCGCCGGAAAGTCGTATCAAGTCACGCATTCGCTGGTCGCCGGGGTTCGCTCGGAAGACATGGTCGAGCCTTATCTCGTGCACTATCCCAGCCGCGACGGCAAGTGGACCATCTCCGCATTTCTCTACGTCCCCTACAACATGGCGCGCAACGGACAGAACGCCGCCATCGCTTACATCCATGGCGGTCCCACCTCGCAGACGATGAACTCCTTCAACCGCTTCGTGCAGTACGCCGCCAATCAGGGATACATGGTCCTTGCGCCTAACTATCGCGGCTCGACTGGATACGGAAAGGAATTCCAGCAGGCAAATCTTTTCGACATGGGGGGTGGAGATCTGCAGGACGTTCTCGCCGGCGTCGACTGGATCAAGCAAACCGGCCATCTCGATCCCAAAAAGATTGCCGTTATGGGCGGCAGCTATGGCGGCTATCTCAGCATGATGTCAGTCACGAAAGCTCCTGACGTCTGGGCGGCGGGCGTGCCCATCGTGCCTTTTGTCAACTGGTTTACCGAGATCGAGAATGAAGACCCGGTGCTGCAACAATCCGATCTCGCGACCATGGGCGAGGTAGTGAAAAACAAAGCGCTGTACGAAGACCGCTCTCCGATCAACTTCATCGACCAGATCAAAGCTCCGTTGCTCTTGCTCGCCGGAGGACACGATCCGCGCTGCCCCAAGTCAGAGACGCAGCAAGTGGTCGACGCCATAAAAAAGCGCGGCGGCACTGTCGACTACAAGATCTATGAAAACGAAGGCCACGGCTTTGCCCGCGTCGAAAATCAGATTGACGCCTACAAGCGGGTCGCAGATTTTCTGCAGGCACACGTTCCCCCGGCAGATTGCAGTTGTTCGCTGACGGAATAGTGTCGCTCAGTTGGCTTTTTCTTGGTGGGCCGGCCTTGGCGGGACGACGGCTAGGCCGGAAGATGCTCGGGAAAAGCACCGCGACCGGAATGAGATTCTTCCGGCCGCGAATGTCTTCAATCGTTTCGCTAATTCTAGGGGCCGACTTGCACGCAGCCCAGCTGACTATTGTCATACTTTGTTTGCAACGTGTAGAAGCGGCCATTCCACATCTGGTTCGCATTGCCAGTTGTAAGAAAGACGGTAGTCGTAGGCACACAGGTCACCAAATTTCGTTGCCTTGCGCGGTGAACCAAGCGTTCAATTCTGGATCGGTGATGGCCTAGGTGAACTCGTGGCTGGCTGAAGTGGCCGCGGCATCGGCAACTGGGTCGCTGTTCGGCGACAGAGTTCCTCCTACCTGGCAGTTATTCAGGTCGCCATAAGGCACATTTGCGGACACCACCGGTGTGGTACCGCTCAGGAAGTAGCCGTGGTAGGCGGCATAAGCACACGAGGAGCTGGTGGAGTCGAACCAGGGACCTTCGCCGCTTGAAGTGAAAACAAAGAAACATCTTGCTGAGCCGCCGGTCCACTTCTTGAGGGCCATCACCTTCTTGATTTCAGCTTGCAGCTGACTGTCAGCGATGCAGGCACCCGCAGTATCCGTCTGTGCAACCAGAGGCCGGGAACGGGTCAGTGTCGACGTTGGAGATAGCAGCGGTTCCCTTGTTCTGGATATGGCGCTTCGCTCCCTTTACCTGTTGGTAGTATTGCGTGCCGTTGTAGAGGCTATGCGCGCCCAGCATATTTTTCTCGACAGTTTGATAGTGCGCCGACATGGTTGTTGCCTTGCCGTTCTGCAGCTTGGAACCCAGAAAATCAGATAAGGCGTGGCCCCACCCTGCATAACCGGTTCGCCGTTATAAACCAGTGGGCCAGGGTCTGTCTGTGTGGGTAATGCTCCCTTGCGGTTACTGTGGGAAACACATGGATGTTGTAGCCGTTGTTGTGCCGAGTAAGCTTGGTTGACTCATCCTGAGCCACCGCCGCCCCACTCGACAGCGAGCCAATCGTGCCGAGCACAGCATCAGGGATTTCCCCCACAAGTGAATAGGCAAGAAAAACGATAAACTGGCGCCGTTTAACCTGAGGCCCTTGCAATAGCTTTCACCAGGCCTGGAATCGTGAATTCTCTGGCTTGAATATCCACCCGCAATCCCAGTTCGCGCAGGGTGGAAGAGGTAACTGGTCCAATGGATGCAAACCGTATCCCCTCGAAAGCCGGAGGAATTGTGCCCGCGCGGCGTGGCTCCAGCAGCGCGACGAAGTTGCGTACGGTCGAAGAACTGGTAAACGTAACCACATGCGGACATCGCCGGGGCCTCGCCAAAGTTGTCCGTAAGCGCTCGCGTGAAGCCAGCGGCACAACGGTTTCATACGCTTCCACCACATCTACCTGCGCGCCGGCGTTGCGCAGCTCGCGTGGAATTACGTCACGAGCGACCTTGGCGCGTACCAGCAGCACGCGTTTCCCTTTGACTTTGTTTTGCAGGCTGCGCACCACGGATTCGGCCACGTATTCTTTTGGGACAACGTCGACTTTCGCGCCCCGTTGCTCGATCGCCTTTTTGGTCGCTGGTCCGATGGCCGCGATGCGCAAGTGCCTGAGCTTTGTCCTAGTCAGGCTCAGCTTGGCCAGTCGCCGCCACATGGCTTCGACCCCGTTCACACTGGTCAGGATGAGCCAGTCATAACGGTCGAGATTCCCCAACGCAGAATCGAGAGGTTTGAAACTGCGCGGCCTGCGGATCTTGATAAATGGGATTTCCAGCACCGTCGCCCCCAGCTTGCGCAATTCACTTGAAAGCGCGCTCGCTTGATGGCGAGCCCGACCCACGAGCACGCGAACTTTATGCAAAGGGAGACGGGTTGATGAATTGGCTTTCTTTTTCATCGTCAGAGTCGCGGGGAAAAGTGCCCGCGTCACACAATCATTCCCGCTCTTTGTCTCCCGCCAGTTTGCCGAGGCGCTGCTCTTTCATCATTTGGGCGACGCCTGAAACGACTGAATCTTCTGCCTTCTCCAATGACGCGATTACGTTCTCCTGATCCTCACGGGTACGATTCTGGCTGAGCTTGAACTTGCCCTCGAGCTTGGTTACAACAATCTCAAAGCCCACAATCTGACGAAGCATGTTCTCGCGGAAGCTCTGGCTCAACCCCTCCCATTGCTCGCGATACGCGGGCTCGAAGGTTTCCATCAGCTCGTGCAGCATCTTCTGCAAATCCGGCGGCGAGGAAAACAGTCGCGCCTCGCCATAGAGATGCACGGCGGCATAGTTCCACGGAGGAACGCTTTCCTTCACCGTGTAGTTTCCGGGGGAAATGTAGGAATGTGGTCCATGAAAAATGGTCAAGCATTGCGGCTGCTGTTCGAGATAGCGCCAGTGCGGGTTCGCCTTAGCCACGTGCCCACGAAGTACGGTTTTCCCTTCCACTTCGAGCACGGAGAGAGGAAGATG
>Ga0210393_10004581_pt1 | contig 10913 bp, 6 predicted proteins | sample IncBWC27OmetaG_FD_160068 | JGI IMG/M metagenome (GOLD analysis project Ga0210393, IMG submission 160068) | Forest soil microbial communities from Barre Woods Harvard Forest LTER site, Petersham, Massachusetts, United States - Inc-BW-C-27-O ...
CAGTTGCAGCGAGTGCGCCCACGGCGACCGCATCGCCCATTACCAGGGCATCTTCCTCGTCGGCTTTCGCTCCCACCAACGAGTCAACCATCGCGGAGACGCCCGACGAGACTGACGTCTGCTTACCGCCACAATGCAACGTCGCGCTGGCTCCCAACCCGGTAGAAAGCCGGACCGCAGCAGCTTCGGCGACCTTCCCGCTGAAGGATTTGGGCTATATGCCGGAACGTTTGGATCACGAAATGTATGGCTTCGATTTTGGCTCAGCCATTGCCTATCTCGGCGAGAAGGATCTGCTGTTCACCTTTAACCCGCATATATTGATCCACCGCATCGGCACGGAAGCGCAATTCTCAAAGCTGCGTATCATTCGAGCCGTTTTGATCAATGCACAAGACCGGAAGGTGGAGAAGACCGTCGATTGGAAAGTCGCGGATTTACATCAGTATCTTTGGCCCATCGGCCAGGACCGCGCGCTGGTGCATGTAGGGCATGAATTGAGAGTGTACGGCCCGGGGCTGAAACTGGAGCGGCGGCTGGCGCTCGATGGTCCCCTCGCCTTCGTGTGCATGTCTCCGTCGGCGAAATACTTTGCTGTTGGCGTGGTTCATGAGCGTCACACTGCGGCCGTACACCGGGAATTGTCCGAGGCCGAAGAAAGAGAACCTGAGGAAGACGTTGAGATCAAAGTGCTCGACAGCGATTTTCGCACTCTGGCCACAGTGGCGCGCTCTTCGCGGGCCGCACCTCCGATCTTGTCGGACGATGGCGAAATTCAAATCTTGAGCGCGAAAAAGAATCGCTGGCGGATTATGGAGGAGGCCTGGGATACACAAAAGCATCTCCTAGCTCAGGTCAACTCCAGTTGCCGTCCGCAAGGGGCGACCCTGCCGCAGAATTTACTGTTCCTGGTTGGATGCGACCCTCAGAATGCCGCCAAGTGGTACCGCGTGCTTCGGCCCAATGGAAAACCGGTGCTGAAAGGTTCGTCTTCTTCGACTGAATTGGAACGCACCGCCAACGGAAGTGCGACTGGAGGGGTGTTTACGATTGGCATGGCCGAGGCAGGAAGATCCATTACCCCGGATTCAGCCTTTCAAACCTCCGATCTTGAGAGCGAACGTATCGCCGTGTACCGCGCGGAGAATGGGGAAAGAATATTCTCGGTTGCGGTCGCTTCGCCGTCACCGACCAGGCAAACGTTCGTGCTTTCACCCGCTGGCGATCAACTGGCCGTGCTTGAAGGGGATGAAATTGATCTCTACAAGATTCCAGCGGTGCCAGGCCGGTAATACTCAGATTGAGCGTGGGCTCTGCGTTTGCTTGACTTTAACTTTAATCTTACCCTAGCTTCAATGAGATCTCGACTCCAAGCATTCGCCATGTTTTCCGTTTTTGCTGTTCTTCCGGTAACAGCAGTTTTCGCGCAAAGCGAGGGTAAATTCTCCGCGGAGAACATTTCTCTTATCAAAGACGCGGCTCAGTCGTTTGCCGCCGGAGACGTGAGTCGAGCGGAGAGCGAGTTGAATGCGGTCCTTGCGGCTTCGCCGGATGAGTTTCACGCCTTGAATCTGCTGGGCATTATCCGCGCGCAGCAGCGCCGGGAACCAGAGGCGGAGCCACTGTTCAAGCGCGCCATTGCGATCAACCCGGATTTCGCCAGCGCCCACGTGAGCTTGGGAATGCTCTACGTGCAGATGGCAAAACCTGAGGACGCAATTCCCCAGTTACAGGAAGCGCTGCGCCTCGATCCCGACCGCGCGGATGCTCGATCTTCTCTAGTGAATGTCTGGCGCGACCAGGCACACGCGGCTGTGAGTCAAGATCCGGAAAAGGCTTTGGCGCTGCTGCTCCAGGCGCGCAAGACCAGTCCGAACGATGCCGATGTGCAGTATGACTTCGGCATGGTGGCGCTCAGGATGTCGTTGCTTCCCGATGCGAAGCAGGCTTTTCAACAAACCTTGAAATTGCGCTCGGACGACGCCAAAGCTCTCTACGGTTTGGGGAGAACGGAAATGGCGCTTACCGATTACGAAGGCGCGCGAGCCACGTTTCATCGCTATTGCGATCTTCGTCCGGCGGATGCGTCGGGCCACTACGCTCTGGGCGTGACGCTGGCGGCGGTGCAACGCTCTGCTGATGCTCGAAGCCAGTTCGAGAAATCGATCGAGATCCAGCCTGCGCAAACCGAGTCCTACTTTCAGATCGGACGCATCGTTCTGGAAGCTGGTAATCTGACCGAAGCCGAGTCCCAATTTATGCGAGTCCTGAAACGCGACCCTCATCACGCCGGCGCATTAGCGAGCATGGGGCGGCTGCGCTTCCAGGAAAAAGACTACGCGCAGGCTGCCGATCTTTTACAGAAGGCAATTGCTAGCGACGTTTCCCTTCGCGAAGCACACTACTATCTCGGAATGAGCTATGCGCGCATGAATCGAAAAGAGGATTCCGAGAAAGAGCAGGAGATCGCAACCCGGCTCGAACACCAGGAAGTGGAACGGCATCAGAACCAGTTGAAGATTATTGATTCCGATCCGGATAGTAGCGAGAAGCCGAAGCGATGAGGTTCTTGTTGGCATCGGCCAACGTTGAAGGACGAGGAAACCTCAAGGGCTGAAGCCCGCGCCCTTATTGGCTGCTATCGGCCTGGACTGAACGCCGTGCCCCGCCCGAGCCCCTTGCACCGCGGTTTCGCGAGTGTCAGAAAATCGTGTCACTTCCGATCCATCCAGGAAAATAGCGGATTCGAGCTTTCCTTATTTATTCGCGGGATTCCCACCCTCCAGCGCAACCTTAGGCCAGCCATCGACCCAGGCGATGCTGGAGATTTGCAGATAGGCGTCGCCCGAGGTGCCATCATAGGCGTGGAAAACAATGAGGTCGCCGTCTTTCTGTTGCAACAGCGATTCTCCTCCGGGCCCGATCCATCGGCGGTTTCCCAACAACAATGGCGTGCCGCCTCCCTCTAACAAAGGCGTGCCCGCGGCGTCGACATAAGGTCCGGTGACCGATCGAGAGCGCCCGACCATAGTTTTGTAGTTGCTTTTGGTTCCTCGGCAACAGAGATCGAAAGAAACAAAAAGATAATAGTGGTCATCGTAATGGACAATGAACGGCGCTTCCACCGCCTGCCAATCGCCCGGCAAGCCTGGAGCATTGGCAGGCGGATTATCGGGTCGCTTGCGCCTCGCAAGAGAATAGAGGTTTGTATCTTCCTTCGACAGCAAGCCAGTCTTGGCATCTATGCGTCGCATCTTGATGCCTGTCCAGAAACTGCCGAAGGCGAGCCAGGGCTTTCCCTTTTCGTCGAGCACCAGGTTGGGATCGATGGCGTTGAAGTCATCTTCCGAGCGGGAGAGCAAAACCAGGCCGTGATCGGTCCAATGAAAATTGGGATTCCTCTGGTTCAGCGTCTTATTCGTCAGCAGCGCGATGCCGGATGTATTCTTCCCGAAAACGGAGAAGGCGTAGTAGAGGTGGTATTCTCCATTAAAGAAAGAAATATCAGGAGCCCACAATTCTTTCGTCTCTGGACTTTGCTTTTTGATCCACTCGGGAATCTGTTCGAACACGTAGCCGCAGAGCTTCCACCGATGTAAATCCTGAGAGCAGCGAATGGGAAGTTCCCCCTTGCGGACCGGGCCATTGGCGGTGCTGAACAGATACCAGGTGTCGCCGTCCTTGGCGATCGAGGGATCGTGCGTATACTCCACGTCGCCTTCCACGTGCACAACTTGCGGAGCGTTCCTCTGCGGAGCGCTGTTCTTCTGGCCCTGGGCCGGGGCGATGGTCAAAAGAGTACAGGCAAGAAAAAGCGTGGTCTTATTTCGCATCGCGAGCACCTTTCGCATGAATCAAGCGCGGGAGATTTTTGGCAGATGTACCATAGCAGAAATCGTTTACTGGCGGCTAGGCTCCAGCGCCATCACCGTCTGCACCAGGTCGCCCAATTGCTGAGAGGTGAAGTCATTGCCTTCCAGATTGGCGGCCAGCTTGCCATTTCGATCGACGACTACGGTGTGGAAGGAGTGAACCAATAAAGCTTCATCCGGATAGAAGGCCATATCGAACTTACGGCATAGTTTATGAATGTCTTCGAGCGGCCCGGTGAGGAAGTGCCAGGAGCGGCTATCGGCCTTCCAGATGCGCGCATAGTCGGCCAAAGCGTCGGGCTGGTCGTGCGCCGGATCGATGACGACGGTGAGCAGAACCAGGTCCCGGCCCATCCGGTTCTTGAAGCGTCTTTGCAACAGTCCAAAATTGTTGGACAAGCGAACGCAGTAATCCGGCCGTGGACAACGCGTATAAATGAACGTAATGGCCACCACTTTTCCTGCAAATTGCGAGAGCGAAATGCGCCCGCGATTCTGGTCGATCAAAGCGAAGTCGGGCACGGGCTGGCCAATGCGCAGAGCGTCGGATGGAGTTGACTTCGCCGCCATCGCATTCTCCAGCAATTTGAAACGCCGAGCTTGTGTCGGATCCAGTTCCAGGCTCTCGAACGGGCGGCTCTGAATGTCTTCGGCATACGACGAACTACCCTCCACCACGAGCGCGAAGTCGATAGTCATCCCCGGCTCCAGTCCATCCAGTGCCTTTGCCTCGCGCACCGGGAAAAGCATGATCATGGCGTCCATGTAGCCGGGAATCTCGCGGCAGGAGACGGAAATCGTTTGCTGCCTGCGGTCAACCTGCAGCAGCACGCCGGTGACTGGGTGGCGTTCTGACGCACCCAGGCAGAGCGCGGCGAAAAGAAATATCGAAATTGCACCCGTAGCCCGCTTGCGAGCTGTTTGTCCGCAACTAGCAGTCACTTCTTTGCCTGCCCTAAACCATTGCCATTATTTTCCGGATTTGGTTTTGCGGCAAGTTTGCTGTCTCTTGCCGCGCCTCCCAGGCGGAACGGATGCCGCTCCAGCTTGGAGTAGTCTTTCGCGAATTCTTTGATCTCGAGGAACTGATCCACAGCCACATCAGCGAAGCTTTGTTTTGAGTTACTCGTAGGCCACCAAATTTCCAAATCCACAATGCGAGCCGATTTCCCAAGGCCAATGTGCTGTGTGAGCGGCGATGCGCCAAAGGAGCCTCCGGTGGCAACCGTGCGATAAATCGATCGAGCCGCTTTGCCTTCATTCTGCACCGTCAGCTTGATGCGTGCGCCAATCGCGGCCCGGTTCGTTTTCACCCCCACAAAATGCAGACTAATCCAATCGTTGTCATTGCCGGGATTCTCGAACAGACGGAAGGCATGGCTGTCGCCTGGAACCGCTCCGCCGATTTCCGTCAAGAGATCCTCGTCGCCGTCATTATCAATATCGGCAAACGCCACGGCGTGCCCCTTGTGCAACTCCCCTGTTCCAGACGACGCCGTGACATCAGTGAAGAATTTGCCGTCCTTATTGTGGAGCAGCACATTGGGAAACAGCGATGCATAACTCGGACTGCCCGTGCCCAGATACATATCGAGAAACCCATCGTTGTCGATATCGCCGAAGTTAGCGCCCATTGGCATAAAAACGCGATCCAGGCCAACTTGGGCGGTCACATCGCGAAAGGTTCCATTGCCCAGATTCTTGTAAAGCTTGAGCGTCTCAGCGTTGGGAGACAGGCCCAGATAGCTGCGCACCGATTCCTCAACCGAAACGTAGTAACTGGTTACGAACAAATCCGGCCAGCCATCATTGTCGTAATCGAAGAACCATGCCGCGAAGCTTTGCCAGGGCTTCTGTACGCCAGCCTGCGCGGCCACTTCTGTAAACGTCTTGTCATGGTTGTTGTGGTAAAGAAAATTGTCGCCGTTCAAATTGGAGACGAAGAAGTCTACATAACCGTCGTTGTCATAGTCGGCAGCGACTACGCCCTTGGTGAAAGCAATGCGGTCGATACCGGCGGCGTGGGAAATGTCTTCGAAGGTGCCGTCGCCGCGATTGTGAAAAAGCTGACTGGGCTTGTTTTCGTTGCCGACAAATAGATCGAGATGGCCGTCGTTATCAATGTCGGCCCAGACCGCAGTTTGCGTGTCGGTGGCGGGCTCAGCCAAACCGCTGGCGGCGGTGACGTCGGTAAAGGTTCCGTCGCAATTATTTCGCAACAGCGATTTGCGCTGCGGAAACTCCCAGGCGCCGCGCAACACGAGAATATCCAGGCAGCCGTCGTTATTGTAATCGCTCTGAATCATGTTCAGACCGCCGAGTTGGTCGCTGAGCCCGGCCTGCGCCGTACGGTCGGTGAATGTGCCGTCGCCGTTGTTGTGAAAGTAATGCAGGGGGGCGCATTGCCCGAAATCGGAGGTGACCACGTCAAATAAGCCGTTTCGCTCGAAATCGTCGACGATCAGTCCGCCTGACATGGAGTAGAGATCGATGCCCACGGCAGGCGCCACATCCACAAAGCGTCCCACATCTTCCGTGGATTCGAATGTCGAAGGCGGAATCAAATATTGTTGCGGCACGCCCGCTGGATATTTGCCGAGAGTCATATAGGAAAGATTCAGCAGCCACTTAGCGTCCAGGGTTTCGGGATGGCTTTGCAAATATTTGAGTAGATATTCGATTGCCTTCTCTGACGCGGCTGGCTTTGCGTAGCTCTGGTTCGAGCGCGGTGGAAAGATGCAGCGATCCCCAGGGTGGCGATAGATATCATTGTCCATTTCTGATTTGTGCAGATAGGCGATGCCGAGCGCTTCCTCCAACTCGGGCATTGCGGCAGGCAATTGCGACGACGCAATCTGGTAAGCCGCTTGCCATTGTTCGACCGCGTTATCCATCTCTCCCCGATACGCATACAGATTGGCCAGGGCATAGTGCATCTGGATGGCATCAAGCGGCCGACCGTGGCTGATGCTCCCCGGGTTCGCCGGATCGAGAGTCTTCTTGACGTCATCGATCACCGCGGCCATGGACTGCTGACGAATCTGGCACAGGGCGTGCAGGTTCTGGCTCCAGCCCTCTGGTTTTTTAGCAAAGTCACGAAAAGCAAGATCGGCTTCTCCTTTTCCGCCAATGTTCGGCGCGTAGCGAATGGTGCCGGTCGCAGAGGAGGGGAGAATCCGAGCGGGGCTGGTATTTTGCTGCGGGTCGGCGTCTCCGGGAGAACTTACTTTCAAGATCGCATAACCGGAGGGCACGCGCACCACGCCGGTGATTTGCCGCGGAGCGATTCCCTTCAGGGCATCGCGCAATTCGGCTCGCAAAGTTGAGGCATCGACCCGACCCATGGAACCGCCATCAGAAGAAGTTGGATCGATGGAAACTTCGCGCGCGAGGGAAGCGAAGTCCTCGCCGCTTTTCAATCGCTGCAACACCTGATCTGCTTTTGAAGCGGAGTCTACGACGATGATGCGCAGCTCCTCGACCTTTGACGAGTCCTGGGCGAGAACCGGACCGGTCAGAGGATGCAGAATCAGCAAAGAGAAGACCAAAGCCTTGAGAGCGGTGTCGCGCAAGGCAGCGATATCCGGGTTGATCTTCATTACGACCTCAAGTCAACGGCGGAGCAAGGTAATAGCATTCCGCACCCCAGCCTACTCCGGGGGATGATTTTCATGAAACTATAGCATTCAGCCGCAGCAAGCGTTTACCATGTCAGCGGCTTTGACCGGGAGGAATCCCCCATGATCGGACGTCGAGACTTTCTGCGCACAGGTTTCGCCAGCGCCGGATGCCTGCTCGCTGCCAGAACTTACTCGCCCTTTGCCTGGGCTGATACCAAATCCCTGGCCTCGCGGATTGAAGTATTAACCGGCGAACCTCTGGGCATCATTTCTCCCAACCTTTACGGACACTTCACCGAGAACCTCAGCGGCGTAATCTACGACGGCGTTTGGGTAGGAGCAAACTCCAAGGTGCCGAACATCGATGGCATTCGCAAAGAACTCATCGACGAAATGAAGAAGATCAAAGCGCCGGTGGTGCGCTTTCCCGGCGGTTGTTTTGCCGACAGCTACGACTGGCGCGACGGCGTCGGTCCCCTCGATAAGAGGCCGCGGCGCACCAACTTCTGGGCGCCGGGCGAGACCAGCGCGGCGCCCGCCAGCCATCGTTACGATCCCAATGAATTCGGCACCAATGAGTTCGCGCATTTCTGCAAATTGATTGGCAGTGAGCCTTATCTGGCCGCGAATCTGCGCAGCCTTCCCGCTGCGGAATTCTATCGTTGGATCGAGTACTGCAACTCTCCAGCGGGAAGCACAAGTCTCGCCGAGATTCGCGCCGCCGGCGGTTTTAAAGATCCGTTCAACGTGCGGTTCTGGGGGGTAGGAAACGAATCGTGGGGGTGCGGCGGCAACTTTACCGCCCAGGAATACGCCGTGGAATTCCGCCGCTTCGCGACTTGGGTTCCGCGTTTCGGGCAGGAGATATCTTTTATCGGTTCCGGGCCCAACGTGGATGACTGGGCGTGGACACGCGGTTTTTTCGAAGAAATTGTGCGCAAGGGCCGCGGCCGGTTGCGCGAGGTCTACGGTTGGGCGCTTCATCACTACGCGTGGAACTTGAGCCGCGGTCGTACTCGTGATTGGGTGCAAGGAAAAGGTGACGCGCTCAATTTCGACAGCGTGGATTGGTACGAGTTGCTGAAGGAAGGCGACCGCATGGAAGGCCTGATCAACGGCCACTGGCAGGTGATGGGCGAAGAAGATCCGGACCACGGGGTCAAACTGGTAGTCGACGAATGGGGACCGTGGTATAAGCCTGGAAGCGAGGCAACTCCGGGGGACCAACTGGAACAAATGCCCACCCTGCGGGATGCGGTTTTCAGCGCAATGACGCTGGACACATTCAATCGCAATCCGGAAAAGATCGCGATGGCCAACTGTGCGCAGTTGATCAACTGCCTGAATAGCTTGTATCTGGCGCATGAAGACCGATTCGTGGTAACACCGGTAGGCCATGTATTCGCCATGTTTGCGGCACACCAGGGCGGTCAGGGACTGCGCACAATTTTCTCCGCGCCCACCATCGATTACGACCGCGATGGGAAGCCGGCTTCATTTTGGGGATTGCGCGGGTCGGCCTCTTTGCACGACAAAGAGCTGACTGTGACTGTCGTCAACCCGAGTGTGAGCGACGCACGCGATGCCGAAATCGTGATCCGTGGCGCTACGGTGAAATCGGGATCGGCTACCGTCCTTACGAACTCCGACATACACGCGCACAACACGTTCGCGGCAAAAGATGTAGTTGTTCCGGAGACAAAAAACGTGGACATCAAGGGAGCCGCGCTCAACTACGTATTTCCGCCGGCTTCCGTGACCAAGCTGTCTTTGACTCTGTTGTAAATTCGCGGGTACGGATTTGGGATCACGGTATCAACTTCATGATGCTTGTTTCGTCCTCGTCGATCGGCGGAACCGCGATGATGCAGGGTGGCGGAACCCGGGTTCCGGCCGGCAACGGCGTAACCTGGAACGGTCCGGGGGGAGTCGGCTTATCTCGATTCGCAGCATCGGGATATCATCGCCTTTCACGCAATTCAATTGCCCGATGCAGAGGCATATCTTTTCGTCAACTCCTTGTCCTGGCCAAACGATTGGCCCTAGATTGATCCTGATTTAGAGTCCGGCTCGGAATGCACTATTTATGATTACAAACGTCAAGAACTCGAACGCGACAGATCGGAGCAGCACCCGAACCCCGTGGCACTGCTTGCGATACTGGTGGACTCTTTTTTTGGCGCTATCCTACTGCCTTCCGGGGTTGGCAACCGAACCACCATGGACGACAACCCGAGTCAACCAGTGGTACGAGCAACAACCATGGCTCGTGGGCAGCAACTTCATTCCCAGCACGGCCGTGAACGAATTGGAAATGTGGCAGCCCGATACGTTCGATTTGCCGACCATCGATCGCGAACTTGGCTGGGCGCAGGCATTGGGAATGAATACCATGCGGGTATTTCTCCACAATCTGCTGTGGAAACAAGATGCTCAGGGTTTTCTTAGCCGCATGGATCAGTTCCTCGTTGTGGCCGATAAGCATCACATCCGAATCACCTTTGTGTTGTTGGATTCGGTTTGGGACCCCAATCCGCAGCTGGGGAAGCAGCCGGCTCCGACGCCACATGTTCATAACTCGCGCTGGGTTCAGGCTCCCGGCGCCGATGGGTTGAAGGACGATTCGCGTTGGGACGCGGAATTGAAGCCTTACCTGGTTGGAGTTTTACGCCGCTTCCGCGATGACAAGCGCGTGCTGATGTGGGACCTGATGAATGAACCGGACAACGACAGCCGGCAATACAAGGCCACGGAGCTTCCGGACAAGGCAGCGCGGGCGCTTAAGTTGTTAAAGCAAGAATGGAAGTGGGTGCGCGAAGTGGATCCTTCTCAGCCGCTCACCAGCGGGGTGTGGAAGGGAGACTGGTCGAGCGATGCAAGCTTGAGCGAGATGGCGCGCTTCCAGTTGCAGAACTCGGACGTAATCACGTTCCACAGTTACGACCCTCCGGAAGTCACAAAGAAAAAGATCGAATCTCTTCGGCGCTATGATCGTCCCATCGTGTGCACGGAGTACATGGCTCGGCCGCTCGGAAGCACGTTTGCGTCGATCCTGCCTCGGTTGAAGGAGGAGCATGTAGGCGCCTATAACTGGGGTTTTGTAAATGGAAAATCTCAGACGATTTATCCTTGGGATTCCTGGGACAAGCCCTATAGTGGCGAACCCGCGGTTTGGTTCCACGACATCTTTCACAAAGACGGGAAGCCCTATGATCCAAAGGAAACGGAGTTGATCCGCAAGTTGACTGGTGCCGGCGGGTTGCTCTCGCGCCCATGAGCAGGGAATTGTTCAGCGCGATTACCCTGTTCACACTGGTTATCTTTAGCGCTCTGCCGGCTGCAGCTCAGGCCACCCCACCGAAGCAAGCCACTGGCGAATCTTCTGCTTCGCCGATGCAAACCCAAAGCGCGGTATCCACCG
>Ga0210393_10004582_pt1 | contig 10913 bp, 9 predicted proteins | sample IncBWC27OmetaG_FD_160068 | JGI IMG/M metagenome (GOLD analysis project Ga0210393, IMG submission 160068) | Forest soil microbial communities from Barre Woods Harvard Forest LTER site, Petersham, Massachusetts, United States - Inc-BW-C-27-O ...
TGACGCATACTCACAAGAGCTAGGGCGCAACGTACTGAAGTCTTACGGCACGGCGGTGGTGATTCCGCGCGCGCCGCTCGACAAGGGCGCGAAGTACGCCGTGTCGATGACGGCGAATGGACGCCAGTACAATTGGACTTTCTCTACAGCAGCCTCGAGCCACGAAGCCTATTAGCGCTGAAAGTCGACGGCGATGATTGTCGCGAGCGAATCGAGGGCGCTGGCGGGGGTTGCGATTACGAGCTCGCCGATCGGATCGTGGTTGAACAGACTGTCGGCAGCCGAGACTCGCTTGCGAACCCTGAGCGAGATTGTGCTCGCGAGCGGGCGCACGTCGCCGACGTGCTTCACTTTGACGCCGCGCACCGACACGGACTCGTAGGGTTTCATCAGTACGTGCAGGTAGACGCGACTGCCGCGGCGAGTTGACGGTCCGTAGAACTGCCACGGCTCGAGACCCGGGTCGGTGCCGACGATCGCTTCGTTGTTGCGATCCATCCAGGCGCCGATCGCTTCGAGGCGTTCAACCTGTTCGGGCGGAAGGGCGCCGTCGCCCATCGGGCTCACGTTGAGCAGCAGATTTCCGCCCTTGCCGGCGACTTCGCACAGCGTATGGATCAGCGACCGCGTCGATTTGAAATCCTTGTCCGACGGGTTGTAGCCCCAGCTGTTGTTGATCGTCAGGCAAGTTTCCCATGGACCCTCCGGCGGCCTGGGCGGAACAGCCTGTTCCGGAGTCTTGTAGTCGCCGTAGCCGGGAATCCGATCGTTGATGACGACCTCGGGCTGGAGCGAGTGGATCATCTCGACGAACTCGCGCGACTTCCATTCCTCGGGCGTGCGTTCCCATCCGCCGTCGAACCACAGCAAATCGATCTTGCCATAGTTGGTCAGCAGCTCGCGCATCTGGGCGAACATGAATTCGATGAAACGATTCCAATCCTCGGGCGTCGAGCGGCGCCAGTTGCCCCATTTGTACGGTTTGTCCGATTCGAGAAACCTCGGATAGTCGGGATGATGCCAATCGATAAGTGAGTAGTACAATCCGACCTTCAAACCCTCGGCACGGAACGCATCTGTATATTCACGAACTATATCCCGCTTGAAGGGTGAATACTCAATTGAATAGTCAGAGTGCTTTGTGTGGAATAGTGAGTAGCCGTCGTGATGTTTACTAGTCAGAACCGCGTACTGCATACCGGCGCGCTTAGCCATTCGCGCCAGCGCGCGCGCATCCCAGTTGACCGGATTAAACGTCCTGGCGGTCGAATGATATTCGTCGACCGCCACGCTTTGCCCGTCGGGCAGCGCGCCGACACCTCCGACCAGAGGCCATGACAGCTCGAGGCCGCGCTGGCTGCAATGCCCCCAATGGATGAACATCCCGAACCTTGCTTTGTTGAACCACGATTCCATAGCCGCGCATTCTCGCCTTCATCGCGGGCGCTTGTCCATACTGCGGGCGCCGGTCATTTGAAGAGCGTCCAGCCGAGCGCGGGCACGAGTTGATCGTAGGAGACGCTGAGCACCCAGACGAAGGCGACAGCGCCGGTGCCGGCAGCGGCGTGATTGACGGCGACCTGGACGCCGAAGTTCATTTCGTACGTCTCGTTGAGCCAGGCAATGGCGGGAGTGAGTGAGAAATTCGGCGCCGACGAGTTGCGATGAGCGCTGAGATATTGCCCGTAGTCGAAATCGAGATTCGGCGTGAGCTCGCGAAATGCGCGCGGGACCGAATTGGTGGTGACGTTTTCGTCGAGGTATTGCAGCGAATATTCGAGTTCGAGGTCGGTGGTTATCAGATCGTCGCGGGCGCCCGTGACCTTGCTCTGCCATCCGAAGTCGCCTTCGACGCCAAACGGACGGAGCACCCGCACGGCGTCGGGCAGCTCTGCGAAGCCCTTTTGAAACAGCAAATCGATGCCGGCGCGCGCGTGAGTTTCGTTGCCGGCACTTCTGTTGCCGAGCGGAAGCTCGATCGACGGATTTATCGAGAACACGAATTCGCGTCGGGGGAGCGCGATCAGGATGCGTTTGTAGGCGAGTTCGAGGTTGCTCGAGGTGGTGTCTTCCTCCTCCTGCTCGAAGCGCTGGTAGCCGGCGAAGATCGAAAAGCTCGACACGGGCGAGATGGCTTTTTCGAGGTAGACCGATTCGGAGTTCTGTGCGCGATCGACGCTGCCCGAAACGGAGAGAGCGTTGTCTGCCGTCGCGTCATTGCCGATGAAGTCGCCGACGAAAGTTCGGGGCGGTGGATCGGCGCGCGCGACGGCGGCGAAAAGCATCGCCAAGGCGCATAAGATTGCGACGAAACAGGTATTGCCCACGCATGATGGTTTATACGACGGCGAGCTCCGCCGTAAGCACCATTCTATAGAAGTTGGGGAATCGCTGCGCGCCGTGATATTGAAACTTTGAAAGCTCGCTCATCGGGAGGCTTGCGATGAAAATCTCAATGTTCCATCTGATGCCGTATCGCGATCTGCCTGACGACTTCGCGCAGAAGTATCATTCGGTGTGGGTCGATCCGCCGTATGCGGAGCTGGCCGATTCGGTCAAGGTCGGGCAGTACTACAACTGGACGCTCGACGAGCTGATTCATGCTGCCGACAAGGGCATCGACGGCATCTGCGTCAACGAGCATCATCAGAACGCATACGGCTTCATGCCGAATCCCGACTTGATGGGGTCGATTCTCGCGCGCGCAACCAACGGCACGGACGTGGCTGTTGTGCAGATGGGGGCGACGCTGCCGACGTCGAATCCGCCAATTCGAATCGCGGAAGAATATTCGATGATCGATTGCATCAGCGGCGGCCGCCTAGTGGCCGGGATGCCGTTGGGGACGTCGCAGGACGTGAACCTCTGCTACGGAATTCCGCCGATCGAGCAGCGCGAGCGCTACTACGAGGCGCACGACCTCATTATGAAGGCGTGGCAGGCACCGGAGATTTTCGCGTGGAACGGCAAGTACTTCAAACTGCCTATGGTGAATATATGGCCGCGGCCGATTCAGAAGCCGCATCCGCCGGTCTGGATTCCCGGCAGCGGCAGTCTTTCGACGTGGGATTTTTCCGCCAAGCACAACCATTGCTACTGCTTCCTCTCGTATTGGGGAAATAATTTCGGCAAGCGCGTGATGGACGGCTTCTGGGATTTCGTCGCCAAAGGCGGTCACGATCCGAATCCGTATCGCGCGGGATTCTTGCAGCTGGTGGCGGTATCGGAGACCGATGCGCAGGCCGAAAAGGACTACTACAAGCACATCAGATATTTTTACGACAAATGCCTGCATATCCTGCCCGAGTATTTTCCCGTCGCGGGCAACCAGGACTACAAGAGCCTGGTCAACAGCGTCACCAAGCTGAATCCGCAGTTGTTCGACCTGATGAACAAGATACCGACTTGGAAGTACAAGGACTTCGTCGACAATCAGTTCGTGATCGCGGGATCGCCGGCTACCGTGCGTCAGCAGTTGATGGAGGCGGTCAAGAAACTTCGGGTCGGCAATTTGATGGTCCTGTTGCATATCGGATCGATGCCGCATGAGTTGACGATCAAGAATATCGATTTGTTCTGCAGCGAGGTGCTGCCGCATTTCCGAGGCGTGTGGGACGGCGAGTGGGAGAACAATTGGTGGCCCGAGTCGCTGAAGGGGCCGCGGACGAAGATCGCGTCGAACGGAGTGCATGCGGCGGCGCGGTAGTTCTATGAGAGAAAAAGAAATCGCCTGCGCGGCGGGCGGCAGGGGTGACCCCTGCACCCAGTGTTAAGCGCAAAGTTGCGCGCGGCGCGCTACTTTGCTCTCAAGGGGGGCTTAGAGGGATCTATATGGCGGGTGTGAAAGATAAGACGGTTAGTGTTTGGGGTGACAGGGTTCATCCTAAGGTTAGGATTTTGGGCGACGGGGAGCCGGTTGTTTATCTGCATGGTGGGTATGGGCCTATCGAGGGCGAGCTGCTCGATGAGTTGGCGCGGAGTTTTACCGTATATGCGCCGGAGCATCCGGGGATCACGAGCGGTGACGAGGACTCTTACAAGGCACTCGACGACATGTGGGATCTCGTCCTCTACTACTACGACCTGTTCGACAAGCTGGGGCTCAAGGCGCCGGCACTCGTCGGGCATTCGTTCGGCGGGATGATTGCGGGCGAGATTGCGGCGACCGATCCGACGCGCGTCGGCAAGCTGGTGCTCATAAGTCCGCTCGGGTTGTGGCGCGACGACTCGCCCATTCGCAACTATATCGTGACGCCGCAGACTGAATTGCCCGCGCTGCTGTTCAAGGATCAGCATCACCCGTCGTTGAAACGAATCACGCTGAACCCCGAGGATCAGCAGGGCTTCATTCGGATCACCTGGGCGCTCGGGTGCACGGGCAAGTTCATGTGGCCGATACCGGACAAAGGCCTGCGCAAACGGCTCCATCGAATCGCGGCGCCGACGCTGATCGTGTGGGGCAAGGACGACAAGCTGCTGCCTGCCGTCTATGCCGACGAATTCCGCAAAGGGATTCCCGGCGCGAAGGTTCATCTCGTCGCGGACGGCGCGCATATGATGCCGCTGGAGGATCCGGCGCAGCTCGCCGCAACGGTCGCGAAGTTCATCAAGAGCTAGCGCGTCCCCGCCCGTTCATCACTTGCGGATTGGCGGCGTGTCGAATACTTCCATACAGGACTGATCAACCCAGGGACTGCATGGACGTTTGATTGTTCGTGCGAATGCGAGTGGAATAATATGCAGCGCAACTCCTTTAAAATGTCGTGTCTTGCCGTCGTGGCGTTGCTCGTATTCGCCTCGGCCTGCAAGGGCGCAACGGATGGACTCCCAGTGAGAAACACAGGCCATTACGCAATCATCGACACCGAACGCGGCACTATCGTCCTTGAACTTTACCCCGAGGCCGCGCCCAAGACGGTCGCGAACTTCGAGACTCTGGTGAACAAGGGCTTCTACAACGGCCTCACGTGGCATCGCGTCGTGCCGGATTTTGTCATCCAGGGGGGAGATCCTGACGGCACCGGGTCCGGCGGCCCGGGCTACACGGTACCGGCCGAAATCAAGGAGAAGCACCTGCGGGGCAGTGTCGCCACCGCGCGCACGGGAGACGACGTTAATCCGCAACGCGCGTCGAGCGGCAGCCAGTTCTACATCTGCCTCGAGCCGCAGCCGGGACTCGACGGCCAATACACGGTCTTCGGCGGCGTGATTAAGGGGATGGACGCGGTCGATAAGATTCAAAAGGGCGACCACATGACGAAGATCACGCTCGCGAAGGAGCCGCCCAAGTAGCCGCGGCGCGTCGCAAATGGCGGATTCACGAAGCGGGCACCCGCAGCCGGCGGGGCCCTACTTCAGCGTAGACCTGCACCTCCACACCAATCGCGGCAGTTCGGATTCGAACCTGGCGCCGAAAGATCTGGTCGAGCGCGCGCGTGCGATCGGAATCGGCGCCGTCTGTATTACCGAGCACGACAACATGTGGGATTCGCGCGAGGTCGCGGCGATAGCGGCGGACTCGGGTGTGATTTTTCTGCGCGGGATGGAAGTCACCACCGACCTGGGCCATGTCGGCGCATTCGGGCTCGAGCGCTACGTCGGTGGAATCTACAAGCTGGCTGAATTGCGGCGGGTAGTAGATCTCGAAGGTGGAATCCTGATCGCGAATCATCCGTTTCGCTACAAACTCGATCCGCGCTTTTCGTTCATCAACCCCGACTCCGAGCCGATCGATGCGACCTACCCGGACCGCGCGGCCAAGCTGCGAATCTTCGAGCTGGTCGATGCGATCGAAGTTCTCAATGGCGCCTGCGGCGAGGATGAGAACGTGTTCGCGCTGAAGGTCGCGCGTCATCTCGGGATGGCGGAAGTCGCGGGCTCGGACTCGCATTCAGCCGGCTCGGTCGGATGCGTGACGACGCTGCTCGACGCGCCAATCAAGGACGAGCGCGGCCTGATCGACGCAATTCGATCGAAGCGATGCCGTGCGGGACGGGGCCTGTTGAAGAGCGCGCTCGTGCCCTTCGAGCCGTCGCCAACGTCGAGCTAACGCCGGACGGTCTCCGGCACTGCAATCTCTCTGACGCCCAAGCCACGGAAGGCAAGCGCCAGAAGTCTCTTCACACGCGCTTCTCCGGCTGAGTTTGGAGGGATTCGCCATAAGAGGCCGACCAGCACCAGGAAATCCTCGGGGTTGTTTCCGCGACGGATATCGCCTGAACCTTCGCAGGCACTGATCAACTGGCGAACCGCACCCAGCATCGGCCGGTAGGTTGTTTCCTGAATGTCCTGATGCGACGTCGCCGCATGGACGATGTCCGCCACTCCGTACTTCATTCTCCCGAATTTAGCTAACCGGTCGCACCAGATACGGAAGGCTTGCAGCGGCGGGTGCTTGGCAAGCAGCGCGGGAGCAAGCGCTACCAGCGTATCGATCTCCTTGCGATACACGGCAAGGACCAAAGACTCGCGGCTCGGAAAATGACGATAGAGCGTGCCGGCGCCGACCCCAGCCGCTTTAGCGATTGAGTTGAGGGAGGCAGCCGGATCAGTAGCCAGCGCGTCGCGCGCTACATCCAGAATGCGATCCCTGTTGGCCCGCGCATCTGCGCGCAAATTCCCGTCGTCGACCATCACCCTTGACCAAGCGGAGAATTCTCCGGTACGCTCTGGGGCGTAACCGGAGAGTTGTCCACTTTATTCCGGTTCGGAGCGTATATGCAATACAAAAAACTCGGTCACACCGGTCTTGACGTCTCCCCCGTCTGTATCGGCTGCATGGGCTTTGGCGATCCTTCGCGCGGCTATCCGACCTGGTCGCTCGATGAGGAAGCTAGTCGCTCGCTGATCCGCCACGCGATCGAGGCGGGTATCAACTTCTTCGACACCGCCAACATGTATTCGAACGGGAATAGCGAGGAGATCCTGGGCAGGGCGTTAAAGGATTTCACCAATCGCGACGCGGTAGTGATCGCTACCAAGCTGGCCGCGCCCATGCGTAATGGCCCCAACGCTGTCGGGTTGTCACGTAAGGCGATCATGACGGAGATCGACCATAGCCTGAGACGGCTTGGCACCGACTATATCGACCTCTACCAGATCCATCGTCGCGATCAGAGGACTCCGTGGGAAGAGACGTTGGAGGCGCTCCACGATCTCGTGAAGATGGGCAAAGTGCGCTATCTCGGCGCCTCCTCAATGATGGCGTGGGAGTTCAGCAAGGCGCGGCACCTGCAGGAAGCAAACGGCTGGACGCGCTTCGTGTCACTCCAGGACACATACAATCTGATCGCGCGCGAAGAAGAACGCGAGATGTTGCCGCTCTGTGCCGACGAAGGCGTGCAGACAATCGTCTATAGTCCGCTTGCGCGTGGCCGCTTGGCTCGACCGTGGAGTGCCACCACTCCCCGGTCAGAAGCCGAGCGCCGCACCGCCCAGCTCCACGAGGCCACTGCACAAAGCGATCAAAAGATCGTCGAGGCTGTGGGCGCAGTTGCGGCGGAACGTGGCGTCAGCCAGGCGCAGATCGCATTGGCCTGGCTGCGTCGCAATCCCGTCGTTGCCGCGCCGATCGTGGGCGCGCTCAAGACCAGGCACATCGACGATGCGATCGCGGCGCTCTCGATCACCTTGACCGACGACGAGGCTCCTAGACTCGAGGCGCCTTACACACCCCGTCTGGACAACCAGGGTGTATCTAATCCGCTCGTGCTGGCCCGAGCTGTGGAGGCAGCGACCGGATTCAAAACCGCCGCCGCCTGACGTTACAAAGCCAGCCGCAAGGCCGCCCGTACGGCGCGCCTGGCGACGACAATTCGGACGATTAGTTTGGCTGCGGCATTGTTTGCGACGCGAGTGATCCGATAAAATTTTCGCGCCGCTGCTGAGACTTTATCCGAGACCCTGAACAATGAGTGCCAACAAGGACCGCCTCGCTCTCATCGAGCATCTGTCGTCGATTCCGGGCGAGTACTCGGACGACCTGCGCGAGACGCTGGACCGCGTGGCGTTTGCGATTGCGTCGGGGATGGAGGCCGAGGTCTGTTCGCTGTACCTCTTCGATCCGCAGCGCGAGCGAATCGTGTTGCGCGCCACCGTCGGACTCGATCGCGAATCGGTCGGCAAGGTTTCAATGCGCTTGAACGAGGGACTGGTCGGGCTCGTGCTCGAGAAGGACGAGCCGGTGTTCGTGCCCGACGCGATCAGTCATCCGCGCTACAAATATTTTCCAGAGACCGGCGAGGAACGGTTCCATACTTTTCTCGGCGTCCCCGTGCGCGACGGCCGCAAGAAGCCGCTGGGCGTGCTGGTCGCCCAGACGCTGGAGCGGCGCAAGTTCAACAAGAACGAAATCCGCCTGCTCAACACTGCGGCCAACCAAGTCGCACAGATCCTGTCTCATTTCAGGCTGCGCGAATCGCTCGCCACCAAGGAAAAAGAGCGCCTCGAATACAAGCGACGGATGATCGAGGCCAATCGCCAGCTCAAGGACTATGAAAAAGTCGGCGGTAAGACGCGGCACGCCGCGCCCGCCAAGATTCGGCGCCCGCGCCTGGCGGGACTGTCCGCCTCGCCCGGATTTGCGCAGGGCAACGCGCATGTGGTCGGTACGTTTTTGAGCAGCGTCGATCGCCATCAGAAGTCGCGCGATCCCAAGGTCGAGAGCAAGCGCTTCGAGGAGGCGCTCGCGCGTTCGCTGGCCGAGCTGGCGACGTTGCGGATTCGGATGGAACCGCTGATGCCCGAGTCGGATCTCAAGATTTTCGACGGTCATCGCATGATCCTCGAGGACGAAGAGTTCGTCAGCCGCATCCGCGACACTATTACCAACGGCTACACGGCCGAGAGTTCGCTGTTCCGCGTGATCGAGGAGCTGAGCGCGTCGATGCTCGCGGTCGCGGACAACTATTTGCGCGAGCGTGCGACCGACTTCCGCGACGTCGGGCATCGCGTGCTGCGGCATCTGCGGCAGGAAGAAAAGCGGGCGCCTTTCACCAAGCCGACGATTATCGTGGCCGAAGAGTTGACCCTCTCGCAGTTGACGATGGTCAGCCACGACAAGCTGGCGGGAATCGCGCTGCAATCGGGCGGCGTCACCTCTCATGCTGCAATCCTGGCGCGCGCGTTCGAAATCCCCACGGTGGTCGGCGTCGAGCATCTGATGGAGTCGGTCGTCGAGGGCGATTCACTCGTTCTCGACGGCAACGCGGGTGTCGTTTACGTCAATCCGGGCAGCGAGATCGAGCGCGACTACGTGAGCCTTTCCAAGCGCTACGAGGCGTTCAAGAAAGAGCTGATCGAAGAGGGTAATGCGCCGACTGCGACCCGCGACGGCCATCGCGTGATGATGCTCGCGAATATCGCGCTGCTGGCGGACATCAACCTGGCGCTGCGCTACGGCGCCGAGGGCGTCGGTTTGTTGCGCTCGGAGTTCTCGTTCCTCACCTACGAGGACTTTCCCGACGAGACACAGCAGCTCGCGCTGTACAGCAAGATGCTCGACGAGCTGGGCAAGCGACCAGTGACGATTCGCACGCTCGATATCGGCGCCGACAAGTATCCGCCGTACATGCGGGTGCCGCGCGAGGACAATCCGTTCCTCGGTTGGCGTTCGATACGTATCTCGCTCGAGATGTCCGGCCTGTTCAAGGTTCAGCTGCGGGCGATTCTGCGCGCGGCGGCGAAGCACAACGTGCGCATCATGTTCCCAATGATTTCCAGCCTCGAGGAATTGCGGCGCGCCAAGGAGTTGCTGTCCGAGTCGCAGGCCGAGTTGTTCAAGGAAGGGCTCGAACACAATCCGAATATCGAAGTCGGAATCATGGTCGAGGTGCCGTCGGCGGTGTGGCTGGCGCCGCGGCTGGCGCGCGAGGTCGATTTTTTCTCGGTCGGCACCAACGATCTAATCCAGTACCTGCTCGCCGCCGATCGCAACAACCCGAAAGTCGCACACCTGTACGAGGCGCTGCATCCCGCCGTGATTTCCGCGATTGCCGAAGTCGTCAACGTCGCGCGCGCGGCCGACAAGGAAGTCTGCCTGTGCGGCGAGATGGCGAGCGATCCGCTGGCTGCGCTGCTGCTGGTCGGGATGGGCCTGGACGAGCTGAGCCTGAGCCCGCTATTCATCCCGGTCGTGCGCAAAGTCATCCGGGAGGTCGATTATCAGACGGCCCGGCTGATCGCTCGCGAGACGCTCCAGATGGCCAGCGTGCAGGAGATTAAGGGATACCTGGTCGAGCGGTACCGCGACCTCGGGCTAATTAACCTGGTGGAGATGTACCGCTAAGACCGCTATCTGAGTTATTCCGCCTAATATCTCGTCGCCCTTGGTTAAGACTTCGTGTAAGCGGTTGACACTGGCGGCTAGGATTTGTTTACAATATTGTCTGACCGAGCGGTTAGAAGCCGGCCCCGCATTCCGGTACGGTGGGCAGGTGGGGGTTGCTGGGCAGGAAGAAAAAGCAGAGGATCTATAGATGGTATTACTTGTTTCACTTGGCATATTTCTGATTTTCGCGGCATCTATCCTCTATTGGCTATTGGGGACCCATCGCTATGGCGGAGATCGGCCGGCGGCGCCGTTCCAGATTACGGCCCGTGAGGGGGCAGGGGCCGATGCGGCGATAAAGCCGGAGCCCTGCCGAACGGTTCGCGTCTATTTCATCAAGCCGTCGCGTTACGACGAGGACGGCTTCGTCCAGTATTTTCGCTACGGCGTCCAGCCCAATAACACCCTGACGGTGATGACGGCGCTCAACGAGGCGTTCAACAAGCGCTATGCGGTCGAGCGCAACGTTCGCCTCGAGACGGTTATTTGGGACGAAATTTGTGACGGCATCGTCAGCCCCGAGACAATCACTGCGATTAAGGACAAGGCACGCGAAGACGGCGTCGAGCTGCTGCTTGGGCTGGCG
>Ga0210393_10004583_pt1 | contig 10912 bp, 15 predicted proteins | sample IncBWC27OmetaG_FD_160068 | JGI IMG/M metagenome (GOLD analysis project Ga0210393, IMG submission 160068) | Forest soil microbial communities from Barre Woods Harvard Forest LTER site, Petersham, Massachusetts, United States - Inc-BW-C-27-O ...
TTGGTGGACATCTCTCCACTGCTCAAAGCCCTTGAATGGCACCTCACCACACAAGTTGCGCGTGATGCTGTGCAACTCGTCCAGTAACTGTATGATCGATCGTGATAAACAGCCGTTCTTATCTCGAGCAAAAACCACGCGCACCTCTGTAACTTGAAGTACACTGATCACCGCCGTCGCATAGAATAAGTAATTCATCGATCGCAGTTCTCGTGTGGGATCAACGCTCGGGGTCGACGGAATGCCATAAGCTACTGTGTCGTGGTAAAGCAGTCGATCAAGCAAGCTTTGGGGAAGAACAGTGTGCATAGGCTCTCCAGTACGGAGCGACTGGGCCACCAGTGAGAATACGGAGAGAACGTCGGAGATCTGGAAGTAAACTCAGCCCTTTAGTGTGGGGCATAAAGTAGGAAGTCCATCAAAGAGGTACGAACGAAGTTCGGGTTGACGACTTTGGTGTGATGTAAGAAACCTGATCGCCATTCGTCTTCGAGTTGGGAGAGTGCACCCGCGAGCTTTCCGAAATCATCAAAGGTACGCAACCAAATGGAGACCCCGACTGACCTGTGCTAACGCGGCGATCATCTCTTGCTGCGCATCAACTAGTCTGTTATATTCCTCGTACGGCCAATAGCCGCGCACACTTCCTTCCCATCTCGCCCATCTGGCTGTTTCTTTTAAGTTACGGAGCTGTAGCGCAACAGCGGCCAAGTTCTCGCGGAATGAAGTGGCCCGTGCTGACAGGCCAGACCTCAGCTCTTTCGAGGAGGGATTATTCGTAATCCAGCCGGACATAAGCGACGCATATATGTGGGACAGCGAGGTGAGGGTCTTGGAGCAGCCGAGTCGCACCGCCTTGCGGGCAGATTTAGGGGGTAGCATCATCAAAATAAAAGACGCAGCGGAGCCTGGCTTTGTGTCGGTGGCAATAATGCAAAGCGTCGCTAATGACATACCAATCATGACGAGCACCGAGCGCTTCCAAGCGACGGGCCAACCAACCCCAACATTGGAAATGAGCTGGAGGTGGCCATCAATCCAGGAATATCCTACAATAAGGATAACAGTGGCCTGGAGGACAAATAGGATTCAGATATTTAACGAACGAAAGATAACCGCATACCTCCATGAGAATGACACCCTGGAGGTACTGCTGAGGGGCGAATAGCCGGATGAACATGAGAGCTACAAGGAAGACACCAACGCTCGCCGCCGTCCCATACGCATTTCCGTTTGAGCTGCCATTCCCTGAATGAAAAGCGCTAGAGCTGAGGGAGGGATGAGAGCCTGAGGTAGTGATGACACCCACCAATGTACCAAACCAGCAATCCAACGATGAGTCCAATAAATGTCCCAGTTAGCCGGATGAAGTAGCTGTGGCATTTCATAGTGAAAGAAGGGAAAAGCGACGAGGAGATCCACCGACTTATACAACTGGTCGCCCGCATATACCGTCAACGTCGTCTGTGCCATGATAAGTGCCCTACGACACCATGCTCAGAGTTGCGATAAAAATACGACCTGAGCGTGCCATACCAGACTCCTTTTTGTACGTAATAGAAGTCTACCAAAGGCAGATCACTAACTGAGGTGTGCAAGTACATCGAAGGTCACTTACGCGCAGTCGTCTTGACTACTGCAGGCACCCAAAGGGCAACTGTGATGAACACATATCTGAAAATAAACTGGGCAGCTATCGTTAAGTCCTTAATTATTAAATTAACAAACAAAGTGGGTCTCACCACAGCCTCCGGCGTTTTGGTCCAGTGATAAAAGAGGTGTAAGCCATTCAGAATCCTTTGCAAGAAATTCGTTGGCGGTCGGCTATCGGGATCACGTCCTGGTGAAAACTGAATTGAATGAATACCCACAAAAAGCCTTAATAAATACTGACGAAATTTCCCCGCATCCCCTTCTGGGTCGATCTCATTTACCTCTTCAGTTTCCCCATAAGCACGCAAATCGCCCCCAGTACTCTTTTCTATGAAAAACGCATGCACGAGCTGGCGCAAGCCCTTCGGAGCCCACAGCCTATTCTTTCTGCGCTTGCCAGTGATTTCCCGCACGGTCTCCACGACTCTTAGAATAGCCTCGGAGACGACAACGATAGATGCGCTGAAAACATAGCACACGTATAGACCGCGCAGCGGGGCGTCGGCAGTACCCAGGTGGGGCTCAAACGGCTCCAGGAGACGCAGGCGTCCAGTAGCCTTGAATTCGGCCAGCGCATCTCGGAGGCCGTCTGCTGCGGAGTCTAATCTCTGCTCCTGCTCAACAAATGCATCCGCAGTGCTGCCCCAGCTCCAGCGAGTGGAGTTCACCAAGTCGATATTACTGCTAACTGCGGCGAGTGCATTAGATGCAGCAGAACGAAGCTCTGATGTCGCCTCGCGAAGTAGCGGCAAGAGATCCACGAGGCGTAGAGATTTCTGACGTTCACTTGCCTCGTTGCGTTGACACATCTGTTGCACAAGGAGGGTATCCGTCAACCCTGTGCTCAACGAAGTCACGGTCTTCTCGACGTCTGGCGCCGTGGGAATGAATGTGTTGCGACCGAGGTACTTTATGAAGCTCATAAGGCCATCTGGAGGAATGAGGATCTATGATAAAGGGGTCAAAGCACTACTTACTCATGCGCGAGATTACACTAAACAATGGTTCTTCGAGTCGCTTTGCATCGTCACCGTTCCAACGGCCCCGGCTAAACTCTGCGTTTATGAACTTGCCCTGCTGCACCACTTCGGATGGACCACGGTTAGTTTCAATTAATGATGCATAGGACATAGGTTGACAAAGACGTACGTCCTTGATGGATTGTGAACATCAAAATTCTGGTAGCACGCAACTGCAAGAACTTCGGAGTCTCGGGGGCAATTGACCCTGGGACTGCAGTAAGTAAATCCTCTTGTGCGTCAAGCAGAAGTTTCATCTGGCCGAGAAGTCGTGTGGCGGTTCCCAAGAACGCACTATGGGCTGTTTGAGGGAAAATGAAAATAGTGACAACAATCGCGATCGCCGTATATATCGAAACAGGGATGAGCAGGCTGTTAAGAAGATTGAACTGGGTAAAAGGGAAAAGAGGACCAATGACACAGAATATGTCAATCGCAATGGTCCCAAAGATGCTCATAAAGACAAGGGGCTTATAGTAGGCACGGATAATAGCGAAGAGAAATGTCCCGATTGCGAGAAAAAGACCGTAAACGGCCGACGACCTGGGATAGGTGAGTAAGGATACCAGACCTTCAGGTAGATAACTGACTGAGTTTCAAGGAAGTCTCCTTGGAATATCTCTGATTTAAACACTTGTTCCGGGTTTGCAGAATTTGCAGCACTGCATGTGACAAGATAAACTTGTGCGGGCAGCATAGTGACAGTAAACATACGTTTCTTGTGCCTGCTGGAGGGATGACTTGAGGAAGACCTTATCACGGGCTGCTGTAGCGGCTTTCATGCCCGCTGCACCAATGCCCCATCCCAGCAAGACACCAATTATCAACGTCGATATGGTCTAGTTTATGTGTGATCATAGTGGTCGTAGAGGAGGTATGGTGACGCCTACGTAGAGGAAGAACTGCACAGGGAACGAAGGCGGCAAGAAAATGGATGTAAGAGCGGCAAAGAATGCCCTGAAAATGTTGAGAAGTCAGCATTCAATCCAATCACTGGAAATGATTTGCACGAAGGAAGGACTGTAGGACCGAGACGGGACGGTCGCGAGTCCTATCACAGACTGTGGGAAGACAAGGATTCTTCCCATCGATAATGAGAGGGAAGCGTCAAAAGGTGGAAAGAAGAGTACCACAGTCACCAACAAAACCATTAAGACCGTCCAGCAGTCTCCCCGGAAAGAACACGACACGTACGCATTCCCCATTGTCATTAGGGTCTTTTCAGGTAGTATGAGAACGAAGGCTGCCCAAGAGCCCAACCAGCACCGAAAGAGCATCTTACGGCTCTGCTTTGAACGAATGTTTGTGGCCACCCATGGAGGAAAGTGATCAAGGAATCTTTTCCTAGGCTGGGATGGCGTTGCAGGTAGAGATGCGACTTGAGAGGAATTTGGGGACGGTGGCGCTTCAGAAGGGTGAGACTTTGGCTCGGACGACATGAAAGAGAGGAGCGATCAACGATCAACGGTCGTTGATCGCTTTGCAATTGGCGTCAATTTATAACCCATCACGCGTCCCGGCCAAATCAGGCCCACCTTTCCAATCAATACACGAATCGGGCGCTTTTGGCTATGGGAGCGTCACACGAGTGGAAGAGAGGGGGAGGACCTATGTATTCACGGATCGCGGAGAACATTACTGTATATGAGGACTAGACTGAGGTTGGCATCCAAGTAGATATTTGTGTCTATTTGTCGGTATTATCAAGTCATCCGAATCCCAACAGTCAATTTCCACAAGTAGTGAGAATAAGGAACCGGAGGGGACATGATGCTATCGTAGGTGGGGTCATCTTGGATTCGGACTATTTGTACGCTTCGCTGATGGCACTGAAGAAGAGCAGAAGCACGTTCGACTCAAATGTATTGGACATAGAAGACTTAAAAGCTTAACGAGTCGAGACGGACAATGACATCGGCGGTCAGGTTATGTAGGTCGGCTCTTTACTACACCTACTAATTCGCAGGGCTGGCAAATGGCATGATGTGGTATTGATCGTGTGGTTATTGGAAATAGGTATTGTATCGAGAACACGCTGTTGCGGCAAGGGATAACGAAGAGCTCGGGGTTTGGTGGTGGCACCCATCGGCACGCAGTTATGTCCCGGGGCGTCTCGTTGGTACAAATAAGCGAGCTCCAGGCACTGTAAAACATAAACAATGAGCTAAACAGGGAATTCTATACCTCAGGGAGAGCTAGTGCAAATGTCTCGAGATTGAAAGTAGGGTATAGCTTGAAGAATGGGGTCTTAATGAGGGATGGAAAGGAACGAGAGCATTCGATCGTGATCACAGACCAAGGACGGGTGAAAGCGGAAGCAAATTGGATTGGTAAAACTAAACCCCGTCTGGCTCAAAGTTCGAATGAATCCGTGTTCTCCTCACACTCCTCACACCCTCTACGCACCACCGACGACCCCCTAGGCGTGACTCCAGGATGTCCAAGCCGCCAGGGTCCCAATCGTCTCGACCGAGCACTTCCGCCACCGAAGCTGGCGAGAAGCCGCTGCATCCCGAGGTCTCTCCGAGCCATATCCCGGAATCTGTGCGCGCCGTTTGGGATTTTATACGCCCTCAACCATGGGTGACCAATAATATTCGCAAGAGGAAGTCGCAAATCATTCTCTTCCGGTGTTGGCTCGCAGCATGGGCAGTATTGATCCTTTTATTGTCAAACAAATCCCTCAGGACCATTGGGAATCTGTGCGTGCAATCTACTTTCTTCGTGGGCGCGCTCCTTTGTGCTTACAGAGTCAATACATCCGCAGTACTTATTTCGGGATGCTCTTCTCTGTGTTCATACCTCCTGGTTATCCGGTGCAAATTTACCTCAATGTATGTGCCATTCTTCAAATCCCGACAGCCAGTTTTACACAATCTCGCTGCGTTACAGATTGTCGTTCAATCGCTGTCGGGACTGCTGGCCGGCTGGGGCATCGGAGCGGCCGCAATGAAGGCAGCTCTTGCTGTGCGCTCCGAACTTGTTGCTGAGTCGACCTTACAAAAAGCCGCCAATAAGTCAGTCGTTTCACGCGTCGCGTTGTCACCCTTGTTCTTTCTGAACCCGAAATCAGCTTTCAAGGCTCTGTAAATCCAGATCAAGTCTATAAAATTGTGGTCTTTCAAGGCGACTTTCTGGATACTAAGTCAGTTGATGATCGAAACGGCGTGTTATACTTTCTGAATGTCCCTCCAGGTCCTCGGTTATATTTGGGGTTTTCTTGTGCTTCGGTGTCACCATATTCGCCTTGGTCCGCGCATACAGCCGACCCTTCCTCTTCTTCTCCATCTTTGGAACCATTGCCATCGATATTTTCTGTGTATGTGGCTATTGCTAGTTCTGTGGATGCTCATCTCATTTTATACCACCAGTCTATCGGACCCCTCTACCCTTTTCCAAACTACGAAATCCTCAAGAGCATGCTTATAGCCGCATCTAGCTATTGCGCCATGTCGCTCGTCTGTTGTTTTGTCATCTCTCCCGAGACCGTCAACCATGCCTACCTTGGCATGATGTCAACGATTCTTACTGACGCCAAGACAATGCTCGTGTCGCAAGATGATTTGTTATCTCCACAGCCTGGTGACTTCGGCCCAAGATGTCCGAAACTGAAGGCGCTGATTGAGATACGCGTTGCCGTTATGTCGATGTATCAGAGTCGTAACTATCCATCTCATCGTTTTCTTATGCCCCTGTTCACGCCATGGCTCTTCAGTGAATGGATTGACAATCCACCTTCAAAGCGAGTTCAGCGTCGGTCGCTGGAGCGGCGATGATGTCCTTGGCATGGCGGACCCACTTCTTGCAGTTGTCTCGCGAATCAGTACGTCGTATTACTTCGCCGTGAAGAGGCTCCCTAATATTCGTGCAGATGGATTGTTAAGTTTCGCCAAGCACCTGCGCGATCTACCCACCCCACCCGAAGCGTTTTCGTACGTGGCCACACCTGCGACTGTGTCCTCCGACACACACCTTCTACATCACGTTTTCTACCCGGACGTAACTCGCGAATCCGCCTTGAAACTCATGCCTACCGAGGTCCTCCCACGCGTTCGCGATGGAACGGCTGACCTCCGGGCTGCCACTATTGAGGCAGTCACAGCCGTCCAGGAGTTAATTGACGCAATCAACAGGGACCGGCTCCTTTCGCGCTCTGGGCCCATTGCCCCACTGGAAGAACGTCTTGAGGCAGCCGGTGACAAGCTCCGCATAGCTCTGGACAATTTCAAGGAGCACGGTGCTAACGTCATACTTGACGCTTACGGAATCAAACCCCGGGCAGACATGCCACTTAGGAGCCTTTATCTTGGATATGTGTTCAGCTCAACGACCGTGATAATTGGAGAGGTCGTACTCTCACTCGTTCAAACGGTTGCCGAGACAAGTGCGCGACGTCGAAAGGTTCGCCTATGGGGCCCCTCAAGTCTGAGGCATGTGGTGAATGCGCTGCTCAAGGGCCACCGAAAAGATGAAGAACAAGCATTCGGTGAGGAAGGAAGGGGCGACACGTATTACGATGAAGATGACCTCTTGGAAGAAGAACATCGTGGGAAGCTCTCCTGACTGCCGACTGATATCGCTGCTGATTGGTGTGTCCCCACTTTCAGACTTGGATCCCGATAGCCATCCGCCCACGAACGTGTTCCAGAAGTTTATGAATCTACTGCATTATTTTATACAGTGGACAAAGACAGCTGAAGCTGTGGTGCGTCTCAAAATCTCCTCTTTTCTCTATGAACAATGACGCGATGGTTGCTAGTTCGTCTTCCGATATATCCTTCTCAGCATTCTGCTCTGGCTCCCCGCTGTCTTTAAGAGTAGTGCTCGTATGTGATGTTGATTATGTCTCCTGTTCGTTGATTGACAGATGGTAGATTTCTTTTACGTCAACAAGGGCATTTGGTAAGCTGCGGCCGTTGAGTTCACCAATTAGCTGTTAACCGAGGGTATACCAGGGCTCTGATCATGGCTCAGACCATCTTGACAGTCTACGCAGGTGATCAAATATACAAGTATGTGGTTCCCGTTCCAGGAGTTTTGCTTCCTTATCTTCTCGGACCTAGTTACGTGATCCGGCTTGGGGGCACATTTATGGGACTTATAGCAGCGCTCCTTATGTGGTATATCGGCAGGTATACTACACCCATCCTTCGCATAGTATTATTCATTCGGTGATTCAGGGAATGGTAACGGAAAGGGCAATCCATACGGGCTTGCCGCCACCTACGCGGTGTTCATACTCCCTGTCATGTTTGTGAGGCTGTTCGCACCGCCGAAGTATTTAACGGGTGTGATTCTAGGCACGGTTCGTATTTGGCGCCGCTCAGTCTATATTTCACTCACTCGGTTCTAGGCCACAGTGACGCTCATCATAGGATACTCATGGATCGATGGCCACCTCCCAGTACTTTCTAATCCTGGTATTGGATGGCATGCCGCGTGGCGTCGATGGACCCTCGTTATCATTGGTATGCGACTTTGCTCTGTTCCCATTCTCCCTGTTGATCAGGAACTACAGGGTGTGGCGCTACTTTTATCATCATGATGCTCCCACCGAAGTCCGGACGCAAAGCCGTGCGTCTGCGTGCGGCTACTTCGATTGATGCCCTTGGGCACGTCTACACCTCCTTGATGTCTGCATGGATTACGGAGAGCGACTCGGGGAAGGATTCTTCGTTTACATCATCGAACTGGGTCAAATCGTTCAGAGCAAGGCTCATCGCCGTCTCGTCCCAAGTGATAGCCGGAAAGGATCAGATGATGCTCGCAGCCTGGGAAGGAAGCATTCGTGGGCGTTGGCCACACGAGGAGTATATCAAACTGACGGAGGTCCAAGAAGAGATGATTGCAGTGCTGTCTCAGGTGTGTGAAATGGTGCAGGTGTAAGACGATACATTAATCGCGTACGTCCCGCCTGCAGCTTGGCGGAGCACTTTGGAAGCTTGATACCAAGTGGCGACTATCCCTCCTACATCACACAAGAGTGGTCGACCCAAATTTCGTACGTTTATTTTCTCCAACCGTGCTCTTTCGTAAAGGCTTATCTTTCTTTCGAGATTTCCGACATTGTGTCTGTCTTCTCGTCGGTGTCGCAGTCTCTCCGGACGGGCGAACCCCTGCACACCGTGCTTCCGCAAACGTTGTTGGACCGCCTACTCATCCATCATCAGCTTGGGGAATTCGCGACTCTCGCGACTCCGGACCTTGACAGCCGCAGCGAAATCGGTCCCGACGAGATGCAATCGATTAACCATATGTTCTACACATCGGCAGTCGTCGCCGTTTACCAACTGATGCAGGTGCGTATCCGAGAGGTACCTATCACGATGTCCATGTTTAACGGTGCTGTTTGCAGTGCCTGGACGAACTTCATGCTATCACTCGCCGACTCTGCGGGGAGGTTCCTTTCCGTGGTTTCGAGAGATGGTTGCACCAACACAAGTCGCGGCGGGGAACTTTGCAAACTGCCTTCTCACGAACGGCCACCGTTGCTGCCAGTGACCGAGAACCGCTCATCATGAGCGAAAAGGGTGATGAGGAACGAGTTTAAGAACATTCGCCTCGCTTGTTCTCACGATTCATTCAAGTTAGTTATGTACCAACTTGCTCCTGTAACGTTACTATATTGGAAGCGGAACTGATAGGCAAATAACATAAATTACGAAAGTGGTAGACATTCTGTGGACCGTACATTACTCGTTTCACCACTTTTACTGTGATATCACTTGGCATTCAATCCATTACATTAGACGCAAGCCTCAAACAGGTGTTACTGCATGCATTCCACCCGAGCTATTTCTGCCAACTGCGCCTACTCCGCGGCGAGAATATTTCGCCATTGCTGTCCGCCGACTTCCCCAAGTATGCGCTCGACTTCAGCCTGCTCCAAATTGAGCATAATGCGGCGCGCACCACGCGCCTCGGATAGCACGACGCGCGCGGCGAGCAAGGCGTCGAGGACGCCTTCGAGCTCGCGCCGCGCGGGGACGCAATCCGCAAACACGCCGGAATACAGGCCGTGCTGGTGGCTCACATCCGCCCAGGGGATCTCGCCGACGCCGGCGCGCCGCACGCATCTGAGCAGCGCGGCGAGCAGGATCCGCTCGTGCAGTGAGAGCGAGCGCAGGAACGCGCTGGTGGGCGAGTTTTGCAGGTTCCGGATGACGTCCTTCACGTCGTCGGTTCGCGCCACGCGTCCGTACGATTGCACGAGTTCTACGGTCCGTCTTTTTTCGCGCTTGTTCGTCAGCTTTTTTTTGTTTTTTTGTTGAAATGCGATGCGACGCGATGGAGGACGCACCGGCAAACGTCGAGCACGCGTCGGGCATCGCCCGAGATGCTCGATACCTTCATGGCCGCAAACTTGATGGCGTCCCCAGAGAGTACTTCAGTACTCCCTCCCAGCCGGGCGTGCACAATCTTCTCCAACTGAGCTGTCGTATATGGTTGGAAGTTGATTCGAACCATGCCTATCACCATTCATGAACACTCTCCTAGGGGAGGAGAAACACTGACTTACCGAGCCGAGAACGAACGCGGCCCGACATGACGCGCTCCGGAAGGTCCATAGTGTTGGCTACAGCGAGTACGACTAACTTCGCGCCAGCGAGCGTTGGCCAGTTGAAGAAGTTGTATACCACGTCCTGCTTGGCCGTCATTAACTGGTCCAGTTCATCCATCAGCACGACACTGCATTCATGCTCAGTAACGCGGTGACCAGCGTATCCCCGTTGTCAGACCGACTGACCAAGCATGACCACCAGGTCCCGCACGCCGAGGCGACCCGAAGTGACGTGACAAGTGTTTGAGGGCTACCTTTGCGCTGAGGCGAAGGTGCCCATCAGTTGCCGTATCATGTCCCGAGATCGCCTCCCAGAGGAGTCCATATGCCGCACTTGGCTCGGGTATTCGCAACCCATTTATCTCGACGTATGTAAACGGGTTTGTCTCCTATTCGAGACAATTGTCAGGTCGATTATTCTTGTCAACTCAGAAGCCATACATTCTGTTCCGCCATGCGTTTCAACTCTCTCACCACGGCGTGCACGGTCGCCGTTTTGCCCGTTCCCGGGACCCCCGAGATGTCTGTGCAAGGATCGGTTTATCACGTTGACACAGGAAGAAGAGTCAAGAGCTCACAGATACATCCCCCGCTACCCTCCTCAATTAACTCTTCAACCGCACGCATGACCCGCGCATACTCCTCGGAACGACAAGGCAGAGTCTCGGGGCGCGAGCCA
>Ga0210393_10004587_pt1 | contig 10908 bp, 14 predicted proteins | sample IncBWC27OmetaG_FD_160068 | JGI IMG/M metagenome (GOLD analysis project Ga0210393, IMG submission 160068) | Forest soil microbial communities from Barre Woods Harvard Forest LTER site, Petersham, Massachusetts, United States - Inc-BW-C-27-O ...
CCACTACCTTCCACCAGAGGAGCGCGACCAGGAGCTGATATATTTGAAAGAGAAGGTCGACGCGGGCGCAGATTTTATCTTCACACAAATGTTTTACGACGCCGACATGTTCATCGACTGGGCCCACGCCATCCGTGCGGCGGGCATTACGGTACCCATCGTGCCTGGCATCATGCCCATTCAGACATGGAATGGTTTCCTGCGTGCGGCCACGGCCATTGCAAAAACCATCATCCCCCAGTCGTACCTCGACGTTCTCGAGCCGTACAAAAATGACGACGAGAAGGTGCGAGAGATTGGTACCAAACTTGTCGCGGACATGTGTCGGAAGATTCTGGCGGCTCCCATTGGACTCCAGGGTCTCCACTTTTATACTATGAATCTCGAACGTGGGACACGCTTGCTCCTAGAAGAACTGAATCTCGTTCCTCGCATCGAAACGGTCAAACCCCTTCCTTGGCGCCAAGTTAGTTCCTCCCATCGTTCCTCCCTGTTCCCGTGGGGTCTTACTTTTTAAATCTAGTCTCTCACACCTTCGCGGCGGTCGGAAACCATTCGCCCAATCTTTTGGGCGAACCGTACACAGTCCTACCTCTCCCGCACAGAAAATTGGGACGAGTATCCCAACGGTCGATTTGGTGACTCGCGGAGTCCCGCCTACGGGGAGCTAGATGGCTACGGTGTCTCACTCAAACAATCGGTATGGCCCCTTTGCGCGTCACAACGCCGCTGCTTAGCTACTTTTATGATGCAGAAAGAGGACGCCATCAAACTGTGGGGTCACCCCACGACACTCAAGGACATTTCCACCCTTTTCCAGAAGTTTTGTTTTAACCAGTTGTCCGCATTACCCTGGTCAGACCAGCCCGTGCTCAGCGAAACGTCTGTCATTGCTGGGCCACTTGCAAGGATCAACGGCCTTGGTTTCCTCACGATCAATTCACAACCAACAGTGAATGGCGTACGCAGCGATGACAAGACGTTTGGTTGGGGTCCAAGCAACGGGTACGTGTATCAGAAAGCGTATCTGGAGTTCTTCGCACCGCCCGAGCTATTTGACGCTCTCATCCCCCACATCGAGCGCGACCCCGGTATCTCATATTATGTGATCAACAAACGCGGGGATTTGCGTACAAACACGACGAGCGATGGCCCGAATGCCGTCACATGGGGCGTTTTCCCAGGGAAGGAAATCATCCAACCCACAATAGTCGAGGCTATCAGCTTCATGGCATGGAAGGTGCGCTTGGCTCTGAACGTCGGCCACCGTTTTGGGTTTATCAATTATCACGTACAGGACGAGGCGTATGAACTCGGCTACCAGTGGGCGAAGGTCTATGACGCAGGCTCACCGTCACGCAAGTTCATTGTTGGCATGATGAACACTGCCTTGCTCGTCAACATCGTGCACAACGATTTCCATGACCAGAACAAGATATTTGAGCCTTTCTTCAAGCTAGAGGAAGAGCTTGGCAGCCAAGCCGCCACTGCCCCGAACGGCCATGCGGTCCACGCCAACGGTCATGCCAATTAATTTGACCTTCCGTGCAGTCCTTGCTGTTACTGACAGCCATTTTTACCCCTCATATTATATCTTGGAGCTTTGCTATTTATACACGCACCATCGGGTTCAACCCCCGTTAGTTCAAAAGCCACTTATGGTCTTTGCATCGTCACACGCCGTAATCTCTCATCTCCCCCTGCATCCAACTGCATTCATCCACGTCTTGTATCTTAGCCACCACAGCTCAGCGAGCTCATTCGAGCTAACCTTAGAGACCTAAAGAGATGATGTCTAAGGGCTTGTGCACACTCTTACGGCCGCTCCCAGAATGGAATTGAAAGAATATAAAGAAACAACAAAACACATGGTCGCGTAATTAGTTCATATATACCGCGTATATACACCGGTGCGCATCTACACAGAAGACGTGCACGCGCGCACTATTGAGGCTCGTACAAATCCGAAAAGAAAAAATCGGTGTTGACGGGCGGAGGACCCGCTGCCAACCCGCTGGGTATCTCCACGTTATCTCCTGATAGATCTACAATTAATAGGAAGAAGATGTAAGCCCATGCGGGGGCAAACGAGAAGCGAGAAGGTGGGGGAAGGTGCCAAGTTGTACTGTACGCACCGAGCAATTTGATCTTGAGCCCGATCTCCGTCAGCGCCTGTATGAAGTCCGCGGTCTCCTTGGACGCGACGTGCCCGCTGTCCCGGCGGAGCATGTTCAGCCCGTCCGTCCAGTCTGCCCAGCGCGAGACGTCCGGGGCGATCGCGTCGGCCAGCGAGCCCTCCGGCGTGATCAGCGAGAACGAAAGAGGGGAGGCAACGAGCGGCGGCGCGCCTGGGCCCCCCGGGCCCTCCGCCGGCGGCGGGGCGCAGTTCGCGGTCGCGATTTCGGTGATGAGCGCGAGGTCGAACCGGTCGGGCAGGTCCTCGAGCCCGCTGCGCACCGGGAACTTGGCTTGGCTGTCGACGTAGTGGAGGTGCTTCAGGCTGTTATCCTGCGCGGCGCGGCGAGCCAACCCATTTTTTTGCGTCAGCTCAGGACGGGGATGCGCGTCGTAGGAAGGGAGGAAAGGGGGGGAATACGCACGAGACGCATGAATCGCCACGGCCGCGCAGGCCGCCGTGGCGTCGGTGCGGAGACCGGGATCGCATTGAGGAACCATGCGCCCTGCAGGAGACAATGGATACGCTGTTGGCGAACGAACTCTTTGGATTCTTTGTAGAGCTTTGCGCGCAAGTTGCGCACAGGTACTTTGCTCAGTAGGTCGTCCTCCTCCTCGAGCTCTTTCATCTGCCTGTCGCGCACGCCACGATACTCGCAATCAGAGAAGTCTTGCACCATCTCGTGCCAGGGGCGCAAGTGTTCCTGACGCAGTGCGACCTTCACTCTGCGTATGTGTATGCGTTAACGAGATTTCTTGCGACTCTCAGGATCACGCACTGGCTCCGCACGAGGGCGACTACCCTGGTGAAGTCTCCTGTTGTAGCACCGCTCTCATTCCACATCTGGAGGAAGAAGTTGGTAGCAAGCGCATGAACCTTGTAAAAGTTGAGGAAGAAGGGCTGGAAGACAGGCGAAGTCGCATCTGCAATGTCACTTCATTATTAGGACGCCTTCGGAATCGCATCGACGAGGAAAACATGCATCCGGGAGCCAAGACACCCCAATACTCTGATAAAAGCTCGACGACCTCGTTCGACGCACGCGCGAGAGGACATCGCCGTGGCAACGGCCGCGAGTTTTGCTCTTGTACGACCTTTGAAAAAAAATCTGGGTCGCCCTGCACAAAAATTTTCTTTTGCGGTGCGTGTGAATGATGCTCTTTTTGTGCCAGACCGTAGAACTCACTAGACAATCGAGCCCAAGTACACCTGCCTCGGTGAACTCGTGACTGAGATTCTCTGATGAGAACCCGAGCTGGCGCCATTTTAGGGTGGTGCCATCCGGTGCTGTCTCAACTTGCAAGCGTGAGTTTGTCCAGACATAATCGAGCGCCGCGGCATGAGTTTCTTCGACATCTGGCTCAACGAGTGTCGTTTTCTTGCGATAAATTACGCGTGCCATATTACCCTGAAAGTCGAGAACACAGGAAGTCAGGTCCTCAACAGTGTGGGAACCCATGAGGCGCTGTGTGAGGACGCTTTGAGGACATGTTGCGCCACAGGGCACGACAGGACGTACGATAATCGCTTTGCGTGTGTTAAGCCGCTCTAGCTGCGAAATGAAGACTTCCCACCAGGTATCTGTGGCGTGCGCCAGGAGCGAATTAATTAACATGACGCTAATGCAATCATAGAAGATTAGGCTATCAATGTGGTACGCATGTGGACCGTAGGCACGCACCTATTCAGGGCAAGAGCTGTGTCTGCGGTGGCCAGCCGACTGACGACGGTTTCGAGGAGACCCGGTTCTTTGCGCATCTGCTCGAAGACTACATCGAACCCATAGCGATAGACAGAGCCGGTGGGTGCCACTGGAGGCGCGCGGCTCGAACTCGCTAAAAGTGGGCCCGGTGCGCTCGCGGGGTCCGCTTCGACGAGGCGTTTAAGGATGGCAGTGGCAGGACGGCAGACATTAATGAGCGACTGGGGTGCCGCTATGATCTGAACCACTTTGAAGATAAAATTGCTGTCGAGAGTGGCCCAGCCATACTCGAGATCCATCAAGTTTTTCATTGCCGTGAGAGCGTACTATCACCGACATGAGGCCGACTAAGCAATGGCCGGGAAAAAAGTACGTACCGCAAGAGTGTTCCCATAACTAGATGTGATGACGTCAACTAATACACGGACACCATCGCGCTTGAGAAACTCGTTAGCGAAATCCTCTTCCTGGATGTCTTTTAGGATGGTGCACTGGAGTGAGTGGATGATGATAGCGTACGCGAAGGTAGCGTTGTAGGGAAAAGAGGGCCATCCGGAAACTCTTTTCATCGCGAAGGAGAATTTTGTCATAAATCTCCTGGGCCTCAACGGCTGCGGAATTGACGAGCCTGAAGGGAGAGGTGTGACGCTCAGGTCGGATTCTGGGAGATTCACTACGTACTTTAGCTTGGCCTTCGACCTTATCATCTTTCTCAAGTTTTCATTCGTGACCAGCTCATCATCCTCGTCTCTGAGCGCAAAGTCAGAAGGCGGCTGCCTGATCTGGAGGTTCGCGACAAGCTGCTTCACGACGTCTGCCACCGTCAAGGTTGGGTCGATCCTGACTTTGACGACGCCATCCTTAGTTGTAACACTGTTTGTGGGGATGAGTGTTCTAGGTGAAGCACCGTTAGCAGCCACGCGCTGACGAAGGGAGTCACCATTTGCGTGTGAGGACATGTCATAGAGCGAAGGGAGGCCGAGCCCACTGTGGCCGGGCGTGCTGTGCCGTACCGTTATCCGTATCTGCGAATTGCATGACCGTGTGAACTTCGTTCATTTCTGGCCCGGCCCGGCTGCCTTGCTTACGTATCCCTGGACCAAGACGGCAACGCTTCCTTTCCCTTCGTGTTGTGGTCGCGCTCTCTACAATGGCCACTCCGTCTGTCTCACAACAGACGGACATACTCAACTCTATCTTTCTCGGCCTTAGAAGCAAAAGCCCAGAGACTCGTCTCCAGTCTGCTTTGGACCTACGCCGATATGTACGTCTTCTCCTGCCCGAGCACTCTGCACGTGCGCTCATTAGACGCCCACTTAGGTCGCCACCAAGGTAGTCGAAATGTCCTCGGATGCCGCAGCCAAATTATGGGAGGATTCTATCAACCAACGGCTGTTCGATCTCGTGCACAGCCCTCACAACCATGACAAATTGGGGGGTATCCTGGCCATTGGTGCGTGTCTTCCGCTGTACCTCAACCTACAAAGCCTAATCGTCGCAGACCATCTTCTTGACGTGGATGGAGAAGAGACCATTGAATTCAAACAAAATCTCTTCCGCTTCTACAATTACGTCAAGTCTCTTCTGCCCAATAGCGACCTCAATGTTATGCTTGCTGCTTCCAAGACTCTCGGGCAAATAGCTGAGATCGGCGGCGCAGCTTTCGGGGAGCATTTTATGGACTACGAAGTACCTGTCGCCATCGGCTTACTGCAAGGAGACAAGCAGGAGCCTGGCCGCTATGCCGGCGTGCTCATTTTGAAGGAGCTCGCCCGGAATAGTCCCGTCTACTTTCATTCACACATTGATCTCGTCTTTGACAAGATCCTCATGCCTCTCCGAGACTCGCGCGTAATTGTCCGAGAGGGTGCAGCGGAACTTCTTGCCGCGTGTCTCGAGATTATTTCCCAAAGAGAACGCCAGGGAAGGAGTGCCCATCTCTCGAAGATCCTAACCGATGCACAGGCTGGACTCAAGACGAGTCAACCGGAGATCATTCATGGTTCACTGCTTACATACCGGGAGTTGCTACTTCATGGTGGCATGGTAAGCCTGCTTGCTGTACGAGAGCCGTTCCAATTCTTAGCCGTCTTAGTTCATGCGCGAGAATTTCATGGACACTGCGGAAAGTATCTTGCGCTTCCGGACCTCCCGGGACCCCTTGGTGCGGAAAATGGTCATCACCCTCATTCCTACCCTTGCCGTGTACGACACGCAGACCTTTAGTGAACACTTTCTCCACAAAGCGATGGGTCATCTCCTAACACTGCTCAGCAAATCTCACGAGCGATCCTTTGGTGCGCCTGACTTATCGCGCCACCTTCTCTATTCTGACCGTAATGGTTGAAGCGTTCATCGCTATTGGACATATCGCAAAAGCTGTCGGTAGTGACATGAAGCCATTCCTTGACTCTATCATGCAGCAGGTCAAGCTTGGCCTACAGAACCGAGGGTGAGCTACAGATATCCACGTTGACGTCGGTCTTCCCTTATTATATATCAGAAAGAAGGCACCATCCGAAGAACCCATGTTTCAATGTGTCGGGATGTTGGCTGCGGCCGTCGGTCCAAACTTGACAAAGCTCCTGCACGACCAGCTCGACCTGATGTTTGCGTGCGGACTGAGTGAACCTCTTCATCATGCATTGATAGAAATCGCGAAGAACATCCCCCCCCTTTTGAAAACTATACAAGGCAAGTCACGGTACTTTCTTATTTGCCTTAATCTAATTTCATTCCCCAGATCGCTTGCTAGATATGCTGTCGATGATCCTCAGTGACAAACCATACAAACCCCTTGGTGCACCACCAGTACTCATGCGAGGAAATGTTTCTGCGATCTCTCGGGACCTCAACGCGTCTCAGGTTGGGTTTATCTTTCTGAACGCCGACTATGAGTTAATATGATTACTAGAACGTGGGCACAACGAAAGGCCCCGAAGTGATTACGCTAGCACTTACCATCCTCGGTGAATTCGATTTCAGCGGTATGCCCCTTAGCAGACCCTCGACGTTTGGAGATGTTTACCCGAGTTTCAGGGCATGTTCTCAACGAGTTTGTGCGTAATTGTGCGCTCCCGTATCTCGAAGAGGACCATCTAGAAGTGCGGAAGGCGGCGGCCCTAACGTGCTGCAGTGTCTTCAGGCGTGATCCGATCGGCTTCCAAGGCAGCAATAACTCCATCGAAATCATCAGCGACGTCATCGACAAGCTGCTCACAGTGGGTATCGCCGACCCAGGTTCGTCGCAATCTGTGATTGAGTCCCAAATAATCTGATCGATTGTGTTCAGACGCGACGATCCGGCAGGCTGTTTTGGCAAATCTGCACGAACAGTTCGACAAGCACCTGGCTCAGGCAGAAAATGTCCGCTCCCTTTTCATAGCGCTGAATGATGAGGTCTTCGAGAATCGGGAGACAGCAGTTGGCCTCATTGGACGCCTCGCACTGCACAATCCGGCTTATGTCATGCCTTCTCTGCGCAAATCCCTCATACAACTACTCACAGAACTTGAATATTCGACTGTTACGTGAGTATGGTCTTTTCCCGGTTATGCTCGGTCCTATGGTTGAGGATATAATACCCAGGCGCAACCGTGAAGAATGTACCAGGCTATTGACACTCCTTGTAAGCGCCACACAGCGCTTAATCAAGCCCTATGCGCTCCCGATGCTACGCGTGCTTCTACTCAAAGCCAACGATCCTAACGCCACCGTCGCTGCCAACGTGTTGATGTGTCTAGGCGAGCTGGCCTGTGTTGGCGGGGAGGACGTAAACCCGCATGTCCCCGAATTGATGGAGATCATCCTCACGAAGCTCGCAGATCCAAGTATTGCGAGGCGCGATGCTGCCCTACACGCACTCGGGCAGGTGTGCTCGAGCGCGGGATATGTTATACAGCCGCTGGTGGAATATCCACAGCTATTGCAGATCTTTGGGCGTATATTAAAGAGCGAGTCAAACTCATCAGTGCGGCGGGAAGTCATAAAGGTCCTCGGGATCATAGGCGCCCTTGATCCTTACAGACGCAAGGTCCGTTATGTTTGCCCAAGCAGAGAAACGGCGAGTCGAGATTTGACGTTATAACGCAGAGTAAGCCAGACGAAGAATCCAACGAGGCTCAAACGCCCGCAGCAGCGGCGATTAATCTCACGTATACGACGTCCTCGGCTTCGGATGACTACTATCAGACGGTGGTTATCAATGCGCTGCTCGGCATTCTGAAGGATCAGTCACTGAGCAGCCAACACCACACTGTCATCGAAGCCATAATGTCAATATTCAAGACGCAAGGTCTTAAATGCGTCACTTTCTTGCCCCAGGTTAGAGAGTGCCGTATGCAGTATAACAGTCAGTTGAACTTTATGTTCTGCCCAGATCATCCCGGCTTTTGCGGCTGTGACTCGCAATTTTACCGGGCGCTTGCAAGAGTTTCACTTACAGCAACTCGCTATCCTCATCGGAATTATCAAGCAACATGTCCGCAAGTATATGCCTGATATCTTCGCCCTCGTGACGGACCTATGGGAAAACCAGTCGTTGCAGCTTCCGTTGGTATCGCTCATAGAATCACTGGGCAAAGCACTTGATGCGGAGTTCAGGCCATTCCTACCTACGATCCTTCCGCTCATCCTGAAGGTATTTGACGGGGACTTGAACGACAAACGCTCGGCAACGCAAATCAAGGTGTTTGACGCGTTTTTGACGTTCGGCTCGAATATCGAGGAATATCTGCATCTTGTCATTCCCATCATTGTGAGAACTTACGAACGATCGGACGCGTCAACGGCGCTGCGTAAGCGCGCGATCGTAACAATAGATGGGCTTTCGAGTCGGGTCAATTTCTCCGACCACGCGTCGCGTATCATCCATCCGCTCGTGCGAGTGCTGACGTCTTCAAACAACGAATTGAGAATGGCTGTGCTCGACACCCTGTGCTCACTGCTTGTTCAGCTGGGATCAGACTTTGCTATATTTGTGCCCACTATAAATAAGGTATCGTCCCTACCCACCGAGCTTATCTTGTACGAACTGACGGGGTGTAAAGGCACTACTACGCCACAGAATTCCTCACCCCAAGTATGAAAGTCTTGTATCTAAGTTGCTCAATGGAGAGCGCTTGCCGCAAGAGCTGGGAACGCTAGAGTACATGTACGTGACATTTTCTAGGTGAGGTGTTCTCACTCAGAATTCATTTTAGCATGAACGAGAGCAACAAGGCACCAGAGTTCTCTGCGCCTGCAGAGGCCGCCAAGATGGCTGTCAATCAGCAACATCTGAAGCAGGCATGGGACACATCGCAGGCTTCGACCAGAGAAGATTGGCTGGGATGGATGCATCGCCTGTCCGTAGAGTTTATGAAGGAGTCCCCTTCTCATGCTTTGCGGGCATGCATGAGCCTCGTCGATGTTCATCCCCCTTTGGCAAAGGAGTTATTCAACGCAGCATTCATCTCGTGTTGGCGGGATCTCTACGAGCAGTACCAGGTGCGTAGGTACTTGTGGTTCTGGCAGTGCGACCTCTAACAATACTACAGGAAGATCTCGTTCGAGCGATCGACTATGCGATCACGTCACCAACAGCACCATCGGAGCTGATACACAGGTTGTTGAACTTGTGCGAGTTCATGGAACACGAAGATCAACGGCTACCGATCGAGAATGGCATCCTCGGAGAGTATGCTCTCAAGTACCATGCCTACGCCAAGGCGCTACATTACAAGGAACTTGAGTTTTTCACGGAGACATCGCCTTCGATCATTGAGGCTTTGATTGGCATCAACACGAAGCTGCAGCAATCAGACGCAGCGTGGGGCACGCTCCTCGTCGCGCGCGAACAATACGACATAACAAAACACGACCAATGGTATGAAAGACTCGGGCGGTGGCAGGAAGCCCTCCGCACATACGAACGCAGGGAGCAAGAAGACCCGGGAAATCCAGATATCGCGATCGGCCGGATGAAGTGCCTGCATGCGCTTGGCGAGTGGGATCAGCTTGCAGGGCAGGTTGAGGAGTACTGGGCAAGTGCAACACCCGAAGAGCGCCGCGAAATCGCACCGATGGCTGCTGCCGCCGCATGGTCGCTGAATGATTGGGATTCTATGGACAACTACATCGCCACCATGAAGGCCGAGTCGACAGATCGTGCATTCTATCGTGCTATTTTGTCGGTGCATCAGAACCAGTTCCCGAAGGCGCTGGCCCATATTACGAAGGCACGCGACCTGCTCGACCCAGAGCTCACTGGACTTTTTGGCGAAAGTTATGGGCGGTCATACAAGTGAGTCAGACAAACCTGAAGATTTCCGCATCTAACCCTGCCTTAGTGTGATGGTCAGAGCTCAGATGCTCTCCGAGCTGGAAGAGATCATCGCCTACAAGCAGTTCGCCGACCAGCCAGAGCGCCAGCAAACTATCAGGAAAACCTGGGTCAAGAGGTTTGATCATTCACCGATACTTGTCCACCTGCTTAAAGTTGTGTAGACTACAGGGTTGTCAGCCCGACGTTGAGGTCTGGCAGAGGATTCTGCAGGTGCGAACGTTGGTTCTAAGCCCAGATGATGACCCCGCTATGTGGATTAAATTTGCGAATCTCTGTCGAAAATCGGAGCGCATGCTGCTTGCCGAAAAGACAATCAACTCGCTGCTGTCTCAAGAAAGGGTACGTATCTCTATAGGCGGACGGCAACCTCTCTGACTGGCCTTGCTACATCTAGCACCAGAAAGCTCCTCCGAACGTGGTTTATGCTCAGCTCAAATATATGTGGGCATCAGGGTCCAAAGAGGAAAGTTTGAATTTCCTCCGCTCGTTCGCAACAAATCTATCAAGAGACTTGGAGGCCGAGACGACACAGCGAGGACAACGGTCGAGCGTATCCAAACAAAAGCTCGATGAGCTGGCACGGCTTCTGGCGCGCTGCTATTTCAAGCAAGGCGAATGGCAAATGGAAATTTCGGACAGCTGGGCTACGGTTCGTAGAACAGGCGCTCCAGCCCCGGTATTAGCTCATACGCCCACAGCGAAATG
>Ga0210393_10004588_pt1 | contig 10906 bp, 18 predicted proteins | sample IncBWC27OmetaG_FD_160068 | JGI IMG/M metagenome (GOLD analysis project Ga0210393, IMG submission 160068) | Forest soil microbial communities from Barre Woods Harvard Forest LTER site, Petersham, Massachusetts, United States - Inc-BW-C-27-O ...
TAAGGCTGAATTAATTGAACGACAGAGTAGTACGGTTGCAGAGGTCTCACCCGTTAGCAGACAAATCTGGGAATCCGCGAGCCTGGAAGGTGCATCAGCATGAAAGGATTCTATGCACAGCGGGGGAGCGCATCTTTACCATTCCAGAGTTATTGAATTGTTCTGCGGTGTATGGAGGGGGATGGTGTTCCAGGTACGTGCGAACAGCGTGTTTCTGGTAGCGTGGCATGGAGAATATATTGCTAAAGCCACCACCGCTGAAAATGACTTGCTCGCAAGCGCTCTCGGGTTCGTACACCGTTGATCCTGGATTGATCTGCGTTGCTCCAACAGCAGTAACGAAAGGACATGTTGCTGGGAATGAAGGGTTGAATTTGGTACCACCTTGGGCGGGTTGACCTACATAACGTAATGTCGAATTGTGATATTTCCAACGCACAGCTGTGGCAACACTTACCGGTGGCATTTAAGCAGATGCCAGAATTTCCGGCCACACCATTGTCTCCGGAGCTGTAAATTATTGTCGTGCCCATCATGCCAAGCTTGCCATACTCGCGGCACTGGCGTGTGGCATATGGGACTGTTGCTGTATATTCATCCTGACCATACGAGATGGAAACAACGTTTGGCGGTTTAATGATACCGCACGACTCGGGTTCTATGAATAACCATGTGATAGGCATTGCAGAAGTCGTTGTGTAGACGCACTATTGAAACCCCCCGGCTTCGGGTCAGGGTAAATACCGTCCTAGAAACGCGAGGTAAGAAAAATGAAAAGCACGGTAATACAAGTTCTTATTTACTTCATTGGGATCGTCGCCGCCTTGGAATGTGCAGTACTGTTTATCGACGGCGTCCAACCAGTTATCAAACCCAGCTCCTGTAAGTTCAGAGGCGAGATTAATAAAAGATATTCATCGCGGCTTCTGAGATCCAAACCTTCGACGAGGTCCCCAGTTTGGAGCAGAGTTACGGGGGTGGGATCCGTTAATGACATTGCGTATTCGAGGTCGAGATCGCTCTCCCCGTTGAAGTCGAATGACTGGTCCTGCTGCTGGACAACGCCTATGTTCAAGAATTGGTCCACGGTAAGGACGGAAGATTCCCTATAACCACGCACCTCCGTCAATGGAAACAAGCACAGGCCTTCTATCTTGTTCACACTCGGAGAAGTTGCTAGAATGGAGATTAGGACAAAGCCCCTGAAACGCTCACTGGGATATGCTAACCGGAAGAACATATCTAAATCGCTGCCAACATAAGCTTGCGGAGTGAACTCGACTGGATGGGGTCAGAAAGAGGTGTGTGAGTTTAACGAATGAGAACACACCGATTCCATACGAGTTCCGATGCGGCACTACTGGTTTATAGTTGATCGAGTACAACGCACGCAGACACTCTGGTGTGATGAACTTGTCGCAATTGTCCAGAGACAGGAGCTCGGTCACTGTGGCGCCATTCGTCTTGGGGCCGTTAGAGGAAGTTGGCGAGCCGAGGTTTGTATTAGAGCGTTTACTGAGGAGGGCCGGATCATCAGGAAGGCGATGGACGAAATGAACAGTCGGCTTGATGAGGTCTACGTGTTCGCGAATATAATCAGGCACTGAATAGGACTCGCAGCCTATCACGCAAATGAGTTAGACCCGAGATACGCGGATAGGAAATAGCGGTAGAGCACGAACTAATCTGCTCGTGGCCCGATGGATGCGTGTATACATGATATTCAGTATTCAGCAGAAGTTCGACTTCAGAGGTTGTCGCGTTGACGTCGATCCATCCCTTGTTGTGTGAGACGCGGATACGGGCGCGGTCGAAACCAGAAGCGATCAGCCAACCCTTGACGGTGGAAATGGTGGCCTCGCTGGGAGCAAAGTGTTCGATGACCCGCTCTGGGGACCAGTGCTGGCCAAACGTCGGCGAGTCGGGATGTGAAACGGACATGAGAAGCTCCTCGAGCTCGTGAATATTTTGCTGGGTCAGACCGATGCGAAGCGGGAGAACTCTGTGTGCCTCCAGTCGACGCGTCTTGTGCCAGTCGACGGGCTCGGCAGCGCGCTTCTCATGCATGACATAGCTTGCACGACGAGAAGGAGCGGCGGCCACCAGGGAACAGCCTGAGATGGCCAACAGGCAAAGGAATAAAAAGCGCATAAAGGACAGGGAGGAATGTCTATCGCGGAGACGCCCAGTGTGGAATATATATGAGAATGTGGTGAGGCCCTGGATCGTCGCGGGTCGTCGCGAAAGCACACTAGCATGCTGCTAAGCACTAGTGCAGTACTAGTACTGTGTTGTCATGACGTGTCTGGCAGCAGAAATTCAAATCGGACCGGGGCCAGTAGCCGACGCAATCAACAACACCCCAGGGTGGACAGGAATGCAAGCGGTAGAATGGAACCCATGGAACAAGCTTCTGAAACTTTCGATCATCACATAGCAAAAGGCGGCCAGGGCGCCTCCAAACACGGTGTGCGAATTCAACGTGGACGTCACATTACCCGATGTCAAAGTTAAACACCCGCCCGCCCGTCGCGTTGGCCCCAAGTACAAGCGGCCCTGCTGCCCACCAGCCTGTGTTCGTGGCGTGGCCGATTGAGGATTGTGACGGTTTGATTCGACGCGAGTGCGCGTGCCAGAATATTGCCGCCACAATCCTTCAACAGCCCTCCATCTCACGCCGTGAGTCAAGACGGTGTCAAGAAGCCTGGCGTATTACTGTATACTCTGAGTCGAGAGCGGGTGACCCCGTGGAAGTGAAGTGAAGACAAATGTTTTGGGGTCTTGAAAGACATCCACAACAATTACGCCGCGCTTTGCTCTGTGGCGGCGGCAAGACACGGCGTGGCGCTTCCGCCCACACGAAATTCACCACACCACAAAACAGATCCGACCGGCCTCATAAAAGACTGAGCAGCGAATTTCTGAGACGACGACATTTACATTCCAGCCTTCTATCTCGTAGCTCGCGAAAATCTTACTCACTGACTGACACTCAGCTCGACCTGCCTGCACCCATGTCTCTTACAGTGCCTTCTCAGTCTGCTTACCCAGACGAATTCAGCGACAATTTGGCCGATTTGACGGCCCGCATTGTGCAGGAGCAACTTGCACCAATTCTCGACGCCTTGCAAGAGCACGCGAAATTGCTTGACTTGAGTGCTGCTCTTCTAAACCACAGCACTGCAATGAATCGTTACAACGTCGGCAAGCTCGACGACATTCGTGATTTCCAGGCCAACATAAAGTGAATGGCTTTCTTTTTATCCTCTTAACCCGACGCGTGCTCACTCCGCTTGATGTCACAGCTTCAAATTGCAATACTACGTCGACCCAGAGGAACGAAAGTATCCCACTTATCGCAATCCCCCAGCACCTGTACAACCCCAGAGAACCGACGAGCCTGCGGTTATTTCTCGCCCACCAGGGAGCGCGCCCGATCCGTCTGACGAGCCTACCGAGTCGTCGGTCGACGCTTCACCCTCGACCACGACCACGAGCGCGCCCGGATCGCAGGCTCCCCCGTCACCCTCCGCCACGGAGCCCGCCACGAGCCCACCCTCTTCTCCTCAATTCACAGGAGAAGGATTCGCCGTCATCCCCGGCTCCTCCCGCGTCTTGCAGCGCGAACGCCCCTTCTCCGTCCAGCCCGACCCGATGTGGAACTCGAGCCTGTCCATCAATCCCTTCCTGCGTCTCGCCGCCCCCCCTCCGCCACCTCCGTACATGTTACCGCCAGCGTATACCACCGAGGATCCCGCCCCGCGCACCGAATCGCAAGCAGCGACGCTGACCGCCGAGCGCGCATCCCCCCCGCGATCATCTGTCCCTCGTCCCGACTCTGAGGCGGTGGCGGAAGTGTCTGCAGAGACACGACGCATCGACGACCCTGCCGACAACCCACTCCCCACGCCGTCGCCGTCGCCCCCATCCACTGCAACGACCAGCGCGGCAGGCAACGCCAGTGCAGACGACCCGGATACCGCTCCGTCCTCGGAGCTGAGCGAGAAGGCCCGCGGGAAGAAACGCATGCGCGAGGAGGATTCCTCGTCGCCCGACGAGGACGAGGACGACCCCTTCGCGGCAGCGGGCAGTAATAACTCGGGACGCGACGGACGCAGCCGCAAGCGCCAGAAGACGGACACGCGAATAAGCACGGACCGACTTGACCTCTCTCCGAGCAGGACGCAGGGCAATCACACGAGTTTCATGGACAAACTCCTAACGATGACTGACCGTCGGCGCAACGTCGAGAAACTGAAGTATATAGAGAAGGTCTATCGCGGCGGGCGATAGACGCGACGCTTGCCCCTTTCATATCTATCTCCAACCATAGTATTGTATTTCTTTCATTGGGCCGCGGTTCGCATCCGCATGGACCTTTTTGATTGTGATTTTCTTTTCTGTGCATTTCTTGGTAGTACTAGTACTAGTGTTTTTACAATATTAATGGTCGCTGTAGCCGCCAGTACTCAGACAACTATATCTTGCATTGGTATCGCCACATTGGAAGAAAATAATAAATAGAAGCATCGTCTTCTGACTTGTGACGTGAGGCGTGAGGCCACCGCTTGGATGCCGGAACTTTCCCCGTAGCGCGATGCAAGGCAAGGACCGACCATTCGTCTTTTCTGTCCCGATAGTGCGTGCCTGACACCTCGCTTTCCGTAATCCGGCCCACGGGCCTTGCGATGATATCTTTTTCATGTGACTTTGTCAGTACTCGTTTATGAGAGGGTCAAGCTACAGGCTCGATGAGACAAAGGGTCGAGGGTCGCTATGTCAAGGGATGTGGCATACTTCACATAGGCTAGCTGAGTAGAGCGTAAACCACTGTCCTGCCCGATATGATGCGGACAGTGTCTGATAAATCGCATTGTGGAGCCAGAAGCTCGCAAAACCGAAACCGAAGAATGGAAGGAGTCAGGATTTAGTTGTGCGACAACCAGATTATACACATGTGACATGTGTGGATTTCTAAAATACTTTTCCAAGACAGATTGAGCCGGATTGCCTACTCAAGAGATGTAGCACGTTCATCCTACGCGATTAATTCCTAAGTGTGGATAGGATCGCCTAGCACGTCTGCGGCCTCCACGTCCAGAACGACCGCTGCATCCTGGTACAAATCACGGACTTGAACGGACACCGGGTCCACGACGCTCCGCAGAGCTGCGAGCACGGCACTAGCAGTCATCTGTAAACTCCACAGGCTGACCGTCTTGACACGGTGATTGAAGTTAGCTTGCGTAACGTGATACGCGAACGCGTCGTAGACTTTGAGCGCGATGTCGTCCATAAGACCGGCTATAGCAATGAGATATACGTAAGAAAAAAAAGCACCAGGCAGTACAATCATTCATCGCATTACTCACTTTCCCACATCTAAAACAACCGCGCGATGAGATCCCGTCCAAGCTGTATCGAATGGAAACGTACCGTCCAAGCACCGTCAAAGTGTTCCGAGCCCTTGACCACCCGACATCGGACAGGAATAAGCGTACGGTTCGCACTGTTCCCTTCCAGCTTAGCACCACCACAAGGGTATGCACAAGGCGACGACTCACTTCATGAAGGCCACAATGGGCCGAATGAGTGCATTCGAACTATAACTGAGCTCATTGGTCCAAATCGGCACTGCAGCCTTCAAGTCTCGGAATCGCAAATCAATGTCGATCACGACCTTGTCTCGTCCCTGCTCTTCGTCTTCACGGTGTTTTGGGGGCACAGATAGGGGCGGCTTGGCAAGCTCCCGCTGACCAGGGATACGCTCTCTGACAACCGCGACGGCAGTGGTGGCAAGCGCGTCTATTAGCACGTTAAGTGCATCGTCGTCGGCATCGCGCGGGAACTTGATGTCAAGCACGGCGTCCAGTTTCCCGGATGTGATCCAGGAAATCGGGCCTTCCTCGGTAGTCATCGCTTGCAGATGGTCGATGTTGACCCCGTCGATCCGGCACCGAGACTGATCTTGTCGTAGTTATCGCAGAAGTGAGGAGGAAGAGATACTCACCATGGTAGACCAACCACCATCCTTAGTGTCCTGTTCATTCGTTCTCCCCATACTCTGCGGACGGTGCAAACTGAACAAGCAGTTGTCAAACTGTCCTACGATACCCTCTGCTTTCATAAAGTCGTAGAACAGCCACTGCTTGCGCAGCATGCCAACATCGGCGCGGAAGATCGAAAAGGTATATGGGCGAAAACCCGCTGGTTGATATACTGTGATAAGAACATCCTCTAGTGCCAGTGATTCGAGTTCAAAGTCGCCTTGCTGGGCAATGTGGCGAAACGAGGCAGGATCAAGGTCAGGAGACCACTGAACCGAGCGACGATCTTGCAGACAAAGTGAGTGAAAAGACATGAACACGAAATACTGACGCAAGACGCGCACCAAGGACTCCGCGCACACCCTTGACAACAGCATCTTTCACGAGTCCTTTTCCATCGAGCCACCGCCACAGGCTGAGCGTAACATCAATGCTGTCGACATTGAGGTCGAACATGGACCATTTGATGTCTTCGTCCGAATAATGATGCTTATCAGCATCGTCCTCTTCGTCCTCTATCGTATGGTTGGCGGGATGGTTGCTAACATCATAACCCAATGCCACGGCGTGGACGACCGTGCTACTTTCATCAACGCTGTTCGAGTCGATCTGAGGTCGCCTTGTAATATGCACGTTCTTGAACGATATGCGAGAGTCTTTCCACTTGGGTACGATAGCGGACTCAAAAATGATAGTGACGCCTGTTTCAGAAGTGAGATAATTACTGATAGCGCGGGCGACAGAGGCTATTTGATTGCAATGAATTCTCAGTACTGCGGCGCGGTGCAAAAGACGAGTACAAATACCTTGGAGGCGAAGGCTATTCGTCACTGCAAATACGACAGAGAAGAAAGTTGTTCTAGTGAGGAAACAATAAGCATTTAAGAGAATAGCGCGTTGCTATCTCTACTGACGTTCCGATCAAGATCCAGAGCCCTTGTCCGACCAGAAACCAAGTGACAAAGGCGGAAATATCGTCGGCGTTGAATTTGCGGAAATTACGAATGAAAAACCAGCGCACGCGAACGCGCATACGCTGGACAATGCCATTTGCAGCATTAAGGAAGTCATCCCGGGAGGGTCTAGAAACGTGTGGAAGCGACTGGGCGAGTCGACGGAAGAAGCGTGGATAGTTGTTTTCGTATGAACTACTGTATGAACTATCAGGACGTAAACTTGGGTGCGGTTTAGGAGTGGCTGTTTGTGGCTGTTCTAGTGGTCCCGGAGATTGGGTGGACGGTCGGTCGCGCGTACAACACGAAGAACGGAAATTACGATAAAAGGGAAATGTGGGTGGAAATATCGGTGGCGCAGGGTGGCGTGTAAGTGGGACTTGTGGAGGCTGAGGGGTTGGGCGAGTAAAAAAGGTGCGAATGAGAGAATAGCGGTCTGAATGGACGACCTGAGCAGCGCGGCTGGAGTGTTTGAGGATGAGGGCACTGCGAGACATCAAAGGTGCCACGGGCCCGCGGCCAGCTGAGCTGAGGCTGAGCAACCTCTGTGGCTGTGCCTGACACAAGGACGGCGACAGTGAGTCAAGGCGTGGGAACATTATTGGTACACCGCCTTTGCCCGTTGCTCTCAAAAGTCAGCCTGGGCGTTCCGCTTTCTCCTTCAATCAACCCCTCATCATGAGCCAGTATCCAATCCCACCGCCGTCTTACGGTTCCACCTCTCCATCTCCTAAATCTCCTAATGCCCAGGTATATTCCGGCATTAGGTATCAGGACGAGCCTGGTCCCAGTGCCGGTATCTATAACCAACCTGAACCAGGAGATCTTCCCGATGATTTCAAAGTTTGTCTTCCTCGCTTCAATGATTCGGTCCCTTCTTTGACCTCCTACGTAGTATGGTGTCACCGTCAATGAAAGTTCCATGGAGATACGAATGGCATTTGTTCGAAAAGTGTACACTATCCTCTGTAAGTCCCTAGTTGATCCTCGTTTCGTATGGCTGATGTTCCTGCCTTGAACAATAGTTATCCAAATCGTGGGTATTCTTGAACTCTTCTATGCATTTCCGTTTATATTTTGGTCATTGTCTTAGCTGGCCACCACCATCGTAGGCGGTATCCTGTCTCAATCCCCCTCCGCCATCGCTTGGGTCGTGAACCAGTGAGTCCTCCTTATGGTTCTTTTTTCTACATTCATCGACGTCGTCGCAGCGTATGGGCCTTTTATGTGCCCCTCTTTGGGACCCTCGTTGTCCTGGGGTTGCTGTACTGGAAGCGCCACAGTCATCCTGCGAACCTCGGTTTCTTGGCACTTTTCACCCTTATGGAAGCATTCACTCTCGGTGTGGTCTGCGCTTTCTACGACACTGTGATTGTCCTTCAAGCGCTACTTATCACGACGGGTGTCTTCCTTGGCTTGACCCTCTTCACATTGCAGAGCAAGGTAAGTTTGTCAGTTTGCATTCTTGCAGCTCGATGACGAACCTTCCAAGTATGATTTCTCTGGAATGGGACCATGGCTATTCGGTGGCCTCCTCGCTTTAGGTAACGTCCTTTGTCATCCTATTGTGAGCCCCCGATCTCAAAATGTTGCAGTTATGACGGGCATCGTCGGCATCTTTATCCCGTTCAGCTCAACTCTCAATCTCATTTACGCCATTGGAGGCACACTAATATTCAGTGGATATGTCGTCTATGATACGTACCTCATCAACTGCCGCCTCTCCCCTGACGAGTACATCATGGGAGCGATTAGCCTCTATCTCGATTTCATCAACCTCTTCATCAATATCCTCCGTATCTTGAGCATCACGCAGGACCGTTGAAGAGAGCTGAGTGGGGTCGTGTTGCCAGTTATTTTTTCCATGTGTTTCCGATAGCGAAGTGTTTTGTAAAATATTGAAATGTGCTTCTTGGAATGAATTCGCGCGCCTGATACAGATCAACGCCATCGCTCTGCATTGGCACGTGTGTTGTATCACTCTTGTAATGATTTAAAGCGATAGTAAAGTTTCAATGCAGTGACCAGTGAGGCCTAGTGAGGACTTGTGCTAGGAATCTGGCGGGTAGGACCCGGAACACGTGGTGCGATATCTACTGGTTGGTTGGAGCCCTGTTCCTTTTCAGTGTTCCACAGCTCCGTCTGTACGTGCAAAGATCGTTTTCCAGCATATTGTCTGTCGTGGTTGTGTGCTGTCGGTTGATAGCGGATTCTTTGTGCTTGCGGTCTACTTCCTGTACTGCAGTTCTTTGAAACGATTCGTGTTGTAGTAATGCACCTCCTAACGCTGACGATTAGATTGCGATCAACAACACAACCCCTCTCGCTCGCCAGCAGTGCTCCATGGATTTCGCACTTGAAAACCCATGCAGTTCTCTTCAGGCCCTGCAGCGGCCCCCTTTTTGCTGACGTCTCCGCCTGCTTCGTCCCCCCTGTCACCTCGCGAATTGGGCTACCTTAGCACAGGGAACGGGAACGATTAGTATTGCGATCACCGCCAACGGGCCTCACTTTCATACCCCCCACCGACTGCGTTGCCGTCGTCCCCCTGTCTTCATCAACGTCGGAACCTATACGGTCGCGGTCTCTCTCATCAAACTCCCCCTCGTCTTCATCAGTCCTGTCTTCCTCTCAAGCCATCACGCCATCACGCCGTCTTCTCGCCAATTGGCTCAACGGCGTCGTCGAGAACGGGAACGCATGGGACGAGAAGGACATCGCGGTGTACCTCCCTCCCATGGTACCTCGCTGTCTTCACGCCAACTAGGTCAGCGTCGCCGCCGTGAGCGTGAACGCGTGGTTCGTGAACACCAACTCCCCCCGTTCGGCCCTCAGTAGCCACATCCTCGCCCCGCTCGCTCTTCATCACCTCCCGCGACCGGCGAGCCCCATCGGGTCGTGTTCCATTCGATTCTTTATCGACCACTCCTCCACGGCCGCGGTGTCGCGCAACACATCTGACTCACACGAGCAACCATCGGAACCCACGCCATCCCGTATGTATGCCGTCTCCCTCGTTGTCTCGCTTTTCTTACTCATCTTCCTGCCCCCCTCCCCCGCCTGTAAAGATCCATCCGTAATGCCGCTGGCACGACGTCCGTGTTCCACCTCACTTCAACCACTGTCCTTTGGACGAATGGACATGGTTTGCCGGTTCTGTGGTGCGAAGCATTGGGTTGCTGGAGGGCCAAGATCTCCCACCTTCTCCCATTGTTGCCATTGCGGCAAAGTCATCCTCGACCCATTACCGGCACCTCCGTTGCCGCTTCGTTCCCTGCTTGCAGACCAAACACCCCAAGCACGACACCTGTTTCTTCCTTTCGTTTGCCGCAGAGTAAGAAAGAAAAAAAGGGGGGGAAAACCCCCCTATTTCTGGGGAAATTGCTGTAATTGAGGCTCTCTTCCTTCTGCGAGAAAAGAAAATCCTTTGTCCTTGTCAACTGCCTCGTGGTCGGCTATTTCCTAAGCGCAAACTGTCGTCGCATTTCCGCGTGAGCAACGATCGAGACAACAAGTACAGTAATACGACAGCACGACAACACCCTAATGGTCAAGTAGAAGTGGAAGTGCGGGTCTCTGATGCTCTCCAATGCGCCTACCTTAATGGAACGAACGACTCGGGGAAGGGGAAGCGAGGATGGAGAGCATAATTTGAGATCAAGAGTATACATACATCAAAACCTATCCCCTCTTCGTATAGCGCTTGCTGCCCTGGGCCTGCCCCCGGTCTCGGGATTGCCATGCTCGTCCAGGCCTATGACGAACCTTAGTTGAAGTCCTATATCAGGTATAGTTGACGCACCGAGTTTCGGGCTGGCCACCATCCACAAAAGCGAGGAGAGTGCGGCCATCGAGGCATTGGAAGTACCCGATAAGCTCAAAGCGATGGCGATAGGGGCGAGGCGT
>Ga0210393_10004589_pt1 | contig 10905 bp, 13 predicted proteins | sample IncBWC27OmetaG_FD_160068 | JGI IMG/M metagenome (GOLD analysis project Ga0210393, IMG submission 160068) | Forest soil microbial communities from Barre Woods Harvard Forest LTER site, Petersham, Massachusetts, United States - Inc-BW-C-27-O ...
CAACAAAAAGCCGAATATCTTTATGCATCGATTTCTTGAGGATCTGGGCAAGACAAGGATTTTACCGCAAATCTACCTAAGTCCGGACCCCGTAAGCCGCCTGCCTGCTCGCACCGAGCCACTACGCGCGCCTGGCACATATCGCCCACCCAGCTGGTGCCCGATGCGTACCCACCTACCCCCGTCTCCCGCCTTCGCTGCTGGGGCGGCTGGCCCTTGCGAACCTCGGCGCGCAATAACTTCGGACATGGATGGGATATGGAATTAGTGCTGAACCTATCCGTGGCTGGTCTTACGCTGGGTAAATGAATTCTGAACAGGGTGGCGAGCTGGATGTTGGGCAGGACGTGGATCCGCTGACCGGCAGGCCCCCTCCACAGCAACCGGCACAGCAACCGGCACAGCGACCGGCTGCGCCCCGCGCCCGGTTTCCCTGGAAAGCAGTGATCGCCGCCGCTCTGGCAGCGGCAGCGCTGGCGGTGACCGTAATCACCCTCCTACGGCCAACCCCGGCGGCTATACCCGCGTCGGCGCCCATCACCACGACACCGGCAGACACCACCGCGTTTGACCGGGCTCTATGCACAGCAATGGCGCCATTGATGGATGAGATCAATCGCATCTCGTGGACCTACGAAGCGCTGGGAGAGCCAGGTACGCCGGCGCGCGATAGCGCTCTCCCGAAATTCATCAGTGACGTGCAGGATTGGATCGGACGAGTGCAGCCGATCCTCGATCAGCATCCGGATGCGCGCCCGTTTTTTCGCCGTTCGCTGCAGCGGTTCATAGACGACCGAAACTTGCTGGTCTCAGACCTTAAACCCGGCCGGTGGCCGCCCAAGGCGTATGCGATGTGGTCGGACAGCGAGGGCGCGTATAGCGGCCCATTGCACATCTGTGAACAGGTTGGCGTGAAATGGTTGAGGTGAAATGGTAGCGACGGGCGCGCCGGATGGGCGGGCCGAGAAGTGGCCGCGCATCGAGAACGAGCCGTGGCTGCCGACCCGCGAAGGGTCGCGCGTGATCGCCTGTGAGCGCGGCGATGTGGCCCCGATGACCATCGTCAGCTGGCTCTTGGGGTGCCGCTGCCGCCGTACCACTCGACCAGGGCGGCGGCTTCGGCGGGCAGGCTTGCGCCGCCGGCCACACGGCGATTCGCGACCGTACCCACACGATTACCCGCGCCCGCCACGAACGTCGCTCTGGCGCTCGCGGCGTCAGCGGCAATGGGCATGACAGCGCGAGTCACACACCCACGAGATCGTCGCCGCACAACGATCCGCGCCGCGCTCGCATCAAGCGAAACTCGACGAGCCGAGCTGGACATATGCAGCCCACGCCCGAGCGTCGTCGAGCAACAGCCGGTCACGGCCTCCTTCGTCGTACAAACGTGAGCACCCCGAGCATGCGCGCTCAGAACGGACACGAGGAGCGGAGGCCCCGCTCCTTCATCGCATCAGAGCCACTTTTAGCAACCGATGTGCTGAGCCTATGCCCCCAGTTTTTTACGTAAAGATTCGACAAACCATGTGCGCTTAGCAAATTCGTAGACAGGATTGTCCATGGGGACGAAGGACCTAAAGACATCGATGGATTTCTTCTCCAAGCGGTGTAGAAGGTAGTCAAAAGACGCGCGCTGCCGGTACTCTTTAAAGTAGGCGCGCATTTCCTCCTCGCTTTTCGCTAAGCCGTTGTCCGCGTACTTGGCAACGTAGGGCGTAAACTCGGGATAAAGCCCTCCCCCACCAGGGGGAAATTTGCCGTGCAGCGTGGTCTTCATGAAGTTGCCGATGAGCATGTCGTCAAAAATCTCGTTTTCAACGGAACACATGAGGGAATTCCGCGGCGCTTCAAATGTGATGCCGCGATGGAACCTGTTTTGTGCCAATTCCACAATATGATCTCTTTTGGCCACACGGAAGTTGATGAAGTCGAAATGCTTCTCTAAGTGCGAAATGGCTTTGAAATATTTAGTGATCTTGGAGACATCTTCCGCATCCAGATCCTGGTTCCAGTCATCCCCGAACTCGATCGGGTCATAGACCGCGTCTTCCCGGGCCGGGGGATTGATCGGGGTCCACTCATCTTTCGCGCAGTCATATCGGATATACGCAGGGAGCAATTTACAGGTATCGGACTGAAATCCTTCTGCGTGAGCGGTCAAGGGCGTGGTGTATTGATTGGCCCAAATGCTGTCTTTTCTTTGGTACCGGTGCATTGCGCTGAACGGGATGAAGTACTTCGTGCCGAAGACTTGCGTCAGTCGCGAAATGGACTTTCCCACGGGCTTTTTTTGGGCGGCTACCGGGGGGATGGATTCCCCGTTTTCCGTGTACAGATTTATCATGTCGGCATCCCCATAGCCGGTTAGAGCCAAAAGAAACGAGATGGGGTAGTCCTTAATGATTTTCCGCACGAACGATCCCCAGCCGTGGAGGTGACTGGCGTCATTCAGGTTGGCGATCAAGCGGCCGTTGATGTCGATCAGAAGAATTCCGTCTTGGTTGTAGTCGGCGATGCACATCACCCGAATGCGATCGGTCAGAGAAACCCAGGTGCGATCCGGAAGGATTTGCACGTCGTATCCCTGCTCGCGAAGGCTGTTATAAATCCGTCGGCCGACATGGTCGGGGAGCAAGACCTTTTTGGCATCCAACATTCGCATGGATTTGGAACTCAAATGATCGGGATGGCCGTGGGATACCCAGATGTAACGGCATTTTCGGATCGCGTCCATTTGTTCGTCGGGGATGAGGTGAGAGAACGTCCAGCTTCCAAAATAGGCGCTCCCTGTCACCCAGGGGTCCGTGACGAGGATCGGCACGCGATCATGGCAAATGAGTGTGGCGTTCCCAATCGTTTCAAAACCGATGTCCACTGATTGTTCTCCTGTTGAGATCTTCGGAATAAGGGGTCTGTGTGGACCTGTCGCGAGGGTGCATGAAACGACGCGCTGGAGGGCGCGTCGGCGTACGCACGCTGGCGTTCACCGCGCCGCGCCAGTCACTTCGGTGTCGGTGTCTGTTCGGCGCCCAACCGCTCCGTGCGTCCCCGGCTGGCGAACGCCGAGCTTCCAACGCAACATCAGCGTCCGGACGACGGTACGGAAATCCATCAGTAACCTCACTACGGGTATGTCACTGTCCAGAATAGCGCCTACCCTGGTCCGTTGTGAACCGGAATCACAAACCGATCGCATCGTATGCGGCAGGCGATGCTGCATAGTGTCTTGTGACTTGTTAGCGATCGCCCGTCCGGCCGGGTACGGTCACAGCGCGGGCGCCGCCGCTGGCTGCGCGTCATCGCTTTCTTCAGCCGGGCGCATCGAGTGTTGCGGTGCCGCGTCCACCTCTGTTGGATCCACCAGGACTGCGAGCTGTTCGTCGTCGCGCAGCACCCGAGCCGGCACCACCAGCGGTGGCGTCGCCGGGGCGGGCAGACTCGCCCGCACCGCGGCCAACTGGCGGCCGGTGAGCGGATTCAGCCCGGCCCACACGTCTTTGCCCAGCCGCTCCCGGCTGTGATATCGCACCCAAGCCGACACGTAGGCCCAGCCGGCGGCGGCGGTGAGTCGGATCGTCACCACGGTGGCATCGGTATCGTGCAGCCACAACTGGTCCAGCGTCTCCGAAGTGATGTCCCACGGTGACACCCAGAAGCTGGTCGCGTACCCGCCGATATGCTTGAGACGACGCAATCCCGGCCGAGTCGAAGCCTGTTGCAGACCCGCCACTACGGCGATGTCCACCTCGGTAAACTCATCCGCGGTCAAAGGGCGGGCCGCGCAGTGCCGTCCGTCCAGATCACCGGCGAGCCGCTCGACGGCCGCCGTCAAGGTCGAGGCCACCGAATCGCGGGCCGCCACCGCCGCGACATTCTGCTGCGGATCCATCCGTAACACCAGCCATGTACCGCGCTCGATACCCGCGGGGCGATCGTCGGCCGTTGGCGGCGCGGACGGATCGGCGGCCTCGGGGATGTGTCGCTTTCGCACCGAGACGATATCGATGGCGTCAAGCTGCACATCGAACTGGTGCAGCGCCGCAGCGACCACCGCCACCGGCAAGGTGGCCGGCGCCACCGTCTCGCGCTGATGGCGCCCGGACGCCCCGTCGGCCTTTTCTTCCACGGCGATCACCGCGACCAGCTGGCCCCGGTACTCGCGCACCCCGATCACGTCGCGGCCGAAGCGGCGCCGGTGATCGATCGCGGGCGTGCATCCCCGGCTCAGTGTCACCACCCAGTCGGTGGACCCATCCCGCACCCACCTGGCTAAAGCTGAGCCGAGGGTGATCCTACGGTAGGCGAGTACCGCGGCGATCGTCACGACCGCCGCGACCGCGACACCCACCCACCACGCGACGGTCTGCGGTACGCCGGGGAAGTGACTGGCCACTACCAACACCGCGACGTCGATGAGAAACGCCGAGGTGATCCGCGGCCACGACAGGGTCAGCCCAAGACGGGGTTCCGCCTTCATGGGCGGCTCGGCGATCGCCGTATCAACACCGCTCCCCCAACACCTTGTCGGTCATCGGCACCACGGGCCCATCCTCTCCGTCGCCGTCCACCCCAGAACCTCGGGTAGATGCATTTCCCGATCTGCACAATAGTGGAACCGATGCGATGCGGCGACGTTACCGACGCTTGAGGCGTTCGCGACGGGCCATTGGTCCCGAGAATCAGCGGCCAGCCATGACACGGTTCCCGAATACCACGCCGGGACAGTCCGGTGGCCGCGATTTGACGCTGTGGCAACGGGACCATCCTCTTGGTCGGCTGGAATACTACAGTCCGCTCCATGCTTCCGATCATACACAAAGTATGTAGAATAGCCTGAAGCTGAACCATCCGTCTGTATCGTCGCGTCCGGGCGCCGGTGCGCGGCGACCGGCAAATAGCCGAGCGACCCGATATCCATGGTCAACCGGTGCTTCCCAGCTCGGCCGGGGCATCGACTGCAACCCGGCGAGCGGCGCTCCTGATCAAGCAGCACCGATCGCGCAGCGCCCTCACGGAATCGATGCAAGAGTGTGTCCCACCATCTTTTTGACGAGTTCGCGATGCCAAACCTCGAGCGAGAGCAATGTCCAGATCCGTGGCTGCTCGTTGCGATCGCCGGACGAGTGGTCATCGAGCACTTTGCTTACCGCTGCCCGGTCGAAGATTGTGCCGACAAACGAGGACGGGCACGTGAGCAGTTCGACCGCCATATCCCGCAACCCACCACGAAACCACCGGTCGAGGGGGACCTTGAAACCCGTGAACTGACCTCCACCAGCATCGTTCCCGCGGTCACCTTCCAACTCAAAGCTTTAGGGTCCCGCCATCGTCTACGTTGCAGCCGTTCGTCTTTCCACAATCGGTGCGTGCGTTTGCGATTGACCACCAGACCTTCGGACTTGGCGATGGCGTGCGCCTTGCCCCAGCCCCACCGCGGATGTCCGTTGGCGATTTCACGCAATCGGGCACGCAGCCCGTGTTGATCGCCATCGGGTCGTTGTGGCGCATACTGCCGCACTGAACGGTGTTGGCCGTCCACTCGGCAGGCACGCCGCTGCGAGACCCCGAACCGCTCGACGAGCACCACAACTGCTCGCCGCCGACGGCCGGGGCTCACCAGTTTCCCCGGCTGATTTCCTTGAGCATGTCGATATCGAGCGCCTGCACGGCGACCAGCTTCTTGAGCCGCTGATTCTCCCGGTCCAGCTCCTTGAGCCGTTTGGTGTCTTCGACTTTCATCCCGCCGTACTGATTTCGCCAGCGATGCCAGGTCTGCTCACCGACCTCCAGATGCCGGCAACCCTCCCCAAGGTCTTTGCCCTCACCGAGCAGCCGTTCGCCCTCACGGAGCTTGCGGACCACCTGCTCTGGTGTATGCCGTCGACGTGCCATGAATCGAGTCCTCCTCGCCCCAATTCTGGGGCATTGGACTCCCACAAGAACTGGCCCGGACCGGAGGGCTCACGTCAGGTGATGCTGGCAAACTGCGCCCAGGCGGGGAGGTTTACGTGGTGAACGTGCGGCACACTCCTCAAGGATGCCGATAAAGGACAACTGCGGCCTGGCTTGATCGGCCCGTCCCACGGCCGGTATCACTACTCACGCCGGAACCGCGAGAGCCCCAGTCGGCCCAGACGCATACCCCTGTAGCTCATCTGCGGGTCGGCGTGGGTGCTGACGGCACGGAATCCACCACCGACGAGCAACTTCTGCAGAGATTGTGTCGAGAAGTAGTTGATGTGCTCGCTGTGTTTGACAGCCACCAGGCTCGGTACCGTGCAGGCCAAAATTGCGCGCGATGCTGGATACGAAGTCCGCGGCGATCCTGCTGCGACGGGTAGCCGAAACCCATTCAAGGAAACGGCGGTAACGTCCCCTGCGCGCCATCGCCGCGCCTTGGGCCGGTCCAGTGGTACCTCGGCGTAGAACAGCCCGTCATCGGCGATCGCGGCCCCCGATTTCTACGGGGTCGATGAGGTGTTCGATAACGCCACATGGCTCGGCAGCCCGTTGTGGAGGCTCGGAGGTGATGCGTGCAGACGCCCAGCGTTCCTTGAGCTCCAGGAACGGGCTTTCGAAGAACCTGAAGCTGAGCCACGCAGTGATGGTGGTGAGGAAGAGAGCGATCATCGCTGTCATCGTAAAATTCCAGGGCATGGCGTGGCTGTCTGTAACACCACGCGAGCGCAACCAGGAGGAGATCTGGTAGTGCCAGATGTCATGCAGAACATAGAAGCCGTAGCTGATGCGCCCCAACCAACGTAAAGGGTAGATATGCAGGCAGCGGTAGATTAGGGTGCCCGGTTGGATCGCTGCGACTACCACGAGCGCGGCCACGCAGTCGATCAGCGTGAGCCGCCAAGTGAATTCGTGATGCTTGAGGAGCTCACCCAGCGCGAGGCCGACCGTGTCTTTGTCCACGTTCTGGCCGTTCCGCATTGATGAAACGAACACGATGATCACGAAGGCTGTCACGACGACGGCCAGAAGTCGTCGTGACCATCGCAGCAGAGCCTCGCGCGCCGGCCCGCGGAGGACAAGCGCTAAGAGGCCGCCGAGAAGGAGCGAATCGAGGCGGAAGAACGTGACGCGGTAGAGGAGCTCATTCTGAAGCATCCATGCAGGTGCGCAGCCTTCGGCTAAGAAACGTAGAGAGAGCTCGATGGGCAACATCGCGGCGCAGACCCAGAGTAGCTTTCGACGGTTGTTGACCCAGAAGACGAGCCAGGGCCATACAAAATAGAACTGCTCTTCGATGCAGAGTGACCAGAAGTGACCGAGATAGAGCTTTACGGTCGCATTGTGAAATGAGCCCGTTGGCTGGAAGTCCGCGAGTTGCTGCAAAGGCGAAAGGAGCACATAAGGATGGACGAAGCGCGCGAAGTTGCCAACATAGGTGGGCCAAACAAGCCAACTCAAGGAAAGGTGCCAGTGAATGATGGGCCAGGTCAGCAACACTGCCAGCATCACGGCGTAATAGAGCGGAAAAATGCGCAGCATGCGGCGAATATAAAATCTGCGGACACGGCGCTTATCGTTGCGCGTGTCATAGAGGATGCCCGTGATGAGGAAGCCGGATAGGACGAAGAAGATATCGACCCCTGTCCAGCCCCAACGCAAGCCCAAATAGTGCTGGCCGAATACCATGAGGACCGCGATGGCTCGAAGTCCGTCGAGAGCTGGATATGAGGTCCGGTTTTCCGGTCGCGTGTGTTCAGTATTCCCGGTCACAGGCAGGTCGGACGGCATAACGATTCCCGAGACCCTTTCCAGTCAGTGGCGATGCGGTCTGATGGCTAATTCCGAGGAATTGGCCGGGTTACGGTCAATCCCAGCCCAAGCGCCGTGGTGCCGACGGGCTGGCAATCGATCGACGCCTCACTGCCTGAACCCGTCGAGAGCGTTTCGATTGCTTCCATGATCTTTCTCCAATCGTTTGTTCGGGTGCTCCGAGGTGGAACACCGGTTTGTCAGTTGAAGTTGTCGCCCTCGACGGTGGTCTCAGCGGCCAGGGCCGCGATCGGCATGATCCTCACCCCGGTCGTCACCTCCTCGCGCTCTCAAAGACTCCCCGACGCAGACTCGACGTGCGTCCGGGCTGAGGGGTCTTCATCACAGGTCATCTTTTTGACGAGTTCGCGATGCCAAACCTCGAGCGAGAGCAAGGTCCAGATCCGTGGCTGCTCGTTGCGATCGCCGGACGAATGGTCATCGAGCAGTTTGCTTACCGCTGCCCGGTCGAACATTGTGCCGACAAACGAGGACGGGCTCGTCAACAGTTCGACCGCCATATCCCGTAACCCACCACGAAACCACCGGTCGAGGGGAACCTTGAAACCCATCTTCGGGCGATCGACGACAGCTGTGGGCAGGTGCTGGCGGGCCACTTCCTTGACCACCCACTTCGTCGTCCGCCCGCGCACCTTCACATTGCTGGGCAACGCGAACGCGAGTTCCACCAGGCGGTGATCAAGGAAGGGCGGACGCAATTCCAACGACGCGGCCATCGACATCCGGTCGCCACGCTCGAGAAGGTTGTCGGCTAGCCAAGTGTGCACATCTGCATAGAGCATCCGGCGCAGAGCGTCGCCGCCGCCGCGGAGATAGGGATCTAGGACGCTGCGCGCTGGGGGTCGGCCGATCAGATCGGTACGTTCCGACACGGTGAATGGTGCAAACCAGCCGCGCATGCGCTCCGCGTGGCTGGGCTCGGAAACGGCGCGCATCGCGATGCCCAATCGGGACTTGCTTGCAGGCAGCGACTTCTCCACCTGGCGCAGCACACTCCCGGGGAGCACACCTGCCCAGCGTGTTGCATTGGCGAAGCGGTACTTGGGGTAGCCGCCGAACAATTCGTCACTGCCCTCGCCGGAAAGTACGACCTTCACCTCTTGGCGGGCGAGTTGGGCGAGCCGAAAGACCGCGACGTCGGCGGGCTCTGACAAGGGAGCGTCTCTGTGCCAACTCAACTTGGACCAGTTCTGCTGGAAGTCGTCGGCGGTGACGAGCACCTCGTGATGAGTACTCCCCACGATTCCGGCGACCTGGCGTGCCCACGACGTCTCGTCGAGGCGATCGTCACCAAAACCGGCCGAGAACGTGTGCAGACCCGCACCTTGCCGCTGCTGTGCAACGAGCGCGGTTATCAAACTGCTGTCCACGCCGCCGGAAAGATAGGCACCGACCGGCACGTCGGCAACCAGGGCTTCGCGCACCGAAGCAGTGAGCGCTTCATCCACGAGTCTGACGGCTTCCCGCGGAGACACTCTGCGGCCGTTCGGCTGCGCGGATAGTGTCCAGTAAGCGGTCGAATGCACGGTGCCGTCGGGCTTGACCACCAGGTGATGGCCTGGCCGAACCTTGCGTACCCCCTCGATGAGAGTGTACGGAGCGGGCACAGACCGGTGGGCCAGGTAGTCGTGCAGGCTGTCCTCGTCGACACGTGGCGCGCCGATGACCGGAAGCAGTGCCTTGATTTCCGAGGCGAACGCGAACACGTCGTTGTTCACGTAGTAGTAGAGCGGCAAAATGCCGAGCCGGTCGCGGAAGAGGTGCGTCTCGCCGTTCGCCGAATCGTGTATGGCGTAGGCGAACTGACCGCGCAACCGCTTGACCCCATCCGGTCCATACTTCTCGTACTGTGCAAGAAGCACCTCGGTGTCGCCGCTGGTCCGAAACGGGTACGACAGCCCTGCGCGCAGCTCACGGTAATTCAGAATCTCCCCATTGAAGACGAGGTGAGTACGCCCGCCAGCGCCAGCCATCGGCTGCTGCGATCCCGCGACATCGATGATCGACAGGCGGGTATGAGCGAATCCGACATCACCTTGCGACCAGATTCCGGTGTCGTCTGGCCCGCGATGAAACAGCCGCGCGGCCATATTGGCCAGCAGCTCGCGGCTCACCGGTTCGCTGTCGAACCTGCGGACTCCGGCTATCCCGCACATATGACCTCCACCAGCATCGTTCCCGCGGTCACCTTCCAACTCAAAGCTTTAGGGTCCAACCATCGTCTACGCCGACGCACCGACTCGCAGCGACATTACCCGACAGAATACCCCAAGTCTATCATTAGCCCATTACTCATCCGAAGAGTATGCAGTGTTCGGGTGTATACGGATTATCGGTTTCGGGAGGTTTCGCCGTCTCGATCGGCAAGGAGAGAACAGTGCTGGGGTGTCACAGCCGTCACTCGCGTCGCAACCAAGCAATCGTGCCGTCAGACACTGGACGGCCCGTTCTGCAGCCGCCAGCCTGGGTCGCGTCGAGAGCGATTCGCGCAACTGCAATATATATATTGCCGGGTGGGATTAGCGTGCATCCGGCCAGTCGGTAACGGAAGGCCTTCGGAGACGATCTGGATGTGGTGAACAACGTGAGCGATCAGTCGGCCCGCGCCTGCGAAGAAGGCAGCGGGGCTCGCCGTGGGGTACACGTGGTTCCCGCCAAGGTCCGATTCCTGCGCCAAGATGAGGCACTGGTGAAACGCGGGACAGCCATCGATCGTGCACGCCGAGCGAATCCGGCGCACGGCAGACGCTGCGAGAGATATCGCGGTATCGGCTGGCGATGGCGGTGACTCGGCGCCGGCCTCGCATCCGATGGGTGGTGGTACCGGTCTGCCTGCTGCTGATCGCCGCCGTGATCAGCGGGCTCCCGGTCTACGTCCGACCACAGGTCGATCCACTGCGGCACGCCGACGCGATCCTCGTCCTCGGCGGAGAGGGATTCAGCCGGTACCCGTTCGGCATCGATCGCCAGGTCGATTATGGCGTCGGCAACGACGCTGCGGACGTCGACGAATCCGGCCGCGCCCGCCGCTGACGGGCGGCACGTCAGCACCGGCCGAGCCGGTCGCGGCACTCGTGGCGATGATGGGCACGACGACCACGAGCAGAAAAA
>Ga0210393_10004590_pt1 | contig 10905 bp, 6 predicted proteins | sample IncBWC27OmetaG_FD_160068 | JGI IMG/M metagenome (GOLD analysis project Ga0210393, IMG submission 160068) | Forest soil microbial communities from Barre Woods Harvard Forest LTER site, Petersham, Massachusetts, United States - Inc-BW-C-27-O ...
GTCTGCCTTCCCGACAGTCCTCAGTTTTGTGCAGGGACCGTTTAACAATTTGGGAACGGGAGCGAACTTCTATGGTTACATCGGCCAGTATCAGCTTGGGGATGATGTTTTTAGAACCGCTGGGAAGCACCGGCTTGGCTTTGGTGCAAACCTCGTTCGGATTCATTGGAACCGATCACCGAATCTGGCGAACACGATAGGGCAACTGAATATTAAGACGCTCGACGCTTTTTACGAAGGTGGGTTCGATCCGCTTACCCCCCAGAGTGATTTCACTTCACTGTCTCAATCTTTCACCACTGAGAAGAGGTTGCCGGTTTCTTTCTTGAACCTTGCCTTCTACGTTGAAGACGACTGGCGCGCGCGACCGCGTCTCAGTTTCACAGTTGCGCTGAGGACTGAACACTATGCCAACCCTGTCTGTGAGAACCGCTGCTTTGCTAGGCTTGCGGCCCCTTTCTCATCACAAAGCTACGATCCAAACCAGGCCTACAATCAGGCCATTTTGATCAATCAACAGAGAGCTTTCGCTTCGACTGACAGCATTCTCTGGTCGCCGAGATTCAGCGTCGCGTGGCAACCCTTTTCCGGAAATACCGTCATACGGGGTGGCTTGGGCATTTTTTATGATCCGCTGCCCGGGTTTATCTTGGATTCGTTCTCAAGCAATCCGCCCCTCTATAACTCTTACTTCGTCAGCGGACAAAATCTTGCCCCTGCGGAAGTCAACAGCCTCTTTCATGGTGCAGCTGCTGCCAATTCTGCATTCGTGAATGGGTTCGCATTTGGTCAAACGCTCGCCCAGATCCAATCGGTGAATCCAAACTTCTCTCCGCCAGCTATTACTGCCCCCGAGGGTACGATGCACTCGCCTCAATATCAACGTTGGAGCCTTGCAATTGAGCATGCGTGGCACGCGGACGCTTCAGTGACGTTCGGATACTACGGTCATCATGGAATTCATGCTCTCGTTGTTAACCCAGATGCAAATGCTTTTGGCTTTGGCTCTCTCCCGGCAGAGGTTTGCACAGATCCTCCCGTCCCGCCGTGTGCCGATCCTCGGTTTAGCGGGGTGACCCGGATATCCTCCAATGCTGTCTCCAACTACGGCGGGATGGTCGCGTCATTCCGTCGTCGGTTCAGTCTTGCCGGCCAGGGACTATTCCAGGCCAGCTACAGCTATGGCCATGCCCTGGATGAGGGTAGCGGTCTGTTCACGTTTACAACGATTGGTTTAATGTCACCCCAAAACCCAAACGACCTGCGTGGGAGCTACGGCTCGGCCGATCACGATGTACGACACTCCTTCAATGCAAACTACGTGTGGGATGTTCCAGTGAAAGCTGTTCTCGGCGGACGCGGTTGGAACGCACTCGTGAATGGCTGGCAGATTTCAGGAACCATATTTGCCCGTACTGGCTTTCCTTATACCGTATTCGACTTCGAGCAATCGGCGAGCCTGGTCGTGAACAACTATTTCGGACTGCTTTACGCGGTACCCGCAGGGCCGATCGGTTCCGGACCGTCATGTGGAGAAGCAGCAGCCGTTCCAAAGGTAACCGGGCCGTGCCAGGCCCCTCAGGTTTTATCGGATGGTACGACGCCCAATCCGAGTGCTCGTTTCATACAGGTCAACTGCATGACCGGCTTCAATACCGGACATTTGCCGAGCGCATCTGAGCCTTGTGACGGCCCTGCTGTCAGCTTTGTGCAAGGACGAAACCGCTTCCGCGGACCAGCTTATTTCAACACTGATTTCAGCATTGTAAAGAGCACGAAACTTCCGGGCTGGGAGAATGGTGCACTGAGAATCGGGTTTCAGTTCTTCAATCTTTTCAACCATCCGAATTTTGGTTTTCCAGATCCGGGTCTCTCCAGCTCGACATTTGGTGAGATTCTTAGTTTGGAACAACCGCCCACGAGCATGCTGGGAAGCGGGTTGGGAGCCAACGCATCTCCGAGAATGATTCAGCTGAAAGCTGAGCTCAAATTCTGACGGAAGCCCAAAGCGAATGCGGCGAATGGTCCGACGACCGCTGCTCAGAAATTCTCCAGCATCCACAAGTTGCCACTCGTACTCCAGCTTTGGATCGCCAGATGGCGACCGTTGGGAGACGGTACTGCCAGTGTTTCGCCGGTGGCTCCGAGAATTTCCCACAAAGTATGTACTTTGCCAGACAGATCGACATGCAGGATGACCCTCGTTGTACGTTTCCCCGCAACAACAAACAAACCTTTGCCGTCCGCCGCCCAGTTGTATGCCAGCAAATCAGTCCATCCCTTTACTTCGATTGGTCGTGGCGGTTGTCCACGCAACGAGAGAATGTCGATCGGGCCTGACACCGATGAAGTTGTGGCAAGACTTGTGCCATCAGGAGATAAGTCACACCACCAGCCGTCTGACTTCGGCTTAATTGCAAACCTGGTCAGTTCGGGGCCGCGCCCCGCGAGAGGGTCTAGTGTGGTGATTATCACTTGCTTGTCATCTTCGGTCGGCTCGGCAAGTACACACAGGCTCGATGGATACCGTGCACACGCGATCTGCCCCATGGGCTTAGCCATGAACAGCATTTGTGGCGGGCCACCGTTGATTGGGACACGCATTACCGGCTCTTCTTCGTGTGCGACCAAGCCTTTCTTCCCATGTCCGAGATACAGTAAGTTCTTCCCGTCCGGGGTTACGCGAGCATTGCGACCATACCCTTCAGGCACGATCGACTGCGCCGTTTCCTCAGTCAGCGACTGCTTGTAGACTGCGTAATGACCTGTCCGATTCGATACTAAAACCACGGAATTGCCATCGAGCGTCCAGTCCGGAATTCCCTCTGAACTTTCACTCAATGGGAAATGCCTTGGCGTTGTTAGCTGAGTGCCGCCTGACTTCAAGTCGGCAACGTACGAAGTTATGTGGGCCATCCACTTGAGAAAGGTAAGCTTACCGTCCGTGGTCACACTCATCGTATTCGCGCACGAGTCCGACCAACTGGTCAGCCGCTTTGGCTCTTCGAGCCTTCTACCAGTGCCGGAGTCAATCGGTATCGCCCAAAGATTGCAGGCGGACCCCAGGACCGATCCGGGCTCCTCTACCGAATACAGCAACCGCCCATCAGGCAGCCAGAGAAATTCGCGGATATCCTTGGTTTCGCGAGGCTCAAATATTGTGGTAGTCGGACCGCCTTTCAGGTCCCTGCTAAGGACCGTGTCGCCTGATTCGTCACTCTTCAAATAAACGATGCGCTGACCATCCTTCGACCAATTCACGCAGCAAATCGCGCTCTGCTCGTCAGCCTCGTACAGCTTGCGGGCATTCTCTCCGGCTGGCCCCACCAGCCAAATCTCACGAGGGCCAAACTTGCCCGACTTCGATCCGAACGCGATCGTCGATCCGTCATGCGAGATAGAGTAGGCAAGCGCTCCGTCGCGAAATTTGATCGGCGGATGGCCTAGGACGGAGACGATCCAACTGCTGCTGTCGTCTTGTGCTCCGGACGATTGGGACGGGTGCGCATTCACGATGAATCGTGTGCTGTCCGGAAACCATGAGCCAAGCTCCCAATCCATCTTTTCACCGGTTGCAACATCGGGTTGGGGGATGACCTGAACCTCGCCGGTCTGCACCAGTTGGAGGTATAGCCGCTTCATGTCGGTATAAGCCAAATACTTGCCATCGGGCGAGATCGCGCCGCTTCGCACGGCACTCTCGAAGGAATTGGTGGTGAGTTGATGAAGTTTCATCTCCGGTTGCGTTGCTGGCTTCGGCCTCACAATCAAGAAAATACCGCCGGCCAGAAATGCAGCGACGACAGTTGTGGCAGCTATCAGACGCCAGTGTTGACGCCCTAACCTTGTTGTGTCGGCCGCACCCTGTTTCTGCAAGGTTGGAGGCCTGCCAGCAACATCGGATCGCGGAATCACTTCTTGCAATAGCTCTCCCTTTCGTCCGGATGCTGTATCGCGCTTCAGGCGTTTCAGATCGGCCCGTATTTCGGAAGCGACCTGGTATCGCAGATCGCGATCCTTCTCGATTGCCTTGTGGATGATTTCCGCCAGCTTTTGGGGAATCTCAGGATTCGCCTGAGCCGGGGAAATCGGTGTCCTGTTCAGAATGGCTTCGAAGATGACCGCTGAAGTTCCTCCCGAGAAGGGTGGTTTCCCGGTCGCCATTTCATAGAGAACAGCACCTAGGGAAAACAGGTCGGTACGGATGTCCAGTTCCTCTCCGCGGGCTTGTTCCGGAGACATGTACGCGACCGTTCCAATCGCGATCCCGGGACTAGTTAGGTGTTTCTGAGATATGGTTGCGGCATCTCCGATCATGCTTGGTGACTCGCGGGCTCTTGTCCGTTTAGCGAGGCCGAAATCGAGTACTTTAGCCTGTCCGCGCGAAGTCACGAAAATATTGGAAGGTTTGATATCGCGATGAATGATGCCACATGTTTGTGCGGCGTCCAATGCATCGGCGATCTGGATCGCCAACTCGAGTAGCTCTCCAAACGGAATAGGCTTTCCTGCGATGCGGTGCTCCAGAGTCTGCCCTTCCAACAATTCCATCGCGATAAAGGGGTTGCCTTCAAACTCGTCCACATCATAGACCGTGCAGATATTGGGATGATTCAGAGCTGACGCCGCATAGGCCTCGCGACGGAATCGCTCTAGGGACAATGGATCCCGGGAAAGCTCGGGAGGAAGGAACTTTAAAGCCACGCTGCGCCGAAGCTTGGTGTCCTCCGCCCGGTAGACGACCCCCATACCTCCACCGCCCAGCTTCTCCAGCACTCGGAAACGGGATGAGATCGAACCGGCTAAGCCCACGGGTGAGGTCGGTTCAAGGGGCTTCGCTTGGGCTATTTGCTTGGCCGCCATTTCGAAGGCGGGGGACTCAATGAAGTCAGCGGCCGAGCTTTCGTACAAAAGTAGGGACGCAACTTCCTCTTGCAGGCTGCCGTCGCCCTGACACTGTTCTCGCAAAAAGGACCCACGCTGCTCCGCCGGCACTTTCAGGGCCGAGTGATAGAGCTGTTCAACTCGCCGCCAGCGTTCAGGTTCTATGCCTCGCTTCTCCATCGAGTTCACGCAGCAGCCAGACTTTGGCCATCTTCCAGTCGCGCATCACGGTATCGGGCGACACCTTCATGACTTCAGCCGTCTCTTTGACGTCGAGGCCACCAAAGAATCTCAGCTCGACAACCTGACTCTTTCGTCTGTCGATATCCGCCAGCCGCCGAAGCGCCTCATCGAGCGCTACCAGGGTTGCTTCTGGCTCGGAACTGACCACCAAGATTTCGTCAAGGTCGACGCGCTGGGCGCCCCCGCCTCTTTTTTGGTATCCGCGCGATCGAGCGAAATCAACCAGGATGCGTCGCATCAACTGCGCGCAGATTGCAAAAAAATGTGCCCGGTTCTGCCACTTAATTTGTTTCACGTTGACAAGGCGCAGATAGGTCTCGTGAATGAGCGCTGTGGCCTGGAGCGTATGACCTAGACGCTCGCCCACCATATACCGGCGGGCTGCAGCGTGGAGTTGTTCATATACAAGCGGGACGAGCCTTTGCAGGGCATCTTCGTCCCCCTGGCCCCATGCCCGCAAGAGCCGCGTCACCTCGTTCGACTCTTCCCCGCTCATAAGCTTTTTGTACTCAGAAACTTCCCCATAGGTGCCCGAGATTATCACACGCCGTACGCATAGTTCACCTGATTTGAGCAGCGAGAAATCGGCGCAGCCTGCCAGTTTTTCAACCCAGATCGCGCCTATACAAATGAAGCGTGGGGCCACCTTGGTCGGTGAAATCGATATTGGCCCAAGCCGCTGCATTTCGCGCGGTTCGTAGGGAGGGAGTGTGGCGAACAAGTTAGTCGCTGGTTTCATTGGTTTTTGCATACTGTTTCTCGTCGGTTGCGGCGCAAGCGGCAGTCCTACCCATGTAGACGCGCTGACCATCACTTCGGTGGCCCCTCCCGACGGTACCGTCGGAGCGAATTATGGCGGGAGTCAAGGGTTTTCCTTTGCTGCGAACGGGGGTACGCCTCCCTATACGTGGAGCTGGACCGCAAACCCAGGGTCCTCCGTTCCGCCCGGTTTGAGCCTGTCGGCGCAGACTGGAGAGATTTCCGGAGCACCGACGATACAAGGTGTCTACTCCCTGTCAATCAATGTGGGGGATTCCAACTCGCCAGCTAATCAAACGAGTTCCTCATATTCCGTTAACGTCATCGAGCCGGCAGCAATTGCGATCACGTCACCGCCCCCCCCGGATGCAGTCCTCGGCGCTCAATATGCCGGCATCAGCGGCTATTCCCTTAGAGCATCAGGTGGCGTGGCACCGTACACCTGGAACTGGTCCCCAGCAACAGGCTCTTCATTGCCACCGGGTCTGTTCTTGTCCGATTTCGGAGTAGTTTCTGGAGCAGCTACGATCGCAGCCTCTTACAGCTTTAACGTCACGGTTTCTGATTCAGAATCAGTACCCGCTCGATCAACATCGACATACACGATCGTCGTGAATCAAGCGACCGGACTGACCATCACTTCCGGCAACCCGCCGTCAGGGAGAGTAGGAGTCCACTACGGGGGCTTTCACCTCGTGGAGGGCCGCCAATTCTATGGATTCCCCCTCAGTACAGCCGGGGGCACGCCACCCTACACGTGGAACTGGTCCGCAGCGCCAGGCTCGTCGCTGCCGCCGGGTTTGAGCACTTCCGTCCTTTTCTGGGGTGGGACAACGCGATGCTGTCTGAGCATTCCCGTAATTGCTGGAACACCGACGACGTCGGGGACTTATAGCGTAATCGTCACCGTTACCGATTCGACCTCACCCTCAGCTGAAACAAGTGCCACGTACACCATCGACATTCAACCGTGAGCGAAATGAACACAACATCTTTGGAGGATTGCCATGAACAAATGCCGTTTCTTTATCGTGCGCCTGATCGAAATCGTCCTCGCGGCAGTTGCTCTTCCCCTATTGTCCGCTCAGCAAGCGAGCCCGCGTTACCAGTTGACTGACCTAGGAACATTCGGGGGACCGGAAGGGACCCTAAGCTTTGCGGCGCGCATCCTGAACGGCCGTGGAATGCTCGCGGGGCAGATCGACATCAGCAGCACGGACTCGTATTACCCAAACTTCAATCCCTTCATTTATGGGTTCGCGAAGCCGCTGGTGCAGCATGCATCCTTATTTCGTGATGGGGTCTTGATGGACTTGTCTGGCCCGGGAAATCTGCAGAACAGTGGAGCGGTGTGGGTCAACGACGCAGGCCATACGGTGGGGGTCGAAGAAAACGGCCTCACCCATCCGTTCACGGGATACCCGGAAGTTGAGGACCGCCGGTGGCGGACCGGAGAAATCGGTTCCCTGGGCAATCTCGCTTTACTGCTGGCACTATGAGCCCAATCCTGAGCTGACAGGCGCTTGGAAGCGAGCTCTTACCTGGAATGACGCAAACTTTCGGATTACTTGGAGAGAACACTATGAAAACCAGACTGCTCACCAGCGCGAGCGTTGCCGTTCTGCTCGTGGCCACCGCAATGCCAGCCTCTCTTGCCGCTCAAGATGAGTCCGCGGAAAAAGGACAAGGGCGCAAACAGCACAGCTACCAGCTGGTCGACATGGGCACTCTCGGAGGATCGGAAACCGCGCTGAGTCTTTTCGCCGCCATCCTCAACAATCGCGGCATGTTCGGTGGGCAGAGCGACACTGCCATCCCCGATCCTTACTATCCCAACTTCAACCCCCTCATCTATCCCCTGGCCAAGACCGTCTCTCAGCACGCTGCGCTGTTTCGCGACGGCGCTTTGTTTGATCTCAACGGGGCCGATAACCCGCAAAACAGTGCCGTCACATGGCTCAACAACCGCGGGCACGCTGTGGGCATTTCCGAAAACGGGCTGATCGACCCTTTTGGCGGCTACCCCGAGGTGGAAGGTGTGCTTTGGAAAAACGGCAAAGCCATTCACCTGGGAAACCTCGGCGGTAATGAAACCGTCTCCGCGACCCTCAATGACAGCGACCAGGTCGCCGGCTTCGCCAACAACGCCATCCCCGACCCCCTATCGTTCTTCGGCTGGGGAACCCAGACCCGCGCTTTCAGCTGGCAAAATGGGATCATCCGGGACCTCGGCACGCTCGGCGGCCCCGACGCTCTGGCGGGCTTGATCAACAACAACGGCCAGATCGCGGGCATGTCGTACCTCGATGACCATCCCAATCCAGATACCGGCATCCCCACGCTCGATCCTTTCCTTTGGCAGAACGGCAAGATGATCGACCTCGGTTCGTTGGGCGGCACCCTCACTTTCGTCAACGGCATGAACAACCACGGGCAGGTCATTGGCGAAGGATTCCTCGAGGGCAATGTCGAGTCCCACCCATTCCTGTGGAGCAAAGGCGCAATCCATGATCTCGGTTCCCTTGGTGGCAGCAACGCCGCGGGCAACTGGATCAACGAAGAGGGAGAAGTCGTGGGCGGTGCTAACCTGTCGGGCGACGTGATTCATCACGCCTTCCTTTGGAGGAACGATACGTTCACCGACCTGGGTGTCGTGCGCGGAGACAAGTGTTCCACCGCATGGAGCATCAACTCCAGGTCGCAAGTGGTTGGAGCTTCTGGAATGTGCGGCATCGCCGTCCACGCCTTCCTGTGGGACAAGGGCGAAATGATCGACCTGAACAGCCTGGTCCCTCCCGGCGTTCAGTTAACCTACGCCGTCGACATCAACGATCGCGGAGACATCGTCTGCCTCGGCCGCGACGGCGGTCATGAAGAACATGACATCCGCGCCTTCCTGCTAGTGCCATCGGACGGCAACGAAAATGTCGTGCCTGCGAAACTGCACCCCGAACAGCCCGCGAACCGCGCCCTTCGCCTGCTTCGCGACCTGCGTGCGCGCAAAGCCGCATACGGAGACTAGAACCTTTCAACTTCCCTAACGTAACTCGCAACTCAATAAAAGAGGAGTGTATGAGATACCGACTTCAAGTCTTGAACTGGCTCGCGCTGGGGGCAGTCCTGCTGCGCAATACGCTGCCTGCTCACGCCACCTTTCCCGGCAAGAACGGACGCATCGCGCTTATCCCGCAGGTGAAGAGGAGATTTTGTATGAGAACGCTACCCGAACGACTCGTATATATTCTCGTGACACTGGTTGCCATAAGCCTTCCTCTGCAATCCTCAGCGCAGAATCACCCGACCCATAAGCAGCATCACCAGCGCTATAGGTTGTTTGATCTCGGTCCAGGTAGTGGGATTGGTTCTGGAATCACCGTGGCAAACGACCAGGGGGATGTGGTTGGCGGCGCACTAACCTCTATCCTCAACCCCTACGTGCTCAACCCGAACCCACTTTTCGGTCCTGCGGAATTCACACAGAACGCTTTCCGGTGGCGAAATGGAAAACTCAAAGACTTGGGCACTCTCCCTGGCGGATATAACAGCGCCGCTGGCGCAGTAAATGAGTCCGGAACTATTGTCGGCCTCTCCGAGGATGGAGTCATCGATCCCCTGACTGGGTATCCAGAGGCCTTTGGCGTCTTGTGGAGCCATGGACGCATTCATAATCTGGGCGCTCTTGGAGGAAATCAAAGTTTCGCGGTTGCAATCAACAATCGTGGCCAGGTCACTGGCCTTGCGGAGAATGACGTGCCCGATCCCTTCAGCCTCCTCGGTGGGACCGAAGCGCACGCCTTCTTATGGGAACGCGGCGTTATGCGCGATCTAGGAACTCTGGGTGGCCCCGACAGCTGGGGTTTCTATGTGAATGAGGAAGGACAAGTTGCTGGCTTCTCGTTTACCTCTGATCTTAGCTTTCATCCCTTCCTTTGGAATAAAGGACAAATGTTTGACCTGGGCAGCTTCGGAGGGACGTTTGGCTTTGCTAATGCATTGAATAATCGTGGACAGGTTGCAGGATTCATGAACCTGCCCGGGGACGTCAACGCTCATCCGTTCTTGTGGGATCGCGGAACGCTGGTCGATTTAGGCACCTTGGGCGGTGAAAATGCCGAGGCGGACGGGATGAATGATGCGAGCGAGGTCGTTGGAGAAGCCGACGATTCCATTCCTTGCACGCCGGATTGCGACCATCCTCAAGTGTACCGACCGTTCTTGTGGCGACATGGAATCATGACCGACCTTGGTGCGGTGCCCGGTGATCGCTGCGGAAACGCCTACGCGATCAATGCCCGAACCCAAGTTGTCGGCGCCGACGGGCACTGTCATGGCTTTGTGGACGCCTTTCTTTGGGAGAGGGGATCAATCTATAACTTGAACGATCTTGTTGCAGGCCCCGCTCCACTCCATTTGGTGGTTGCGCTTTTCATCACTGACGATGGGCTGATCGCTGGTACTGGTGTGCCACCCGGAGTATCAGTCTACGACGAGACACTAGCACACGTTTTTGTGCTGGTTCCATGTGGAGATCGTTGCGAGGAAGACGATGCAGAAACCACGTCTGCAGAGTCGAAGGTTCGAGAAGAGTGGTTGGCTACAACCGCGGCCAATACCGCTGCAAAGCAGCAAGGAGGAGGAATGCGAGACCGTATCCGTCAGCTTTTCGCACATAGATGTTCCCGATAAAACAAAGAGGCGGCTGACACAATTGTCGGAGTAGATTGCTCGGGGCTCGGCGAGGTTATCTCTGGTTGGAGTTCTGGCGGGGGGAAGCCGTAGCAAGTAGCAACAGTCAGACCAAATCTGGGCGAGAGAGGTAACCGAGAACCAAGCAAAGCAGCCTTGTGCTCAATGACCCATTAGTTCAAAGCCAGGTCCGCAACAGGCAGGCCAAATCTCGGCTGACACTCACGGGAGAAATCAAGGTTCTTGCTCTTAGCGGCGAGCACAAGACAGCAAAGCTGCTTGACATCAAGTCGACCGGCGCGGGCGGCGCTCTCTCCCCAGATTCAAAGTGGC
>Ga0210393_10004596_pt1 | contig 10898 bp, 8 predicted proteins | sample IncBWC27OmetaG_FD_160068 | JGI IMG/M metagenome (GOLD analysis project Ga0210393, IMG submission 160068) | Forest soil microbial communities from Barre Woods Harvard Forest LTER site, Petersham, Massachusetts, United States - Inc-BW-C-27-O ...
CCCGAGACCGCCACCTCGGTGGTCCAGGACATCACTGGCGCCCCGGCGCACAGCTTCCCCGACTGGGCCGCTGCCAACGCCGCGGCATTCCGCTGAGCCTTCCTTGGCGACCACCGACCCCGGTAACAAGTAGCGGATGACCTTCAGGCGTCGTTGAGGGACCCGGATAGAGGTGAACTGCTGATCTCGCTGGCAACGGGGGGCCGGCTCGCTGATAAGCAGTGCGGCTAGCTGTCGTTCCTCGCGATGTGATCCAAGGTGGCGGACTAGCAGCGGGTGGGCGTGGAGAAGTGGCCCCCGCCACATCGGAGCGAGTACGCCCACCTGGCGAGTTGCCGTCGCCGCGGCTGGCGAGCTGCTAACGAGTGATGGTGAGCTGCCAGGCGTGCGGGGGTGATGGCTGCGACTGCCAGCCTCGAGAGTGCCTGAGGCGCCACTAGCTGGACGCGGCTGGACTTCGTCTCGTATCGCAGCCGTTAGTCCCGCAGGCCAGGCAGCGGATCGGCAAGTCATGGCGATGACGGCTGGACTTGGGCACACGGCCGCGGGGCCGTTGCAGCCGAGGGCCGCCCGCTTATCTCAGCTATTGGCAGCCCGACAGATAACGGTTATCCTCAAGGGGCTAACCGTTAGGTGAGGAGTGGCCGTGCAGCAGGAAGTCGTGCTCGCGATGCTGGCCAAGGAGCCTTCCCATGGGTACCAGCTGCGTGCGCGCTTGCGACAGGCTCTCGGGCCCGTCGGCGAGGCGCTGAACGACGGTCAGGTGTACGTGACCCTGTCCCGGCTGGAGAAGGCCGGCCAGGTCACGGCCGAGCAGGCTCCCGGCGAGGGCGACAAGGCGGACCGCAAGGTCTACGCGCTGACGGCAGCCGGCCAGCAGCGGGTCGCGGACTGGCTGTCCGAGGTCGCCTGGACCCGGCCCGACCTAGCGGAGTTTCATCTCAAGCTCATCGCGGCGGCGGCGGCAGGGCTGGCCGACCCGATCGCCATCGTGGATGCGCAGCGCCGTGAGCTGCTGCGCCGGCTCCGGGATGCGCAGCGAGCGGCGATGGCCGAGCCGGACGGCTCGGATGCCGCGCTGCTTTTGGAAGGCATAGTTCTCCGGCTGCAGGCGGACCTGCGTTGGCTGGAGGCGTGCGAGCGGAACTGGACGGGCCGGCGGACCCGGTCATGACAAGCACAGGAGAGGCAATGATGGAGACCGGCAGCACGTCTATGGTGCGGGCTCGCGGATTGCGCAAGCAGTATGGCAAGGAAGCCAGCCTGGTCCGCGCTGTGGATCAGGTAGACCTGGACGTTGCTCGCGGCGAGACGCTGGCGATCATGGGCCCGAGCGGATGCGGGAAGTCCACGCTGCTACACCTGCTCGGCGGCCTGGACCGGCCTTCGACCGGAGAGCTTTGGCTAGCCGGGCAGCGAATCGACCAGATGAGCGAGCGGGGCGTGGCCGCGCTGCGCCGCGATGCTGTCGGGTTTGTGTTCCAGGCGTTCCACCTGATGGACGAGCTGACTGCCGTGGAGAACGTGGAGCTCCCGCTGCTGCTGACAGGCCGGTCGGCCCGTAAAGCCAGGCGTCGGGCCAGCGACCTGCTGGACCAGGTTGGACTCGCCGACCGGGGCAGGCACCTACCGTCCCAGCTATCCGGCGGCCAGCGCCAGCGAGTCGCCATTGCCCGTGCGCTAGCCAACGAGCCGCTGGTCGTGCTCGCTGATGAGCCGACGGGAAACCTAGACAGCGAGGCGACGCTGGACGTTCTGCGCCTCCTCGACGACCTGCACCAGGCAGGCCAGACCGTCGTCATCGTCACCCATGACTCCCGTATCGCCGCCACCGCGGACCGGCTGATCTCCATGCGCGACGGCGCGTTCGTCGATGACACCCGGCTGACGGGCGGCACGACCGGATCCCTAAGCGCCTTCGCGGGTCTGGAGGGCTGAGGCGTGGGCAATCTGCTGCTGATCCGCCGCCTGGTCGCTCGCGACCTGCGGCGGCGCCCGGCGCAGGCCGCCTTGCTATTGCTGGCCATTACTGCGGCCTCGGCCACTCTGACCATGTCGCTAGTCCTGCACGATGTCACCAGCAACCCCTATGAGCAGACGCAGGCAGCGACCCGAGGGCCCGACCTTGTGGCTCAGCTTGGCGGCGGCCCAACGTTCTCAACTGGTTCGGGCGGGCAGCACACCGGCGCGCCGCCCGGTGCTCACGGCAGCGGACCGCGTATACACGTGGCTACGAAGACGCAGGTTGCAGCACAGGCCAGCGCCCTGATCCACATGCGTGGGGTTACTGCTCACAGCGGGCCGTTCCTGATCGCGGGTGCGGTGCTGAAGGTCCGCGATCTAGCTGTGGCGGTCCAGTTGCAGGGCCGCGGCCAGGCACCGGCGGCGGTCGATCAGCCCGAGGTCACCACGGGCAGCTGGGTGCGTCCCGGCGGCGTCGTCCTTGAGCGGTCGTTCGCCAGCGCACTGGGCGTCGGCGTTGGCGACGTGGTCACCCTGAATGGCCGGCGCTACCCGGTGGTCGGACTCGCTGTCACCGCCGCCAGCACGCCGTACCCGAACCTCTGCTTCACCGGCGGTTGCCAAGGTTCCATCCCGTTGTACACCGGCACCATCGAGGGACACGGAAACGGACTGGGCTGGGTCACCCAAGCAGACGCCCGCTTCCTTGCTGCGGCCGCCGGGGGACCGCCGTCCTACGTTCTCAACCTGAAGCTCGCCGTCCCGGCCCGCGCGAATACGGTCGCGACCGCGTACGACAACGCGCACCAGCAGCCTGGCTCGCCGTCCCTGATGTCCTGGCAGACTATCGCCGGCGGGGACGCCCTGCTGGTGACTGACGAGCAGCAGGTTCTGTCGGTCGGCGCCTGGCTCCTCGGCTTGCTGGCGGTGGCGACCGTAGCGGTACTCGTGGGCGGCCGGATGGCACAGCGCACTCGTCAGGTCGGGCTGCTCAAGGCCGTCGGCGCCACGCCGGGGCTGGTGTCGGTCGTGCTACTGGCCGAGAACCTGGCCCTCGCCGTCGCAGCGGCGGGAGCGGGGCTGGCGATCGGGATGCTGGCGGCATCCCTGATCGATAGTCCGGGCGCGGGCCTGGTCGGCACGGCCGGGGCACCCGCGCTCACCCTGTCCACCGCGGCCGAGGTGGTCGGACTGGCGCTCACGGTGGCGCTAGCGGCAACTCTGGTGCCGGCCATCCGTGCTGCCCGCACCAGCACGATACGCGCGCTGGCGGATGCAGCCCGCAGCCCGCGCCGCGGGACCGGGCTGATCAAGATCTCGGCCCGGCTGCCGGTTCCGCTGCTGCTCGGATTGCGGCTGGTCGCCCGGCGACCCCGCCGCGCCGTGCTCGGGGCGGCCAGCACGGCGGTCACCGTCACGGGGATCTCCGCAGTGCTTGCCTTCCACAACATGGGCGACCAGCAGCGCTTCGGGAATGCGGCCGGGCTTGGGGATCCGGTCATCAGCAGGGACGAGCAGATGCTGCTGGTCATCACCGTCGTGCTCGTCGCGTTGGCAGCCCTGAACGCGGCCTTCACGGCCTGGGCGACCGTACTCGATGCCCGGCATGCAACGGCGCTGACCAGGGCTCTCGGAGCGACTCCGGGTCAAGTCAGTGCCGGGCTGGCGGCGGCGCAGGTGTTTCCCGCGCTGCCGGGCGTGCTCATCGGAATCCCGCTGGGCATCGGGCTGTTCCTAGCCGCGAATGGCAACCCAACCGCGACAGCGCCGCCGGCCTGGTGGATAGCCGCCGCAGCGCTGGGGACGCTGGTGGTCATAGCGGGGCTGACGACGATACCGGCCCGCATCGGGATCCGGAAGTCCCCGTCCGAAGCGCTCGGACAAGAGGCCTGACCGGGCGGGACGCCTGAGACTTATATTCGGGCTCGCGGTGTGGGGGCGGCGTCGCTGGCGCTCGGCGGCACGCTGGGCGATTGGTCGGCTGGCTCACCGAACTGCGGGACTGGCAGTCGGGTTGCCAACGTTGCAGCGAGCCAGGCGATCGACCAGTCAGCGGTAGCCCAGGCCGCGATATCCCGGGCGCGGGTCGCAGGAGGCTGCACGCCTGATGGCCGTGGTCTCCGCGGAGGTCAGCCCTCCTCCGCCGCTGACGCTGATTCCGTTCGACGTGCTCGCGACGGTCCTGACGATGCGCGAAGTGAACCATCCTGGCGAGGGCGCAGACACCCGATCTCGATCAGCGCGGGCGCGGCGCGGCAATCGTCCTCCGTTTCAGAACTCAAACCCATCGTCGAATCCGACTCGCGCTGCTACGGCACCGTCATTGCTCCGCTTTGTGCCAACCGTGACGACCTTCCCGGCGTCGAATGGCTGGAGCGGATCTACGCCGAAGTTGAGGCTGCGCGAGCACGGTACATCTGCGCGCAGGTCGATGGCATGCGACGCGACCTAGTTCGCGTGCCGCCCAGCGACGACGGCCGACCGCCTCCAGTGCACCCGACGTGGTAGCGGGGAATCGATCGGCGGCTCCGGCAGGCTCAGGTGACAGGTGCGGTCCACGACGCCTCCCAGGTGCGCGGGCCGACCAGGCCGTCGGCCGCGAGTCCCTTCTCAGACTGGAACTTCAGGCACACCGAGCGGGACTCCGGCCCGTAGTGACCGTCACGCGCGATCGCCCAGCCGCGATGCGACATCTGGTGCTGCCAGGTCAGCACGACCTGGGTGTCCTTGCCGCCGTAGTACCCGGAGTGGCAGTGCGGATCGGCTGAGGGCATCCCCAGGTAGTCGTTCGGGCCGTAGGGCCACGGCTGCGTCGGGGGCTTCGGCCTCGGCTGAGGGGCGCTGGTGGTGAAGCCGAACATCCGCTCGAGGCCGGCGACGTCCATCCCGTCGGCAGAGTTGATGTCGCACGCGCCGAACGGCGGGGTTACGTAAGCGTCGGAGTACTGGTGGGCGAACTTGCCGGGGTAGGTCGGATTGGATCCGTAGGCCGCGATCACCAGCCTGACTCCTTGCGGCTTGGACGGCCAGAGGGAGTCGAGATCGCCTGTGTTGCCGTACCCGGTGACCCGCTCTGGACTGCCAAGCCAGCCGGCGAGCTCGTCGAACTGGGCGTTGATCGACGCTGACTGGTTGCCGGTTATCTGCCCGGCGTCGGACTCGACGTCGATCATCACCGCCATGCGCTGGTTCGGGCTGCCGACCATCGATTTCAGGACCGCAGCGCCGTTCACCCCCGGACGGTAGAAGTAATACACCATGTAGCCGAACATCCGCCCCGCGGCGACCGCCTTGTCCGCCCAGGCCCGGTTGGCCGCGAAGTTCGCGTCACGGTGCTCGCCGTCGTTGGATCGGAAGCAGAGGAACTGCCATGGATAAGCGTCGTCGACGGGGCGCTGCCACTCAGAGACATCAGCCCATTGGGTACTCGTCACTGCAGCTCCTCATGGCCTGGCGTGCGCGGTGGCAGACGCCTGCGGCTCGTCTGGTGTAACTGAAAGGCCCGATGCCGATACTCAGTCAGTCATCGCGACCTCCAGGTTTTTGTTACAGAAATGGCCTGACACATATTCGCCGGACCTGGCAATGTCACTGAATTACTAGTCCGCCTCCATGCCGGAGTTGGAGCGGCGAGAGGAGGGAGGCTCGGTCTGGTGGGCCTGGGCAGCGACGCGAACGTTCGCGCCCTTATTCGGGTCTCGGCACCGCCCGGAAGCCCCGCAGCACGCGATACGCATTGCCCATCGGAGCGGCGTATACATCATCGATTTGTGCTGCGTTGTAGCGCGGCCGTTCTCAAACGCGACGCGTTCGGGCGCGCACTTTGGATTTCAACCTGCGGATACCTGATCCATTCGATCAGGGTAGGCGCGTCAATTGGGCAGCGCGGTCGTGAGCCGCTGATAACGCAGCACACTGAGTGTGTCATAGGACAGGCTGTCCGCCCAGACGCTGGGAGCGCGCCGTGGCCGTATCTTGGTGCCGCTTGGCGTTCTCGGAGCGACGTGTACACCTGGCCGAAAAGGCCGCATGCGAAGATGTTCGTTATTTCTCGACTGCATATTCGAATTGTGTGCCCCCAGCAGGATTCGAACCTGCGCACACGGCTCTGGAGGCCGCTCTCGCGGTCGGGCTGGCTTGCGTCTGACCTGCTGGGATCCGGTGCGGGCCTCTGCATTGCCGGCGGCGTTCCGGGCCTGTTCCGGATCTTGCCGTGGTCACGGCCGAGATGCTTAGTCGTTCGCGAGCTCTGTGGAGCCGCTGGTCAGGCCTGGCGTGCAGGGCGAGCCGGGTTCGCCGCATCCGCGATCTTGTCCAGCTCAGTCCAGCCGCGTCCCAGCGTGTGGCGGGGTCGTCGCAGCGATGCGAGCGGGAGGCTGCCCGGCGAGCCGGGCATGACGCGGGCTGCAGGCCAAATTTCAGCGGCAGCTGCTGGCGGACCACGGCCTCGAGCCGGGCTGGGGCCTATGCGCGTACCGGTGTCAGGTCATCGGCTGCGGGGCCAGCGCCACGGTCATAGTGCGCACCAGGTCGACGACCGGAACGCCCTAGCCCGCCGCATGCAATGGGTGTCGATTCACGAGTGCAGATCGCGGCCTGGTGCGGCGCTTCCGCCGTGTCCAGCAGAGCTGCCCGGAGAGCGCGCACGGCCCTCGTGCGCCCGGATCGCGGCCTGGGTGCGGTCGGTTACCTGGAGCTTGTCCAGCACTCGGGACACGTAGTTCTGGACCGTCTTCAGCGACAGGCCCAGCGTACGCGCGATCTGCGCGTTGCTCGATCCCTCGGCGATCATGGCGAGGACATCCCGCTCGCGATCGGTCAGAGAGCCGTCGCGGGCGGCAGGCTTGCGGCCGGCAGCCGAGGCCAGGATCCGCGCAGCGATGCCAGCGCCGAAGACCGCGCCGCCGCTGGCGGCGGTGCGCGTGGCGGCGGCGATCTCCTCACCGCTCGAGCCCTTGAGTATGTAGCCTGCGGCGCCCGCGCGCAGGGCAGCGAGTACTGTCTCGTCATCGTCGACCATGGTGAGTGCGAGGACTCGGGGTCCTGAGTCGACCGCCGTCAACCGCCTGGTTGCCTCCACGCCGGAGATGCCCGGCAGGTTCAGGTCCATGAGCACGATGTCGGGGCGCAAGGTCTCGCCCATGCTGACCGCATCCTCGCCTGTGGCCGCGACCCCGACCACGGTGAAGTCGGATACCCGCGAGAGCGAGGCCGCCACGCCTTCCAGGAACACCGGATGGTCGTCGACGACGAGGATCGTGATCACCCGGCGGCTCCGGATATACGACCAGGTACCCGCAGTGCGGGTATCGTGGCGCCGATCCCCGGCAGCGGCAGTGTCGCAATGATCGTCGTGCCTTTGCCGTCGCTCCGAATCGCCAGTGAACCCCCCAGCTCCTCGGCACGCTCCCGCATGCTGATCAACCCGTGCCCATCCGAGTACCCGTCACGGCGCGCCTGCCCGTCGCCGCGAACCCGCCCGTCGCCGTGCGGACCGCCTGGCTCAGCCGCCGGGAACCCACCGCCGCCGTCGCTGACCTCGGCGACGATGGTGCGGTCACGCACCAGGATCGCGACCCGGCATGACGCGGCACCCGAATGCCGAACCACGTTGGTGACGGCTTCCGAGACGATCCGGTACAGCGCTACCTCGACTGCGGCTGGCACGTCCGGGAGCGGGTCGGCAACGTCGACAACGGCACCGATGCCGGCGGGCGTGGCGAGGCCCAGGACGGCCTGGCGCACGGCGGGCCCGAGCCCGAGGTCATCGACTGCCGGCGGCCGCAGGCCTTCCACGAGCCGCCGGATATCGGCGACTGCGGCCTTGATGTCGTCGCGTATCGCACGCAAGTCCTCGACCGCGGCCTCGGGTTCCGTTGGCACGAGCGCCCGAGCGTTCTCGACCTTGAGCATGAGCCCGGCAAGCGCGGGCCCGAGACCGTCATGGAGGTCTCGACGCAGCCGTCGGCGTTCTTCTTCACGCGCGAGAACAAGCCGCTCCCGTGCGCGTCGGACATCCTCGGTCAGTTCCCGCGCGTGCAGCAGTAGCGCAAGCTGAGCGGCCAGGTCCTCCAGCACGCGCCGGTCGGCGGGCCGCAGCGGAGTCGCGGGCTCGCCATAGAGCAGGTCACCTGCCCGTTCGCCGTAAGCCGTCAGCGGGACCACGGTGTGGGAATGGCCGCTCCCGCCCGCCACGACCGAGCCCGCTACGACGGTGCCTGCCACGACTGCTCCTGTCGCGTCGCGGAGCGCGGCCTGCCGGAGCCCGAGTGTGTGGTGCAGTTCCGTGACGACGTCGGCGAGCAGAAGATCGGGATTGGAGGCCGCGGCGATGCGCGGGCTCAGGCCCGCGAGGACTGCATAAGGTTCGCGCCATTGCCCGTAAGTGACCCGGTTGGCGGCCTGGGCAAGAGCGGTTCGCAGCGGCGCGAACGACACCGCGACGGCGGCGGTCCCGAGCCACGGCAGCCACCGAGCGCCGGTGGCGTCCAGCATCGCGCCGACGCCCATGATGATCAGGGCGTAGATGGCCACGATCGAGGCGGCCAGCGCGCCCCAGACCAGCGACCGGTTGGCGACGGTAGCCAGATCAAACGCGCCGCCGGTGAGTATCGCGACCGCCGTCGCGATGGGCAAGGGCAGCGTGGTCGCCGCGAATATCCAGGTGGGCCATCCCGACCCGAACGCGGTCGGGATCACGATCACCGGCAGCGCGGCCGCGATGGCGAACGTCAGCAGCTGCCGCCGCAGCGCCGTTCCCCCACGTCGCCAGCGGGATACCATGCCGGCCACCGAGCCCGCCACCGTAGCCGCCGTCAGCGGTAGGCTCAGCGTGCCGAGCAGGCTGGCCAGCGAGCCCGCCGCGCCGGGCAGGTGCAGCGGGCTACGCCAGCCAGCGGCCTGCAGCTCGAAGTTCTCCGCATGCAGGTCCAGGATCACGCCGAAAAACGTCGCCACGAGGCTGCCGGTCAGCGTCCAGCCAAGCCACCGCCAGCGAGATCCCGGCAAGTGGCCGTCGGGGAAGAATGCGGGCACCGCCACGGCCGCGGCGCCCCAGCCGACCGCCCGTACCGCCGAGCCGCCAACGGCGAGCCAGTCCGCTCCCGCCACGGTGCCGGGAGCTGTCACGATTCCGCGGACCGCAAGGTCAAACATGCCCTCGCCGGCTCCCCACGCCGTGGCAGCGGCCACCATGATCCAGCCAACGCGGTTGTCGGGCCGGGCCAGTGCCAGCACGCACTCGGCCGCCGCGCACAGCACGATGGTCACAGGCAGTGAGACCGCGGCAACCAGCCCCCCGGTGGCGCCGGCCCGCGCCCATGCGGCCAGCACCGCGCCGGCCACAGCGATGGTGGCCGCCACGATTGGAGCCGTGACGGCCACCGCAGGTCGGCGAAGTGGCTGCATCCCGCTGATAGTGCCACCTGCCGTATGGATCACGACAGTCCTGCCGCCACCCTGCCTTCCGGCTGGCTGTCGTCAGCGGTCGCCAGCGAACGGCGCGCCGGGCCGCGCAGCAGCACAACCCCGAGCATGATCATCCAGGCGAACCCGACGAGCGTGCCCAGGTTCAGCTGTGCTGGGCCCGTCCCCGAGACGATGTCGACGGCGCCGACCACGATGCTGATCCAGCCTGCCCATCGCGGCAGCCGCCCGCTCGCTAGGCCGGCCCCGCCGATGGCCAGCGCGCAGACACCGGTCGCCCCGGCGGCGATCAGGTCGGAGAACTTGCTGATCATGTTGAGCCCGGCGACCGTGTCCGCCCCGAACCCGTGGGTAGCGCCGTAGTAGGCCGCGAAGGCGCCGCCGTACGAGCCGACGAGCGTCACCGCCGCAGCAGCAGTGCCAGCGGCAACGACCAGGGCCGAGGCCCAGCCAGCTCCCTCGCCCCGGCCACGCAGCAGGCGGGAGATGAGCGTGAACGCGGCCAGAAGGAGCAGCGATGCCGCGGTGACCAAGACGGCGCCCGCGTACATCTTTCCGGCGGAGACACCGGAGTAGAGGCTGGTGACAGAAGCGGCCGAGGCCCCGAAGACCGGGGATCGCTGCTGCGAGTACCCAGCCAGGAGCAGAACGACGTAAGCAAGGCAGAATGCTCCCGCGACGCGCCACAGACGTTTCATGAGGTGTCCCTTCGATCAGGTGATCCATGTGATACCAGCGTCCGCGCCGCCCTTTCCCAGCCAGAAGAGTGCAAGTTCCCACCACCCCGGGAAGTTACGGCCGGTATTCCCGCGAAAATGATGGAACTCTTGACCACCCGCGTGGTGGCTGAACCGGCCGGCTTTCCCTTTGTCGCACCCTTTGTCGCAGTCGTTCGTCACCGCAGGCCGGGCAGCGGATCCACGAGTCCGCGCGATGACGGCTGGACCTGGTCACACGGTCGCGGGGCCGTTCCACTTGCGCCCGCGTTCCTGGGCCGACCTGCGGCACGAGGAGATACGCGGCTGCGGCCCCGGCGTTTCTCTCGTCATTCTCTCGTGATCAAGGTTCCAGACACCCGATCGCCGTGCCGTGACGCTCCTGCCGCAGACGACAACGAAACAGGTCAGAGCCGCTATTTGCGGTCAAGCTTGATTAGCGTGGCTAACTCTAAGCAAGACGCAGATAAAATATCGAAAATAGTGCTTCTAACTGCGCCCCCAGCAGGATTCGAACCTGCGCACCCGCCTCCGGAGGGCGGTGCTCTATCCCCTGAGCTATGGGGGCTGGCGCACATCATGGCCATGGCGGAATTCGCCAAGGGCCCGAGCAAGAGTATCAGGAGCACGGATCGCCGGACACGCAGGCGATCTGCGCGCATGAGCTGGCCGAAGCCGATAACCTCGCGCCGTGACTCAGGGACTTGGCCGCGTGCTGGTTGTCGACGATGACGAGGTCATCCGGCAGCTCATCGCCGTCAATCTCACGCTTGAGGGATTTGAGGTGGTCACGGC
>Ga0210393_10004597_pt1 | contig 10898 bp, 8 predicted proteins | sample IncBWC27OmetaG_FD_160068 | JGI IMG/M metagenome (GOLD analysis project Ga0210393, IMG submission 160068) | Forest soil microbial communities from Barre Woods Harvard Forest LTER site, Petersham, Massachusetts, United States - Inc-BW-C-27-O ...
GCGTGTTCCCGTACCTGGTCACGGGTTTCATCACAGCTGCGGGCGGAGCTTGGAACGCCACCATTGTGGCCGAATACGTGGTGACCAAGAGCCGTCCGCTGGACGCGTTCGGTCTGGGTTCGATTATCAATCACGCGTCGGCCGACGGTGACTTTCCCAAGTTGGCGGCAGCGGTGGTGACGATGGCAGTCGCGGTCGTTTGCCTCAATCGCATATTCTGGAGGCAACTGTATCGCGTGGCCGAGCAGCGATTCAGCCTGACGACTTGAAAGCGAGCTGAGAGCAAAAAACGATGATTGTCGCGGACGAATGCGCGATTTCCGAGGCCCAAAACGTCTGCGTGGCGTTCGGGCCGACGAATGATCAGGTCGTCTTAGAAGACGTATCGCTGGAGATCTGTCCGAACGAGATACTTGGCATCCTGGGACCCAGCGGCTGCGGCAAGAGCACGTTGTTGCGGGTCCTCATCGGCCTGCTGCCGCCGACGCGCGGTCAGGTACTGGCGCATGGCAAACCGCTGGTTGGCATGCACCCGGGAGTGGCGCTCGTCTTCCAAAACTTCGGCCTCTTCCCCTGGCTGACGGTGAAGCAAAACGTCGAAATGGCCTTGTCCGGACTCAGCCTGAGCTCCGAAGAGGCGGCCGACCGGGTCTCGCGCTCAATTCAGATGGTCGGTCTAGGTGGCCACCAGGACGCCTTTCCCAAGGAACTTTCGGGCGGCATGAAGCAACGCGTGGGAATTGCCCGGGCGATGGCCCGCGGCCCCGAGCTGTTGTGCATGGACGAGCCCTTTAGCGCCCTCGACGTCTTCACTGCCGAGAGCTTGCGGAGCGAAATCTACAACTTGTGGGTGGCGCGCGATGCGGCGGCTAGAGACCGCTTTGCTGCGCCGTCGAGCCTCAAGAGCATCGTGATGATCACGCACCTCATTGAGGAAGCGGTGCTGCTTGCCGACCGCATTGTGATCATGGGAACGATGCCCGGGCATGTCCGCCAAGTGCTCAGGAATACGATACCGCATCCGCGCGACTCGCAGTCGCCCGCCTTCCTGCAACTGGTGAGGCAGATTCACCAGATCATTGTGTCGGAGCACATGCCCGACGAGCCGGCGACCGCCGCCAAACCGCCCGTACCCGGCTTGGCCATCGAGCCGATTCCCTGCGTAGAGTTGGAACAGGTCTTCGGACTTTTAGAAATCGTGCTCGACCACCAGGGCCGGGTCGACGTCTTCACGCTCGAGAAGCTGACCGACGCCGAATTCGGTCACACCCTGGCGCTGGTCATGGCGGGCGAGATTCTCGACTTTCTCGACACGCCCAAGGAAATGGTCGTGCTGACGGATCTGGGCCGGCACTTCCTCGTCGAAGACATCGCCGACCGCAAAACCATTCTGCGCGAGCAAGTGCTGAAGCTCGAGCTATTTCGGTTTTTGATCGGCCGACTGCAAGCCGCACGCGAGCACGAGCTGCCCAAGGAGATCGTCGAAGAAGAACTGGTGATGCGCATGTCGACTCGGGACGTCGAGCCCCTGTTCGACACGATCGTCAATTGGGGCCGCTCGGCCGAGTTGTTCGGATACTCGCCGACGACCGAGACTCTTTATCTCAGCGAATCTCGCGAGAGCTGAGCGGCCGCGGATTATTCCTGTGCGGCCGAATTGACGCCATCGGCGCTGCCAGAGCCGCCCCCCGGAATGCGGTACAAGAGAACCGAGTGCGTCGACTGGTCGGCAATCGCCACCATCGATCCGTCCGCCGCCAATGCCACGGCACAGGGCGGGTGCGAGATCGTCAGCACGGGCTTGCCGTCGGGAAGACGAATGATGTTTAAGTGCCCCTCCGTGTCGTACGCGGCAAAACGTCCGTCGCCCGAAATTTCGACGTGCTTAAACCACAGCATCGATCCCTTAACGATCGGCGCTTTCGAGGCAATGGATTGCACCAGCTGCACGGCGGTGTCCGATATCGAAAAGATGTCGAACTGCGTGGTATCGCGCGCCAAAAGCAGGCGGCCGTCGGCGGTCATCTCGAGCCGCGGCGAGTCCAACTTGTCGGGGAGATCCTTCAGGACGACCTTGTTCTCGACTACGGTTTTTCCCGATTTGAGGCCGATCTTCACCACCTCGGGATTGCACGGCGTCTTGTAGGCCAAGGCGACCAGCGGACTCTTGCCCGACCCGGCGACCGCCAGATCGCAGGGCCCCCCACAGGATCCGATTGATTCAGCCACTGTTTCTTTGCCGAGAGGATCCCACCAGATTTTGGCGTGGTTGTACTCCGAAGCCGAATCCGAGTCTTGGGCGAACGAGACGGTAAACAGGCTGCCCTGACGATTGAAACAAAGCCGCTGCACGATTCCTGGACTGATATCTGCGAGGCCTTCCGCATCGACTGGGTTGTGCGCACGCGATTCGTGACCCGCCGATTGGGCCGTCAGCGTGAGATGCCGCTTGAGGCCCCATTTGGCAGTCTCCCACACTTCGAAATCGGTGCCGTTGGATTCCACCGTCGCGAGCAGCGAACCGTCAGAATTCCACGCGGATTTCCAGGCCGCGTTCGGAATGCTGTGGAGCACCTCACCGTCGGAAATCCTGAAGATTCGCGCGACCTGAAATTTTGCCGCATCCGGCGGGGGCGTCTCAAAGCTGATGACCGCCAGCTTTTTGCCGTCCGGCGAGAACCGCAGGTCGACGACCGCATTACCGGCGAAGAAAAACTGAGACTCCGGCGTCGGCTCAGCGAAATAAACCCACGCGATCCCGTAGGCGACCGCAGCCGCCACGAGAACACCCAGAAAGACTCTGATCACCAAACGGCCCACGACAACATCATCCTTCTAGGGGACAAGACCGGTTTGAGATGCGTGACGCGAGAGATCGACGTGTCAGGGCTTGCTCGGTGCGGCCTTCGCCGCAGACGATGGGGGGGCCTTGATGGGCGGCGGCGGCGTGGCCGTCGGTTTCGCCGGGCTGCGAGGAGTCGCCGACACCTTTAACCCGAGCGTCTTCTGCAACAGCGCCAGAGATTGCTCCGAATCGTCGAGTTCATTCACCAGCACGCCGTGCCGATCGATCAAAAGGACAGTCGGATATTGCGTCACACCGTAATCGGCGGCCACCTGACTGTCGGCGAAGAGCGCGGTCTTGAAATTCGAGAAAACAGTCAGACGGGGCGGAACAATCGCGACAGGGAAAGGGAGATCGCGGCCACCCCACGCGTCTTTGCGGACCTTGGCCACCACGTCATCGAGCTTTGGCACGCTGTCGATTGGCTTCTTGTTCTGATCGACGTCGACTTCGATGCCAACGATCTCGAGCCCGTGTTTCTTCAACTTGTCGTAGAGATCGAGAATCGCGGGGACGGCCGCCTGCGATTCAGGGGAAGTGGCCCGCCAGAAGAAGAGCAGCACGCATTTTCCCTTCAGGCTGGCCAGGGTCACTGCCGGCCCATTTTTCCAAGCGGCGGCACCTCGCAACTCCGGCGCTGGCTGCCCCGCCAACAGAGCCAGCTTGCTGGGCTGCGCGAGCATCGGCTCAAAGAGCATCTCGTGTTCCTTCCAGGGAACCTCGATGACGGCAAAGGCGGTCAGGATTTTGCTTCCGGCCGCGTCGAGCAGGTACTGCCCGGGGGGCACGAAAAAGTGGTAGTCCCCCGTACCGTCCGACGTAAATGTCAGCATCACATGATCGCCGTCGCCCAGGGATACGGTGGTCGGGCCGAGGGGCTTTTCGTCCTTCTTCAATTCCGGCGACATAACCTTGCCCGAAACTCGGCACTCGGGAGCCAGGGTAACGTCGAGAGAGTCTTTGATCTTCGCGAGATCCGGATGGAGGACCGCAGCCAGGTGCCGTTTCTCGTCTCGGGCGACAATTCCCGTTGCGTCGAGCATTGGTCGAAGATCCGCGCCCCCGGCCTCGAGTTCGGCCACGCCACTCGAGTTGGTCAGGCGATGCCCGTCGTACACGAATCCGTCGCCGTCGGTGTCATTCGGTTTCTTGGGCTCGTCTGGCGTTGCGAAGTGCGCTGCCAAGCCGACGTGCGCACCGACGACCGGTTTCTTGTCCAGGTCGAGCACGCGGACAGTGAGTTTCTTCAGCGGAGACGGTTCGGGTTTGGACGGCTCAACCTGCTTGGTCTCCCCGTTCTTGGCGGCTTCCTGAGGTGCGGAAGCCTGGGCGATCGCGATCGGCGTTACGCCGCCGCTACCGGCCGCCGCGAGGGGAATCAAAAGCCATATCGCGGCCGTTAACTTCCGCGTCTGAAAGGTTTTCATCGGCCAATTCGCTCTGCGTCTTGATAGGGAGATCCCACCCAAAGCACCGTCAACATTACCATCGTAGCGGTAGTCGCGGATCGAGGTCAAAACTGCCCTCGAAATTGCCTGAGAGAAGCCGCGCAAGTCCGTCGACTGGCTATTTCACGCAGGCCAGAACGCCACGAGCGATCGCGATTCGTGATGAACGGACGCCGGGCACTGCTCGACCGACTTTGCCCGAAGATCTATCATCTCGGCATGGCTGGCTCCGAGCGTCGTCAAAGCGTCAAAATCTACCCGCGGCCGACCGAGATCCTTCCTGGGAGCCTGGATGGGGGCGTGGCCATCGTGATCGATGTGTTGCGCGCTTCGACGACCATCGCCACCGCCCTGGCCAACGGGGCGACCCGGGTGATGCCGTGCGGCGATCTGGAAACGGCCCGCCGCCTGGCGAAGGAGGACTCAACCGGAAATACGCTCACCGGGGGCGAACGGGGTGGCGTGAAAATCGAGGACTTCGATCTCGATAACTCGCCCGCGTCTTATTCCCGTGAGCAAGTCGCGGGCAAGACGATCGCCTTCACCACGACCAATGGCACGGCCGCCTTGTTGCGCACAGACGGGGCGGCCCGCGTATTGATCGGGGCATTGGTCAATCGAGGGGTGATCGCCGAAGTCCTGCATGCCGACGGACGCCCGATCCATCTAATCTGTGCGGGAACTGATGGACGCGTCACTTCGGAAGACTTGCTAGGGGCCGGGGCCATTGCCGCCGCACTGGCGCAATTTGACGACGTCGAACTGGCCGACGACGCGACAGAGCGCGCCGCCAAGACTTGGCTCGATCTGCGATCGCACCAGGTGCTTCCCTTTCTCCGCAGAAGTTCCGGCGGATGCAACCTGGTGAGCCTCGGGCTCGATCAAGATATCGTCGGTGCCGCGAAAATCGATTCTGTGCCCGTCGTGCCGGAGTATTCTTCGAGCACGCGCGCAATTCAGATCGACGGTGGGCTGTCCGGCGTGGCTCGGGCGTGACCCGATCGATTTGCTGCAGCGCGCAATAAGCCTGTGCGATCCGACTCGATTCCGCTACGCTACCAGCCACGGCAGGCGGCCCGCGAACCTTTGCCGGCAAACCCGAGCGAAGCGACCGGAGCCCACGACTCCAGGTTCGGTCGACTGCGCTGGGTTGACCACGTATTATGCTGCTTTTTCAGCTTGTGCGTCCACGACGTCCCGATCTCCCGCGGAACAAATACAGCCCATGCCAAACTCGACGGACCGACCCAAATCGATGGAACAAATCGTCGCGCTGTGCAAACGGCGCGGTTTTATTTTTCAGTCGTCCGAGATTTACGGCGGCCTCAACGGTTTTTGGGATTACGGACCGCTCGGTACCGAGCTCAAGCGGAACGTTCGCAACGCCTGGTACCACGACATGGTCACCAATCACGACGAATTTTCGGTGTTGGCCGGCGCGCCGCGATCTTTCTCGATGGTGGGATTGGAATCGTCGCTGATCATGCACCCGCAGGTCTGGAAGTGTTCGGGACACTACGACCTGTTCGTCGACATGATGGTCGACTGCAAGGAATGCAAGGCCCGTTTTCGCGTCGACCATGTGGCCTCGAGCGAATGCCCGCTCAAGCCGAGCCGCCATCCGGGCGAATTCGAGAAGTGCAAACTGACCGAGCCGCGCGAATTCAATTTGATGTTTAAAACGACCATTGGGGCACTCGCGGGCGAAGAAGGAACCGCTTTCTTGCGGCCCGAGACGGCGCAGGGGATGTTCGTCAACTTCAAGAACGTCTGCGACAGCACGCGGGTCAAAATTCCCTTCGGCATCGCGCAAGTCGGCAAGAGCTTTCGTAACGAAATCACGCCGCGGAATTTCACCTTTCGTTCGCGCGAATTCGAGCAGATGGAGATGGAGTTCTTCTGCCATCCGAGCGAGTCACGGGCCTGGTACCAATACTGGCGCGACCGTCGCTACAACTGGTACATCAACCTGGGCATCTCGAAAGAGCACCTGCGCCTTCGCGATCATACGGCTGACGAATTGTCTCACTACTCAGTCGGCACCGCCGACGTCGAGTACACCTATCCATTCCTCGGTCCCGGCGAATTCGGCGAGCTGGAAGGGGTGGCCCACCGCGGTGATTTCGACCTGCGTTCGCACATGGAAGGCAAGTTGGTGCACGAGGGCGAGGGGCTCGTCGTCGAGAAAGACGCCGACGGCAACCCGCGCCATCGGGGCAGCGGCAAGGACCTTTCCTACTTCGACGATCAGACTCGTGAACGGTTCATCCCGCACGTGATCGAGCCGGCGGCCGGTGCGGACCGCGGCACGCTCGCCTTCTTGTGCGAGGCCTATCACGAAGATGCTCAGCCCGACGAAAAGGGCGAAATGCAGGAGCGTGTGGTCCTGCGGCTGCATCCCAAGCTCGCGCCAATCAAGGTGGCCGTCTTTCCGCTGATCAAGAAAGAGGGCATGCCCGAAATCGCGCTCTCAATTTACCGCGAGCTCAAAGAAGCCGGCATCGCCAGTTACTTCGACCAACAAGCGGCGATTGGTCGGCGCTACCGTCGCCAAGACGAAATCGGCACGCCCTACTGTCTCACGATCGATGGAGACACGGCGAAAGACAACACCGTGACCATCCGCGATCGCGATACGCTCGCGCAGGAGCGATTGCCGATCAAGTCGATCGTCGACGAGATCCAGCGCCGCTTGCGCGGCTGAGTCCAACGTCACGCACGAACTGATTCGCTTATGCGGCGGACTGATTCAGAACGGCTGCACGCGGATTTCCGGGGCCTCTTCGCCCTGCAAATCGAGCATGGCAGAACGTCTGGGCGATTCGGCTGGCGCGGAGCCCTGCGTCGGATTTCGTAGACCGGGCGCAGTGGCCGGTGGCGTCGCCTTCGGAGGTTGCGGCTGCAACTCGTTGGTCGGCGCGGTCGATTTCTGCGGCTGCAGAGGAACCGTGGGAACGGCTGTCGGCGGTCCGCCAGGCACGGCCTCGCGAGGCAAGAATTGGCCGTTGGCCCCCGGCGGAGTGGCCGCGGGTGGACCTTGCTGAGTCGGCTGCACAGCGGGAGGAACGACCGGCGGGCGCGGTATCGGCGGGTTTTGAGCCGGCGCCGCCTGACCAGGCTGCCCCGCCGGAGCCGGTTGAAGGGGCCCGGCTGGCTGGTTCAACGGGGGCTGCGGATTCGCCTGATAGCCGATCGGATAAATGGGCCCCGCGGCGGCTGCCGCCGGATTGCACAGCGGCATGACGCGCCACGATGTCTCGTAAAACCCATAGCTAGGACGCGTGTACGCGGGAACAACCGGGTAGCGAGTCTGCGGCCAAACGGTTGGCGGGCGCCACGGATCGTCCGAACCCGTCCCTCGTGGATTGTTGAGGAACCACCCGGTATTCACACACGGAATCGGCTCGTAACGACCGCAAGTGGCCGTGCCTGGTCCCGTGCTCGTGTTAAAGAGCCGATACGCCGCCGGCGAATTGCAGGAGGGAGGATCGGCCCAGCAGCGCTGGTTCAGCCCTAGATTTACCAGCCCCGATCCGAGTGCCGCCAGCACTCCAGGCACCAGAGTGCGTCTCATCGAGATCATTCCATTGACTCCGATTTGTCATCCTTGACAGATCGATGATTTCATCCGGGCGAAGCCGTCACGCCAAGCTGGAAGTCGGTCGTCTCCGTCCTGTGTCCCTCTCAGCGTCGCAAAGGCGCCCCGCTCGACAACCCTGCGGAACCAAAGCCTGCAGACCCGGAGGCGCCAGCCGCCCCCGAGGACGCGACTGTCCCGCCCTGCAAATTCGTTTGGAAGTAGCGCGTGTGCGAAAAGTACCCAGTGGCATGTCCGGTCGGCCCCAACCCTAAGCCCGTGCCCTGCTGCAACAGAAGCTGTTGCTGCGCCAGGGACGACGCACCCACCGACCCGCTGTAGCTCGTGCCAGATTGCAGGCGATTGACAGACCGGCCGAGGCTACCGAGAGCTCGTGCCGCGTTGACTTGCGGGATAACGCGGGTGAAGTACTGATACCCCACGGCGCTATTGGCTCCGAATCCCGAGCCCAACAGCCCCGTGGAGGGCGCAACCACGGGCCGGGTACTGCGCTTCAAGGTGGGACCACCGCCACCCGTTTGCGGTCCGGCTGCGTACTGGGGGATTTGGCCCCACACCTGATCGCCGTACGCCACAGCAAGGCCAGCCATGGCCGCGATGAGCACGATTCGTTTCATCTCAGGCCTCCAGTCGCCCGCATCCCGTTGCGCTCATCCACAATCATAGATCTCGCCATCAGGAAGCACAATCTTTCGCGGCCAGCCTCATTTCGAGCGAATCTGGCAATAGGGGACCGGCACACGGGCTTGGAAGAATGAGGACGCTCTTCGCCAAGCCGGATTAGAATCCTCCCGGAGTTGATGACGAGCCACTGGTGACAACACCCGCGTTCAGCACACGATTGTAGGTGCCGGCTCCCAGCAGAATCGCACCCATCACGCGTTCGATTGGCGTCGTAATCTTGACAAGCATGTTATCCAACGCGATCAGGTCGTCGGCCTTGATGTAGATGCGATCGCCCGGCAGGATTTGGTAGTTCGTCGTGGTCACGCCGTCTTGGGTGATTCCCCGCCAGTCGACCATCATCACCTGCGAACCGGCACAGCCCGGCGGTGACGGCCGAGCGACCCAGAGGCGCTTCGACGAAATGTCTGACAAGCCCTGGATCTGCGCGACGGCGTCGAGCACGGTTTCATTTCCTGTGAACGGAATACGATCGACGCGTTCGCCGTTTCCACCGCCGTCTGTCACGACGTAAAAGACCTTGCTGTTGTAGCCGAGTACGTCGACGCGAACATCGGGTTCGCTTAAGTAACGAGCAAGCTGCGCCGTGACCGCTTCAGTCACCTGGTCGAGCGTCATCCCGGCAACGCGTACCGTGCCGTAAACGCCCAGCGAAATTTGCCCATCGGGACGAACGAGGTGTTCGCCCGCGACCACCTGTCGTCCGGTGGTGTCTGAGTAAGAGATCGACGCCTTCACGTCGGCAAGTCCGCTCGCCGTGCGTAAGTGCTTCGCAATTTCGGCGCGGGCATTTTCGGTATTCATCCCAGCGATCCGCACCGACCCGTAAATCGGCCCGAGATCGACGGATCCATCCGCCTGCACGCGATAGAAGCCATTGATTAGGTGATAGTCGGTGAGGCCGGTGAGGTTCGCGGACACGTTGGGATTGGGAGCCGCGCCGGTCGCTTCGGCGGGCAGATCGGCCCGAATGGTCAAATCTTCGCCGGTCCTGATCAGTTCGCTCGGGCTACGGACGTTGTGCGCCACTTCGATCAGCAGCACATCGGGCGGCTCGACTCGATAGGCGGGGATGACGGCTTTCTGCAATTCGCGGGGCACGTCCGAACAAGCGGAGTGCGCGAACGGATCGAAATCGTGTTTGAGCGGCGTCGTGCAACCGACGGCTCCGAGCGTGCAGCAGGCAAGCGCCAAGCCGGCAAACTTCTTGAGGCTGGCAAATGTTTTCATTTTTGCCTTGTGGCTGGAAAATGAGCGCGCCCCGCCCCCCACGAAAAATGGGGCGCAGCCTTTCTGAGATCGGTTGTGAGAATAGGAAAACTTTAGCGGTCGTTCCGGTTGCTGCGACTGGCCAAAGTTTTCCGGCAATCTTGCCGTCGGCGTCTTAACGTCCCTAAGGTTCGCGCGCGAAACCCGTCGCGTTAGACAGCCCTCGTTTGGCACGGTTATTATGCACCGACTTTGATTTGGGTCACGTGAGGCGACCGCAATGGAAAAATGGGCGATTGGTGTCTTCGCGTCGATCGACGCAGGCTTGGGGGTGCATCTCGAAGTGGCCCAGGAATTGGGCGTTCCGACCGTACAAGTCCATGGGCCTCACAAGGCCAATCGAACTCCGGCCGCGGCGGAAAATTTCCTCAAGAAATGCGAGCGAGCCGGCATCAGCGTAACGGTCGTGTTCGGGGGCTTTGATGGCGAAAGTTACGCCGACATCCCGACCACCGCGCGAACCGTCGGCTTGGTTCCCGAATCAACGCGCTCAGCCCGACTTCAGGAAATGAAAGAGATCGCCGACTTCGCCAAGATTCTAGGCTGCAGCAGCGTGGCTTTGCACATCGGTGTCGTGCCTTCCGATCGAAAGTCGCCGGGCTATCGCAGCCTCCTCGACACGACTCGCAACCTGCTCGACCATTTGGCCGCAAATTCGCAGCAGCTCAATCTCGAGACGGGTCAGGAATCCGCCGACCACCTGCTGGAATTCATCGGCGACGTTACCCGCGATAACCTGTTCATCAACTTCGATCCGGCCAACATGATCCTTTACGGCATGGGCCACCCGATTGAGGCCTTGGAGAAGGTCGGCGCGTATGTGCGGAGCATCCATTGCAAGGACGCGAAATGGTCCGCCCCCGGAGACCGCGGCAAGAAATGGGGCACGGAAGTTCCGCTCGGCGAAGGAGACGTCGGCATGGAAACCTACCTCCGCACGCTCCATCGCTTGGGTTATGAGGGCCCGCTGACGATCGAGCGCGAGATCGCCCACGATCCCGTCCGGCAAAAGGCGGATATCGGACAGGCTGTCCGGTTGCTGGAATCGTTGCGG
>Ga0210393_10004599_pt1 | contig 10894 bp, 12 predicted proteins | sample IncBWC27OmetaG_FD_160068 | JGI IMG/M metagenome (GOLD analysis project Ga0210393, IMG submission 160068) | Forest soil microbial communities from Barre Woods Harvard Forest LTER site, Petersham, Massachusetts, United States - Inc-BW-C-27-O ...
AACCGTCGTAATCGTTCCGCCTGGCGCATCCACGCTGTCGCGCGAGCAACGCCTGAAATCGTCTTTCAAACTGTCGGTCGAATCTCCCTGTCGCCTGACGCACCACGGCGGTTTCGAGCGCCTCGCGGATTAACAGTCCCTCATAGACATCACGCAGCTTGATCGGAGAGACAAACGTGCCCGACTGTCGAAAGACTTCAATCAGACCTTCATCTGAGAGCCGCATCAAAGCCTCTCGTACCGGCGTCCGCGAAACGCCCAATTGCGAGGCGATTTCTTTTTCGCTGACCGCTTGTCCGGGCTTGAGCCACAACGAGACGATGGCCTCGCGCGCCAATTCGTAGATTTGCGCCGATAGCGACCTGCGAGGATCGATCGCCGCGCTGGGCGGGAGAGGCGAACCCACCCCCTCAACGCTTTTTCTCGGCCGCCGGTTCAGGGGTTTGGACATTGCGTCACCCCGGGGCGCTACGCGGACTCTCCAACGCGATTGCGCGATCATCCGGCTCACCAGAGCGTGTACCCGCCGTCCACGACAAAAACAGAACCGGTGATGAACGCGCCCGCATCGCTGGCCAGCAGAAGCGCCGTCGGCGCAATTTCGTCAGGAGATGCGTATCGCTGCATGGGAACCTCGTCACGCCAGTAGTGACGGTAATCCTCGTATTCTTGGCTCGCGATCTCGGTGACCACGTAACCGGGCGCAATGGCGTTGACGCGAATGCCTTTGGTCGCCCATTCGGCGGCGAGCGACTTGGTCAAATGATGGACCGCGGCTTTTGAGATTTCATAGGGCGAATGCCATTGCGGGCGATTGACAATCAAACCTGAGATGGAGCCGATGTTGATGATTGAGCCTGACCCGCGTTTCGCCATTTCCACAGCGACCGCCTGGCTCGTTTTCCAGACCGCCTCGAGGTTCACAGCGAACAGGCGTCTCCACTCCTCATCGGTGACCTTGAGAGCCTCTGCGTGAAAACCGATCCCTGCGTTGTTGACCAGGACGTCGATGGGTCCGAGAGCGCCCTCAACGGCGCGGACCATGCTGAGAATGTCGTCCCGCTCCGCCAAATCCGTTCTAACTGCGAAGGCGCGGGCGCCGAGCTTTTCAAGCTCCGCGACAGTCTGAGCGTTTCTCTGTTCGTCACGCGCAGCGATCGCAACGGACGCGCCTGCTTCCGCCAATCCGATCGCGATCGCACGACCGATGCCGCGGTTTCCTCCGGTGACCAATGCGACTTTGCCCTACACCATCAACGAACCTGCGGCGGCCGGCGCCTATGCGGCTCTGAAGGCCGCCGGCAAAGGCGACGGAAGCGTGCTCATCGTGTCAGTCGACGGAGGCTGTCCCGGCGTGAAAAACGTGGAGGCCGGGGTGATCGGAGCGACCGCCATGCAATTCCCGCTCCTGATGGCCTCCACGGGTGTCCATGCGGTCGCGGAATTTCTTAAGACGGGCAAGAAACCCGAGCCTTCGCCAGGATTGAATTTCACCAACACCGGCGTCGAACTGGTCACCAACAAGCCGGTCGAGGGTCTCAAATCCATCGATGCGAAGGAAGCGATGAAGAAGTGCTGGGGATGACGAATACGCGCGCATGACCACTTGGCCGAAAGCGGCCAAGTGTGAAGCGCTCGCGGTCTCCGTGAGATCAGTCGTTCGCGGTTTTTTGACGCCGCGCTTTGCCTTGTGGCCGGCGGAACGGCAAATGAGCACGGCGACAAGGGCCGCGCCCGGGTGCTAAATTGGCGGACGGGTAGGAGAACATGATGGCCGAGCCTGCGAACTGGGACGTGTATGTGATGGAGTATGCGCGCTCCAAAGATCAGCCGTGGGTCAACCTGATCAGCGGGATGTATCACGAAGGGGTGGTGGATCTGCCCTTTTCCTTCATCTTCGCTCAGAGGGGCGGCGATCGCGTTCTCATCGATACAGGCTTCATGCAGGACGAGCGCAGTTCGGGCTTTTCACGGAAATTCGGGATCCCGACCTGGATCTCGCCTTTGCGGATGCTGGCCGAGATCGGCGTGCACGCAGACGCGATCAACGCGGTTTTTGTCACCCATGCACATTTTGACCACATGGGATCGATCGCCGAATTTCCCAACGCGCACATCTACATCCAGAAGAGCGAGCTTCTCTCGTGGTACGAAGCCTTTGCTCTGCCGAAGCGTTTCGGTCACCTGACCGCCATAGTCGATCCAGATAACATGCGCACGGCTCTCGACGCCTCGATCGCTCATCGCGTCACGCTGATCGACGGCGACAAGAACGATGTGCTGCCCGGGATTCATGTGCGGCTCGCCAGCGGTCACACGATCGGACAGCAGTTCGTCATTTTGGAGACGGCAGTGGGACGCCGAGTCCTCTCCGGCGATTGCGTCTATTCCCGCCGTCAGTTCACCGGTCTGACTGGCGAAGGCGTCTATGTGCCGCTCAACAATGCGATCGGAAGCGTCTGGGAGCAGCTCAAGTCAATCGACAAGATGAACGACGAACTCGGCGGCGACCTGTCGCGCCTTGTCGTCTTGCACGACACCGAGCGCTGGAAAGGACTGCCAGTCGTCAAAGAGCTCGAGGGCTTTCGCATCGTCAAAGTTGCATGATCGAGCTTAAGGCTCCTCCCGTTTATTTGAATCTCAAGGCCTCAAGGTCGGGTTCCTCGCTAATCATCAATCGTCCGTGCGCGCATCAACTGCCATGTGAAGCGGGGTCTCAGCGCCGACTTTATGCTCAGACCCCAGTCTTGATGATCGTCCCGACATGCTCGCCGCGCAGTGCGGCCGTGAGCCGGCCGGGGACGAGGCCGTTCACCACCTGCACGCGCTCGAGATGGCGCGCGGTCGCCATGATTTCGAGGAGCGCGCGGTCGAACGGCAGCGATCCCTTGTGCTTTGCGAGATCGGCCGCGCTCGTCTCGCGCAGCATTTTCGCTTTCTTTCCGTCCGAACCCTTCGGATCGGAATCGTACACGCCATCGACGTCTTCAACGATGGTGAGGCCCGCCGCTCCAAGCGCGTCAGCGAGCAGAAAGGCGCCGGCGTCAGCGCGGTGAGGGGGCAAGCGCGAGCCCGGGAACTCATGATGGTGATAGGGAGGAAAAGCGCTGCCCACGACGGCGCGGGCGGCGGAAAGGTGGATCGCGAGCTGGTTCGCGATCGTACCGTGCTCGATGTAGGACACGCCTTCCGGCGCCAGCAGCGCTGCAAGCATGTGACCATTCTGACCGGCTTCGCTTGCGGCAAGTGGGGCGAGAGAGCCAACCGGCAGGCCGAGATCGAGGGCCACGCTGTAAAGGTGACGCGCGCGGACACCGGCGCCCGTCAGAATAAGCAAGCGATGCTCCTTCATCACCTTGCGGAGTTCGTCCACCATCGGAAGGATCGCCTCCGCGCCGCGATCCATGATCGAGCGGCCGCCGATCTTCACGACCTGCACCCAGGGAAGAAGCCGGATTGGACGCCCCCCCGCAACAGGACGCGTGAGATCGGAGTCGAGCAGGGTCTGGCGCGCGAGCGGCGAAGCGACATGCTTGGCCGAGTTGGTCGGTTCGGTCATGGGCGTCGCCTCACTTCGCGGTGATGATGGTGCCGACATGCTCGCCGGCGAGCGCGCGGGTCAAATTGCCAGCGACAAGGCCGTTCACAACCTGCACCGCGTGGATGTGACGCGCCGCCTTGAGAAGATCGAGCATGGGGAATTCGAGGATCGAATCGTGCAACCCCTTCGCCTTCATCTCATCGACGGTGATCTTGGGTATGAATTTTGCGGTCTTCGACGTTTTCGGGTTCGCCGTGTAGAGGCCATTCTCGTCCTTGACGTAGATCATCGCCTTGCAGCCGAACTGTTCGGCGACGAGGAAGCATCCAGCGTCGGTGCGGTAAGGGGGGATCACCCCCTCGGGCGCGGGCCGTGTCCATAAGCCATAGGGCGGCATGCCGCTGAAGACGACCGCGTTCACCTCTGCGAGGTAGAGCGGCACCGCCGACAGCCCAGCGCCCCCCACCGAAGAAATGCCGTGCTTCGCCAGGAGCTGCCCCAACATCTCGGCGTTTTGATCGGCGACCGAACTCCCAAGCTGCGACAACACCCCAGCCGGCAGGCTTAAGCCCGCTGCAATCGAGTAAAGGTGGCGCGCGCGCGTGCCCGCGCCGGTCCCGATCAGCATCTTGTGCGTCTTGCGCGCGGCGACGATCTCATCGATAAGCGGATAGACAGCCGCGCGGCCGCGATCGATGACGCTCTGACCGCCAATTTTGATCACGTTTGCGTCGGGCAGGATTCGAAAGTCCGCCGCCGCGTCCGCCTTCGCTTGAAGGTCGGGGTCGGTAAGCGATCGCTCCATCAGGAGCGCTTCGAGCTCCGACGCGGTGCTGGTCATAGGGTCCTCCCTCTAGCCGCGCGAAGCCATGCACGGCCCGGGCGCGGCCTGCAAGCTTACGGGAAGATCGCGCCTCTGACAGCCAGCGGCTTGCGCGGCGCCTCCCGCGCCACACGCGTTTCATTTGCGTCTATATATATATATAACGCTCGAAGCGGCGACGCGGGGCGACCAAAGGGCGCAGCGCGCCAAGGAAATCTCCGCGGTTGTGGCTTTGACCCATCAGGGAGGATCGGCGTGGCGAAGGTGATTTGCGTTCTTTATGACGACCCGGTCGACGGCTATCCCAAGTCCTATCCGCGGGATGATTTGGCGAAGATCGATCACTATCCGGGCGGACAAACTCTGCCGACGCCGAAAGCGATCGATTTCAAACCGGGCGCATTGCTTGGCAGCGTTTCGGGCGAACTGGGCCTGAGGAAGTACCTTGAGGCGAATGGCCACACGTTCATTGTCACATCTGACAAGGACGGCCCGAATTCTGTCCTGGAGCGCGAACTCCCTGATGCCGAGATCGTCATTTCGCAGCCCTTCTGGCCGGCCTATCTGACGGCGGAGCGGATCGCCAAAGCCAAGAAGCTCAAACTCGCGCTGACCGCAGGCATCGGCTCCGATCATGTCGATCTTCAAGCGGCGATGGACCGCGGCATAACGGTGGCGGAGGTCACCTATTGCAACTCGATCAGCGTCGCCGAGCACGTCGTCATGATGATCCTCGGTCTGGTCCGCAATTACATCCCCTCCTACCAATGGGTGGTGAAGGGCGGCTGGAACATCGCGGATTGCGTCACGCGTTCCTACGACGTCGAGGGAATGCACGTCGGTACGGTTGCGGCCGGGCGTATCGGTCTTGCGGTGCTGCGCCGGCTCAAGCCCTTCGATATGCACCTGCACTATTTCGATCGGCATCGACTGCCAGAGGCGGTCGAAAAGGAACTGAATCTCACATGGCATCCCAATGTCGAGGATATGGTCAAGGTTTGCGACGTCGTGACGATCAACGCGCCGCTTCATCCGGAAACCGAAGGCCTCTTCAACGACAAGCTTCTCTCTAAAATGAAGCGTGGCGCTTATCTCGTGAACACCGCGCGCGGCAAAATCTGCGACCGCGACGCCATCGTCCGGGCTCTCGAAAGCGGCCAGCTCGCGGGCTATGCTGGCGACGTCTGGTTCCCGCAGCCCGCGCCGAAAGACCATCCGTGGCGGACAATGCCGCATCACGGCATGACGCCGCATATTTCAGGGACATCGCTTTCGGCGCAGGCGCGCTATGCCGCGGGCACGCGTGAAATTCTGGAATGCTGGTTCGAAAAACGGCCGATCCGCGAGGAGTATTTAATCGTCGACGGCGGCAAGCTTGCGGGCGCAGGCGCGCATTCCTATAGCGCTGGCGACGCGACCAAAGGATCGGAAGAGGCGGCGAAGTTCAAGAAATCCAACTGACGCCGGGCGAGGTTGGCGACGCTTGCCGCGGTGACCTCGCCAGCCCTCGGATCGTTTCAAACCAGGATATCCCTATGTCACCGCCTGACGGCGATCGGGAAGCCGCGCCACGCAAGCTCGTGGCGCGCGCATGGGCTCTACTCGCGTTGCCGGCGCTGGCGGCTTTCTTGCGATTCTGGCGCTGGCGAGCGCGCGCGCCGGGCTCGGCGCGAACGTGCTGATCGCTCCATTCGGAGCAAGTTGTGTGCTCGTTTTCGCGATACCGCAGAGCCCTCTCGCGCAGCCGCGAAATGTCATCGGCGGTCACATGATCTCGACGGCCGCTGGCCTGTTGGTGTTTTACCTGTTGGGGCAGACGCCATTGGCCTTCGCCTTGGGTGTTGGCCTAGCCGTCACCGCCATGTTGCTGACCGGAACGGTTCATCCGCCAGCAGGCGCCGATCCGATCGTGGTGATTTACGCTAGCGCCTCCTGGTCGTTCCTTTTTGCGCCCGTGCTGGTCGGAACGATCTGCATCGTTCTGCTAGGAGCGGGCTTCCATCGCTGGGTCACGCGGAAGTCTTATCCGCTCGGCGCGCTTGGCGTATCGGCCCAGCTCTTGGGCGGGACGAAAGCGAAATGACCTTGCGGCGCTCCATCAGCCAAAGCCGAGAACAGACCTCTCTTTGAAGCAGCTCTCGAAGAGGCGCTCTCCCAATCCATGCGCGATGTTCGAATCCATTGTATCAACAAAACCGACCGAACCAGCGCGGACGACCGGATTCATCATGTCGGCGGGATCAATGCCGACGGCTCGCGATGGAAAATGTCTGAGGACGAGGCGATTGCGGCGATCAAAGAGGGCCGATGGACATTCTGGACGACCTGCAACGGACGGAACGCGCGGGTCATGATTGCAAAAAATGGTCAGAGCCGCGAATTCTTGAGACGGAAATGGACGCGGACCAGCCCGACAGTCTGCTCGCGCTTCCCGAATGTCCGTGAATGCCGAGCCATGAAATGTTCGCTCCAACGCAAACACTTTCGCTACCGCTATCGACCCGTGGTCGGAGGGGCGACGGCTGGAGCAGGGCCCGCGACGTCTCCCGAGGGCCAGGTCGCGGCGGCGGAAGCAGGACGCTCACACCGGCGGCGGGGCCTAAGCAAATGCGTCAGCTCGTCTTGGCGACCCACGTCAGTCTTGCCAATGGTGGCCAACGAAACGAACATGGGACACGCATGCCGAAGCTTTTCTCCTACGGAACCTTGCAGCAGGAGGACGTGCAGCTCGCGACTTTCGGCCGCCGCCTTACAGGCGTCAGCGATGCGCTCGTCGGCTACCGGCAGTCCATAGTTGCGATCGACGATCCCGAACTCGTGCGCACGAGCGGCAAGACGCATCATCCGATCGTCGCTTTCACGGGCGTGAACGAGGATCGCGTGCCGGGCGCATTGTTCGAGATCACGGACGCCGAACTTGCGCATGCCGACGAATATGAGGTCGCGGCTTACGTGCGGGTCAAGGCGCCGCTCGCCTCGGGCCTGGAAGCCTGGGTCTATGTCGACGCCCGCGGCAAGCCTCCACCCGCATAAGCCGCCGAGCTTTATGCCGGCGCCGATTGGGTCAGAAGTGGTAGTTCACGCCGGCGGTGATCACATTGGCGGTGAAACGCGACGCGTTCGAGATCGGCGGGTTCAAGAGAAACGTCGTCGTGCGGCTGCCCAGATCGACATAAAGATATTCGATTTTCGCGCTCCAGCCGGGCGCGAGTTCGACTTCGACGCCGCCGCCCAGCGTCCAGCCGCTTCTCGTCTGGCTGCGATTGTCAGTGGCGACGAATGAGCCGACATCGGCAGTCGCGTTCGTGTCGACTTGGCCGAGGGCGCCACCGCCCGTGGCGTAGAGGAGCCAGTTCCCGAACGCATAACCGATCCGCGGTCGCAGCGTTCCGAACCAGGGCAATTTCTGCGCGTAGCTTGCCGCCAACGCTCCGCATCGGGGCGCGAGGCAGGGCGCCGTGCGGCTGCCGCTGAGCCCGCTCCCCTCGAAGCTTGCTTCGAGCCCGAGGACCCAAGGACCCGTCTGCCAGTTGTAACCGGCCTCGCCGCCCCCGACGACGCCCTGAAGCGGCGTGTTGAAGGTCGGAAGCCCAAATCCTGCGATGCTGAAGGCGTTGCGGCTCGAGCCGAAAGCGCCGCCGACATTGAGCCCGGCGTAAAAGCCAGTCCAGGCCGGCGCGGCTTCAACGGGCGGCAGTTGCGGCGCGGGCGGCAAGTCGGCCGCGGCCGCGGCGCTCCCTAGCGCAAGCAGCGACAAAGCAGCGGTGAATATGCGGCGCATCGGAATTCCCTCTCGCGCCCAAGTTACGGGTCGGAGGCTTAAAAGTTTGCAAATATGGCTAACGAATTGCGAAGGGGACGGCGGAGCTCAGGCGTTTGGATGAAACGGATCGTGGTCCCCCAGACCTCTGCCTCAAGGAGCCGCGCCGCAGGCGGCGCGGCTCGAAGGGCGGTTCAGCAAGAGGCGCGCGCTGGATCATCCTTCGAGACGCCTGCTTCGCAGGCTCCTTGAGGCATGAGGCGCGGTTCAGTACGTGAGCCTGATCGGAACCGACTGGGCGCCGCCCGCATAGTCAAAGGCGGCTGACGCGAAGGCCGGGGCGCCCATGTGCGAGGGCGGATTGCGGGAGAATCCATAGCCTTCCTTCGGCTTGCCGAACATGCCGTACTGCATCTCAGTCTCGCTGTTCTCGGCGTGGAACGCGGCGACCGCATAACTTCCCGGCTTCAGGCCATTAAAGACGCAGGTCGCCTGTCCACCTTTGATCTTGGCGATGACGCCTCGGCTTTCCTGTCCGGCTTTGGGGAAGGCCTCGGGCCCGGCGTAAAGCCCGCAGCGCACGACGCCGTCGTCGTTGCGAAGCCCTGAAACTGGCACCGAAACCCGATCCGCCGCTTGAGCGCTCGCCGCGCCCGTGACGGCGGTCAATCCGAAAAGAAGGGAAGTGATGACGAAACTGCGCATGGAATGGCCCTTGCCTAAAGCCCAACCTGCACTTGTTCTAACCCGCCCCGATTTCGAAACCGTGAAGAAGGCTTCAACAAACGCGGGCGTCACTGACGCCAATGCTTCAGAGGCGCACGGGCGAATACGAGGTCGCGGCCTACGTACGGGTCAAGCTGCCGCGGCGGCGTGAGTGATCGCTGCTTCATTTCAGTCTGGGCAAGCTCAGGCGGTCCGGCGCCATTGACCCCTCGGATGTCGGTTTCCCAGCGGCCGCGCGTGCGTCCCGTCGGAAGCCGTCGAAAACGCTAAGCCGCTGGTAATTAACCCGCCGCAACATGCCAAGCATCCGCGACCTGAGGACGCACTGGCTAACCCTCGTTTCCGGCGAGAGGCTCAGTTGAACAAAAGCCCTACGATCCTGAGCCAAACGGAAAAAGGGAACGGCTTCACGGCTGGATTTGACTATCTTCGGATCGGACTAGCGATCGCCGTGCTCGTTTGGCACAGCTTTATTCTCAGCACGGGGTCGGGCGACCTATATCGCACCGCGTGGAGCGGGCCGTTTCGCTTCCTCCTCGCAATCATTCTGCCCATGTTCTTCGCACTGTCGGGGTTTCTCGTTGCCGGCAGCCTTGAACGAACCCGCGTACACCAGTTTGTCGTGCTTCGTGCGCTGCGGCTGATCCCGGCTCTTGCCGTCGAGGTCACGCTTTCCGGCCTGCTCCTGGGCGCTTTCTTCACCACCCTGCCGCTCGGGCGCTATCTGACGAGTCCGGAACTCATCAGCTACTTCGGCAATATCGTCGGTCTCGTGCGTTTTACCCTGCCTGGCGTCTTTGAGCACAATCCAGCCGGCGCCGTGGTCAACTCTCAGCTGTGGACGATTCCGTTTGAGCTGGAGTGCTACGCCGTGTTGCTCTTCGTCGCAGCAGTCCTGCGGGACCGACGCGCCTTTGTCGCGCTCGTCGTCCTGCTCTCGCTCGTTGCGACCGCCCTGGCGTTTTTTCTTGATCCTGTCAGTCCGTTTCAGCCTATTCCGGGGCGAGCGCTTGTCGTCTCGTTCCTTGCCGGGGTTTGCCTCCATCTCTATCGCGACAAAATCCCATGCTCACCGGCTTTTGGGGTGCTCGCAGCGCTTGGGGCCGCGGTGCTGCTGCAAATTTCCAACACCTGCTATCTCGCGGCTTTCCCTGTCGCCTATCTGACTGTCTGGGTGGGGCTCATGCGCCCGCCGAAAATTCCTTTCGGCGACCTGTCTTACGGCGTCTACCTCTTCCACTTTCCAATCGAGCAATCGTTCATGCAGATCTTTCCCGGCATCGGACGCTGGTGGCAGCTCGCTTTCCTGGCGCTGCCATCAAGCGCGCTGTGCGCCTGGCTGTCGTGGAACTTGGTTGAGCATCCCGTCCTGGCCCGAAAGAAAGATATTCTGGCGGCGGTCGATCGCGCCTATGCGGCCCTCGCTCGTCAGGTGCGTCCTGCTCTCACACGCGGCGAGACGGCGCGATGATCATGCCGGTGGTCACGCGCTGTCTGCTTGCGCAAAACTCCCGCTCTCGCGGTTAAGGAGCGGCAGCGAGGGCTTTTGGCAGCAGAACGCTGACGATAAGTCCGCCCGAACCGGGGGAAGCGTTGGCGAGCGAGATCTGCCCGCCATGCGCAAGCGCAATATCGCGAGCGATCGATAAGCCGAGCCCCGTGCCGCCGGTCTCCCGGTTGCGCGAGGATTCAAGCCTCTGGAACGGTGCGAAAGCCTGCTCGAACGATTCAGGAGGTATCCCTGGCCCGTCATCGGCGACGACGACGATCCAGTCGGTCGCATCCTCCCTGAGAGACACACGCGCCGCGCCGCCGTAGCGCACGGCATTGTCGATCAGATTCGAGAACATCCGCCGGATCGCGGTCCGCTTGCCGAAGGCCGTCACATGATTAGGCCCGTCATACTCTGCCTGCGCGCCTGCATCGGACGCCTCGTCGCAAAGGCTTATGAGGATGGACGCGAGGTCGAACGAAGCCGACGCATCGGTGCTTGCATCGCCTTCCGCGAAGCTCAGTGTCTCCGTCAGCATGTCTCGCATCGCAT
>Ga0210393_10004601_pt1 | contig 10888 bp, 10 predicted proteins | sample IncBWC27OmetaG_FD_160068 | JGI IMG/M metagenome (GOLD analysis project Ga0210393, IMG submission 160068) | Forest soil microbial communities from Barre Woods Harvard Forest LTER site, Petersham, Massachusetts, United States - Inc-BW-C-27-O ...
TGTGGTGGTGATGGGCCGAGGCATGGCATGGCTGGACACCGGAACTCATGAGTCGATGCTGGAGGCGTCGTTATTTATTCAGACGATCGAGACTCGCCAGGGACTGATGGTTGCGTGTCCCGAAGAAATTGCCTACCGGTTGGGATACATCGGCGCCGAACAACTGGAGGCGACGGCATCTTTAATGAAGAAGAATCGGTATGGCGCGTATTTGCTGCAGTTGCTGAAGGAAAAGGTGTTCTAGCCCCCGGCGAAAATCTGGCGCTTTTACGGCTAGGGGATTGCGGCTGTGGCCTGGTTTGAGTACGCGCTCTCTACGTTAGTCGAATCGACGGCAGTGGTCACGTAGTAATAGGTCTGTCCGCTCTGTACCGAACTGTCCGTATAAACCGTCGTGGTTGTGGCCGAGGGGCTAAGTTTGGCGTAGGGCCCGCCTGAGGCACTTCCGCGATAGACGTTGTAGCCGATCACTTGCGAGGTGCTGGGGTCCCAGGAAAGCGCTACGCTGTGCTGGGACTGAGATTGCTGTGTGCCGGTTCCGGAGAGAGTTTCCGTGCTTGGGGTGTTGGTCGCATCGCTGTCGAATACGATGGTGCCGGGCGTACTTCCGGCTGCCGGTGGAGCGAAGGTAACGGTGAAGGGAACGCTTTGTCCGGCAGGTACCGTGACCGGAAAGGTGATGCCGCTGACCGAATATCCTTGACCGTTCCAGGCCGCGGAGGAAACTTTAATATCCGAACTGCCTGCGGTTAACGTCCCCTGCTTGACCGAGTCAGCGCCGACCGCCACATTCCCAAAACTCATGGTCGTGGGTGCTACCGCAATCTGACCGGCACCTACGGTGCCGCCTCCTCCTCCTCCGCCAGTGCCGCCCGATGATTGTTTCGGGGCAGAAGAAATGCCTTGACAGCCGGCCAGCGTCAGGATGGCCAGTGCCACCAAAAGGCAGCCCAAGCGACGCAACCGGAATGCGATAGATCCACTCTGCACGTAACAATTATCCGAACCGGCCGCCTGGTCCGTCTAGAGGCCCCTAAGCCCTGACCTACGGCGGATTCTACACGACACTTTGGTAACGGCGGCTGGCTAGTTTTGGCATTTGCCTCACCGGCCCTGGCAGCGAACTGTTGATTTTGAACGCTCTAGTAACTAGATGTCTTGAAAATGGTGTGCAGTACGTATCGGTTTCGCGGATAATGCCTGCAAACGATGGACACGTCCCACAGTGATTTGGAAGCGATCAGGCAACTGCTCGCCGACCTCACTCGTCGAGTCTATCGCATCGAGCGCAAGCTGGGACTGGAAGATGGACCGGCTTCGCACGAGCCAGCAAGAGCAAGCGAGTCGGTGGCCCAGGCGGCCAGCGCGCCGCCACCACCGCCGAGTGTGCCGGCCGCGCCGATCGCTTCGCGACCGCATGTCGTGGAACCCAAGCATGCCCCGCGGCCGCCTTACCCGCTCGTGCCCGAAGCCGTGGCACATACTGAGCCTGATCTCGAGTCGCGCATTGGATCGCACTGGCTTAACCGGATTGGCATTGCAGCGCTGCTCATCGGCGTTTCTTACTTCCTGAAATACGCCTTCGAGAACAACTGGATCGGGCCCGCCGGGCGGGTGACGATTGGGCTGCTCGCAGGCGTAGCCGTGGTGGTATGGAGCGAGCGCTTCCGTTCCCGCGGATACCGGACATTCTCGTACTCGCTGAAAGCGCTCGGGATTGGAACGCTCTACCTTTCGGTGTGGGCAGCGTTTCAGGTTTACAGCCTGATCCCCAGCGAAATTGCTTTCGTTGCCATGTTGGCCGTTACCTCGGCTACCGGCGTGATGGCGGTTACGCAGGATGCCGAGATTCTCGCCGCGTTCTCCTTGGCAGGTGGTTTCGTCACGCCCTTGTTGCTTTCCACTGGGCAGAATCGTGAGTTGGCGCTTTTCTCTTACGTTGCTCTTCTCGATTTGGCGGCGCTCGCGCTTATCGTCCTCAAACCTTGGCGACGGCTGCTGCTGCTGAGCTATGCGGGAACTTTGTTCCTTTACGTCGGCTGGTATTCGACCTTCTACAGTCGCAGCCAGATTTCCTTGACGACAGCATTTGCCACAGTCTTCTTTGCTATCTTCGCGGCGGCTCCGGTGGTTGCGCAATCGGCTGGGGATGCGGCGGCTTCGTCGTCAGTCCTGCCGTTTGTGGGATTCATAAATGCGGGCGCGTATTTTTTTGAGGTTTATGCCATGTTCTCGGACGTCAACAAGACCGAGACGGCATGGTTCGCTTTGGCTCTGGCGGCGATCTACATTCTTATTCTTCTCAGTCGTCAAGGTCGGTCCGCGAAGGGTTCTGAAACTACGCGGAGCTTGCACTTCATGCACCTCGCGTTGGCGATCGGATTCATTACGATCGCCATCCCCATTAGCCTTGATGGGCACTGGATCACCATTGGATGGTTTGTGGAGTCGGGCGTCCTTCTTTGGGTAGCAGAGCGCATTCACTCCGATTTCCTAAATGCATTTGCCATCGGCGCTCTGGTTCTTGGAGTCGGGCGTCTGCTGCTGATCGATAACTTCTATTCCAATACGTTGATCTTCAATGCGCGCATGGCGACTTACGCGGCAGCAATTGCCGTTTTGGGAATTGTCGCGTGGTACGGGCGCTTGCGCACTGATGAGATGGGACAGAACGCGGCGGCAGGCGCAGTGATTGCGCTCAACCTTCTGGCTTTGATCGCGCTCGGGCACGAGATCGCGGATTACTACGCATGGCAGATGGCCGAGCTGCATCCGAGACTCGGGCGATGGACCACAGCCAGTTGGGCAGAAGTGCGGCGAGTCGAGATTGCGCGAGACTTCACTTATTCGGCCTTGGGGATGGGCTATGGCGCCGGGTTGATGATCGTCGGGTTGTGGCGAAGATCTGCGTTTGTGCGTTGGCAGGCGCTGGTGTTGATTGCGGCCACAATTGTCAAAGTGTTTATTTATGACGTATCCGAATTGGACCGCGCATATCGAATATTAAGTTTCATCGTTCTGGGCGTGCTGTTGCTCGGGATTTCCTTCGTCTACCAGCGCAACTGGCTGCAACTTTCGGCGAAAAAGAATTCGGTCCGGGCATAGAGGCGTGCCACTGAACGGCATCAGGCGCGTCGTGGATCGTTTACTTTCCATTGAAAAGCACGAAATTCAGCGAGCTTACTGAAGTCCCGCCCGTTTGCAGTGATGACGGTGATTCCCAAACGGCCTGCGCTCATGGCGATCAGTACGTCGTTGGTCAGTCGTCCTCTGCCAATTTTCTCGTAATCATATTTGGATGCGAGCTGAGAGAGTACTTTGCCGGTTCGAGTCCAGTCGCTGAGATTCGGCACCAGGATGCGCTTAGCCATGTCGAAATCACGCTCCAGGTGTTCCAGCACGTGGACGTCGTTAATGCCTGCCCCGGCGTAGAGTTCCTCCAGCACGACCGAGCTTAGCCACACCGGTGAATCCGAAGCTAGGCGCCTCAGCGCGAGTGCCGCTTCATCTCCCATTCGCAGGGCCGTGATGTAAATCGATGAGTCAAACAGAACTGGTTCCATCTACTGCTCCAGTTTGCCGTACACATCTTTGATCTCAATGCTGCTCTTCACGAAACGATCGTTGGCTTCGGTCCCCAATCGATTGCTCTTGTGCTCGGCGATCACCAAATCGAGAGCGCGCTCGATGGCTTCAGTTTCAGTGTTAGCCCGCAACGCCCGCTGGGCGCGGGTGATTTTGATCGGATCCAGTTGAAAATGTTTGTGAGCACGATTCCTTGTTCTGGCCATGGGGGTGTTTTCTCCCTGCTCAAGTATAGCGCAGGTATGTACACGACAAGACCATATATGAACATAACAAATTGGATCGGCTGGGCAGAACCATGGTCCCGCAATCAAGCTTGAGCCCATACCTCCGTGCCGCGGGGTAACCACTTGTCGAGTTACTACCGGGGTTACCAAAGCTCGGTTCAAAGGTACTTTTAGGCCATGTACTCCAGGGACGACGAGGACTAGTCTTGCTCTACGCTGCGCTGGCGGGATCGAGTTGCTTTTCGGCGCAGGTTTTCTCAATTGCCTTGGAGGCATCATGAAGTCGGCATTCCTCACCGTCTTATTGCTCGTAGGCGCAGCGCAGGCGCAACAGAGTTTCATGGCAGTCAACCCTTTGCCGAACGCTCCAAGCGCACGCAAATTCTGGAGCATGGAAAACAAGGTCGATTTCTCGATTCTGGCGGGACAGATCACCGTCGACGCCATTACGACCCAGCGCGGATTGAGTGAAGGAATGCGAGAGACGAACCCGATCATTCGTCCCCTGGTCACTCGTGGAGTGGCGGGCGAGGCGGCGGCTTCGGGACTCGGTTTTGGGTTCGCCGTCGGGACAGCATATTTGCTGCATAGGACTCATCACTACACGGTCGAACGGATTGCGACGCGCACCATGCTTGCGGTAGAGGGCGGTTTTGTGGCCAACAATCTTTCGCGGCTGTATTGAGAGCAGGTCGTCTTGCAAGACCGTTCCCGATCTGAGTAGTCATTCCCATCTTTCCGGTTGTCGTTTTTCACTGCGTTTAACGAGCCAAGAGCTGTTTATCCAACGGTAACTCTGATCTTGGCCGTACCCAGCTTCCTTTTTCTTCCACTCGAGAACTGGTTTAATGCAGCTGGACTAAACAGCTGATGCGTCGTGACTTGGAGCGTTAGCCTGGGTTGTCTCGGGAATTTGCTTGTCTAGGGGGGCGCTCGTGAGGAGAAAATCGGCCCCGCTGATTCCCGAATTATCAGGCTGGATGGTTTTATCGTGCTGAACTTATGAAAAGAGCTTGGATTACTACGAAAGATGGGTTATCGTGGCCGACACGAAAGTAAAGAACGGAATGCGTGAGCCGAACCACTCCCGGGCGGCAACGATCGTTTCGTCGACGGGCGTGGTCAACATTTAGTAAAAAGATGTCTCCAAGGTCGGAGAGGTCCAGCCATGAAATCTCCTCGTTGTCTGCCTGCCTTTTATTCTGTGGCTCTTGTAGCAATATGTGTATCTGCTGGTTGCTTGTCTGCGAATGCGTGGAGCTCTGCTGGTGCAGATGAAGGCAACGCGCAGGTCTCCCAGGCAAGCGTCGTCATTCCCGGCCCTCTGCGTTCTTTTTTGCGGATGGCCGGTATCAGCCAGAAGATCTCGCCCGACGAAGTCGTTCCCCTGCTGGCTCATAACGTATTCGCTCAAGGATACGAGGGTTCTCGAGATGGGGGCCGACCCACCGAGTTTCTGATCCTGCTAAGCCGATACGTCCATCAGGCGAGGGAACTGGCAGCTCTGAGTCCTGATGGAAGCATTCACGTTTCGAGTTGTGAAGATGCGAAGCCTTTGCTGCACGTGCTTGGCTACAAGGTGCGGCAGGACTGCGGAAAGAGCAACACATCTTTAATGACCGCCGACCCGGAGCGGGCATTCCTGACCATTGATTCCGGCTTTCCCCTGCCTGAACTCGAAGAGACGCTGCAGGGAGGCAAGCCATTCAATTACTCATTCCCGGCCTCTCGAGTTCCCGTGATATTCACGGAAAGGGACTGGACCGTATTGAGCAAGGACAGCAGAAATTCAGGAGACTTGATTGAAACGATTTTGCGCGATCCTGTGGTAGCTCGCCTGTACTGGGGACTGTCTCGAAACGACGCTGAAACCAGGGCGGCGCTGCGGCAGTCGGTGGGGCTGGGAAAACTGGTTCCGTTCGCCGCCGTACTTGATTTTTACGGGAGTCACATCTGCATTCGGTCCGGACGCGTCATCGTGCCCGGTGGCAACGGTGCGGAATCCGCCTGGAAGGATTTAGTTGGGGCGAGCCCGGACACGCCCGGTGAGTTTGTGCCCCGGTTATTGGAAAAGGATAACGGCTGGCTGGCCGCATATTTTGACGCCCTATCGCGGGTTGGCCAAACTCAACAGGCGCACTTTACCGAAACTCGACTGCGGCATTTCTATGTAGCTTTTCGTGGTCAGACAATTTTTCCCGACGCGGCGAGGCCTGCATTCCGGCCAGCTCCGGCGCTGTTGCTTCTTGTGACCCGGATGCAGTGGGATTCCAATGGCGAACCCCACGTGCCTGGTAGTTTCGAGGTATGGAAAGAAATCCTTCGCGAGAAAAGCGACTCCAAGATTGTTCGTAATTGGGGCAAGCGCGCCGGCCATTTGAACAGTCCCGAGCAGCTTGCGGAAGCGATGTTCGGACTTTGCCGGGTGGAGACAGAGACCGGACCGCTGCAGATCTACTTGATGTTGAGTGAACTGGACGGCAGGCGTTCACCGGAGAATCACTTAAGTCCGCAAACTTCCCTCTTATTGGCGAGCAGGTTCACGGAGTTCAGCAATCAATACCTGGTGTTCTCGGAGTTCCCCGAGTTGACTGACACATCCATCACACAGTTTCTGAATGTGGCCGACAACCTGGGCAAGATTCCCAACCACACATTGCGTGGCAACGCCATGGGGATATTCCAGGCAAACATCGGGATGTGGCAGATCCTGGCCCGTCAAGGACAGCTTAAGACCGCTGCGCTGAACGATTCCTGGCAAAGAGTGATTAAACCGTTTGGCAAGGTTGCCTCGTCTCCCCAACTCTTCGAAGCGGGCCGTGATTCTCTGGGAGAACTACTGCTGGTGGCAACGGGCAAACAGAATGGTTCGCAGGATGAAATCATTGATTTGCTGGCGGGTCCTCGGCAGGCGAGTCCGGACGGCCAACGGATGCATGACGAAATCGCCAACGAAATGCGGTCGGTGTTGGACGGGCAACGCCTGGTTTCTCTGGATACGATTTTGGGCTTGGGTGATGGTTTGGATGCTGTGGCGCATGGAACCGCTAAGGCCGACGATTTAATTCCGCTGGCTGGCGGGCTTCGGGAATTCGAGATGCCCCGTCCGATTTTTAGTAGCGGTGAGAGAACGCAATGGGCGACCGGCGTCTACAACAATCGTCACACCGAATTGCAGATGCGCACGGACTTGACCCGAGTGATCAAGTCCGGTTCGCGCGAACAAATGGAGGAGGCGCGCGGCCAACTCTGCCCATTTTTGAGGGATACGCTGGTTGGTTTGAACTATGCCTATTACGAGCCGCCGGGAGCGCAGATCCTGCATAATAATCCGCTCTTCGTCCGCTCCCACGACTTCTCGGGAGACACGGTTGCCGGCGTCGAACATGTCTGGCAAGCTTCGCAGTTGTTTGGCGAGGGATCGCCGGCGGGTGGCGGCGCGCATTTAGTCGGCTCGCTTGCTGACTTGCCCTATGTCCTGGCGCAGGTGGAGCAGGATTTCATCGCTCCGGAAAACGTTCAGGCTCTGATCTGGAGGGAGTTGGTTCCCGGACTCCTGATCAATGCGACATTGCCGCGCTGGTGGGATGTGAGCCCGAGTGAGCTTCATGCCGTCACGCTTTATCAGCGATCGGGCGAGGAGCTCTTGACCGCTTCGGTGCGAGATCCACAATTGCGGATCAAGGTGATGACGATCCTTTCGGAGCGCATGGATCCGGAAACTTCAGAGCGAGTGGAGCGGGCTCTGGCTGAAGGGCGGCCGGCGGACGCAAATCCTCAGATCACGCCGGCGGACACGTTCTATCTGACTGCCGAGTTTCGCCGAAGATTTTCTGGGGAGAGCAATTCTTTAGGCACGGCCAGCCAGGAATTGGATAGCCTGTGCCGCCGGTATCCGGCAGAGGTCAGCTGGGAGCGGTTGTCGCAAGACTTCGGCGTGCCTCATCCGATTCTGACGCAGAGTTATGCCCGCGAATTGCTCAATCTCAAACCGTTTCCTGCTTTCGAGGGCTATTCCAGCCGCTTGCTGGCTGAGAGTTGGGATTCCAGCAACTTGTATTGGGCGCGCCTGGCGGATGAAAAAGGCTATTCGCCGGTTACGCTAAATGTCCTGGTTCCCGAACTCACTCATCGCATGGTGGAGAAGATTTTCGCCAGCGACTTCGAAGATTGGCCGGCCATGCTGCGGGCCATGCGAGAAACAGGCGAAGAATTTAAGCAGGGTAAGATCGCTTCGTCGTCAACGATCGGCGCCAAGATCCAATTTTGATGCAAGTTCTGAGACGTAGCTAGCTACGTCTGTACAGACCAGGGAACATATGACAAAGAACTACTTTCTACCTCCCGTGTTAATGCTGACCCTTTTCTCCGGCCCCGGAACCCAGATGGTGGCTCAGGAAAGCGAACCGAACATTCGCGTGGTTGTCGACATGGTGCAGTTGAATGTCGCGGTGACGGATGCCAAAGGGAACTACGTTACGGGGCTTCGTCCCTCAGATTTTGCGATCGTCGAGGACAACATCCCGCAAAAGGTGGCTACCTTTGGAGAAGGCAACGAACCCGCCTACAAAGTGGTGGACGTTCCTCCGGATGGCAAGACTTCCACGCAGGCCGCCGGACAACCGCTCGCAGCGGATCAAACGGCGGGGGACGACCTTCAAAGCCTGGGTTCAATGGTAGCTGGAGCGAATGTTTTTCTGCTGTTCGACACCAGTAATTATATGTACCGTGGCTTTGTCTTCGCGCAAGATGCGATCGCCGATTTCGTGCGTTCCCTGGAGAGCGCGGACAAAGTGGCCTTCTATTCTTACAGCCGCGACCTTTCCAGACCCGCCCCGCTCACCCCCGACCGCGCCCAAGTCTTGCGCGGGGTGCGCGCGACGGTTGCCGGAGACGATGCCGCGCTTTACAACTGTTTGTTGCTCACCATAAAAGATGCTGCGCACTACACCGGAAGAAAAGTGGTCGTGGTATTCTCCAACGGCCCCGACAATTCAAGCATGGTTCCTCCCGAGGACGTCGCCGAGTTGGCCCAATCTACGGGGATCGCCATTTACATGATCAGTACGCAGTTGGCCAAGTTGGAGCCAGTCTCCACGGCAGTCTTTGAACGCATGACCGCCGCAACGGGAGGAAAGGCGTACTTTGCTAAGACGTGGAGGGACGAGCAGCGAGCCTTTGCCTCCATCCGCGATGACCTGGCGCACCTTTATTCGCTCAGCTACTATCCTCAGGCAAATCCAAACCGCGGATGGCGCGGCATCACCGTGAAATTGGTCGGCGACCGCGCGAAGAAATACCACATTCGAACGCGCAACGGATATCGCCCTCAACCCAATCGATTCACCGCGGGAACTGCGACGGCGTCGGCTTCGGAAGCTGCTCCGAGCCGTCAATAGAATCTGAGCGTCCGCCGCGGCGCTTGATCTGACTCGTGTCGCTACGGTTTGGCCTTGGCCTCTCGTAGTTTCTCGGCCGCATATTCCGGCGTGATGTCGCGTTGCGGCGACCCCAGCATTTCAAAGCCCACCATAAACTTTCGGATACTGGCAGATCTGAGAAGCGGCGGGAAAAAGTGCGCGTGGAAATGCCATTCCTCATGTTCCCGTTCGTCGGTCGGTTGCTGATGAAATCCCATCGAATAGGGGCAAGACACTTGAAATAAGCTGTCGTATCGGCTGGTGATGCTCTTCAAAATATCTGCGAGTGCTGATCGTTCTTTCTCATCGAGAGCACCCATGTCGGCCACGTGCCGCTTGGAAAGGACCAAAATCTCATATGGCCAAGTCGCCCAGAAGGGCACGACCGCAAGAAAATGTTCATTGCCGCAGACGAAGCGGTCTCCAGAAGCTACTTCGATGCGGATGTAGTCGCACAGTAGACAATTGCCGTGTTGCTTTTGATAAGCGGCAAATGCTTCCTGTTCTTTGCGAGGCTCATTTGGGATGGTTGAGGTCGCCCAGATTTGGCCATGCGGATGAGGATTGCTGCAGCCCATCATCAGACCGCGGTTCTCGAATATCTGTACATAGTTAATGCCGGGATTCCGAGCCGAGCTCTGGAATTCTTGTATCCAAGTGTCGATTAATGCGCGGATTTCTGGAAGTGACATTCGCGAAAGGGTTAGATCGTGGCGCGGGGAGAAGCAGACAACCCGGCAGATACCCCTTTCAGTCTGTGCGACAAGAATGCCCCTCCCTTCGATATCGAGTTGCGACGGAGGTGGATCGGGCTGCAGCGCCGCGAAATCGTTGTCGAAAACAAACGTTTGGGAATAAGAAGGGTTTCGCGCGCCGCCGGCACGGACATTTCCGGGGCAGAGATAGCAATTGGGATCGTAGGGCTGGCTGGATTGCTGCTCAGCAGGTTCGGTCTGGCCTTGCCATGGCCGCTCGGTCCGATGAGGCGAGACTAATACCCACTCGCGAGTGAGCGGGTTAAACCGTCGATGCGGGGAACTCGGCATCGTTTGGTCGATCGAGTCGGGCGTTGGCGGATGTTTCATTCACATGTTCAGCGACTTTGTTGTTCGTCCACTCCGGCCCAGCGCAGCGCGTCCTGCCGGTTGGCGAAGGCCCGCATCTCGACAATTGTTCCGTCGCGGATTGTGTAGACATCGGCAAGACGCACGTCCGTCCATTCGTTGCTGCCTTTAGTTCGAAACCTTGCGTGAACAAACACTACGATCCGGTTGCCCGATGGAATGAACTGCTCGGGCTCGCTGCTGCCTTCAGCCCAAGGGGCGCGCGATTGCGCCAGGTAGCGTTTCACTTCATCGCGGCCGTGGTAGGCGCCACCTCCGGAAAACTCTACAGGTTCGGACCACGCGATCTGCGGATCGAACGGTTTTACGGCCGCGTCAATATCGCCTCGGTTGAACGCCGCATACGCGCCTCGAAGGGCAATGATAGCCTGCGCCATCTCGGGCGTGTTTTCCACGCTAGACTCCTTCCGCGCCTTGGTGCATGCGCCCAGATTCAAGATTGCAGCAATAATAAAGACAAAGGTCAGAGGTCTTCGCATCGGTGCGCTGCTCTCGATGACATTTAAAACCCAATTTGAATTCTACGCTGCCG
>Ga0210393_10004603_pt1 | contig 10888 bp, 10 predicted proteins | sample IncBWC27OmetaG_FD_160068 | JGI IMG/M metagenome (GOLD analysis project Ga0210393, IMG submission 160068) | Forest soil microbial communities from Barre Woods Harvard Forest LTER site, Petersham, Massachusetts, United States - Inc-BW-C-27-O ...
AAATTGCGCGGCGCCCCCAAATTCGTGGACTGTCGAAAATAGCGGATGCGTTGGTCTTTTCGCGCGAACTCCTGGCAGATCTCGGCCGTGCGATCGTTCGAGGCGTTGTCCGAAATGATCAACTCGAAGTCGGAATACGTTTGGCCCAAAATCGAGTCGAGCGCCTCGACGATGTATTTCTCGCCGTTGAAGACGGGCATTCCGATGCTGATGGGCGGGGCCGCGGACATACGAATGCTAGGCGTCTTCTCGCTTCACTCGATCAAATGGGACTGACGGTGCGCTCGCCGATCACACGAGAGGGCGATCCGCCGACGATGACGCCCGGCGGAACGTCTCGAGTCACGACACTCCCCGAGGCCACGACGGCCCCACGGCGAATCGTGACGCCCGGGAGCACGATGGCTCGGGCCCCGACCCAGGCCGCCGATTCGACGACGATCGGTTTCACAATCAGGTCAAATGTCACCCGGCGATGGTCGTGGCTCCCCGTGCATAGATAGGCCCCCTGGGATACGCAGACATCGTTGGCCAGGTGAATCGTCGCCAAATTGTCGATCCAAACGTCCTCGCCGATCCAAGCGTGTGCGCCAATTCGCAGCCGCCAGGGGAATTTGATCCGCACGTGCGGCTTGATGACTACGCCGGCTCCGACTGAAGCGCCGAAGCGACGAAGTAACCAACGCTTGATTCCGTACAGCGGCACCCAACCCGACTGAAAGATCACCAAGCTGACCACAGCCCACAGGCCGCGCACGAGCGGCGACCGGCCCGGCGTGTAGTCGGTCGGCGGCGAATACGTGGCGAGCGAGACCCACTCGGGCCGCGCCTCGTCGATGGTTTGACTGGATTCGGTCACGGGGTCAGACAAGTTCTAGGTGCACCAAACTAGGAAACCAGGGCCGGACTTTCGCTCGGTAATCGAACGGCTTCGTAGATCGTCTCGAGGCGTGCGGCCGTCGTCGCCCAATTGAATCGTTCGGACAGCAGGCTTTTCCCTGCGCGGGCGGCGGCGTGTCGCCACTCGAGGTCGCTCAGGCAATCGCTGAGAGTCGCGGCAACGGAGTTCAATTCGGGTTCGCAGTCGCGGGCGGCGCCGGCGTCGACCAGGTCTTTCCAAATATTCACGCGCCGACTCACCAACACAGGCAGCCCGCTCTGAATGGCATCGACCACGGTGAGTGCGAAGTTTTCTTGATAAGACGGCAAAACAAAGAGATCGCTGGCTGCCATCGCGGCCCACTTGTCTCGCCCCGATAGAAGCCCGGTAAAGGTCACGGTTTTTTCGAGACCGCGGCGACCGACTTCCTCACGAATCGACTGGACATAGGCCGGATCACCGGGGCCGACCAGGAGCAGGTTCGCGTCGGGGCGTTGCCGTTTCGCGATGTCGAACGCGGGAATCAGGAGATCCAGCCCCTTCTTGGAATGGAGCCGTCCGAGAAACAGGACCACAGTGCGATCTCGCAACTCGGGGTGTCGTTTGAGAAATTCGGCTCGCAGCTCGGATCGGGGACAATCGGGCGGCGACTCGGCCCCCAATTCGACGATGTGACCCCGCGGCAAGCCGCGGCACGTGAGCGCCGCGAGCCGTTGCTCCTCGGGGTGGGTGTAGCACATGCCCTGGGCCCGACGGAGCGATGGCCACTCGAGGAGCCGGCCATAACACTGCTTCTTGAGCCATTTGCGACCGACGGAATGAGGATCGAGCATGCCGTGTGGCATCACCAGATACGGAATGCCTGCGTGTGAACACGCCCGGGCGGCGGCAAAGCCGGGGAAGGTCCACAAGGTGTGGATGTGAACGACATCCGAGTTGCGAATGGCGCGGCCGATCTCTCTCCACAATCCGACGCTGAAGCCGAATCCGTTTCCAGCCGCGGCCGAAAACACCTCCATGCCATAGGGACGCGATTCGTCGGTTACCCAATCGCGACTCTGTCCTGCGAACAAGTCGGTCGTCAGGACGGTCAACTCGTGTCCCCGGGCCGCCAATTCTCGCGACAAACGGTCGACAACTACCGGCGGACCGCCCGCGGCCGGATGCATGTAGGGAATAACGTGAGTGATCTTCATTCGCGTCGTGACTATGGCTCTTTGTTCTCGGTCACAAATCTCTAAGTTGTCGCGCAGACGCTGGCATAAACTCGTGCCGTGTTCCTCGCCATCGCCTGGAGACTGAATCGCTCGCGGTAACAGGATGCGGCTAGAGTTCCTGCTCTCTCGCGCAGTGAGGGATTCGTCGCGTACCTACCGATTCGTTCGAGCCACATTTCGGTTGCGTTGGGCGGGCACACATAGCCCGTTTCGCCGTCGACAACGGCCTCGGCGACGCCGTCGACATCGGAGACTACGCAAGGCAAGCCGGCCGCCATGGCCTCGAGAATGGCCAGTGGAAAGCCTTCGTAGATTGAGGGGAGCACGAACAGGTCGAAGCCGCATAACAACGACCGGGCGTCGTGCTGCCAGCCGGGCAGAACCAGTCGGTCGGCGACACCCAGATCGGCGGCTTTTTGTCGCATCGACTCACGCAGCGAGCCGTCCCCGATCCAGACGACGCGCACATGTTTGGGCAGCTTTGCTAGCAGCTCCGGCACGAAGAGCGGATTCTTTTGGGCCTCAATGCGAGCGATACAGCCCAACACCACAGAATCGGAATCGCAACCCCAAGCACGACGCAGCGCGTTGCGATCGTTGGGCAACGGGTCGCCGACGCCGTTCCAGACGAGATGCAGTCGCGACGGGTCGATCCCGAGTGCCGTCAGGTCGTCCACGCCCGATTGGGCGATGGCAATCAGCGGGCACGGGACGCTTTGTAGCACGCGCGCGGAGAGCCAATCTCGAACCGTGCCCCCCACCGAGCGCAGCCGACTCATGGTGCGCGTCACGTGAACCGTCGCGACGGCGGGAAGTCCCGCATGCTTCGTGGCCGTCAGCAAATCCAACCCGTCTTCGAGGTTTTGCTTGTTGAGATGGATCACGTCAGCACGCAGGCCGGCGAGTTCGCGCGTGAGCCGTTGGATGTCACGTCGAGCGAGCATCGCGCCGACACTTCGCGTTCGCCGATCGTAGGTGTTGCGATAGTCGATTCGGTGGACGGAACCTTGCTGGGCCAACAGAGCGGCAAGCTCGTCCATGCGCGGATGATTCGAGAGCACCGATTGGACTTCGTGCCCCAAAGCCGTCAGTCCGCCAGCCAGCGACGACAAATACAATTCGCCGCCGCCCCGTGAGCCCGACGAGGACGAGACGAGGGCCACGCGCAAGCGTCGGCTCTGGGTGTCGCCAGTTTCGGGCTGGATGCAATCTGGCAGCGTATTCAACATGGTCATGTCGCGGCCGCCGTAACGGGCGTTCGGACGCGCCGCGCCAAAATTCGTTCCGCCAAGTCGACCCAGCGGTCGGCACCCCTCGACGGTAGAAACTCCTGCGCCACGGCGCGAGAATGTGCGCCGAACGCGATTCGCAGCTCGCGGTCCGCGATTAAGCGTCGCAGGGCCGTCGCGAGTGCCGACATATCGGCCGGCGGAACGACACAGCCGTTCTGCTCGGAGACCAAGTCGGCGGCAGCACCGACTGCGTTGGAACAAATCACGGCCAAGCCGGCGGCCAGAGCCTGATTGACGACCACGCCCCAACCGTCGTGCAACGAAGGCAGCACAAACACGTCGGCCTGGCTAAAGAATCGCGGCAACTCGTCGACCGGCTGAAATCCTGCGAATACAACGCGCTGTTGCAAGCGGGACGGCACCTGCGCGGCGAGTGACTCCCGCAACGGCCCTTCGCCCACAAGTATTAATTCCGATTGCGGAAACTCGTCAGCGACGCTGAGAAATGCATCCAGCAGCGTTCGCAGACCCTTGCGCTCGATCAATTGCCCGCAATAAAGCACGCGTACCAAGTTCGAGGAATTCATCCGCGGTGCGTCGAGAAACGGCTTGAGATCGGTGTGATAAGGAATGTTGACGATTTCCATCCGCGGGCCGGCTAGTCGGCGATACTCTTCGACCGCCTTGATGCCGATGGCCGCAATCGCGTCCGGCCAACGCAAAGCCGGTCGTTGAGCGACGGTTCGCAGCGCACCGCGCAGGCCGCCCAAGGTTCGCATTCCGGGGACCTCGCCCCAAAAGACCCACGGCAGGCGTCGCCGGTGCAGCCAACGCATGGCCCGCTGGCAAGTCAAACTGTTGTAGCCCGAGACGACGACGAGATCGGGGCGACTTTCGCGAAGGGCGCGGATGACTCCCGAATTCCAGTGGACGCGTCCGCCACCAATGTTCTTCCAACCTCCCGGCAGCACCACCGACGACGCGGGGAGGGGTACCTGGCCCCAATAGGTGTCGGGCGCCGCCATCTCCATGTACAGCACCCGGGGCGCGATCCTGCCGTCGGCTTCGATCGCCGCGAAGAGATCGACGCTGTAGGGGGACGGCATCGTGGTCAAAAACGTTACACGCACAATCGAATTCCCGACCGGCTCCGGTTATCGAGGGTGATTCTGATCAAACCTTGTATCGCGTCACGGGTGGCGGAAACGTGGCGCCTATGGTTGGCCCGCGCCGCAGGACGACGGTTTGGCGACGCGGCGGCCCCGAACTGGAGCGCCGCACTTTGTCCAAAACGATCAACAGCGCGAACAATGCAAATAGACCGTAGAACGTCGCGAAATTGACGGAACGACCGCTGGCATAAATTCGCGCCAACCCCGTGGCGTAGACCAGAAGTGACGGAAGCGACCTCAACGCGATGGGCAACAAGCGATCCCAAGCGCGAACGACCACTCCCGCGACGGCCGGCACGATGATCAGCCCCAGGAACCAGAAGTTCATGTAGGCCTCGCCGAGGAAGCCGGGGGCGATGGTCATCGTCGGCTCGCCCGACTTGTAAACGGCACCGTACGCGCGGGCCAAGATCAAGCCAGCGTCGGCTACAGGCTTACCCGGCCAGATGGCCCTCGGAATCGGATTGACCAACTGGGTGAAATACGTCAGCCCATACTGCGGCTCCATCCCGTGGTCTTCCGCGTGAATCACGAACAGCAGCTCGCGAAACATTTCGGTTCCAACGTACTCGGTCTTCGTCGCGTCCAGTTCCAGCTTCCCTTCGTTGCGTCCGGCCACAATCATCGCGGCCACGAAGTATCCGGCGACGAGTCCAACCGGGATTCCGACGACGATCAACAGCCGTCGCACCCGAGCGCCCGATCTCCAAAAGATCGCCGCGCAGATACACAGTACGATGGGCACCAGCGGCGTCCGCGCGCCGGTCGAGAACTGCCGAAGAATCATCCAGACGACGAAGAGGCTCGAAAAGACTCGGCGGCCGATGGGTGCATCCTTCTTGAAGGCCAGCGCGACTGCCAGCGGCAAGCTGGCCTCCAAGAACATTTGCATTTCGTAAAGAACGGTGCGCCACGAACCGTAGCGACCTCGGACGAGTGCCCCGGTCCATCGGGCGCTGAGTCCCGTGATTCCCTCAAAGAAGGCGCTCGGGCTGAAATCGACATAAATCAACAGACTGCCCAGGCCAATTGTCATTCCGGCGAGGACGAGCTGCAGCAAGACGCCCGAATCGTCCAAGATCGGCAGGCGCCGCGCAATCGCATTAAATAGCTCGAGGTGCGATTGGTGATAGGCGACAAGGAAGGCCACAACCGACACGAAGACGCACAGCAATCCAAAGTTGTATTCGGATTGTGTGTAGATCTCTAAATCCTTGGGCAGCCTCAGAGCCTCGAGCAGATACCAATACATCACCGCGACCAGCACTGCCGACCGGCCAGAAAGGACCCGGATCACGCCGCGTCTCAAATCGAACGCCAGAAACGCCAGGATCACTCCGGCGAGTCCGATCGCGAAGATGTTGGAAAGTGGATGCATGAGCGACTAGCGGGATCCGTCAGGCGGGAGACAAAGCGGCCCGGATACCATTCCGAAACGCAGGCCAGGTAAATCGTTTCGCGCAGTCTCGCGCGGCACGGCGGGTGTCTGCATTTCCCGGTAGCGCGCGCGATAGTGTTTCGAGCTGTGAGGTCAGGTGATCAATATTGCCGGCTTCGGCGAGGAACACGCCGTCTTCCTCGTCCCCCAAGTCGGGCAAACACGTGTGGGTCGTTCCGAGGACCGGACATCCTTGGGCCAAGGCCTCCAGATAGACCTGGCCAAATCCTTCGACCAAGGAAGGCATGACGAACAGTGAGTTGCTCGCGTAAACCGCGTCGAGTTCGGATTGGGGCAGACCCCGGACCAGTTTCACTCGTGGCGTCGCGATTGCCATCTTCTCGATCTCGCGATCGATCACCCGGCAGAGCAGTGTCAGCTCGCTCGTGGCAGGAAGTTTAGCTGCCTGCCACGCGAGAAGCAGATGGTGGAGACCCTTGCGGCGGCCGCCTGAGCCGACAAATACGCAGCGAAAATCGGTCGGAGTCGCCCGGATATTTCTTTCCAGCGGCAGGTCGATGCCATACGGCACCACGTGGCACCGTTTCTCGTCGGCCCCGGCCTCGAGGAGCGAGAGCTTGGTGAAGCGGCTGGCGCACAAGATCTCATCCGCATGTTTCCAGCAATCGCGCTCGCGAGCAACGAGATGCTCGGCACCGGCCGAGTCTTGCGTGCTCGAAAAGGATTCGCGGATGTTCGGATATTGCTCGCAGTCCGTCCCCAGAATTCGCTGCTCGAGAGCGGAATGGGGATGGTACTGAAAGAGCACCCGATGCGGCTCGTGAGTGTACTTCGCGACAAATGCTTCCCACGCATAGGGGCTGTAGAGGAGCAGATGGGCTCGCTGGCTCTGCGCTCGCCGCGCGGCCGCGTGCGAGAACTGGGAGTCGAGCTTGAGATACGTCATTGCCGGTGCAAAGCCCAGCCGATGCCGTGCGTGTTCCAAGAATGTCGTCGACCAAAGGCAACGGACCTTTTCCGAAGGGATGCCTGCCTGTTTTCGTGCAGCCAATTTCTCGCGAAAACCACTCGGAGCCCAGCGTGTCAGCGAGTGGACCGCCGGCGAGGCATAGACATCCGTAATGAGTTGGTCGAGCAATCCCGCTTCTTGCAAGGCCAGCGGCACTTGGTACGCGTCGCGTCGGCCTCGGAACGCGCAGACGTAGGTTGACGTCGCTCGAGCAGCCATCGCAGCCGGCGCGATCATCGCTCACGCCTTTCTTGGGCGAGCGCCGCTTTAGGTGCACGACGCAGGGCTTGACGCAGGGGAAGCGAGCCGAGTTGCCACGCCTCTTGTGGGTCGACACAGGTCCTGCGATTCAACCCAACCGCGATTTTGATGGCTCGAGCACTTACGGCTTCCCGCTGCTGCAGTGAGCGGGGCAATCGCCACAGGAATTCGCCCCACACTCGGGGCTCGCCCATCAACCAACCCTGTCGCGCCGCGTAGCGGACCTGGCCCAACAGCTTTCCGAGCACGCCGGGAACGACCCAGGGCCAAGGATAGCGCATCACCACGCTGCAGGCCTCGTTTCGAGCGTGCCGCCGATGAGTGCGCTGTTCATTGCGGTTTTTGCCGGAGAACTCGTGATAAACCACGATTTCATTCCACTGCACGACGCGATAGCCCGCGTCCCAGGCCCGCAGCGCGAGGTCTGGTTCCTCGTACGAATGGAAAAACATTTCGGGAAGCAAACCGGTCTGTTGCAGCATCGAGCGGCGAATCACCACCGCGCAAAACGCGAAGGAACTGGTGTGCCATTCGCCAGAAGCGCGCCCCCCCGGCTGCAAGGTTTGGGGAAACTCCGGCCCAATCGCCTGACATGAGATGATTCCCAGATCGGGCTCGCGGTCCATCCGGGCGACAATCCGCTCGCAGGCATCGGCGTCCACAAAGCGGCTATCGTCATCGAGGCCGACGATGTAGTCTCCTCGAGCACGTCGCAAGATGTCGTTTCGCGAGGCGATCGATCCCTTGTTGACTTCGTTGCGGACGATATTGACCTTGGGAAATCTCGTCCGCACGGTCTCATAAGTGCCATCCGTCGAGGTATCGTCGACGACGAGAATTTCTGGCGGCGGTCCACTGAGCACCCGACAACTTTCGAGCGTTTTGAGCAGTTCATCGACGCGATTGTGCGTCGCAATCATGATGGTGACGCGAGGAGCGGCACTCATTGGCGACTCCCCACGACTCGGGCCGGAACGCCGACCAGGATCGCACCGGCGGGAGCATCGGTCGTAACGACCGCCCCTGCCCCAATCACGGCCCCATCCCCGATAGTGACCCCTTTCAACACGATGGCTCCCGCACCGATCCAGACATCATTCCCGATCGACGTGGGGGCCGATTTGAGCGGTTGAGTCGCGACCGCATCGCCGGCTTGCGTGCCGTGGTCGTGGTCGGTGATGTAACACGAAGGCCCGATCATGCAGCGCTCACCGATGACGATCGATTCCGACGCATCGAGCATCGTAAAGCGGTTGATGTAAGTGCGCGATCCGATTCGAATTTGCGGCTCCGCTCGGGAGCTTCCAGTCGCCAACAACACGACTTGGTTATCGAGTGCGACCTCAGCGCCGAGAACGATGCTCTTCGGGTTTCTGGGAATCTCAATCGACTGAATCCAACAGCCGCGGCCCACCTGCACGCCGCGCCAACGCAACCAGAGTCGACGCCAGCGTCGAGCCGCCCCCATCCAGATTTGCAAGGCACGTTCAAGCATGACAGCCGGGGAAACGCGAACAACTCGCTACTCACATCCGATGCGAGTCTTTGGTTATTGAGTGAGCGAAGGTCTTCGGCTAACAGGGGTCACCTTCCCGAGAAGGTCGTCGGTGAGTCGTGAGCTGCGCCGCGGCCTGGCGCCAAATAGCCCAAGCCGGGAACCCAAACAGGAATTTCCACTGACCGAGACGCAGATTCCACGGCAGCAGCGACAAGTAAAGTTTCCATCCTGGAATAAACTCGCGTTCCCTCAGCAGAGCCAGCGCCACGGGGCGGGCGTGTCGGGAAATGATGCGCCGGCGTTCGATCGCCCGCGCCGCCGCACCTGGATATCGGCTCGTGAACTCATTGGCAATCAACTGCTGCGCGGCCGGAAGTTGCGCGTGAAACTGGCCGGTCAACTGATCGCTCGAGCCCTGGCGGTAGCCGAACGTGACTGGGCTTGTGATTTGGACAAATCCGGGGGCCGTCCCCAGCGACATAGCCAAGTCGGCATCTTCGCCGTGCGTCATGGTTGGTGTAAATCCGCCACACGCTACGAGCGCGGTTCGCTGAATCACAAAGGAGGAGACACCAAACCAGCGCCACGCGTCACCGCTTTGCAGATAGTCGGAAAATTTCAGCGTTTGGGGCGGACTTTTTTCGATGCTGTGCAACTCGCGAGGGTCATGAAAAACGAGAGGACATCCCGCCACAAAGGCAGGCCTTCCGTGATTAACGATCGCGTCGTGATAGGTCGACAACGTCCAGGGCAACCACACGTCGTCGCTATCGAGAAACGCGACGTACTCACCGGTGGCCGCGTCCAGACCGTTGTTGCGTGCCGCAGACGGACCGGCATTTGCCTGTCGCAGGAGCCGGGTCCGCTCGCCGTATCCAGCAACAACGTGGGAAAGATCATCCGTCGACCCGTCGTCGACCACAATCACTTCAAAATTCGCGAAGTCCTGTCGAAAGACCGAATCGAGCGCCTGCCGCAGCAGGTCCGCGCGGTTGTAGGTCGGAATCACAACTGAGAAAAATGGGGCTTCGGACATCACCCTGATACGCTCACTGCTTCGCTCACCGATTCGGCCGTGGGTCGTCGCGCGGACTCGGCTTGCGGTTTCGGAAATGCCGCGCCGTCGACTTTGCCTTTCAAGGGACGCACCAGTTCCGCGACGCGCTCAGCAAATCCAAACCCGCCCAAACGGTGCGCCCACCGATACACGCGGGGGAAATCGTTAAACTGCAGCAACGACAAATGCGGATGATTACGTTTGGCCAAGTTGGCGACCTCGCGCGCTTGCGCGGGCTCGTATTGATACATGGTTCGAGCACAACGCAGTCGAGATAGCGCGATCGCGTCGCGTCTTTGGTCAGTCAGCTCTCCTGTCTGTTGCAGATGCCGCTCGGCGCCTTCGATGACCGCTAGCCAACGTCCCAGCGTTCGCATCGGGTTTTTGCGCCACACCGTCTCAGTGCTCCATTGTCGATAGAGCACCCCCGGTGTGGGGCAGAATTGAAATCGCTTTCCCGCGACCAAGAGCCGGAAATACAGCTCGAGCTCCTGGCAACACGGCTGATCGGGCTTCCATTTTCCAACGTCCAAGAGCACGGAACGCCGCCACAGGGGCGCCGCTGTTTGCGGCAGACCCATTCGCACCAGCTCAACCCATAAGTCGTGGGGTTGCGGCATCGATCGCAACTCCTCCCACAGCTCTCCACTTCCTTCGCAGTGCAGCAGAATGACAGGCGAATAGGCGACATCGCAGGTCGACGGATCAAACTCGCGAAATTGTTGCTCAATCTTTTGCGGCAGCAGGTAGTCGTCGGCGTCCAGGTATTGCACCCACTCGCCGCGGGCCAATTCGAGCAGCCGATTGCGGGCGACGTTGCCTCCGCGATTTGGGCCGGTCTCGACGCGGATCGCGCTACCGAACGACCGAATGACATCGAGGCTGCCGTCGGTCGAACCGTCGTCGACGACGATGACCTCTTTGTCCGCCCAGGATTGATCGAGCGCGCTCTGGATTGATTGCGCAATCCATTGCTGGGCGTTGTAACAGGGAATGAGAATCGAGACCGACATCCTAAGTGGTCCAGGACAATGGCTGAATTGAGGGAAACGTTGTGGTCATCTGCTTTTGTCCGCCGAAGCGTTCAGGGTGCTGAAGCGCTTCGACCAACTCGACAATGTGAACGCCCAGGCGTGCCGAAAGCCGGCAGGGGCGATTTTCTC
>Ga0210393_10004606_pt1 | contig 10884 bp, 14 predicted proteins | sample IncBWC27OmetaG_FD_160068 | JGI IMG/M metagenome (GOLD analysis project Ga0210393, IMG submission 160068) | Forest soil microbial communities from Barre Woods Harvard Forest LTER site, Petersham, Massachusetts, United States - Inc-BW-C-27-O ...
CGCAGAAGTGCGCCGCCGCCGCCCTTTATCAAATGCAATTGCGGATCGAATTCATCCGCTCCATCGATATCGACATCGATTCCCTGGAAATCGCTCTGTTCAAATACATCGAGAGTGGTCAGAGGGATTCCTAGACTCGCTGCTAACTCGCCGGTATGCGCCGAAGTCGGGATGCCCCGGATCTTCAATCCGGCTCGAACTTGCTCTGCGAGAAACCGCACGGCGTAGGCGGCAGTCGATCCCGTTCCCAGCCCGACGACGTTGCCGTCGCGCACCAAGCGCAAGCTGGCGCGGGCGGCCGTTTCCTTTTCCAGATCGCTTTGCTTCAATTCATTCGCCATAGGTATCGCGACAACTTTACCGCTTTCTCAGCCCGCAGACCAACTGGTTTGCAAGAATCACGTGGGGGCGGACGCTATCGTCCGCCAGCGCGAGATGGAGAGGCCAAACCGAGGCAAGTTACGTGCCCGCCCGGATAGGGGCGTCCGAGCCTAAGTATTCTGCGGTCGCTCAGTGATTTCTCGTGACAAACCGGACCCACGGGGGGCACAATGTTCGCTGCCATTTCGAAGGGAGCCTTATGAAACGTTCCGGGCCCCGTAAGGCCGCGTCCAACCTTGCCGAGTCGATCGATCGCCAGCTCAACATGTATGTCGTAGCGGCAAGCGCCGCGCGGGTAAGCGACCTTGCTGAATCCACACATCAGCGGCTTAACATGTACGCGCTGGCCGCGAGCGCAGCGGGTGTGAGTATGCTGGCGCTGACTCAGCCTGCGGAAGCGAAAATCGTCTACACTCCGGCGCACATTGGACTGGGCAGCGTAGTTCGTCTCGATCTCAACCATGACGGGACCTACGATTTCTACCTCGTGGCCCAAATACAAACTGGCAAGTCTACAAACTTGGGCGTGTTTCCCGCGCAAGCGGGCAATGCGATGGTGGAAAATAAAGGTCAGGCGGCGGCCATGCGGGCCGGCCTTCGGGCAGGCCCTAAGGATAAGTTTTCCCCTTATGCCAACGTCCTGGCCAGGGTGTGGAGAAAATCGGACACCGGCACCTTCTACAGTTCGGGGCCGTGGAAAAACGTCAAGAACCGCTATCTTGGCTTGAAGTTTTTAATCCAGGGACAGATCCATTTCGGCTGGGTACGGATGACCATCTCTATAGTCAACCATAACATCTCGGGCATTCTGAACGGCTACGCCTACGAGACCGTTCCCAACAAGCCCATCATCACCGGCAGAACGAAGGGACTGGATGAAATCGGCGCCACAACAGGGAGCCCTGCATCTCTCAGCGCACCCACGCCTGAACCGGCATCTCTGGGCTTACTAGCCATGGGATGGCAGGGATTATCGATCTGGCGGCGCGAGGAATCGGCAACCGCTCCGCAGTAAGGGTGTCAGTGCCGTTGCGCGCGTCCGGGGCCACGTGCTCCCTTCATTTCTGATAATCTGCCGCCGAGGTGCGCGCAGCCGCTATCTTCGGGCCTGGAAGTTTTGCGAAAGACTTGAAGCCGTTTCAGAATTCAGACGTGACTTGGCTTCTCGATCTGCCTGCTCACTCCAATGAGGCCGACGCGATCCTCATCTTCGGCGGCGACGGCACCGTGCATCGTCATTTGCCACAATTGGTCAAACTGAACCTTCCCGTCTTGATCGTGCCTTGTGGTAGTGGAAACGATTTCGCTCGCGCATTGGAAATGCAGAGCTTTCGGGAATCGTCGGCGGCTTGGCGCGACTTTTGCTCCGACGCAGGTAATGCGCGAACGATCGATCTCGGGGTCATTACGCCTTTGACGCCAGATCAGCCAGGCGAGGCCCATCCACCTGAACCTCATTATTTTTGCTGCGTGGGTGGCGTCGGTCTGGACGCGGAAATCGCCCGGCGCGCCAATCACCTGCCTCGCTGGCTTCGGGCTCGTGGTGGTTACGCTCTCAGCCTTTTACCCGCGCTGTGGAGCTTCGAGCCGGTCGCCATGTCGATTTCGCTGCCGAGCGTCGAGAATCCGGATGTGCTCGTCACTCGAAACACCAAATCGACGATCGTAACCGCCTTCGCCAATGCCTCGTCCTACGGAGGAGGAATGAAGATCGCACCGCAGGCACAACTTGACGACGGGCGGCTCGAAGTCTGCGTCATCAGCCATATGAACAAGCTCAAGCTGTTTTGTCTTTTTCCCACGATTTACTTCGGACGCCACTTGAGTATTCCGCAGGTCGAAAATTTCCAGACGGAGCGCCTCAAACTTGAAACGGATGAACCGCAAGATGTTTACGCCGACGGCGAGTATGTCTGCCGCACGCCAATCGAAGTGGGAATCGCGCGAGCTGCATTGCAGGTGATTGTCCCTTAGCCGGCCCCTGCAGTGCTAAACTACTTTCATCGTATGGCTGAGACTGGTCGTTCCCGCACTCTACTCTGGATCGTGATTGGGGGAGGAGTTTTCTTCCTCTTCGTGCTGGCCGTGTTTACCCTCGTGTATCTCACCCTGCGCGCTGGTGGAGAGCGCGCATCGCTCGACGGCTTCGGCGACAAAATTGGCGTGATCGATCTCGAAGGCGTGATTCTCGACTCCAGTGTGATCGTGCCGCAGATCAAGAAATTTGGTGATGACGATTCCATCAAAGCCATCATCCTGCGGGTCAACTCTCCCGGCGGAGGCGTGGCGGCGTCCGAAGAAATCTATCGCGCGGTCAAGCGCATCCGCGACGACAAGAAAAAGCGGATCGTCGCCTCGATCAGCACCGTGGGCGCCAGCGGCGCGTACTACGTTTCCTCCGCAACCAACAAGATTTATGCCGACAACGGCAGTGTGGTCGGATCGATCGGCGTGATCGCCGAATGGGTGAATTACGGCGACCTCATGAAGTGGGCCAAGCTGAAGCCGGAAGTTTTGAAGGTCGGCGCGCTCAAAGACACGGGCGATCCCAGCCGCGAAATGACCCCGGAAGAGCGGGCCTACATGCAATCGCTGATCGACAATATGTACGGCCAATTTGTGCAGGCGGTCGCCGAGGGGCGCCATGCCAAAGCTGACGACATTAAGGCGATTGCCGACGGCAGAGTGTGGACCGGGCAGGAAGCGCTCCCCATGCACCTGATCGATCAAATCGGCGATTTCCAGAATGCGGTCGACGACACCGCGAAGTCCGTCGGAATCACGGGTGAGCCTAGGCTCGTGCGTCCCGACAGAGATCGCAAGACGTTGGCTGACTTGCTGTTCGGAGACATTTCGCAATATCTGCCGACGCGCGAGAAGCTGATGGATCAGCAGGTGGGATTTTATTATTTGTGGAAGTGATGGGAAAGGCTTCAGGCTTTCGGAGTAGGGCTTCAGGAACGGGTATCGGATTTCCACGCGATCAGTGCCGGACTGTGATGTCAGAGCCTGAAGCCCGAAGCCCAAAGCCCGACTTCTGAAGCCTGACTTAAAAATGCCACTTGCGCACAACCCCTGAAATTTGAGAAGGTTATGCAGGCCCTGATGTGGCTCGGGAGCCCCGACCCCAGGCACAAGCGACTTTCATCACGACACCAACGGAGCGAAAAGGCGTATGACCAAGGCTGACCTGATCGATGAAGTGTCCCAGTTGGCGGAGTTAACCCGCAAGGACAGTGAAGTGATCGTCGAAACCATTTTCGACAGCATCGTGCGCTCGCTCCGCGTGGGCGACAAGATCGAGATCCGCGGCTTCGGCAGTTTCCGCACCCGCCAGCGCAAACCGCGCGTGGGCCGCAATCCCAAGACCGGCGATCGCGTGGAAGTCCCCGCCAAGAAGATTCCGTTCTTCAAGCCCAGCAAGGAATTGAAGGATTTAGTGAATACGGGAGTAAGTGAGACGGCCTTGCCGGCTCCGGCGGCGCCCGCTTCTCCGACGCACTAGCGTCGCTCGTGATTTACCCCCTGTTGCGCGAAATACTCTTTGCGTCTTGATGTGCCTTCACGCTCCGCTGTGGTTAAATCAGATTCATGTTCGCCCGTAAAATTCGCGTGGAATACGAGCAGAACGGCCGCCGTAGTCCGTGTCCGCTGAAGTGGCTCGACAGCTTCTCCATGCGTAACTTCACCAACGCCAGCGTATTTGACAACACCCTGCCTCTGGCCGACGGCCTGATGGAGATTGGCACCCACGTTCCCCTGTCCGAATTAAAGACAGCCATGGAAGACTGGTTCCAGCGGAAAAGCTACATCGCGAAAGACGCGTCGTTGATGTTGACCGAGAGCCCAAAGGCTTCTTAACCCTTCAGAAATCTTGCTCGACCACGGCCATCCCGATCCGGGAGCGGATCTCAATCCCAGCAAGAAATAATCCGCAAACCTGCGCGTTTGGCGCTTCCAATGCACAGAAAAAAAGTGCACGGCCAGGTATCAACGCTTGAACGGAGTGGGAAGCAGGAAATTGTGACCACTTCTTTACCAAAAGCTTACAACTCAGAGTGTAGCCTTCCGGAGATTTGGACATCTCAAGATATAGGCGTAGGTATGGACCACGAAGTCATTCAATTTGCAAACCTATTCGGCCAGCGCCGAAAAAATCGATGGTATGGACCTGGCGTATCCGATTGTCTCGCCCGGATCGAATTGGGCATAGTGCCACGCAGGCACTTGGTCAACTGGGGCAGGCTCTTAGGGGTAGCAACGGTGCTGGCGGCGGTCACACTCAGCTGGACCGCGGTGGGATTCGCCGTCTCGCACTGGTTGCGATAGCTCCTCTATTGCCAACCGGGCCGCCTTCGACGGAATATCTATCTGTCGTAGTGCAACAGGGAAAACACGTCGTACTGGGCCAGCCTATCGCGACCCTTCAGGAAATCCAGTTCGACCACGAATCCCAGGCCCTCAACTTTCGCGCCCAATGACTCTGCAAGTTTGGTCGTGGCCTCGGCAGTTCCACCAGTGGCTAAAAGATCATCCACGATGATCACGCGCTCGCCCTTCTTGATAGCGTCTTTGTGAATCTCGAGCGTGTTCGTACCATATTCCAACGCGTAGTCATACTTCGTCGTCGCGGCGGGAAGCTTTCCCGGCTTGCGGACGGGAACGAAGCCGGCGTTCAGCCGATAGGCCAGCGCCGGCGCGAAAATGAAGCCGCGGGCCTCCATGCCCAGGACCAAATCGATTTTCTTGTCTACGTAATGCTCGGAGAGAGCGTCGATCAGAGTCGCGAATCCCCGCTTGTCTTTCAGTACCGTGGTGATGTCGTAAAAGAGGATCCCCTTCTTGGGAAAATCAGGAACTTCGCGAATGAGTTTCTTCAGCGGCTCGCAGTTGGCGCTCGCTTTAATCGGCGCTGCATTGGTCGGCATTTACCAGGCTCCTTCGATGCGAAAGTTTGTCAGGCCGGCAACAGGCTTGGCTTCCGATTCCTCGACATCGTCCACGCGGGCGGCACGCGGACCTTCCCTCAGACGTGACCGCAGCCCGGCCAGTTGATCGCGCGTGCCCATGGCCAGGACTTCGACGCTGCTGTCCGCATTATTACGCACCCATCCCGCGATGCCGAGGATGTGCGCCTCGCGCTCCACGAACCAACGAAAACCTACGCCCTGTACGCGGCCTCGAACCAGAAAGCGGCGAGCTTGAATGTCCTTGGACATGACGGTGCATCATCAAAAATATCAGATTGTCACGCCATGCAGGAATCGTGCAGTGCAATAAGGATTGTCATTCCGAACAAGCGTTCTTTGCGCAGTGAGGAATCTGGGCGAGCTGCGCGAAGGATCGCGTTCTTTGCGATCCAATAACCGCGCGTTTGGCTCGCTTCCATATCGAACTTCACCACCATCAGCGATAACCTAATGGGCAGCGCCGAGTTCGTTCTTTACGATCACTCCGCCTTTCATCACGAACATGACGTGCTCGAGTTCGCCGATGTCGGCGACAGGATCTCCAGAAACCGCGATGACGTCGGCATATTTGCCCGGCTCGATCGATCCTACTTTCTCCGACCATCCCATCAATTCAGCTGCGTTGGTCGTAGCCGCGCGGATCGCTTCAACGGGCGGCAATCCAAGTTTCGTCATGGCAATAATTTCGCGGGCGTTCTTGCCGTGAGCCTCCGCGCTCGAAGGATCGAACCCGTTCGCGATTTTCACGCCCAGCTCTCGAGCAATTGAAATGTTCTGCCGCGTTCGCTCCACAGTCTCTTGCATATATTTGTGCGGCTGCGGAGACTTCGCCGTGTCCACAGCAAAAAAGTAATAGCCAATCGTCGGGACCCAGAAGGCATTTTTCTGTTTTATCAACTCGACAGAGCTGCGGTCCGCCTGATGCCCATGCTCGATTGAGTCCACCCCTGCGGTCAGCGCGTTGCGAATACCCTCCGGGCTATCGGCGTGAGCAGCCACCTTTAACTTGGATTTGTGCGCTTCCTCGACGATCGGCCGGATCTCCTCGATGGTCAGCGTCGGAACGCCCCAATCGGCATAAACTTTCAGCAAGTTCGCGCCGTGTCCGATTTGTTCCCGTGCAGCTCGGCGCGCCTCCTCCGGTCCGCTGATCATTTGCGCGCCAGTGGGAAAATCCGTGAGGTCGGGCGAAATGCCGAAGGGAAAGTATTTGCCAACCGCGGCGATCCCGCGAGTTGCCACTTGCATCCGAGGACCATTAACGAGACCTTGATTGATCGCATCCCGAAGCGCGACGTCGGCATAGCCGGAGCCTTCACTTTCGACATCGCGTACCGCGGTAAAGCCGGCCAGCAACGTGACTCGAGCGTCGGCCGCGCCTTCCAGCGCGCGAAAAGCCTGAGACTTGGTCAGCAAACTCAACCCATAGCCCTGCGGGTCGTCGTCGGACATGCGTGCCATCAAGTGAGTGTGGCAGTCGATGAGTCCGGGCAAGAGAGTGGCATTGCCCAAATCCACGACGTCCGTCCCGGCTGGAATCTTGAGCGAAGGCCCCGCGGCGGTAATTTTGTCATCCTGAATCAGAACCACAGCGTTAGGCACGATGCTGCCGGTCTTTACATCCAGCATGCGGGAGGCACGAACCGCAATCACTTTCGAAGGGGGACTCTGCTGGGCGCCCACCGTCGTGAGCAGAAAACAAAAAACAACGCTAAGAAACACGGCACGACTGGACGACACAAACGTGGCCATTCGCGTACCCTCAAAGAGTTGTCATCCTGAGCGTAGTAGCTGCGTCGCGAAGCGGAGCAGATACGCAGTCGAAGGACCCCAAGCCATCAAGGTTCACGAAAATGCATCGGGGAATTCTCACCGCAGCGTTCGCCGATCACCAAGAATAAAATTCCTCAAGGCAGCAATTGATGGCACCTACGACTCGGGCTCCTTCGACTGCGTTGGCGTCGCTTCGCCACGCCAACTTCGCTCAGGATGACAACTTGATTTGATTCCCGGAAATTGCGCTCAAGCGCAGTGATGCTCCCGCACGCAGTAAATTACGCTCGCGACAAATAAACGCCCTCAGCCGTGTCCACGCGAATCTTTTCGCCTTCATTGATAAACGGCGGCACCTGCACCACGAGCCCAGTTTCTGTCTTCGCCGCCTTGGTCACGCTGGAAGCAGTCGCGCTCTTCAACCCCGGCTCAGTTTCGATGACGGTTAACTCAACCGTTTGCGGCAGTTCGATCCCGACCGCCTTGCCATCGAAGAATTCTACTTTGATCTGCAAGTTGGGAATGAGGTAATCCACGGCGTCGCCGAGAATGTCGCGCGTCAAATGGGTCTGTTCGAAGTTGGTCGTGTCCATGAAGTAGTAGCTGTCACCGTCGGCGTACAGATACTCCATCTCCTGCTCATCCACTGTGATTTTTTCAATGGGATCGGGCGAGCGAAAGCGGTGCTCGAACATGGCCCCGGTGCGCAGATTGCGCAGCTTCGCCTGAATAAAGGCGCGCAAATTTCCGGGTGTGCGATGCTCTACGCTGAAAACCGAGTGCAGATCGTTATTGTGTTTAATGATCATGCCGGGACGTAGCTGGGTGGCGGGAATAGACATTACCGAATGAATCTCCTTTAAGTGCGGGTTGCCGGCGGACGCGGGTAGTCCACATGATCCGCCAGACATGAGGCCCAAAGTGCTTATTTTATAGGACTTGAGCCAATATGGGAAATCGCGCAAACGTTAAGACTTACGAATTCACGGCACTCTTCACGCCAGGCAGCTAGAATGGGCTTTGGCGAATCCAAGCTGTCGGTTGTGATCGACAGACTTGTTATGAACCGAAAGGAGCTTTTATGCGAGTGGGAAAATACGAATCTTCCGAAGGAAGCGCAGCCGGAACCGCAATCACGTTCCTGCTGATCGGTTTGGGCGCAGGTACGTTGATTGGGCTTCTGTTCGCGCCGAAGCCCGGAAAACAAATGCGCAAAGAACTGCGCCGCAAATACGAGGACGCGCGCGAAACCCTGGACGATTGGAAAGATGAAGCCAAAGAAGCCGCCGAAGATGCTCTCGAACGCGGCCAGGAACTCGCCGACGAATTGCGGGAAAAAGTAGCGCCCCTTACTGCAGCCATGAAGCGGCGGTGAACCGGCCTCAGTATCTTCCTAACTGAAGATACCGGCGAAGAAACCTTTGATCTTCCCGAACACGCCGTGATGCACCGCCTTCGAACGGCTTTGAGGTGGGGGCAGCGCATCGAGCTCGAAAGACGCCGGACGCGGCAGATCACGCGACGCTAGAAGCTCGACTTTAGGTACCGGAACTGGCGTCGCAACCGCCGGCTTATTCGGGGGCAGATCCTCCGCGCGAAACACGAACGGCGCGTCCACCTGCACATGAACATCGTTCGGCTTTGAAGCCGGCAAAGCAGCCGTCTCCGGCGGAAGGCTGCCGGTTGTCACGGGCTTTGATTCCTCTCCCGGCTGCGCGAGCCGTATCGGTGAGGTCAAATTCGCATTGGTGACCGGTGCCGCCGACGCGCGCATCACAGGAATCTCAGGCGGTGGGCAGCCACAACCCGCCGGCACGGCGGTGTCAATCAGATTCAGGCGGCCAGAGTGAAACACGATCTGCTCCGTCGGTTTCACCTGATAATTCCCGTCTCCCAAAAGTTCGGAAACGATGACCGAAGCCGTATTCCCGGGCAAGGCGCGCACGCAAGTGTTGCCGTGCGAGTCAGCGCTGACCGCATAATGAAACTCCCCAGGTCCGGACAGCAGAATACGAAAGTCAGGCGTCAGAATCGAATCCGCCGACGCATCCAGATTGTAATGCGCTTCGATCGCCCCGGTGTTCATCCCCAGCATCAGCGCGTGTCCGCTCTGCGAAGATGTAACCGACACCGTTGTCCCCGGACACACCAGCACTTCGCCGCCGCGCTCCAATCGCAACACTGACGTCTCTGAGCCCGCAGTCACCGACGATCCCGCGGCAGCATGTTTACCCGCGAGAATTAACGTCCCTGAAGATCCAGGTCCCAGCGGAACCGCCGCTGGCTGGATGCCCTCGGTGAAAGCGGGGACAGAGGGCGGCTTGGCCATCACTTCATCCGCGGAACGCAAGCGAACCATCAAGCGATTGCCCGCTGCATCCCAGGTGTGGCCGACGGGCTTAAGCAGATCTATGACCACGCGGGCGACCGGCGGAGCGTTCTGGTATTGGTTGATTCGAACTCGGCGAATCTCCTGGCCGGTCGACTCGATCCGGTTGCTTCCGGACAAGAGCGCAATCGGCAAGTCCGCATTCGGCAGATCAATCACCAGGCGCGGCGGATTATCCAGATTGCTGATGATCGGAACCAGTGGGCGGCTGGACAAGATTTCCACTGCCGGCCCCGGCAGCACGCGCACGCTGCGCACCAGGACTGGAGCATCCGTCGTTGCCAGCAACTTCATCTGCTGGGCTGTGCCGGACGCAATCAGCAATCCTGTGAGCAGGAACAGCCCAACCAGCGGACGCCGGACGCGCAGCAGGAACTTCATCTGAGAATAGGTACTTATGCCAAAGATACCACTGGCTTGCGGTAGAGAGAAGTGTCCGGGAAACACGAAAGTCATCAGGGATGGCTTGACGGGAGCCGCCCCGCCACCTACGCAGCTACAGAAGTTCTAGCGACCCAGAGTTTACGATTCGGAGAGAAATTCGTATTCGTCGATGACCGCGGCAACCGCCACTTTGCCTTCGCCGCCGCCTTCCACGCGCACCACTTTGCCCTTGCACCGCACTCGAATGCTTTCGGTCAAAGTGATTTCCGGCGGCAACGTCAGCGTAAATTCAATGTTCGCTCCCGCCGCAATCGCCGAATCCACGTAAAAACAGATGCCGCGAGCGCTCACATCCCGCGTCTGCGCAGTCTTTTCGTGGACGCCATCCTCGTTGTAGGTCACCGAAACAGGTAACCGCAAAGCAAACCGGCGGGTGGCCCGCTTGTTATCCTGCTCAACTTCGGCCATGTGCCCTCCAATAAGGCGTGTAAAGCATGGCGTGTTGCGCTCACCGTGTCAAGACTGTAGTTAGGAGCAGGCCGGCCAAGTCGATTGTCATCCCGAGCAAGCGTTCTTTGCGCGGCGAGGGATCTGGGCAAGCCGCGCGAAGCGTCGCGTGTTTTGCGACGCGATACTCGCCCGTTTGGCTCGCAACCTTATTCCGCCTTTCAGGGTTTGGTAAGCTGATAGCCCATGGTCTTCGTTCTGGACAACTACGATTCCTTCACCTACAACCTGGTCCAATATCTGGGCGAACTGGGAGCCGAGGTGGTGGTCCGCCGGAACGACCAGCTCACCGTAGCAGAAGTCGAAGCCTTGCACCCGGAGCGCATCCTACTCTCGCCCGGGCCGTGCACCCCGCAGGAAGCCGGAATCAGCATCGATCTGGTCCGGCACTTTGCCGGCAAGGTCCCGGTTCTCGGAGTCTGCCTGGGACATCAAGCCATCGGCGCAGCCTTCGGCGGCAAAATCGTGCGTGCCCCCAAG
>Ga0210393_10004607_pt1 | contig 10883 bp, 4 predicted proteins | sample IncBWC27OmetaG_FD_160068 | JGI IMG/M metagenome (GOLD analysis project Ga0210393, IMG submission 160068) | Forest soil microbial communities from Barre Woods Harvard Forest LTER site, Petersham, Massachusetts, United States - Inc-BW-C-27-O ...
TGAGGCGAGATAACCACGCACGAGCGCCTCGAACATGGAGAACTGCATCGTCACCCTGGACAGATCTCGTTCATCTTCCTTTGCGGGACTCGTTGTGGTGCGTACCATGTCGCCGAAGTCGTGAAGGACCAATCCAGGCATGACCGTGTCCAGGTCAATGACGCAGATGCCTTCACCTGTGACGTCGTCGAGTAAGACATTGTTGAACTTGGTGTCGTTGTGGGCAATGCGTTGCGGCAGGTTTGCATCCAACAGCACGCTCGCGATGGATTTACGCTTGAAAGCAAATTCGATTTCCTGCTTTGCTATGATGGAGCGCCTTGCGACGTCGGAGACGATTGCTTGCTCCAATGCAATGAAACGTTTCGGCGTGTGGTGGAAGTCCTGGATGGTTTCGTGCAGTGGAGGCGGTGGAAAATTCACGAGCAGTTCCTGGAACCGTCCAAATGCTTTGGCAGCCTGATACGCTTGATTCGGAGACTCGACGGCATCATGTGCGCGCGCCTGCTCTATGAAACGATAGGCCCGCCAATGGTTGCCATCCGCGTCGACATACCAGGCCTTCTCATCGCGCGCCGGAACCAGTGTCAGTACGAGTCGATCGCGTTCTGGTTCGCCTGATACCTTCGCGGCAAGATGCGACGTCACGCGCTGGATGTTTTCCATTACGGCGACTGGGTCTTTGAAGATGGTTTGATTGATGCGCTGCAGAATGTATCTCACGGGCATGTCCGCTTGATGGAACGTGACGCGGTACGAATCGTTGATGTGGCCGCTGCCGTACTGCATAGCCCCGACAAACTTCCCGCTGATTTGAAACTGGCTTGCCACCGCGCCGATATCTGGCTCTTTGCTCACGGCCAAAGCCTCTTTGGATAGGTGCCGTCGTCGATTCGGCGGCCTATGGTTTCGACGACCCGCGCATGGTCTTCGCGGTAGGTGACGCCTGCCCATGAATCATTCGTACGCAGGACCCTTACCCGCGCCTCTCCAGCGTGAACGAGCTCATTTATGACGCTCGGCAGATGGCTCTCTGACTGGGCGTCCGAAATATTGAGCTCAAGGAATTTGTGAAAGTGTTCTCTAATTTGTCCAAATATCTGTGGGGTAAATCCCCACATGTTCATCGAGACCACTTCGTCACCCGTGAGCTGGGTTATCCGACCTGCCGCGTCAGTGTTCCTGGCACGCGCGCCCTCGGGTTCGATATTTGTCAATTCAACGACCTGCTGGAGGAAGCCGCGGTCACTGATTTCGCACACCCCACGTGACACTGCGCCGAAATCGGAGAGCGTATTGCGCAGAACGAATCCGACCATCGCGTAATCCACCGTACCGGATTGCAAGTGTTGCGCTAAAGCACGATAGCCCCCCGGTCCGTAGTAATCATCGGCGTTGATAACAGCAAAGGGTCCAGTGATGGCGCTTGCAGCTGTGAGAATTGCGTGCGTCGTTCCCCACGGCTTGGTCCGTCCAGCGGGAACGGAAAATTCTGGTGGAAGCATACCGAGTTCCTGAAATGCGTATTCGACCGGGGTGTGCCTTTCAACGCGGGCGCCGACGGCTTCCTTGAACGGGTGTTCAAGGTCCTTGCGGATGACAAAGACGAGCTTGCGAAATCCGGCGCGAAGAGCGTCGTAGATCGAATAATCGATGATGGTTTCACCACCAGGACCGACCGGATCAATTTGCTTGAGGCCGCGATAGCGGTTGCCCATGCCAGCGGCCAAAACGAGCAGAGCAGGAGATGTCATCAGTTCCACTAGATTAGCTGAAGGCTTATCGAGGCACCACATCGAGAGTGAGCACTTCGAACGGGGCGATGTAAACCTGTTGGGCGAAGCGAAATTGGCGCGGAGGCTTGCGCCTTCTTTCCACGAACTTTTTAGCGCCGTGCTGCTGCTGGGGCATGCCCTGCCTCGAATCTTCGCGCTTCCCGTGTTCATCCAAAGCACGATGGCAATTTGGGAGTTGAATGACAGGGCCGCTTTTTGCACATACTGTGGAGCAGAGATTACTTTGAAGGCGTCAAAGCAAATGTCCTTATCGTCGAAATGCAGGGAGATTCTAGCTCGCACCATCTCGTGGTTCTAGACTTCTAAGGTTTAGCTATGTCCTTAATCGCAAGTATCCTCTATCCAGTGGATTTTTCGCCCTCCTGCGTTGCTATGGCAGCTTACGTGCAAAGAGCAGCGGCTCTGCTTGAAGCCAGGGTTTCTCTAGTCTATGTTGTCGATCCTACTGGCTACAACGGTTTGCAACTTTACGTAAGACCGATTTCCGAGGTTTCAGAGGAGTATCTGGGCATTGGCCGGGAGAGACTCGATTCGTTCCTGGCGGCAGAGTTTCCTGTGGCGGAGTGCCCAAGAATACTGGCTTCGGGGGATGCCGCGACCGAGATTGCCAGAGTTGCGAGAGAGGACAGGTTCGATCTCATCGTCATGCCCACGCATGCCGGCGTTTTCCGACAGATGCTGCTCGGCTCAACGACAGCCAAGGTAATTAACGACGCGGACTGTCCAGTATTGACGACCCGTCATGCTCAGAGAATCGCTCCTAGACCTTTGGACCACCGGGAATGGCTGTGCGCGATCGGTTTGAGTTCAAATTCGGAGAGAGTGCTTCGCTATGCTACTCAAGTGGCGGCACAAGCGCGGGGCAAGCTTTCGATCATTCATGCGGTGCAGGCCGGAGATACGAATCTGCCGATTCAACTCGACTTGCGGGAAGAAAGCCATTCTGCCGAACGGCAGGGGGCGAGACGGCGCATCGCGGCTCTCCAGCAGATGGTCGGCACGGATTTTCCGGTCCGTGTTGCAGTTGGTTCAGTCAAAGAGGCGCTGCTTGAGGCGGCTATGGAGTCGGATGCTGACGTGCTCATGATCGGAAGAGGCCATCAGACGGGCCGTCACGGCCGCATGAGGGACCTGACATACGCCATAGTGCGCGATTCGCCGTTTCCGGTGCTGAGCGTTTGACCTAGAAATTCGAGAGTATTGTTTGTTCCAAGTCATGTCGCATCGTGAGTTTTACCAGTCAGAGCCAAAGGCGAAAGTCCAGCCAAAGTCCGCTTCCCATTACTCGAGACGGACACTATGTTGATCGGCTTCCTGAGTGGCGAACCCATCTCTAAGTTGGAAACTAAAGGCTGCTAATCTGAACCGAAGGTATACGAGACTCCGTCCAGTATAGATGTTTCAAGATTAATGATTGGCTAGAATGTATCGATTCGAGGAGGTCTGATTATGCCCACTTCAATTGCTCGACGGCTTGTCATTTGCATCGCCTTATTGGCTGCGTCTGCCGCTGAAATTCTTATCGTTGATGCGAAATCCCAGCCAGAGAGTTTGACTGTCGCACCGGGAGGGATACTTTCGTCGGTAGCGGGAGCACTCCGTTCGTCTATAAGGTGCGCCCAGGCTCGACCACTGCTGAGACGTTCGTTAATGACAGCGCTGAAGGTCCTGGCAGTTTTTTCTTCGGGATGCTTGCCGATGCCGCTATCAACACATTGTGGACCTGTCAGTTAACACCAGTGCCAAGCACAACGCCGGTGAAGCGTCATACCGCCCTGAGGGGCTTTGGTCTCTCCACTGGCGCCCAAAAGCTTCGTTGGAACCTGCCTGGTGACAGCAGTACCTGCAACGATCTCTCGATCGGACCCGACAAGGCGCTCATTGCACAGAGATTCAAATGGACTGGCAACTTCCAGATCGCCGACAACACATTACGATTGCGGCGGGGTGTGGCCGATGAACTTGTCGGCCCACTGAATAAAATACTTCATGTTCGGCGCGTCCGTGTGACCACCATCATGCTGGCGCCATGCGAGCTGACCGTCGAGGTGGCTTTCATTGAAAGGTGGCATCTTCGCCGCATGATAGTCGCCCTGGATGTCGAGACCCTTGGCACCAAGCAGCGCGAAGACTCGGCTCGCGTCTATCGTCGCCATAAAGCTCCCCTCGTGATCGAGCCAGTGCGCGTCACCCTTTTCGGGAACACCATAGCTGATGAAAGTCAGCCGCGGAGCACACAGCGCGATGAGTTCGTTGGAATCTACCGGAAGATCTCCAGGCGTCTTGCTGCCAAAAGTAGCCTCGGATGCACCGTATTTGAGGAAATTTCCCGCCATCCAGTGGTACTCGCCACTTCCAGTGAGGCTCTCGACTGCTTCGCCGTAGTTGCGGCGTAAAGGTGTAGCTCCGCCCTTTCCTGATGAACCGACAAGAACCATCGCGAAACGCGGATCGAACGCCATAGTGACCAAGGCCGCTTTCCCGTAGCGCGAAACACCTTCGATACCCACATGTTTTGCATCGACTGCGGGGTCGGTCTCGAGATAATCCAGAGCGCGCCCGGCACCCCAGCCCCAGGCGCGCAATGCACCCCAGTCCTCGGGCTTGCGGGGCTGGCCCTTGTTCACCAGGCCGATAATGCCGCGCGTAAGTCCAGCGCCGTTGTCAGCCTGCACGCTAGCGGGATCGAGGAGCGCGAACCCCCAGCCCGCTGCGATCAGCTGCCAGGTGTTGGGCGGATCGCCGTCCGCATTCAGTTGCGGAGGTTGGAAGGGCGTAGGCCTGATGGGCTGCCATGCCGGGTGATTTGCAAGAACATCTTTGAGAGAGGGGTCCTGCTGTACGAGAAGCGCCTTCCATGCCGCATTGATGCGGTCCAGGTCTTCGCCCGCGGGTTCATTGGGCGCTGGGAAACCGGCGCGGCCAAACATGATGAGGATGGGGACTGGTCCAGTGGCGTTTGCTGGTGTAACGAGCGTCATGTGGATCTTGACGTTGATGGCGGGATAGGACGCGTTGTCTACCCGCCCGACGAGGTCCTTGGCGATGACGCGATTAAATCCGATCATCTCGTGGTCGACGGCGGTGACGCTCCACGTCACCTTCGGAACATCTTTGGGAATGCGGCCGTAGACATACTTTTCGTACGTCTCAACGATCTCAGGACGGCGCTTCTCCCACCACATCTGCGGAGTGGTAACCTTCTGGCCGTCGTTGAGTGTGAGCGGGTCCGGAAGATTGGGATAGGGATTGGCCTTCGACTCATCGTAGTTCGCATGGTTAGGCGCCTTTTCATTGCCGCTCGGCCCCGGACGCAGCGCCTTGATACCGAGCTGGTCCATCATGTTCTGGTGGTCCTGATCGGCAGTGAAGGTGACCGGGGGCGGTAGAGCTGCGGAGGAAGCGGAGCTCTGACCTAATGCCGCCTGCGCGCCGGTGATCGCAAACCCGAGGCAAAGCAGACCGAGACGAAACCTGGAAGAAAAGCGCACCTGTCCTCCTCTTACTCTCTTGCTGATATTTTTTGCGATGTTGCGGAATCGGATCATTTTGTGCAGACCCCATACTAAATCTTGGATCGGGACTTGTGTCTAGCTCGTCCGCGCGCGATATATTGCGACGATTCCATCGTCGCCCCGTGCCGCGCAGCATCAGGCAGACTTTTTTGTGATCGTCGCCGCAGGGGTCGAGGTCGTGTGACGCGCTCCCCGCTGAAACACGAGCGCAGCAGCACCGCGGAGCCGAGCGATTTCGCCTTCGTGGCTCGGTCGGATGACAGGCGAACTGCCGGCCAGGGTGAGGTCAGCCACCTCCTTCTCGATCACTGGCCCAAAACGATGCCAGGCGGAGGTGAGGTCGCCCGCAATCAGAATCGTGCTGGGAGAAACGCTGGCGATAATCATCCGCAACCCGCGACCGATCCACATGGCCTGCTTGGCGAGGGCCTGCGCCGCAGCCGAATCGCCTTCTTCGGCCAAATTGAGCAGTTCCTGAAAGGCGACGACGGGGCCCTTGGGCCGCAGCTCCCGGTAATAACGCTGGGCGGCACGGGACGAGCTAAAAAGTTCCCAGCATCCGTTCTTTCCGCATCCGCAACGCGGGCCGCTGGGATCGACGGATATATGGCCGAATTCGCCCGCCATTCCGTTGTGCCCGGAGAGCAGCTGCCCGTTGGCAAGAACGCAGGTCCCCACACCTTCAGCGACTGCGACCAGCACAGCGTCCTGAATTCCATCCATTCGAGCGAAGGTCAGCTCTGCCAGCAGACATGCGGTTGCGTCATTTTCCAACATTACGGGCAGTCCCATCTCGGTCTCGACCATCTTCTTGATATCGAATTCTGGCCACTTCAGATTTGGCGCGAAGATCAGTCTCTGCTTTGCGGGGTTCACTCTTCCCGGCAGACTGATGCCGATACCTTTGATCGATTTGCGCGGTGCGGCGCGCTGCATCCGGCGCATGCAGTCGGTGACCAATCGCATGGAATCAGCGGGATCGGAGGTCAGGGGCGCCATCGAACGCGAGAGCAGCCGTCCATTCAGGTCCACTAAAGCGACGCTGGCCTGCCTTGGATGAATGTCGACCGCGATCGCCACCAAATCTTCGTTCAGTCCCACCATAGTTGGTCTGCGTCCTCGCGGAAGCGAACCCATGGCGCCTTCACGTACCCAATCCTCACCTATGAGCTGTTCCACGATTTGCGAGACTGTGCTTCTTCCAAGACCCGAACGCCGTGCCAGGTCAGCGCGCGAGATGGGCTGGCTGGCTCGGATCAACTCGAGGACAATGTCCCGATTGATGATCCGCGCCGTCTCACTCGAGGCCAGTTGCACTTCAGCCAGATCGATGCGTCTTATGCCGTGCCTGTCATGCCGCAATTTTCTGTAACCCTCCCTGGTAAGAGTCGATAGACCGCTCCCGACCATGACGACAACCGAGGTGGAAATAACGAAGCATACCATCAGGGTTGGATTTTCACGAGCCAACGTACCAACCCTTATCAAATTCTTTTTATAGGAAATTTTGTTTTAAGACGGAATTTGTTTTGAAAGAAATCAATTCCGGCCAGGATAATTTCCCAGAAGGGGAGGAGGGGACTTCGGCAGTTGGATCAACTGCTGATAAGCCCGGTAAGGCCTCAGAAATGTTGGGTTTCAGCGCCGCTGGCTTGCAATTCGTGCATGGGAGGCGGAGTAACGTTGTCTTCAAGTTAAATCCGGGTTGCAGGAATTTTAATGCCCCCCATTTTGTTTGGTTCAAATACTGATGCACTCCTTTCGATTCTCAATCTAAAGTTTTTACTTGACATCAATAAATCGGCGTATCTATAGTCTCGGTCGCTAACAAAATCACTAACTTGAGTTCAGCAAGACAGCATACCGAGCTCCCACGCCGGGTTTGTTAGCGGAATATTCAGGAGGCTATGGCAAAAATGAACAGCAGATATGGCATTCTCACCGAAGGAACACTAAAGCCAGACCTACGACAACTCTGCGGAAGAGCCAAGTGGATTCTTCCCGTCATCGGGGTCGTGTTGTTAGTTCTGTCCATACCACTGGCCCAGGCACAGACCACCGCCCAGTTGACGGGAACCGTGCAGGACACCTCCGGTGCTGTGATTCCGGGGGCCGAGGTAACGCTGACTGATCAATCGACCGGCATCTTGCGCGTCGTACAAACGAATCGCCAAGGGTTGTATGCCTTTCCGGCGCTGGTACCAGGCACCTACTCGGTGAAGGTCAGTGCGAAAAGTTTCCAGCCCAAAGAGGTTACCGGAATCGAGGTCCACGCTGGAGACGTGCGCGCCGTGCCCGCGTTTTCTCTCACGGTGGGCTCTGAAACGACGACGGTCGTAGTCGAAGCATCCAGCGAGCTGATTCCGACGGAGGACGGGGCGCGAACGAACGTCCTGACTTCCAAAGACATTGATAATCTGGTCCTTGTTGGCCGCGACACAACAGAGCTGCTAAAAGTGCTGCCGGGAGCGACAACAGTCTCCTCGGGTCTCACGCAAAACAGTCCGCAGTACACCGATCTCAACGTGTCTGTACAGCAGAGCGCTGTGGGCAACGGCATCGACATTAACGGCGCAGTGAATCGCGGCGGCACGGCGTTGCTGGCTGACGGAGCCAACGTCATTGACCCGGGTAACATGGCGTCGTCGGTCTCGATCGTCAACCCCGAAATGACGGCGGAAGTCAGCGTGCAGGCATCGAACTTTGGTGCGGACACGCCGTTTGGCCCGGTCGTTGTGAGCACCATCAGCAAATCGGGTGGGAATCGGTATCACGGCGAAGCCTACTTCGACGCGCGCAACAGCGTTCTGAACGCGAACGATTGGGTGAGCAACCATCAGGGGATCCCACAGGGACCCCAGCACTACTACTATCCTGGGGGTAACTTTGGCGGTCCGGTCCCGAAAACTAACCAGAAACTCTTCTTCTGGGGCGGCTATGAACGATGGCTCCAGAACCAGGGCAATGCGAATGTGCTGACGTCCTTTATTCCCACTCCAGAGATGATGGCGGGAGATTTCTCCACTGACAACGCAGACAATCTGGCCCTTTGCCCAAACGGGTTTTATTCGACCCCAAACGGCACCTATCCGCAGGGCGGCTGGTGCAGCGATCTCTCTGGAACGGTCTACCCGGACGGCTCTACGGCGGCAGCGAGTTCAGCTCTTGCCGGTTACGGAAGCCAGGGCGGAAATGTCGGCCAGAAGATCCCCTCTCAGTTCATCGATTCCGGCGCAGCGGCACTGGCCAAGATCTGGCCCAAGGCCAACGCGAACTCGGCGACCTCCAAAGGCAACGTCAATTACTTTGAACCCATTCCGAACATCAACAACGGATGGATCTATCGCTTCCGGATCGACTATCAATTAGGGCCAAATACAAAGATCTACGGGTCTTACCAGCAGGCATGGGACTCGCAACTTGCGCAGGGCAATGGCGCGCACCTGTACTGGACGCCGGGCAATGCGATCCCCTACCCAGGCGGCGGCGAGTCCGAGGCTTTCCGGGGCAAATCGCTCGCAGGGCACTTTGTGCACAACTTCAGCGCCTCAATGACCAACGACTTCATGGCGGCGTGGGCCTTCGGTGACTTCCCCTTTGTCGAGCCGAACCCATCGGCGGTCTACCGGAGCACGCTTGGCTACACCTACGGCAAAGTCTTTCCAACAACTTCTCTTAACATCCCTGCCTACGCCAGCGCTGGGAACTATAGCTTCCCGGATTTCTCGCAGGCTTCTATCTTTGAAAACCCTCCAGGGCAATATGCTGTGAGAAAGGAAGCCCCCCAATTTAACGATACGCTGACCAAGGTTTGGGGTGCTCACACTGTGAAGATGGGTGCGTTTACCCAGACCACCGATAACTTCCAGAGCACCTTCAGCACTTACCAGGACGGAAACCTGAGTATGGGCGCGGGTACGAATCCGAATATTATTACTGGGAACCAGCTTGGTTCGCCGCATAACGCCGTGGCCAACTTCACGATGGGCATAGCGTCGGGCTACAGCGAAAACAACGCGTCCCCCATTGCCGACACTGCCTATCAGGCAACAGCGTTTTTCATCACTGATAACTGGAGAGCAACCAAGCGCCTGACCCTGACTCTGGGCGCGCGCTTTGAGCACATCGGCCATTGGTATGACCGTGATGGTACCGGCATGGCGGTCTTCTACCCTCAGCGCGTATTGTCTGACTACAACAGTGGCAAGGTCGCGCCGGGATTTTACTGGCATGCGATCGATGCCGGCGTGCCGATGAGCGGACAGCCGAACCGCTTCGCCTATGTCGATCCACGATTGGGACTTTCGTACGATCTGCTGGGGACCGGCAACACCATGGTGCGCGGCGGATGGGGAGCCTACCGTTTCGTCACCCAGGTTAACGACGTTTCGGCGCCCCTGGTGACTGCGCAGAACGTCCTGGGCTACAACCTGCCTGGTCAGAAGAATGTCATGCTTTCGCAGATCAGCCAGCTGGCATATAAACCCTGCACGATGCAGTGCGGGAGCGGATCACAGACGGGCTTCGATCCGAGCGACTACGGCCAGCCGCTCACGTTTGCCTACAACCTCACAATCGACCAAAGGCTGAAGTGGAACACTCTGCTCGATGTCGCTTATGTTGGAAGCAGCACCAGCCAGCTTTCCGATAATAGCGAAGGCATTGAAGGCAGCAACTATGCCGCAATCGCCGATCAGAACAAAACCCCGATCGGGGCTTTCTTCAGCCCCGATCCGAAGACAGGTGTGCAATCCACCAACCCGGAGAACCTTGGAACGAACCCTAATTTCAATACCTTCACGGGCTCTCCAACCGGAAACACGGCGGCAGACTATCACCCCTACGGTTACGCGTACGGCACCGCTTCCGCCTATATGAATCAAAGTATCGCTTACACCAACTACAACGGTCTGCAGGTGGCGTGGATCAAGACAAGCGGCAAGCTCGGCTACAACCTGAACGCCACATGGTCGAAGACGTTGGGCACGAGCCTGCAGGCGAATCCCTACAACATCAACTTGAACTACGGCCCGACCTCTATTGATCGGCCGTTTGTCTTCAACGCCTACTACTACTACAACACCGGGAAGATCGGTTCAGCCAATCGATTCGTCAACGGGCTGCTGGGAGGATGGACGGTCTCCGGAATCTCCACGTGGCAGGCAGGCGGATACATTCCCGCTGCGCTTGGGAACGGGGTGCCAAACTTCAATATGGGACTAACGTATACCGGTCTGCCGGGAACTGCGGACCAACAGAAGGCAATGGGCCTCACCAGCGCAATCGGTAGTGCTACGTACTTTGGCACGGACGCGCCTGTTCCGATTTTGCCTGCGCTGACCTGCAACCCAACCTCCGGCCTCGGCCACTACCAACGTGTCAATGGAAATTGCTTTACGCCCCCGACAATAGGGACGCAGGGCGGTAACAACTTCCCCTATATAAGTGCTGCCGCTTACTTCAATAACGATCTGGCGATTTACAGGTCGTTCCCGATCCCTGGTCATGAAGGACAACAGATCCAGTTCCGCGCCAGTGCTTTTGACTGGCTCAACCACCCACTGCCGAACTT
>Ga0210393_10004608_pt1 | contig 10880 bp, 8 predicted proteins | sample IncBWC27OmetaG_FD_160068 | JGI IMG/M metagenome (GOLD analysis project Ga0210393, IMG submission 160068) | Forest soil microbial communities from Barre Woods Harvard Forest LTER site, Petersham, Massachusetts, United States - Inc-BW-C-27-O ...
GCCCGATACGGCGGCGCCCCGGTTAAGCATTCGCCCAACACACAGGCCAGCGCGTAGATATCGGAGCGGTAGGTGACCTCGTCGCCGGTGAACCGCTCCGGGGCCATGTAGTTGTAGGTCCCCAACGCGATTCCGCTTTGGGTCAGCCCGGGATCAGTTGCGGCGCGGGCGATACCGAAATCCACCAGATAGGCGAAGTCGTCGTTGGCGACCAGGATGTTTTCCGGTGTGACGTCGCGGTGGGTGACGCCGTTGGCGTGCGCGGCGTCCAGCGCGGCGGCGATCTGTCGCACGATGGCCACGGTCCGTGCCGGGCTCAGCGGACCGTAGTTCGTCAACAGCCAGCGCAAAGAGACGCCGTCAATCATGCGCATCTCCACGAAGAACTGGCCGTCGATGTCGCCGTAGTCGTGGATAGGAACGATGTGCGCTTCGGTCAGCCGCCCCGCGGTGTCGGCCTCGCGTTGCATCCGCGCGCGGAACATCGCGTCGGTAGAGAATTGCTGCGAGATCAGCTTCAGCGCGACCACCCGATGCTTGCGGGTGTCTTCGGCCTCATAGACCTCACCCATGCCACCGCGGCCCAGAAGCCGCCTCAGCTGATAGGGCCCAAACCGCGCACCAACCCGCGAAACGGTATCGTTCACCGTCCACGCTCCTTTCGCCTCGCCGATCGCCGTTTAATCAAGAGTCGTTTGTTTTCCGACACCGCTCATCAGGAGATTGCGTTCACGACCGCCGCGATTTTCGATTGGAATGCGCTCGGCAGCGGAATCGATCCGTATTGGTCTAAATCGACCTGGCCTGGGCCAATTGCGGCCTGCATAAACGCCCTTACCGCCGCGCCGGTCGCCGAATCCGGATATTTCGAGCAGACGATCTCATAGGTCGGCTCCACGATCGGGTACGCACCACGCTGCGTCGGCTTGTAGAACGACGAGGTGTCGACCACCAGGTCCCTGGAGTCGGAGCCCTGCCCCTTGAAGGTGGCCCCGGCGATGGTCTTGCTGACCGAGTCGGTGGTGATCGACACCGGATCCGGGCCGGCCGAGGTGATGATCTCGGCCATGTTCAACTGCTTGCCCACCGCGAACGACCACTCGTTGTAGGTGATTGCCCCGTCCGTGCTCTGCACTTGCGCTGACGTGCCGTCATCCCCGACGCCGCCGTCGCCGACACCCCCATTGAACGTCTGGCCGGCGCCCTTACCCCACGCGCCGTTGGATGCGGCAACCAGGTATTGCTGGAAGTTGGACGTGTCACCGGATTGGTCGCTGCGGAAGAAGACATGAATGGGGGTGGACGGCAAGTTGGTGCCCGGGTTGAGCGCCTTGATCGACGGGTCATCCCACCTGGCGATGCCGCCGTTGAAAATCTTTGCGAGCGTGGGCGCGTCGAGTTTCAGTGAGTTCACGCCGTTGACGTTGTAGGTGACCGCGATCGGCTCGAACACCGTCGGCAAGTCCCACGCCGGCGAACCGCACCGCTGGGCCGCGCGATCGACCTGGCCCTTCGACGGATCCAACGCATCGCCGGAGCCGGCCAGATCGCTCACGTTGCTGACGAAATCCGTCACCCCGGCGCCGGAACCATTCGCGTTGTAATCCAGCGTGTAGCCGGGGCACGCATGGACATAGGCGTAGACGAATTGTTCCATCGCGTTCTCTTGTGCCGCCGCGCCGCTGGCCTTGAGTTGCTTCTTGCCGCCGCACTGCACCGGCGCCGGGCTGGGTGCAGACGACGAGGCGTGGGTAGCGCTACCGCATCCCGCTAACACCATTGCGCCGGCGGTCAGCAGACTCACCACTGCGCCGGCTCGGTTGAACTTCACCGGAAACTCCTCCGAACACTCAGGGAGACGGACACATTCACTCCGTCGCCGGGGAGCCCCTTAAGAACACGTGCGGCCGCACCCGACAAACACGTGAACCTTTGGATATAGAAACCTCAGAACATGGGCGCAGGATTAGCGGCGGCTTTGAAAACCAGTAGAGGCTGCGCAACGCCCTCGAGGATGAGCGGAATTTAAGCACAGAATTGGCCGCAGCTGTGCAGATGAGGATGGGATTAGCGGCACCTTTGAAGATATGCAGAGGATGACTTCGCTTGGTCATTAATACCGCATGGCGACGTAACTTGATGGAGTGTTGATGACCCCTGATCAGCTCAGCGCCGACACCGGCGCCATTGTTACCACTGCTCCGGCGATGCGCGCGGTGAACCTCACCCTGGGATTCGGCGCCAAAACCGTGCTCGACGAGGTGAGCCTGGACTTTCCCGCGCAGACAATCACGTCCTTGCTGGGACCGACGGGCTCCGGCAAGACGACCTTCCTGCGCACGCTGAATCGCATGAACGACAAAGTCTTTGGATACCGCTACAGCGGCGATGTCCTGTTGGGCGGATTCAGCATCTACAAAAGCCAAGACCTGATGGAGTTTCGGCGCAGGGTCGGCATGCTGTTCCAGCGCCCCAATCCATTCCCGATGTCGATCATCGACAATGTGATCGCCGGTGTGCGCGCTCACAAGCTGCTGCCGCGCAAGGACTTCAAGAGCGTTGCGCAGGCACGCCTGGCCGAGGTCGGCCTCTGGGATGCGGTCAAGGACCGGCTTGGTGATTCGCCGTTCCGGCTCTCCGGCGGTCAACAGCAGCTGTTGTGTCTGGCCCGTGCGCTTGCGGTCAACCCCGAGGTGCTGCTGCTCGACGAGCCGACCTCCTCACTGGACCCGACCACGACCGCGAAGATCGAAGAGCTGATTCGATCACTCGCCAACCGGCTCACCGTGATCATCGTGACTCACGATCTCGCCCAGGCCGCCCGCATCGGTGACCGCACCGCCTTGTTCTTCGACGGCAGGCTGATCGAGGAAGGTCCCACCGAGCAGTTGTTCTTATCGCCGAAGCATGAGGAAACGGTCCGGTACGTCTCCGGATTGTTCGGCGACCGCGGGCTCCTCGGTGTCGTCGTAGGGGCCACAGGGCCAAATGGGGGCGCAAACGGGGTTGCAAACGGGGGACGTGAAAGGTGAGGGTCCATGAAAATTCGTTTGCGTGCGCTGTTGGTCGCCGTGCCGGTGATGCTGGTCGCAGCGGCCTGCGGTTCGAACTCCACAAGCGGTTCGTCGAGTCCCGGGGCCGGCTCCGGTAACGCTGCTAGTTCGCCTGCGACGTCGAAGGTGGCGTTGTCGGAGACCGGGGCCACGGAGCTCTATCCGCTCATGAATCTGTGGGCTCCGGCCTATAACGCGAAATATCCGAACGTCTCGATCACTACCGGCAGCACCGGATCTGGGGCCGGAATCTCCCAAGCCGCTGCCGGGGCAGTCAACATCGGAGCCTCCGGCGCATACCTGTCCGACGGTGACATGTCCGCACACAAAGGACTGATGAACATCGCGCTGGCCGTCTCCGCTGAACAGGTCAACTACAACCTGCCCGGCATCACCGACCACCTCAAGCTGAATGGCAAGGTGCTGGCGGCCATGTACGAGGGCACGATCAAAACATGGAACGACCCGCAGATCGCCGCCCTCAACCCCGGGGTGAAGCTGCCGGCGACTCCGGTGGTTCCGCTACACCGCTCCGACGGGTCGGGCGACACCTTCGTGTTCACCCAGTATCTGTCGAAGCAAGACCCCGACGGCTGGGGTAAAGGACCCGGCTATAACACCACCGTCGACTTCCCCTCAGTAGCAGGCGCATTGGGTGAGAACGGCGCCGGCGGCATGGTGACCGGCTGCGCTCAGACCCCCGGCTGCGTCGCCTACATCGGCACCAGCTACCTCGACCAAGCCACCCAGAAAGGATTGGGCACAGCCCAATTGGCTAATGCCTCGGGCAATTACTTGCTGCCCGACGCTCAAAGCGTTGTGGCCGAGGCCGCCGGCTTCGCCGCGCAGACGCCGGCGAACCAGGTGATCTCGCTGATCAATGGGCCCGCCCCTGACGGGTATCCGATCGTCAATTACGAGTACGCCATCGTCAACGCCAATCAGAAAGATCCCGCCGTCGCCCAGACGATGCAGGCGTTCCTGCACTGGACGGTGACCGATGGCAGCAACCCATCGCTCCTGGGCCAGTTTCACTTTCAGCCGCTGCCGGCCGCTGTGGCAAAGCTGTCCGACGCCCAGATCGCCAAGATCAGCAGCTGAGTAGATCCGGTGACCATTTCCGTGCCCCAGCTGGCACCGGGCCGCCCAATGGTGCTGACGCGCATGCGGGTCCGTGTCCGTGCCGTCCGCCGCGCGGGCCTCACTGTCCGGTGGGCCGGTGGGATGGGTGCGGTGATCCCGCTGCTCGCGCTGGTATTCGTGCTGGTAACGCTGATCATCGAAGCGTTGGCCGCGATCAGGTTCAACGGGCTGCATTTTTTCACCGGCACCGAATGGAATCCGGGAAACACCTACGGCGATACCGTCGTCAGCCACGGTGTCGCACATCCGGCCGGCGCCTCCTACGGCGCCCTGCCGCTGATCGTCGGCACCCTGGCCAGCTCCGCGATCGCCCTGATCGTCGCGGTGCCGGTGTCCATCGGAGCGGCGTTCGCCATCGTGGAACGGCTGCCCAAACTTCTCGCGTCGGCCGTCGGCACGGTGCTCGAATTGCTCGCCGGCATCCCCAGTGTCGTCGTAGGCCTATGGGGGGCAATGACTTTCGGGCCATTCATTGCTCACCACATCGCTCCGCTGATCGCCCGCAACGCTCCCGACGTGCTGGGGCTCGACTACTTCCGCGGAAACACCGGTAACGGCGAGGGCATGTTGGTGTCGGGGCTGGTGCTGGCGGTGATGATCATCCCCATCATCGCCAGCACCTGCCGCGACCTGATCCGGGGAGTGCCGTCACTGCCCCGCGAGGGTGCGACCGCGCTCGGGATGTCCGGTTGGGAGTGTGCGCGCCGGGTCACCCTGCCGTGGGTGTCCAGCGGCATCGTCGGCGCCGTGGTTCTCGGGCTTGGCCGTGCGTTGGGAGAGACGATGGCCGTCGCCATGGTGTCCGGCGCGGAGTTGGGTGCGATGCCCACCAACATCTACTCGACCATGACCACAATCGCTGCCACCATTGTGTCGCAACTGGATTCCGCGCTGACTGACTCGACCAACTTCGCGGTCAAGACGCTCGCCGAGGTTTCCCTGGTGCTGATGGTGATCACATTGCTGACGAATGTGGCCGCTCGGGCGCTGGTGCGCCGAGCATCGGGCACCGCGCTTCCCGTCGGGCGAGGTGTCTGAAATGTGGTCGGTAGCCTCTCGGCGCAAAACGGTCAACGCGCTGTTCTGGGCGGCCTGCTTCGGCTGTCTGGCGCTGGTGATCACCCCGACGCTGTGGATGCTGATCGGAGTCATCAGCCGCGCATTGCCGGTGTTCCATTTCAGCGTTCTGGTGCAGGACAGCCGGGGCAACGGCGGCGGCCTGCGCAACGCCATCGTCGGGACCACGGTGCTGGGCCTTGGGGTGATGCTGGTAGGGGGCACCGTAAGCGTGTTGGCCGGGATCTACCTGTCCGAATTCGCCGCTGGCAGAACACGATCAATCCTGCGTGGCGCCTACGAGGTGCTGTCCGGAATCCCCGCCATCGTGCTCGGCTACGTCGGCTATCTCGCACTCGTGGTGGACTTCGACTGGGGGTTTTCCCTGGCGGCCGGCGTGTTGGTGCTGTCGGTGATGAGCATTCCGTACATCACCAAGGCCACCGAGTCCGCACTCGCTCAGGTGCCGACGTCGTACCGGGAAGGAGCCGAGGCACTCGGGCTGCCGGTCAATTGGACCCTGCGCAAGATCATCCTGAAGCCGGCGATTCCCGGGATCGTCACCGGCATGCTGGTGGCCCTTGCACTGGCGGTCAGCGAGACGGCACCAATGCTGTACACGGCCGGCTGGTCGGCTTCCCTGCCCACCGGACGGCTTACCGGATCGCCGGTGGGCTACCTGACGTATCCGATCTGGACGTTTTACAACCTGCCGTCGAAAACGGCCCAGGACCTGTCCTACGACGCGGCCTTCTTGCTGATCGTGTTACTGCTGGTGCTGATCATCCTCGGGCGGCTGATCACCTGGTTCGCCCGGCGGAATTCAGAATATTTGTAACCTCTATGCGAAGAGCCTCCCGCCGAGCGCAACATTCGTCGGCCATTCAGAATAAGTCGGTGCAGCTTGTTGATTCTGGGTCATTCCTGCGCAATTTGCGGTACGACCTTCCCGCCTCGCTGGTCGTCCTTCTTGTTGCGCTGCCTCTTTCGCTAGGAATCGCCATCGCGTCCGGGGCTCCGCTGATGGCCGGTTTGATCGCTGCGGTGGTGGGCGGCATTGTCGCCGGCTCCATCGGCGGGTCGGTGCTTCAGGTCAGTGGCCCGGCCGCCGGTCTCACTGTGGTGGTCGCCGGACTGATCGATGATTTCGGTTGGCAGATGACCTGCGTGATCACGATTTGTGCGGGTGCACTCCAGATCCTATTCGGAGTGATCAAGGTGGCTCGCGCTGCACTGGGCGTTGCTCCGGTCGTGGTACACGCCATGCTGGCGGGCATCGGTGTCACCATTGTTTTGCAGCAAATTCACGTCCTGATGGGTGGCTCGTCACGGAGCTCGGCATGGGAAAACATCAAGGCTTTGCCGAGCGGCGTCCTCCATCACGAACCGCGCGAAGTGATCGTTGGCGGGCTGGTCATCGCCATTTTGTTGTTGTGGCCAAAGCTGCCCGCCAAGGCCCGTTTCATCCCGGGCGCGCTCGTGGCCATCGTGGTGGCGACCGCAGTCGCGGAAGCTGCCGAGCTGGAAGGTGTCGACCGAATCACGCTCTCGGCCAACTTTTTGCAAGCGATCGGCTTACCCAAACTTCCCCCAACGGCCCCCGGCGGAGAGCCGTGGGTTGCCGAGATCGGCGAAATAGTCGTGGGAGTCCTCACGGTCGCCCTCATCGCCAGTGTCGAATCGCTGCTGTCGGCGGTCGGTATCGATAAACTGCACAAAGGGCCGCGCACCAACTTCAACCGAGAGATGATCGGGCAAGGCAGCGCGAACATCGTGTCGGGATTGCTTGGCGGGCTGCCAGTCACCGGCGTCATTGTGCGCAGCTCCACCAATGTGGCAGCCGGTGCCCGCTCCCGGATGTCGGCAGTTCTGCACGGCGTATGGATTCTGCTGTTCGCGTCGTTGTTTACCGAACTGGCGGAACACATTCCGAAGGCGGCGCTAGCCGGCCTGCTCATCGTGATCGGTTTCCAGCTCGTCAAGCTGGCTCACGTCAAACTTGCTTGGCGCACAGGCAATTTCGTGGTCTATGCCATCACCATCTTGTGTGTGGTGTTCCTCAACCTGCTAGAGGGTGTGGCTATTGGACTTGGCGTCGCGATACTCATTCTGTTGAACCGGGTGGTGCGCGCACCCATCGAGGCCAAGCCGTATGGCGGCGACGAGTCGACGCACTGGCGGATCGATATTGACGGTACGCTCAGTTTCCTGCTTTTGCCCCGCCTGACCAAGGTGCTGTCCGAAATGCCGCCGGGGTCTGATGTGCGACTGACACTCAACGCGGATTACATCGATGAGGCGGTTTCCGACGCCATTTCCGATTGGAGAACCGCTCACGAGGCGACCGGCGGAGTGGTAGTTATCGTCGAGACGACGCCCGCGAAGCTGCACCACGCACACACGACTCGGCCTAGGCGTCACTACCTGCCTCGGTCGATAGGACCGATTTCATGGCTGTCGCGCGACATCTCGTGGCCATCGCGCGACTACGGTGACCGGGACGACGCCGACGCTTCGATTCTCGACGGGGTGAACGAGTACCACCGCAGCGGTCGCGGAGAGCTATATCCCCGGCTTGCCGAGCTGACCGATTCAACGAGACCGGCTGCGGTGTTCCTCACGTGTGCCGACGCGCGGATCATGCCCGACGTCATCACCGCCAGCGGGCCCGGTGACCTGTACGTCGTCCGCAATGTCGGCAATCTGGTACCGACCGATCCGGCCGACCGATCGGTCGACGCCGCACTCGATGTCGCGTTCAACCATCTCGGTGTGACTTCGGTTGTCGTCTGCGGACATTCGTCGTGCGGCGCGATGACGGCGCTGCTCCGGGACGGCACGGATCAAGGGACCACAGCGATCGGCCACTGGCTCGAGAATGCACGCAGTAGTCTCGCCGCGTACCAGGATCACCATCCGGCGCGCAGGAGCGCCGAGTCCGACGGCCTCAGCGAGGCAGACCAACTGAGCGTCGTGAATGTGGCCATCCAGATGGAAAGGTTGATCCACAATCCGACCTTGGCCCCTGCAAAGGCTTCTGGTGCTTTAAAGGTCTTTGGTATGTTCTTCAACATCTCGACGGCGCATGTGTACGAGGTGAATCAGAACGGCATCGTGCGCCCCGCCGAGACTGCCGGCACGCGGTAGCTCAGACGCCGGGGAGCCGCACCACCTGAACGAAGAACTCGTCTATCTGCCGGACCGCTTTCATGAATTGGTCGAGGTCGACCGGCTTGGTGACGTAAGCATTGGCGTGCAGCTTGTAGCTGCGCATGATGTCCTCCTCCGCCGAGGAGGTGGTCAGGACAACGACCGGGATGCGACAGAGGTCGGCGTCGGACTTGATCTTTTCCAGCAGCTGCCGCCCATCGTATTTCGGCAGGTTCAAGTCAAGCAGGATGAGGTCCGGGCGCACCGCGTCCTCGTATCCGCCACGTTGGTATAGGTAGTTCAGACCCTCCTCGCCGTCGTGCGCGACGTGCAGCCTGTTTTGAAGTTTGTTGTGCTCGAACGCTTCCCGAGTGATGAGCTCATCTCCTGGATCGTCTTCGACGAGCAGGATGTCGATTGGTCTGCCGGCAGGTGTCACTGTCGTGCTCCTTCCAAAGCGTCCTGGTGCTGCTGTGTGTCCACCGCGATCGGCAGCGTGAACTCGAAGCGGGTTCCGTCGGTGTAGGAGGTGTCGATCCGGATAGTGCCGCCATGGTGCTCGACGATTTTCTTGCAGAGCGCAAGGCCCATACCCGTTCCGGCGTACTGCTCTCGTCCGTGCAGGCGTTGAAAAATGACAAAGACCTTGTCGGCGAACTCCTCTGCGATGCCAATACCGTTGTCCGACACGGTCAGCAACCATTGGCCGCCGTGTTCGCCGGTGCCCGCTAGGCAGTCGATGACGATCCGCGGCGGGCGATCATTGAGCCGGAACTTCACCGCATTGCCAATGAGGTTCTGCCACAACATGGTTAGCAGCGTGGGGTCACCGACGATCCGCGGCAGTGGCTGCTTCGGCCGCACGATCTCGGCGTCTGATTCCTCGACAGAGGTGGCCAGATTCTCCAGCGCGGTGTCCAGCGTGGTGTCCAGATCAACGCCGGTGTGTGCCGTGCCCAGCCGGCCGACTCGGGAGAAGCTGAGCAGGTCGTTGATGAGCACCTGCATCCGTTTGGCGCCGTCGACCGCATATCCGATGTATTCGATACCGCGCTCGTCGAGCTGATCGCCGTATCGCTTCTCCAGTAATTGGCAGAACGAGGCGACCTTTCGCAGAGGTTCTTGCAGATCGTGCGACGCGACATAGGCGAACTGCTCGAGTTCGGTGTTCGAACGCCGCAACTCGACCGTCTGCTCGTCCAATAGTGCTTGGGCCGAACGGGATACGTCGAGTTCTTCTACCATCCGCTGCCGCATGTTCTCCACGTCGGTGGCGATACCACGAATGTCTTTCGGGCGCCGCGGGGGCACGATGAGTTCGTCGAAGTCGCCCTCGGTGATGCGCCGGCAGGCGGCGGCCAGGGCTGCCAGCGGAAGGCTGACCGCGTATCGAACCAGGACTCCCAGCAGTGCCGCGGTGGCGACGAACAACACCAATATCGCGACCAGCGCCCGGTTACGCCAGTCGTGGGTGTCTTTGAGCTCGGCAACGGCATTCTCCCATGCTTGCGACAGGTGGGTGGATTGCGTGTCGAAAAGCTCACGTAAACGGTCGAATTCGACCTTGCCACGCTCCGCCGCGGCACCGGTGATGACAGCGGGAGCGTTTGGGGTGACGCTCGCTATCAGCGGCTCGGCATAGTTTGCCCGCCAGACGGCAGCGGCTCTCTCGATGGCGTCGAGATCGGCCATCAGGTCGGCGCGCCGGCCAAGGCGGCGCCGGATGTCTTCGGCTGCTACGTGTTCGACGCGTTGCCCCTCGTAGTAGGGCGCCAGGAACTGCCGGTCGGCGGAGATCAGGTAGCCACGAATGCCGGTTTCCTGGTCGCGCAGCGCCGACTGCAATTGGCTTGCCGCCAGCCGCGCCGGCTGAATGTCGTCGCTCAGCTCACGCGCCATCTCGTCGGTGCGATTGAGCAAAACATAAGCGGTGACTGCACCCGCGAACACCACCACGCCCATGATCGACAGCACCAGGGCCTGCCATCCCCGCACGGTGAGCATTGGTTCAGGCACTGGTCGCGGCAGTGGCGCAGGCAGCGCATCGAGTTCGGTGGTCACCTGTCGGTCCGCTCCACCCGCAGTACGGCGATGTCGTCTGTGAGCCCGCCGTGCGCCCGGGCGCGTTCCTCGACGCCGTCGACGAGCGCATCGACGAACGCCGGGCCTGGCAAGCCCGAGAATGAACGGCCCAGCTCGAGCAGACCGTCCTCGCCGAGGCGCTGGTTGCCTTGCCCCGCATGTCCCTCGAAGAGGCCGTCGGTGAGCAGCAGGAGCCCGTGTTCGACGGGCAACTCCACCTCGTGCTCCGGCCAGTCGTCGGCGTGCAGGCCCAGGGCCGGACCAAACGGTGGCTCAATCCACTCCACAGTGGCCCTGCCGTGCAACAACATCCCGGGATGACCGGCACGCAGCGCGGTGATGGGCGAGCCGTCGGGAGGTATCGCCACGCTCAGCACCGTCGCGAAGACCCCCGTC
>Ga0210393_10004609_pt1 | contig 10879 bp, 6 predicted proteins | sample IncBWC27OmetaG_FD_160068 | JGI IMG/M metagenome (GOLD analysis project Ga0210393, IMG submission 160068) | Forest soil microbial communities from Barre Woods Harvard Forest LTER site, Petersham, Massachusetts, United States - Inc-BW-C-27-O ...
GTTAAAAATATTTTTTATCCACTTGGCTCTCATTTCCTGCCCTTGACTAACTGGTTCCAGTGAGTTGATTTGCTAATTAACGTTTAACGTCAAACGCTTATACGTCCTGTCGATGTGGGATAGAGAGGGATTCCATCATGATGCCTCTTCCAGCCCAAGTTGAACCAGAGTGCCAGGGGTGGTCATGACGATTTCACTAGCTCACGAAATGGTCTACCATCGTGAACAGAGCTTCCGTTGGCCTCAAGGTGCGGTCTCTCGTGTACCAACGACACGAGATGTTAGACAATTCAGATGCACCATAGATTCCTTACCAAGAAGACCATGATGCCTTCACTGTCCCAATATCCTCTTCGAAATGATCGCTGCGCTGGTAAAGAGGTCGGCTTCTGGTTACATGTATCGGCCCGCAAGGCTCCACACGACGATATCGTCATCGGAATGGGAATGTAAGCTATCTACAGTAGGTTGCGAACCGACGGGGCACTCGCTGTGCTTCCCTAGGCAGAGTAGGTGAGGAAGGATAAGTTACGGCTCTAGAAAGCAGGAGAATGAATATGAAGTGATCTCGCCAGAGAGAAAACGTATGATCGGTGATGTCTGCAAACACTACTAGGATGTGGGCCACTCGGTCGGTGTCTGTGATCAACGTTTACAAGACGCACTAGCACTTACGATGCCGCAGGCAAACCCACCCAGACGACGCGCGACTGTTTACTGTAACATCACCAAATCATCCATTGGGAATTTGTCGGTCAATTGGCCTCCCTTTCCCGTCTCCTTTGGACACGAGCGATGCGAGCCCGTTCGGTGCAGAACTAGTTTCGTTCACAGGCGTGACGATCAAATCAGGATTAGTAGAATTGTCGGTTTTTCGGCCAGTTCGATGGACTCTGTCCGAGTCTACTCTCTACTCATGGACCTTGGACACTCGGCCTTGTGAGCCCCTGTCAAACTCGGTGGGTCACGTCTTCTCCAAGACGAGCGGCCAGGATGACTTGGTGAAATCTCGCCATGGGAATTGCGTATTGTCGTGCGTTCATCAAAGTTCATCTTTCCCTTCAAAGACCTCCCGCTGCGACTGGCGCACCTATCGCTCTGGCAGCATGGGAGAAGATGCGTCGATAACGAATTGATCCTTGTAAATTTTGTCGAAGTTTTCGCCAACCGCTCTGTCCTGCCATAACGCAGTGGGACTTTTCGAGTGGAATACTTCACTGCCCGAAGCTACATTCACACCCATCATCGCCTATCCACGTCCTTGTCGCTCTCGCTCGTCGTCCGTAAGCACTGGCGCGCTTATTGCTGATCCCCTCGATGCCCCTCCCACCGCCTCCGGCGCTATCATCCAGCATCGTCCCGCAACGAGGTTGCGATTGTGCAGTAGTGCTTATTCATCAGCTCGAGAACGACATTCACCCACTCCCAGTGAGATCGCGGAGGAATGCTCATACGCACCCCTATAAACATGCAAGATCTCGATGGGTCAGCCGACCCACAATTTAAAACGTGCGTTGAAATAAAGCCTCCTTTAGTCAATTGACAATCGAGGATGAATTTCAGAATCGCATCGCATAACCTACAATCGACTGTAGTGGTGGCGGTGGTGGCGTTGCGCGCCCATGACAGGTTTCCTATCGAACTTCGAACTTCACTCGTCACTCGTCACTGGATGCTTCGGGAGGGCTCAGACTAATACCAGTCAGTCATAGAATTTTTTCAATTGACCTGTTTGGCCGGCACGGCGGCACTGTTTGCGTAGCCTGTGACCAGGAGCCGACCTCGAAAGTCAAAGAGGTTGTGAGGCCTACGATTTCGTGGAGATTTGAATTGAAGGCCATATGTTGAGGGGACAGGGCTTACTAGGACGAGTTGAAAATACTTTTTTGGATTAGAGAGAACTGAGAAGGATGGAATTGACACACAGCAATATGAGTACCGTAGCAAAGAGGCCGTGCATGGCCCGCTCGTTTTTCATCCTTTGGGGACTATCGCATGTAATGTACAGCCACTCCCGGGTTTTCCCGCCGATCGTTCATGTCCTCTCCGCCAACACGACGGAGCAACATCCCCGATTTCGGCCGATCGATTTCACCACCCACTTCTCCCGTCTTGCACTGGGATTTGCACCGTCGCTTCCCAGGCCCCCATCAAGTACCCACCAGGGGCTGGCCATCTGGTCCTTACGCGTACGCGATATGTCCGGAGGGAGGGGGGGAAGATGGTTGGCCCTCGTTTACACAAGTACTGGCGCTTCGGTTGTAAAGTCGCTCCTGCGACGTTTATGCCCCATTTCGATGTGAGGGACTAATTCTATTGTGTCTTGTTTGGCCAGCACGCGAATCAAGCAACGACCAGTACCGACGAGCAAGACCGACTGCAGTCACCGTGTGTGTCGACTGACCCGGACTCCAGAGCTCAGTAATTAGGATCCCCATGCTGGTTTACATGAACCGACAGCTGGATAGTCTCGGATACGCAACGACTCGGCAGGCTTCAACAAGGCAGAGATTCCCTTCACTACTACTGCCGTAGCCCTTCACATTGTGAAGAGCCCTCCAGCACCTGGGGTCTACACCACATACGCTCATTCTCAATAGCCACCGAGGATGTGACATGCTCGGGTGCACCCTTTAGGTATGAATATCACTGTATATCACATCACCGCCCAGGCTAATGAGGTTTTCCGTGACGTCCAATGCGCAGATAATTGAAAATTCATGTGATGAGTTTCCCCAACCGGACTGTCTGTTCCAGAAATTCGGATGATATGGCGGAACCCTGCTAGACATATAATATGCGGCTCCAGGGCTTCCCGTAACCCATCAAGACGATGCAGTCGCAAGCCAACAGACAGGAACAATTGTCGTACAACCCGGGGTTTTCATACGGCGAATATCTCCCCAGAGCTGTGAGGGCGCACTTCCCTGCCGAAGTTTAAATACTCATTGCGACTCTACTCTTCATTAGCCCGCCCCGACGACTCCTGGCTTTTCCCATGGGGTGACACACTACTCCAATGCGCCATTTAATAGCGTATGAGTTAGATTTCTCGAGTGGCAAACAGCTCTGATACCTTAAAAAATACAGCAGGGCACCTACAGAGACCCAAACCAGGTTCTTACTGGACTTAGATGCGGCAATAATGCATATGCAGGATGCTTGACCGGCTCCACCCCGGGACATGAGTTCAACTACACTATGGCGGAGTTTTCAGGTTGGGGCCCCCCCGTCCCTCAACTCCTGCCCTATAACGGTTACGCGATGGTTAGTGATTTCATCCGTCTAGGGGCGACCCTCTGCTTATTTACGATTAATGTAGCCAAATGTCCAACATCAATATCCCGGACAAGGTCAAACTAACTTCGCTGGGTACCACCCCGCAGCCGGCCAATTACCTGGTCACGCTGTGGACTTTTCTCCTGTCCTTCCAGGCGCATACATGGCCGTAAACCACGAAGGCGCCTCTCTCGTATGGCGCTTGAACAATTGTTGGATTAGCCATGCGGAACAAGACGAAGTTCATGTGACCATAGCTCTCAGAAGGATTCCCTCTGCTTGACTGCTTTTCCAGACCACCTTGATCGTGCCAGCGGATCGTTAGATTGATAGTATCAATTGTTCTTAAAAATGCGACTCGTTGCGAAGCCCCGATAATGGCATCGAGCCTCAACTCGACGGTGAGTCTACGGGTCGGGTACAAGACCAGAATTTACTTCGCTCGGTCATGGGGGGGGGTGTTAACTCGACAAGACTATGACTCAACAAACCCCTTACTCGAAAGCTACTATGATTTGATTCCAGCATCCACTCCCTGAATTATCGCTCGTCTTACACAGCAGATATCACGATTATCTGCCTACCCTGAAGAAATGTACGTCAATCACAACATAAAGGGGTATATATAGAGGCTTGCTGGCGTCATTGCCGAGGTTGTCGGGGACGAAGCGCCTCTAATTAGTACTAAATGGGGTCAGCTCTCTCCCTTGAGTCCCTTCCGAATATCCGACAAGTCTACACATGGGATGCCTCTTCACACCGCCTGATCACCCTGATGGAGTTGTAATCGAGATTCCTTGTGAGCTACTGCCTGCTATTTTGTCCCCGCCGGGGACAACCCTCAAGGCTACACAAGTAACACAACAGCCTCACACTTTCCGGGTTGTGCACCCCAAAAAACTTTCGACTAGTAGTAAACCTTACTGCATCCAGTCTCACGGAGATTCACTGGGTGTTGGTGCTTTACGTGTCGCACTATTTGCAGCGGAGTGATATACCCGAAAGAGATTCTGTCGCACTGCCGCCGTATAGAATAACCTGTACCCAGGCATTTAGCACAAATCTCCATGCGTTATTGTCGACCTCGACACGATTCTGTCACACGAAGAAAAAGGTGACCGACGTACTAATGCAAGTAAGCCTAACCGCATTATCACCTTAATTCCAACGCCTACAGCGCTCCTTTCACACCGGACCTTGACCCTCTCTTGAGGCAGCTCTTGGAGCGGGGCCATATCTGCCTTACATTACAAATAGCTTCTCCGAAACTTGTTGGCGTGATAGTAGTGAACCTACAAGTCTGCATATTGATGATAATCCGCAAATCCGCGAGAAGCCAACGGAGCGCGCTGCGCGCTTGCGTTTTTCGTCCACAAGAGCCATCCCACAACTACACAAAGCTTATCCGGGTATTAGTTGGTCATAAACTCCTTGGATAAGAAAGTACGGCTCTTTGATCACTAGGTACTTCGCTCCACCATGATTGATTTGCGCCTGACGGAGACGCTCATCCATATTGTTAGGCCTATAGGCTACGGGGCCCAACGGTCCTCAGAACAGGTACCTAGCGAGCCACGGTAAATATGGGAGGTTAAGTATGAAGTATATGTGGGGAGGCTGACGTCGAGGTATGTGCGTTGCACTGGCAAGTGACCCTTGCCAGCACCAGTGCGACTGTCTTCAGTTCCCCTTCTGTCCCGTGCGTCTTTCCTGGCTTGACTGATAGTCCTCTGCTGAGCTCGTCTCAAAGGGACAGATGGATCCTTAGGTTTTTCAAGATCATCCCTCTACAGGCTATCAGAGTATAAGACTGGGACGGTGTTCACCAATGGCGGGAGGATCGCACGGGGCCACGACTGGGCCAGGTCGAGCTGGGACAATTGAAGGTTTACGCCGTGCGCCACGTCGAACTGCGCCGATGTCGCGCACCGCGCTTCCCATACTTATATATTAGCTCTCAGATGGGTCATGCTCGCGTGGTGGACGCGGTGGTGGTCGGAACAACTCGCGGAGAGTAGACTGAGCAAAGATATGTACTATCGCTGCACGGTTACGGTGAGTGGCGTCCTTCTTGCTCCCGATTTTGAGCTGACTTCCTGCTTCTTGTAATTCGACGATCGATTTTCTTGATAATGTGGTTAACTTTGAAAACCTCTCAAAAGGGCGTAGGGTGGCAAGGGCCAATGGATATAGTTATCCCATGTCCCTCGTGCGTCCGTCACTTGAGACCATTGTAAGGTGAGCCTCGCCGTTGCCCAAGAAAGGCACTCGCATTTGGGGCCATTGGTGATACTGTCAGTCAGTATTCGATCCCCGCGAGCACCACACACCGCCTGCTTCGTCTACCTCGCATCGGTCCTCCTCGCACGTCAAGACCGCGCAGCGCTCATTCCCTCCATCAATCACCATTGCCGCCACATTCCACTTTTTCCGTGTGGCCTTCACTATCGTCCCCATCCCCACGCGCCGATCCCTGTCCCCGCTCCAGTGACGTTGAATACCGCGTCTTGTCATTTCGTGCACCGAACCGCAATACTATATCCTATCTAGTTTCTCACTTCGCTATGCTCCCCGTGTTTCGTTCCCCTCCATCATGTTCGTTTTCCCTTCATCGCGCTCGCCTTTCCCTCAGTCACGGCCACCACCTCTCGATTCTCTCTTGCCTCCCTTTGTTCTTTAGTCCACCACTGTGTACGCAGCTTTACCCTCAGATTTCAAGTTCTCGGATGGCCACTGGTAGAGATGTATATAATCTCTTCGCTCAGTCCTGCTCCACTGACAACGTAGCTTCCCCTCGCGTTTGAGTTTTAACTCGGATTCTCTCGCGTGACTTCTCGCCCTTCTCGCTCTCACACTCTTCTTTGCGATCAGACTCCCCCGCCCTGGTTTCGAGCCGGAGCGCTGCCCCGTTCGACTCTGATCTCCAAGTCCTCATACCTCGTACCACGCCTCTTCGTTCGTCTCTTGTCTTACACGTGGCCTTCCTTGTTAGGAAAACGTTACGCCTCTACCCTACCTCTTGTCTAAAACCTAGGAAACGACATCCTGGCTGCCATAGCGTTCCTTCCACGGTGACCACTCACCGGTACGAAGCTCGGGCATGTGAAGGTGTAGGTTCACCCGCTCCCGGCAACGACTCGTAGAACGGACATGCATCACGAACGGCTAGAGACGTGTAAGACTTCAACTGGGTCAGCCGAGCTGAGCTGTGCGTTAGAACGCGTTGCGCGTCGTAATGTCCTCTTTAGTTTATCGTGCAAGCAAGCTAACGATCAGGGGTTATCGTTGAATTTATCATCGATATATCATCAGCTGTAAGGGTAGCAGCGTTGAGCGCACATGACAAGTCTCTTATCAAACATCGAATTCACTCGTCACTATTATTCGTTACTTGTTGGATACTGGGACGGTTTGGGGCTAAGACTAGTTAGTCCTGGAAATTTTCGGACTGACCTGCTTGATCAGCGCATGGCATATGATCAGGTCCCAAACTCCTGATCAGACGCCCTTCAAGTTCTTGATTGAGACTCGGAAACCTTATATCAAGAGGCTGCTGACCCAGGATGGATTCAATACGGTTTGGGGATCAGAAATAACTGAGAAGGATAAGAGGTAGCATCACTGGCAAGCGGCAACATGAGTAAAAATGGAAGTGCCCATCGTACCATTTTTCACTTTTGGCCTCGCCTCAAGATTAATTACAATACACAATACGGCAGAAGAAAGATGCACACAGCCATGGAGACGGTTCCATTCGCGGGTTTTCCCGGTCGGCGGTTAATGTGCCTTCGCTAACTTGAACACGCCTAAATCGCATGCGCTGGTGCGGGACGCGATCCGAAGTAATTTCCACATATGTCGATAGAAATTCTCCACTATCCATATCATGAGCAAGATACTTTGGCTCGGGAAAAATCGCAGGAGGTAATTTCAGCCAGTCTAGGTTCCGAGTCCCTATCAACACGCGGCCGAGGTATCGCGAGTTTCGTACTTGCACCTGTGCTTTGAGTTCCCCATCAAGTACGCAGCTGTACGCTGATGCACTTTCCATGCGTTCGGTGCGAGTAAATATCTTGTGTACGCAATGCATCTGGAGATCGACCCAAACATCCGTGCGTAATCTTGCTCGCCCCTGCAGAAGTACCGGCCTGAGGCTGAGGGGGCTGATGCTATTGTGTCTTGTTTGGCTTGGCCAGCATGTTGAAACGTTGAAATTGCTGGGCCAATAAAATTAGGGAAGGACGCCCTCATACTGCGCACCCTTCACAAAGCCTGAGGTCGGTCGGAAGTCTCTCCAAGGGACAACTCAACCACAAGCGGGAATAATAAGGTCATACGTACGCTCAAGGCGGAGTTCTTGTGAGCGGTTCGGGGACTTCAACTGGTAAGTTAAAAATTTTATTCATGGCCGTTCATGTTTGTGAATTGAGTCTTTCAATATCTGTGATCTACACCGCATATATTCATTAAAGAAGTCAACCGAGGGTGTGACACATGCACGCATCAGACATGGTTACAATAAGCATCAATTTCCGCCATGGCTAACGAGATTTGGCTGTGACTACCAATACACCGAAGACCCTATAATCACAGCAATTCTTGTGATGGGTTTCCCCCCCGACTGGGCTTTCTGTTATTAAAATCCATGCTACAGGGGAGTTCCCAAAGAAGGATATAATAGACATATAAAAGACGTTCCAGAGAGCTGCAGAGATTCTTCGCATTCAAGAATCCTATTACGATGCAATCGCCAGCCAACAGACAAGATCGGTTGTCTTATAACTCGGGACTTCCGCACAATGTATATCCTCCCAGTGTGGTGAGGTTCCCTTCCTTCGCCTTTGACGCCTAGTTGACCCTTCTTTAGCGCAACTCAGACTCTATGACTCCTGGCTTTGCCCCGGGGTTGGCATCGTATCACAGTGCACAACGTTATTGCGTACGAGTGCGAGGTTCCTCCATCGGCAAGCTTTTCTGACGCTCGAAAACAGCAGCCGGGCATCTACAATGACCCAACTCAAATCCTTACTGGACCTGGAGCGGGAAATGACGTTTATGGAGGCTCGATTCCGGGGTATGAGTTCAATGGCACTATGGCTGGGTTTTGGGGAACCCCGGATCCTCAACCGCAGTACCATAACGGATATACGATGGTCCGTATGTTTCACACAATGGCCACGCACCACAATCCACTCACTTAGTATTCTATTGTTAATGAAGCCAAGTGGTCCATATGGTAACCTCGGGCAATGTGAAATCAACAATGCTGGATTCCACCTCGCATCGGACCAAATACCCAGTCACACAATGCAGTTTCCGCTTCCCCCCCCAGGCGCCTACGCTGCACCGAACAATCAAGGGACCTCCCCCATATGGCGCTTAAGCAATTGTTGGGTTAGTTATGCGGAAGAAGACGAAATTCATGTGACCATAGCTCTCAGAAAGATTCCCTCCACCTGAGTCCATTTCCAGACCTCCTTTGTCGTGCTAGGGTCGCAAGTCCTGTGCTCTGCCAGTGTACCATTAGATTGATTTCAAGCTCTTCGACCTTTGCCTTTACAATTAGCCCGGATATCGGCCTCGAGTCCAGCGATGACTTGACGGCCGGGTGCAGTTACACGTTGTGTACAAGAACAGGATTTATTGCACTCATTCGTTCCCACGGGAGATGATCGATGACCAGCCCTGAAGCAAATGCACGCCGTTCAACCGCAAAACTAAAGGGGATAAAGGCTCACTAGCGCCTTCATTGCCGAGGTCGTCGGAGACGATACGCCTGTGAAACCTACGCTATGGGGCTGCTAAGCTTCAATCTCTCAAACATAGAAGCATGGCCTCCGAAAGTCTGTACATGGTATGCTTGAAATTCACGTTCTTCACACGGCCTGCTGGAGTTGTATCGGTGATTCTTGCAAGCTACTGCCTATTTGCTGCAATTGGACACGAGTCAAGCCTCGTTGTATGTGCCGTAATATTTGAAATGATGCCCTGAGGTCTCTCCAAGGTAAGCACTTGCATCAACAATAAAGGGAGACGGTGACCCGCCATGGGATCTAACTGTATTTCGCACTGACTTCCATTGCCTACAACACAGCTTTCTCGCTTCACCCTTTTGAAGCCGCTCTTGAAGTGAGGCCCCTTTTCTTCACTTCAAGTTCAGGTCCGATACCGCTCGCCCGGGCTTGGAGAATTGTCGATCCTTGCGGGTCGGCAAGCATGGTGACACTGGTAGGCCGTGACCTATTAGACCATACCAGTTCACGGGTCCACAGAGCCCTCTCAAGAGATACAGCCCGGGGACGAGGGGTGATAGGGTCTGTACGCTGTCACCAACTGTATTGAACTCGAAGCCAGGGTCGCTCACTGGCACGCTAAGCAATGGTCACAACAGACCTGGACTGTGATGAGGAAGAACAATGGTAATTGCTCGACAGTGAGCATCGATACAGCTTGCATGTACGCACGCAGTGAAGCTATTGTCTTCCAAAGCCTATCCCATACGGCTTTCTGTGTTTCCATGGGCTACATATCGGAACTCGTGTATTACTTATGACCAATTCCGTCACGTCAGACTTGCATCATCCAGGCCGATATCTTCAAACAAGAGTTCCATAGATGTCGTTCCTGTGACTCTGGAGAGAACTGTAACCCCCGGTCTGTCCAGATGGAAAATTCCTTGTGTCCTGCGAAGTATCACTGGCGCATTCGAGCGCCCGAGATCAACTTGAACGGAGCCGTGGTACATACCTTCCACGTTAGGAAGCATTCCTCTTCGATGATGGTCGATTAGCCGATTCGATAATTTCCTGCCCTGGACAGACATCCCACGTCGCCGCATTCCTCTCAGTTTCTCGTACATTGGTCTTGAGTTCGCCCTTTCGATGATAAGGTAAGTGATGATCGTCTATGAAATGTGAGGTAGACAGCAATTGGGACTCACTGCGAGATTCCCTGCCAAGAATTCTATGATGCCTTTCAGTGCCACAGTAACCTCTTCTAGCTTCTCCACGATCGCTACGGTAGGGACGGTGGCAAAGACAAATCACCTCTGATACACGCATCGGCCCGGAGGGGCCCATCCAACTGATTCGTCATCAGAAGGTAAGCCATAGACAGCAGGTTATGAGCCGGCGGACCACCAGCCATGCTTTCGCTTAGTGCCAAAGGTGAGGAAGGATAGGCTGTTACTCGTTACAGGATCTCTCCAGAATGTGATATGATGACCGACTGGCTCGGAGGAAAGGAACGGACGCAGTAGCGCCCGGCCCGGGCCTCTACATTGCTGTTTGCTGTCCTGTCATCATGGCATGCGTAAACGCGTAAACCGTGACAACGGCCAAGACTGCACATGCTTCACACTTCACGTCTTTATTCCAAGACGGGCGGCCAGCATGACTTTGTGAACATCATCTCGTCGTAGGAGCAGCACGTTATCTTGCGTTGTCGGGATCATTCCTCCTTTCTCTTCTGGCCTCTTCGATCGATGAAATCTGCTGTGACGCGCCCTCTCGTTTTTGCGGCATGGAAGAGGATAACAAACTGATGCAGTACTGATGCCTCGTAAATTATTTTTTTGAGTTTTTGCCAACCCAGCGCTAAC
>Ga0210393_10004610_pt1 | contig 10877 bp, 7 predicted proteins | sample IncBWC27OmetaG_FD_160068 | JGI IMG/M metagenome (GOLD analysis project Ga0210393, IMG submission 160068) | Forest soil microbial communities from Barre Woods Harvard Forest LTER site, Petersham, Massachusetts, United States - Inc-BW-C-27-O ...
TTGAAAAGGACCGGCTGAAACTTCCATTCAATAGTGTGTACAAAGCTGCTTGGCCGCAATTGATCGACGGAATGCGCATTTCGATGCGCTACTACAATGACGAACTCAAGCGACGACTCACGTGATGACAGCATCAGCAACGATCATGCTATCTCGGAAGCGTTGGCGAAGATTGCCAAGGAGCGCGGCTGGTCCGATGAGTTGACGCGGCGGATTGCTGATGCTCGGGTGCCGCTTTCGTCGCTCTATTCGTGGACGTGGTTCGGTCTTTCACCCGAGCAGACGGCAGCGCAGCTCGGATGGTACGAGCGGATGACGACTGGCGACTTGCGCGGGCGCGACGCGACCTATGCCGATAACGAGGAATTTTCCGCACTGTGGTCCGATTCGCCTGAGGAAATCGCCGGATGGGAAATTATCGTCGAGCGCGGGCCCGACGCCTTCGCGCAATTCAGGCTGCAGCAGAATGTTCAGATACCTATCCTGCTGCTCGGCCCTGAGATCGTCGCGTGCTGCGCATTTTCGCGGCGCAAGGTGTTGATCGATGGGCGCCCGTTTTCCGTGCAATACGGACAGGCGCTGCGAGTGCGCCGCAGTTATCGCCGTCTCGGTTATGGAGACCAGGTGCGGCGGCTCGCGCTGCCGCCGGGACTGGCGCGGCCGTCGGTCGGCCAATACGACATCATGCGATCGCAAAATTTTGCGGTCGTGAACTGGTGGCAGAAGTACAGCCCGCAATTTTTCGAAAACACGCCCACGCGCGAAGGCGCGGTGCCCGGTCTGCCGATTTCCGTTTCGCAATATCCAGCCGATACGCGTGCCGATGACGATCGCGCCATCCGCCCGGTGCGCCGCGAGGATCTCGCCGCATGCGCCGCGCTCATCAATCGCACTCACACGGAAATGGATCTGTTCCGGCCCTATAGCGCCGAGTTTCTCGAAGACGTGCTCGACGAAGGCTTCTGGGGTGATCGTCCCAAGCAGACCGGCAACCCCCAGATGGATTGGTGGAAGAGCGTTTACGGATGGACCGATTATTTCGTGCTTGAAGAGGCGGGACGCATCCGCGCGTGCGGCGGCTTATGGGATCGCGGCCGCGATATGCGCGAGCAATGGCGTCGGATCGGCGGCGATGAGCATCGCTCGATCGCGATCGCATGCGTGCTGGATTTCGGCTACGACGACGGCGCGGAGGAGTGCATGACGCGCCTGCTGCGATGGATGATCGGACGCGCGCATGAGCTGAGACGCGACTACCTCGCAGTTCCGATCGAGCATCTGCCGGCACTCACCGCTATGATGGACAGGTCGCGTCCGGAGCTCGACACGCGCGCCTTGCGATGGGGCCTGAAGGAACCACCCATCACGCGCCCCTACACCGACCTCCGCTACTGGTAATCAAGCACTTCATTCAATCGAGTGACGTTATGAGCACCACCCATACCATCGTCGTGAATGGACAGACGTATCGGGTGACTGTCGATCACTACGAAACTCCCCTGCTCTACGTCCTGCGCGACGACCTCGGTCTCAAGGGAACGCGCTTCGGATGCGGCCACGGAAGCTGCGGTTCGTGCGCGGTGCTGGTCGACGGGCATGCCCAGCGTTCGTGCGAATTGCCGGTGTGGTCCGTCGAGGGCAAATCGATCACGACCGTTGAAGGCCTGGGCACGCTCGACCAGCCGCATCCGCTGCAAAGCGCGTTCATCGATTTCCAGGCCGGCCAGTGCGGCTACTGCCTGTCCGGAATCATCATGACGGCGGCGGAGTTGATTGGAAGCGGCGCTGAGCCGGCACGCGAGAAAATCGTCGCCGCGCTGGACGCCAATCTATGCCGCTGCGGCGCACATACGCGAATCGTGAAAGCGATCGAGGCGGCGTGGAAAGCGTCCATCTCGGGAGCTGCGCGATGACGTCCACGAAAGCGAAACTTCCCTGGAGCATCGAGGAAAATCCGCTGCTCAGCCAGTGGATCGATCTCAGCGAACCTGGAATCGCGCGCGTGTTTTCAGCCAAGGTCGAAATCGGACAGGGAATCGTCACCGCGATCGCGCAAATCGCCGCGACGGAACTACGGCTGCCGATGTCGAAGGTGGTAGTCGTGTCGGGCGATACGCGATGCTGCCCGGATGAAAGCTACACGGCCGGCAGCATGTCGATCGAAGTCGGAGGCACCTCCATGCGGATGGCGTGCGCCGAGGCGCGCCGTGCGATCGTCGAGCGCGCCGCGCGAATGCTGGGCTCGGAGGAGTCGAGCATCACGGCAGATGGCGGACTCATTCTCCTCGATGGCGCGCCGTCGAGGCTCGACTATTGGCAGGTTGCTCGCGAGGTTGATTGGAAGCGACCGGTCACAGGAACGGCGCCGTTCGCGGTCCCCGCTAGTTCAACTTCGCTGGGCAAGAGCGTTGCGCGCCTCGATCTTCCCGCGAAGGTCACCGGCGCCGCATTCATCCACGACCTCGAACTTCCGGGAATGATACATGGACGCGTGATGCGGCCGCCTTCGTACGGCGCGCGGCTGCAATCGCTCGACATGTCGGCGGTCGAGCAGATGCCCGGGGTCGTCAAAATCTGGACGAGCGGCGATTTTGTGGGCGTCTGTTGCGAGCGTGAGTACCAGGCGGTCAAGGCACTCGAAGCAATCCGCGCCGGCGCGCGATGGATCGAGAGCGAGGTATCCGCGGGCACTCGGAGCTGGCGCGAATTGCTGCCGACGCTTCGCTCGATCGATTCAGAGAGCGAGGTGGGCGAGCGCCCAGCGCGGACTGCGAACCCGCGGCGCTTGTCGGCGACTTATTCGCGGCCGCCGCTGGCGCACGCGTCGATGGCGCCGTCGTGCGCGGTCGCCGTTTACGACGAAAGCGGGCTGACGGTATGGACGCATTCGCAGGGCGTCTTCCCGCTGCGCGGCGCGCTCGCATCGGCACTCGGCATCGACGAGTCGCGCATCGCGGTGATTCATACACAAGGCGCCGGAGTCTACGGACACAACGCCGCCGACGACGTCGCGCTCGATGCTGCCCTGCTCGCGCGCCAAGTTCCATCGCGTCCGGTGCGAATCCAGTGGACCCGCGAGGACGAACTCGCGTGGTCGCCGCTCGGCTCGCCGATGGTGGTCAAGATCGAGAGTGGATTGAGCGCGGCCGGCGCGATCGTCGATTGGTCGAGCGACATATGGAGCGGGCCGCATGGCCAGCGTCCCCGAGCGCACGGACCCGTCAACCTGCTGGCCGCAGCGCATGTCGATCCGCCAATCCCGTTTGCCGAGGCTTACGAGGTCATGTCGAGATTCGCCGGCGGCGCACGAAATTCTGAGCCGGCGTACGACTTGCCTCACCGCAAGATAGTGCTGCACAGCCTGCCCGGGCTGCCGTTTCGTACTTCCGCGCTGCGCACGCTCGGCGGCTATGCGAACGTGTTCGCAACCGAGTCGTTCATGGACGAACTAGCCGAAGCGGCGGGCGCCGATCCAGTCGAGTTCCGGCTTCGTCACTTGTCGGACCCGCGTGCGCGCCAGGTAATCGAGACCGCGACGAAGTTAGCGGGATGGCAATCCAATGTGGAACGCGGCAAAGGCCGCGCGGCGGGAATCGGTTTCGCGCGATACAAAAACACGGCGGCGTACGTGGCAGTGATCGCAAATGTTGAAGTTGACCGGGACGTGCGCGTCTCGAGAGTCGTCGCCGCAGTCGATGCGGGCCTGGTGATCAACCCGGACGGGGTAATCAATCAAATCGAAGGCGGCATCGTGCAATCGGTAAGCTGGACGCTTAAGGAACAAGTCGTCTTCGACGGCCGACGCGTCACCACACGAACGTGGGAGGAATATCCGATCCTGCGGTTCGATGAAGTCCCGGAACTCGAGGTCGAATTGATCGAACGCCCGGATTCGCCACCTCTCGGCGTTGGCGAGGCGGCGCAGGGTCCAGCCGCGGCGGCAATCGCGAATGCGGTCGCGCGCGCGCTCGACTTCCGCATCCGGGATTTGCCGATCACGCGCGAGCGGATCGTCGCCGTCAGCACCGCTACCTGACGCGGCGTCAAGTCCCGAACATATACGGGAAGAATCTGTTGGCTTCTGCTGTGAGCTGGTTCCCCTGGTCATCGCGGCTGCGGAAGACCTTATCGGCGATATGCTCGCCGAGTCTCCGATAGCTCTCCCATTGCGCTTCATCGAAGAACTGTTCGGCGGTGCTTTCGTTCGGGAAGGATGGATGTTCAGTATGATATCGCCGCACGTCTGATGGCTCATCGCCGACCAGACTGGGTTTGATATAGAGCAGCCAATGCTTAACCGGGGACCTAGACCCGTCTGCCGGGTGCTCGTCGCTGTAGGTGACTGTAGCCAGCGCGGCATGGGCGAGTGAAAGCGCGCTCTCATCGACTGGCTTGATGGAGAGTCGTTTGCGTTTCGAAGCTGTGGCGTACGCCGGCGCGTTTGGATCATCGACCGGCTCCTCGATCCAGGTTCCGCGGCGCAACTGTTCGAGCGTGCCGAAGAATTTTCTGACGCCCGAATGTACGCGATTGTCGAGCTCGTCCTCGGTTGAGAACCTGATTTCGGCGCCGAAATCGAGCCGTGCTTTGCGAACCAGATTCGCCATGCCTTCGAAGGTGTAGTCGGGGTCGGCCTCAGCGTCGACGATCACGATCACTTGCAGCCTTCTACGAATCAGCTCGTAGCCGCCCATGTTCTCGAAATGTCCGCCATCGCTGAGCGGCCACCATTGACGCGCGGTACCATGAAAACGAGCAAAGAGCTCGTCGAACAGAAAACTCTGAACGCTGAAGGCTAGCTGAAACAAAGCCGACGTCCATCGCTGACCCCGAGTCATGGGGTCGGGGGGAAGCGGCGCAATTTCGCCGGGCGCAGGAGCCTGGCGGTCGCGAGCCTTGGAAAGAGGAGCCAATATTTTCCGGGCCATGTCGTACATCGATTGTTTCTTCAGTGATAGTTCAAGCGGCTCCACCCCTGAATTCCACCAGTAGCTGAGTCGGACATTGGCGAGGCCTGCCAGGACACTGAAGCTGAGGCTGGTCCTCGATCCAAGAGAGGTTGAAAAGGCAGCGCCGGAGATTCCCGTCCAGTTGCCGAGCGACAAGAACTCCCCGCTGAACCCGTCGGGATAGCGGAAGATACAGTACCCCTCACCTTTGTCGGGATAGACTCTGAACGGTGCGCCCGACGGCGAGTCGTTCGGAGGGCCTGCGAGCACCAGATGGTGGACGACGCCCGCGCTGATCGCGGCGGGCCCAACCGCCATGCCCAGGCCCTTGCGATCCTGCTGCTCGATCTGCGACTGCGCATCGAGGGTTTCGTTGATCGTCACGTTTACCAGGTGCAGCGGCGCGCCTTTTCCGAAGAAGCCCTGTTCCGCTTGCTTGATCGATTCGGCTGAGGCGTTGGGTTTCAACCAGCCGTAGCGCGGCCAATAGTCTTCCGGCGGAATATCGTCACCCTTCATCGTCTGGGTCACGCTGGTGCCGGAGGATTTCAGACGCAACGGATTCGAAGCGCCCAGGTAAGCGCGAATCAACCGCGACGTGTAGATAGGATGTTGCGTCGAGCGATTGAGGAACGGCCACGACCAACCGAACAGAAACGACATGACCACCGCCACCACAAAAGCAAAAGCGGGAGTCCGCAGGTCTTTGAAATTCTCGCGCGAGCCGTCTTTGGGAACAGCTTGAGTTGACGACGTCGGCTGCCCTTCAAATCCCGGAATGGGCGTAGGTGACGGCGTCGGCACGCCGTGGGCAGGCTGAGGTGACGGCGTTGGCTGCGAAGCGATCGTCCATCCTCCCTCTGTTTTCGGCGTCACCGCCAGTAGCTGAGCGTCGGTCAGCTTCTGATATACGGTCCAGTCCGGATGCAGGCCGGTCGGCAAGGCAAGTTTCCAGGCGATTGCGTAGGAAGCCACATCCAGCATGACCAGCAACAGCGCGGCGATCACGATCGCGGCAATACCGGCGACGAGTTTGAGCGGAACGCCGAAGCTCTTGCCGTCGCCTCCTTCCCCAAGTGCGGCGAAGATGCGGCGACCGAAACCGCCAAGGCCGATGATAGGAGCCAAAGCCCCAGTAACCCACAGCTTCATGTGAAGAGTGCCTAGCAGCGCCTCCGCGTAAGCCGTCTGGGACAACGAGTCGATCACGACGAACGCCAGTAGCACTCCGGTGAGGACCAATGCGTCCTTGAGCCGCTTCGATAGCCGAAGTCTCAGATCTTCATTGGCGTAGATGCCGTCGTCGATCGTTTCCGTATCGTCCAGCCGCTTGGCGAAGGGCCTCCAACCGCTGAGCAACGCCCATACGAGTGTCTCGATCGCAAGGATGCAGATCAGAAAATATACGAATGGCATCCGCTCGCGATCGTAGTGGATGCCGAGAAAAGCTCCTGCGAGACTGAATACTATGACCGCGAGTACTCCCCAAATCGGAGGAATCCAGTTTCCGGCGTTGCCACGGTTAGGCTTCTCGACCAGCCAGTAGGACCATGCCGGCGGAACCGCGAGAAATAGGAACGCGGCGACAGGCAGGACTGCGTAAGGACTCCACCAGACACCATCCAATCCCGCCGGTAAAACGCGGACCAACAAGTCCTGATAACGTGACCACAATTCGCCGAAGAGGCCGCCATCAGCGGCACTTTGAGCGGCGAGAATTTCTATGCCTCCGCGGAAGAGTTGCAAGCAGAGAAAGATCATGAGGACGAAGGTCGCCAATATCACTTGCACGGCGGCGAGGTTGCGGATGACAGCCGCACCGGCGATCAGCAGGTCGCCGGAGCCGTTGGGCGCGAGGTAGCGACCGTTCTCGCGCAACCATCGAAAGACCTTGCCTCAGGAAGTTTCCCCGAAGTTTGCCCAGAGGAGCCGCGCTCCTCCTCACTGGCGGCGCGGGCGGTGAGGATGTCCGCTACGTCTGCGAGGTCGGTCACTTCCTTGCGTGTAAACAGGCGTCCGTAGAATGATCCGAAGAATCCGCCGCCGGAGACAGTTGAAAGAAAGTCGATTTTCGACAGCAACGTTTTCGCAGAGTCGGTTGATTTTGCTCTCGGCAGTTCCTGTTTCGCCAATCCCTGGAAAATTCCCAGGCAAAAGGTGGCGCTACGTATTCCGCCGCCAGAAAGACCAAACCCGATCGTGTTCGTTATGTCGTCGTAAAGGTCTGGAGCCGCGTGTTTTTCCGGAAGGCCGCGACGCCTTCTAAGCAAGTCTCCTTCGACACCCTTCAGTTCCTTCGGATACTCTGGGTATTCGTGGCTATCTTGACTCGCCATCCTTTGAAAACCCTCTTTGCAGACGTTGGCCGTTCGGCAACCTAATGACAAAGGGGCCGCTTTAACGCAACAGAGACAACTTCCAGATCTTGTGTCCTAGTGGACAACCTTAATGCTGCCTCTCAGTGTTCCGTGAGCGCGGTAGTTGCCTGATCCAGTCGGTCGCTATAGGCGTTCAGTGCGTCCGCCGTTAGTTTCGCATAGCGATTGGCATCGGACCATCGTCTTTCTTCGATTGCTTCGCGAACCCCGGGTAAGGTCTTCGCTTCATAACCTGTGAAGCGTCCTGGGGCGTAAACCAGGTTCTTGTACCAGCTTCGGCCAGCTAGTCCTACGTCGGGAGCCAGGGTTTGGTCGATGTTCAACACTAAGGCTTGTACTCGTGCTACCTGAGAGGTGGATAGGTGTGAGGAGTTTTTGGCGAGCGCATCATCATAGGCCTTGGCGCTGCGCTTCAGACGATCGACGGCGTCTTCCAAGACTGCGAATTCGAGGTGCGGAACGCGATCGAGCGCGGTAGGCAGGCCGCTTGATTTAGTGGGATCGGCGGCTAGCTGGAACGAATGGTCGTGCAGCAGCTTGGCTTGAGTCTCCGCTTCCTCACGCTCGTCGTCGGCTAGCTTCTTAACCTGATCCAGATAATCCGAGACCGCGCCAGCGAAAGCGCTCGCGTTTTGTAACGGCAGGTCGGCGTCGGCGACGCGCAGTACTATCCGCCCCACGGTCTTCGCCAACAAAGCGTCATACACGAATCCCGGATCGACGAAGCGGCTGTGATGCTCGAACGTGTCGTAACGGGAATGATAGACGCCGCCTGAGCGACCTTCTTCGTAGAAACCGACATCCAGTACAGGCACACCCAAGTGATTTAAAAAGGCCGAGAAATCGGAGCCTGATCCTAGCGCCTCGATAGGAAAGTCCTTGTCCTGGTCCGATGCGATCCTGGCCTCGGTCCTGGCGTGCTCATTAGCGGTCGGTGCGAGAGCAGCTATGCGGATCTTCGCGCGCAGCCTATCGGCTATAGAAACACCGGTCTCGGGATCGATTACATCAGCGGCGACCTGGTTCACCAGATGCTGAAAGTCGGGGCTGCCACCTACGCCTAGAAAGCCTCGTTCGTTGGAGTCGGAGTTGATGTATAGGACTACTTTCTTCTTCAGTTCGTCTGCGTGTTGCTCCGCCCACTCGGTCGAGCCAAATAGCATCGGTTCCTCGGCATCCCAACTCGTGTAGACGATCGTGCGTTTAGGCCGCCACCCCTGCTTGGCTAGTCCCCCGAAGGCCTTGGCCTCTGCCAGCAGCGCGACTTGTCCCGACAGCGGGTCGGTGGCGCCGAAGACCCAGCCGTCATGATGATTACCGCGCACCACCCACTGGTCTGGCCAGGTCGAGCCCTTCATCATCGCGATTACGTCGTAGATCGGCTGTTGCTGCCAATCGGATTTCACCGCCAGATGAACTACCGCAGATCCCGGTCCTACCCTGTAGGTTATAGGCAGCCCACCTCTCCACGCAGGCGGAGCCACAGGACCGGTGAGCGCCCCGAGCAAGACCTGGGCGTCCGCATAGGAGATCGGCAGCGTAGGAATCTTCATGATGGTCGGCGCGTCCGACATATTAAGGCGCTTGACGTCCTTGATAGCACCTATGCCAGGAGTGAGCGGATCGCCGGGGTAGAGACCCATATCGAGGACCGAGCCTCGTTGCACACCGTGGGCTGGGCGCATAGGACCGTCGGGATAAGTCTCGTCGATGGAATAGCCGTCTTGTGCGGGGTCGGAATATATGATGCATCCGATCGCGCCGTGATCGTACGCAAGTTTAGGCTTCAATCCGCGCCATCCACCGCCATAGCGCGCGATGACGATTTTGCCTTTGACACTTACCCCCAGCCGCTGGAGCATCTTGTAGTCGTCCAGCATTCCATTGTTGACGTAGACGAGACCCGCGGTGACGTCTCCGTCCTGCCCGTAAATGGCGTACGCGGGAAGCGCGGGATCGGTCGCGGTCGCGCTGGAATCGCCCGGAATCGGTGGCTCTTGAAGCGTGGCGCTGAACTTATGGGGACCGGCCAGCTCGAGGGTCTCGCTTATCGGCTTGGGATAGAGAACCCAGAACGTTTCGATGTGTGCATCCCAGCCCCAGTCCTTGAACCATGCAAGGATTTGGTCGGCGTTGGCCTTATCGTGCGGCGAGCTGACATGGTTTGGCTGGGCCGCCAAGAGCTTCATCCAGTCGCGCAGATCGTCCGGAAGAATCAGAGCGTCGAAGTTGCGTTCGAGCGCTGCTTCATCTGAAGAGACCGGAGATGCGGCCCCCAGGGCCAAGCTCATGCAAAGAAGGATCGCCGTCGCGAGCGAGATCGCGAGCCTGGAAGCAATTTTAGATATGCGGGGCACGCAGCCTATGCGCGCAATCCTGCCAGACAGCCGGTGCTATCGAGAATCGCGTCGAGCGCACGCTTGTCGGCGACGGCTTGATACTTTTCGCGCAACGTGGCCAGCGATTTGGCATGATACTTCTGCGGTTTCTGAGTCCATGTGCGGCCGCCCAACTCGACGCTGAACTCTTCCCCGCCTTTTGCGATCGCCGATGCATTCGCAACCGTCCACGGCATGAAGAGTCTTCCGACCTGGCGCTCGAGCAACGGCGTCAATGTCGGCGCCAGACTTGACCACTGCTCGAAGTCTCCTTCGGCTCGCGGCCACAACATGCGATGGATCCATGCCAGGGTATTTGGCGTGGCAGCGTCGATGATCGCGCCTGGCGTCGGATCGGTCCATGCGTTGTAGAGCTGTCCCCACATCGCGAAATCGGCGAACGCCGGACGATCGCCGAAAAGATAGGATCGCTTCGCAAGGTGAGGCTCGAGAATCGTCAGTGTGTCGCGGAACGAGTCCTCGATTTGCGGCGCGGTCACCGGATTGGATCCGACAAAAGAGACGCGAGGGACCATGCGCTCGCGAACCATCGCGATCCCGTTGGCGAGCTGCGCTTCGTCCACCGCCGGCATCATCGAGCGCGCGATACGGCCAGCCGCCGATAGAATATCTGCCTCGCGCGCCCAGCGGTAATGGAACATCCACTTATTGCCCCACTCGTCGCCGAACTCCTCGAGCAGTGCCGAAATAAACCTGGCGGCCGGCTCGCTCGGATGAATCGAAGGCTCCGGATAACTCGCTTCAACCTGCTCGATGATAGGTGTGGAATCCTGGATGCCTTTGTTGTCTGGCGTGACGACCAGCGGCACGAGTGGAAGCTTCTGGTACTTCTGATATTCGCCCTCCGTATCCAGACTGCGTGGAATCCATCGATGTGGAATTCCCTTGTAGCGGAAGTACGAACGGACTTTCACGGAGTACGGCGAGAGCTCGATGCCGTGAATGCGGTATTCGCTGGTCATGATTTAATCCCTCGACGGCGAGTATCGCACAGAGCCGGCGGCTTTTGTAAATCCTGCGCGCTTCGCGGATCATCGTGCGCGCATAGAGGCAGGATGCGAGTGCTGGCGAGCGGGATCTCCTGCGTCAGCACGCCTGAAATCCCGCTGATGCCAGCGGATCGCAATCTCGAATGGGACGGGAGTGTTGCG